>Ga0268299_1000930_pt1 | contig 68467 bp, 71 predicted proteins | sample NOBtaG_FD_193484 | JGI IMG/M metagenome (GOLD analysis project Ga0268299, IMG submission 193484) | Activated sludge microbial communities from bioreactor in Nijmegen, Gelderland, Netherland - NOB reactor | ecosystem: Engineered > Bioreactor > Aerobic > Activated sludge | place: Netherlands... | reverse complement strand
CAAAACAGGACCGTTGAAGACACCTGGCGTCATGTCGGAAGCCTCGTCAGCACTATCAGCCAAGACGAATGTGCCAACTATTTCCAAAACGCCGGATACGCTTCCGTCAAATAATGAAACGCTCTAGCGCATTTTACTTTCTGATTGAATCGCACCTCTTACGTCGCTTCGCTCCTTGCAATGACGCCAGAGCGGGGTGCTTCCATCAAATTATGAAACGCTCTAAAACCAGAACCGGACGCCAGTGACGAAAGAGGGAACATCGGCATCCTCGCCGTTAGCGCGCGCGATGTCTGCGGTTTGCCCCAGTTTGCGCTCCCAGTTGACGCCGATATAAGGGGCGAATTCGCGCCTTATTTCATAGCGCAGGCGCAGGTCCAGCTCGATGCCGTTGACACCCGAACCAATGCCGCGCTCCTTCACTTCTTCCGCCGACAGATCAATTTCCAGGGCGGGTTGCAGAATCAGCCGCTGGGTCAGCAGCAGTTCATATCCGGCGGTGAAGCGGCCGGACAGTTCGCCTTCGTTGCTCACAAACAGCGCCGCATCACTTTCAAAATAATAGGGGGCAAGACCTTGAATACCCAGCACTGCGTAGCCGCGCCTTGGGCGCGGTTCGGGGTCATAGCGCACACCCGCCTGCATATCGAAAAAATCCGTAAGCAGGTGGCTATATAATAGCTGCGTCTCAGCGTCTTCGACTTTTCCACCAATGCGCTTTGCGCCCTCGGTTTTCAGCCAAAGCTTCTCATAGTCGCCGCCAACCCAGCCTTGCGCATCCCATTTCAGGCTATCGTTCCCATCCTGTGTGCGATACTCAAACTGGTCCGCCTGGAAAAAAACATAATTTGGCTCATGCTCCTCCATCGCAGAAGCTTCAGTTGTCAGTATGCAGAACAGAATCATGAAAACAGAAACGCGCTTATTCATGCGCCATCCCCATATTTGCGGCAACCGGGCCTTCGACGATCACCTTGCGCATCATACCGGCGGCCATATGATAGAGCAGGTGGCAGTGAAACGCCCATTCCCCCATGGCGCCGGCGGGCACATCAACGCTTAACGACTGGCCGGGCGGCACATTGACCACATGTTTCAGCGGATTGAACTTTTTTTTGCCTACGTCCAGTTGCATCCACATGCCATGCAGGTGCATCGGATGGTTCATCATGGTCTGGTTGACGAAGGTAAAGCGCACCCGCTCGCCATATTTCAGGCGGATGGGTTCGGCCTCGGAATATTTCTTGCCGTCGAAGGACCAGAAATACCGCTCCATATTTCCGGTCAGCTTCATCTCGATCTCGCGGTCCGGTGCGCGATATTCCGCATAGGGTTTCATCGCTTTCAGATCGCCATACACCAGAACCTTGCCGCCCGCCTTTGCGGCTTTGGGCGCGAGGCCGCTCTGCATGCCCCCCATTGCCATGCCGGGCATATCCATTCCCTCCATTCCGGCCATGGACCCGTGATCCATTCCCGGCATGGATGTTTTTTTCTCCTTCCCCGCTGTATCCGCGCCCGGCGCCGCCCCATGGCCCATGCCGCCCATATCCATTCCCATATCCGCCATGGTCAGTTGGGGGCGCGGGCGCAGCGCCGGAATTTCCCCGCTCATGCCTTCCGCGGGCGCCAGCGTTGCCCGCGTATAGCCGGTGCGGTCGAGGGATTCAGCGAAGATCGTAAAAGCTTTTTCTTCTTCAGGCTGAACAATCACGTCATAGGTTTCGGCAACCGCAATGCGCAATTCGTCTACTGGAACTGGCTGCACATTATTGCCGTCGGCCTGCACCACGGTCATTTTCAGGCCTGGAATGCGCACATCGAAATAGCTCATGCTGGAGCCGTTGATGAGGCGTAAGCGCACCCGTTCGCCCGGTTTGAACAGGCCGGTCCAGTTTTGCGCGGCGCTTTTACCGTTGACCAGAAATGTGTAACCGCTGACATCGGAAATATCCGTGGGGGTCATGCGCATTTGCCCCCAGTCAGCGCGGTCTTTCAGGGTTGCCCCCAATCCCTTTTCTGAAATATCCCTGAAGAAGGTTCCAACGGTACGCTGCGCATAATTATAGTAATCGCTATTTTTTTTCAGATGGCCAAGGATGGCTTCGGGTTTTTCATCGCTCCAGTCCGACAGCATCACCACATAGTCGCGGTCATATTTGTATGGCTCGCGCTTTGCAGGCGTGATGATGATCGGGCCATACATGCCTTCCTGTTCCTGCAGGCCGGAATGGCTGTGATACCAGTAGGTGCCAGCCTGTTTGATCCTGAAGTTATAGGTGAACGTTTCGCCCGGTTTGATGCCTGCAAAACTGATACCCGGCACCCCATCCTGGGTAAAGGGCAGCAAAATTCCGTGCCAATGGATGGAAGTGTCCGTGTTCATTTTGTTGGTGACGTTTATGGTCACGTCCTCGCCCTCGGTAAAATGCAGGGCTGGTCCGGGAATTTGCCCGTTGATCGCCATGGTCAGGCGTTCACCCCTGTCATAGCCCGCGCGCATTTCATCCACGGTCAGGTCATAGGTTCCTGCAAACACGCCGGAACCGGTGATCAGTGTGAAGAGTGTTGTAAGCGCTAATTTGCAAACCTTCTGCACGAATTACTTTCCTCCGGGTTTGCCGCCCATTTTCATGCCCACTGCGCCAGGCATTAACGGCATCAGCGCATCGGCTTTTGTCTTTTGCTCCGGGGTCAGTGCTGCATAGAGGGCCGTTGCGGCAGGCCGGATTTTTTTCATCGTCTCCAGATGTTCGCTCAGCATGGCTTCGCTATCGGTCAGCCGCTCAATCCAGTTGCGCGGCTTTGCGCCAGCATCGGGCGTCATCTGCATGGCGACCTGGCGCTGTTTGATCAGAGGTTTCAGTTGCGCGATGTACGCCGTCCAGACGGCGTTCTGCGCATCGGTGATTCCGAGTTCAGCTTTTAGAAAAGCAAAGAACCCCTCAGAATGCGTAATCATCATCCGGCGGGTGCGCTCGCTGCCGCCGGATGATGCGGGTCTGGCGCCGCCGTTTGCGTCATTGCCGGACTTGCCAGCAGCAAACCGAGCGCGGTTAAGAGGACGAGGCTTCTCTGAAATAAACCGGTCATGACGCTTTCTCCCTGTTTGATGGCCACAAGAGCGTTTGCTCAGCGGCGCTGACTATCCAGAACCTGGATTAATTCATCAATCTTCTGCTCACGCTCCCCGAGCGATCCGTTGTGAAAGGCGTGGGTGACGCAGCTCCGCAAATGTTCACGCAGCACCTCCTGTTCAACCCTGTCAAGGGCGGCGCGCGCGGCATTGACCTGCGTCAATATTTCGATGCAGTAGCGGTCCTCCTCAACCATGTTGCGCACACCGCGCACCTGCCCCTCGATCCGGGCGAGGCGGTTGAGGCAGCTTTTCTTGGTTTTTGCATCCATGCTTGAAATATACCTTATGGGGGTATATATTGCAATCGGGCTTCCGTTTGAAAGTTTCTGATACCCGGAAAAAACATCCATTACCTTGACTTGGCTCAACATATGGGACGTCCAATGGTGTCAAACTGTACAGGCAGGGATGTAACAGCAAAAGGAGCGCCGCCATGAACAATCATGCTCACGCGCATCACGCGGATGGCGTTTCCGCAAAATCAGGTAATAAGGCCAAAGATCCTGTATGCGGCATGATGGTGCAAATTGAAGGCGCCAGTCATACGGCGTTTCATCAGGGCCAGAATTATTATTTTTGTTCACCGCGCTGTCAGGGAAAATTTCAAAATCATCCAGCACAGTATTTGAACGCGGCGGCAGATGCGCAAATTCCATCCTCGGAACAGGCGGAATATACCTGCCCGATGCACCCGGAGGTGCGGCGGACCGGTCCGGGCAGTTGCCCGATCTGCGGCATGGCGCTGGAGCCGGTCAACGTCGTGGCGTCGCCTGCCGGAAATCCCGAACTTGCAGACATGCGGCGCAGGCTCTGGATTGCCGTGCTGCTTACCGTTCCGGTCGTCATACTGGAAATGGGCGCGCACCTAATGGATATGCAGGCGCTATTTTCGGCGCGCACGTCAATTCTGGCGCAATTTGTTCTCGCCACGCCGGTTGTATTATGGGCTGGCTGGCCGTTTTTTGCGCGCGGCGGAAAATCGCTCATCACCGGTGCGTTGAACATGTTCACCCTGATCGCCATCGGCACGGGCGCGGCGTTGCTGTACAGCCTTGTTGCGACATTCGCGCCCGGCCTGTTTCCTGATGCGATGCGTGACGCGCATGGCAATGTGCCGGTATATTACGAGGCGGCGTCGGTAATTGTGGCGCTGGTGCTGCTAGGTCAGGTGCTGGAGCTGCGCGCGCGCGAGACCACCAGCGGCGCCATCCGGGCCTTATTGAATCTGGCGCCGCGCACGGCGCTGCGCATCGGCGCGGACGGTAGCGATTCTGAAGTCCCGATAGATATGATTATAGTTGGGGACTGGTTGCGTGTCCGCCCGGGCGAGAAGGTGCCGGTGGACGGCGAACTGACAGAAGGCCGAAGCGCCGTCGATGAATCGATGATCACCGGTGAATCAATGCCGGTGACCAAGCAGGCCGGCGACAAACTCATCGGCGGCACCATCAACCAGACCGGAGGCTTTGTCATGCGCGCCGGCAATGTCGGCGCCGACACGGTGCTGGCCCGCATCGTGCAGATGGTGTCAAACGCCCAGCGTTCGCGCGCGCCGATCCAGCGTCTGGCTGATCAGGTGTCTGGCTGGTTTGTGCCGGGCGTTATCGGTATTGCGGTATTGAGTTTTATTTCCTGGATGTATTGGGGGCCGGAACCGTCATTTACCTATGCGCTGATTTCGGCGGTGTCGGTGCTGATCATTGCGTGCCCCTGCGCGCTGGGGTTGGCGACGCCGATGTCTATCATGGTGGGCGTCGGGCGCGGCGCGTTTGGCGGCATATTGATCCGGGATGCAGAAGCGTTGGAGCGGCTGGAAAAAGTTGACACTTTGGTCATTGACAAGACGGGCACCCTGACCCAGGGCAAGCCAAGCGTAACATCGATCCAGAGCACAGAAAGTTTCTCTCATGACGAAATTTTGCGTTTGGCCGCAAGTCTGGAACGCGCCAGCGAGCATCCGATCGCCACCGCCATTGTTGCGGAGGCGGGCAAGCGCGCAATCCCGTTTGCGGAAGTGATGGATTTCGATTCACCTGTCGGCAAGGGCGTGCTGGGCGTTGTCGAAGGACGCCGCGCGCTGTTGGGCAATCCGGCATTCCTGACTGAACATTCCGTTGATGTTACGCCACTGGCGCAGGCAGCGGATGCGTTGCGCAGGCAGGGCGCCACCGTTGTTCTGCTGGCCGTGGAGAGCGCGGTCGCAGGATTGATCGCCGTCAGCGATCCGGTCAAATCCACGACACAGGAAGCGCTTACCGCCCTGCATGGGTTGGGTATTCGCATTGTCATGCTGACCGGTGACAATCAGATGACGGCAAACGCCGTGGCCAAAACGTTGGGCATCGATGCGGTAGAAGCCGAAGTGCTTCCCGCCGACAAGGCGCGCATCGTGCAACGCCTGCGGGCAGAGGGCCGGGTAGTGGCGATGGCCGGTGACGGGGTCAATGATGCGCCCGCGCTGGCAAGTGCGGATGTCGGCATCGCCATGGGAACGGGCGCCGATGTGGCGATCGAGAGCGCGGGGGTTACTCTGGTCAAGGGCGATCTGCGCGGCATCGTTACGGCGCACCGTCTATCGCGGACGGTGATGAATAATATCAGGCAAAATCTGTTTTTCGCATTTGCCTATAATGCCGCCGGGGTGCCCATCGCAGCAGGCATATTGTACCCCATTTCAGGTATCCTGCTAAGCCCGATTGTCGCCGCCGCCGCTATGGCGCTGAGTTCGGTCAGCGTCATTCTGAATGCGGCGCGATTGCGGCGTTTTAAGATACAACGCTGATATGAGGCGCATCACTCACTGTTTGGCGTACAGATTGAGAGAGGCATGCTGCTGTATACGGCGCATGCGAAATCCTGGGCCGGGCTTGCTTGCGCGCTGGACTTATATCCATCATCCTGGGGTGATCAGACTGGAGGCTGACGCGTGAACAAGAAGAGCATGAAAAGCAAGGCGCTTCAGGAATCCGGGAATATTGACAAAGCCGAATATCAGGCGGAGCTGCATAGCCTGCAAATCGAGCTGGTGAAGCTGCAAAAACATTTTATCCGCTGCAATGACAAGATTCTTGTCTTGATCGAGGGGCGTGACGCCGCTGGCAAGGACGGCGTCATCAAGCGTATTGTCAAACATCTCAGTCCGAGAGAAACGCGGGTAGTCGCTTTGGGAAAGCCGTCCGATCGCGATCGCGGCAGCTGGTATTTTCAGCGCTTCGTTCCGTATCTCCCCGCAGAACAGGAGTTCGTCCTGTTCAACCGCAGCTGGTACAACCGCGCCGGGGTCGAACGGGTGATGAAATTCTGCACTGAGGAAGAATATGAGGCGTTCATGCAGACCGTTCTTGAATTCGAGCACATGCTGGTCAGGTCCGGAATCAAGCTGTTCAAATACTATCTTGATATCAGCTGCAATGAACAGAAAAGCAGACTCGAAGACCGGCGTCAGAACCCCCTCAAACAGTGGAAAATCAGCCCGATAGATGCGAAAGCCGTCAATAACTGGAAAAACTACAGTCAGGCGCGCAACAACATGTTCGCCCGCACGCACAATCCGGTCACGCCCTGGACTATCGTGCGCGCCGATGACAAGCGCCTGGCCCGCCTCAATCTCATCAAGGATCTGCTGACCCGTCTCCGCTTCGATAACAAGGACGATTCCGTATTGCTGGTGAACCCGGATATCGTTTTTCAGTATCAGGACGCCTATATAGAAAACGGCATGATTGCGCCCTGAAGCCCAAACAACAACCTGCCCGGAAATGAGGCTATTGGGGAGAAACTTGCCGCCTTGCCCGGAACGGAATATGGCTGTCCCGAGATTCATCATTTTCCGGATGGCGAGACCTATGTGCGTCTTCCCGCCGATGTAACAGCGCGGGACGTTGTTCTGATATGCAGCCTCTATCAGCCGGACGCAAAATATCTGCCATTGATCTTCGTTGCCGAAACCGCAAAGGATCTCAAAGCGCATCCCGCAGGCGGAACTTGAAAGTCTGTTCATCGGCTATGGTTATACGCCATATTTTGTTGAAGGCAGCGACCCGGCGGTGATGCACCGGCAAGTGGCCGAAGTCATGGATAAGGTCTTTGCACAGATCAAAGCAATCCAGCATGACGAGCGTGTAAATGGCGTGCGCGAGCGCCTGCGCTGGCCATTGGCGCCTATCTTGCGGCGCTGGGCGGTGCGGACGCTGTGCTGTTTGGCGGTGGCGTTGGGGAGAACAGCCCTGTGATCCGTGCGCGCATCCTTGCAGGAATGGAATGGTGCGGCCTGAAACTCGATACGGCCGCCAACCAGAGGTCCGAGATGGAAGGCGGAGGTATCAGCCCTGCCGGCAACAGGATTGAAATCTCTGTGATCCGCGTCAATGAAGCGCTCATTATGGCGAAATCCGCCGCCGGTTTGCTGCGCGGAAAGTAATAACCGCCGCCGATGCGTCCGGCAAAGCTGACTTCCCATACGGCCTTTGGTTCTCTCATGAAACCGCAAGAACAAGGGTAAGCGGCGAATAGACCGTATACGGAAGGCGTTTGTGAAGGGAGAAGATCACAGTTAAATCTATTTTTTGCTGTTGATTTGCATCAAGGAGCCAATTGCCGCTAACCTGTTATCTGTATAATCGTTGGGGTTATGGGAAAGGGGCAAATGGCGGTGACATATGAAGTAACCGGTATGATTCCAGCGCCAACATGACGCATCTCAACTTTCTTGGCGGTGTTGGAACTGTCACTGGATCAAAATATCTGCTTGAGGCGGCCGGCCGGAAAATCCTCATTGATTGCGGGTTGTTTCAGGGGCTGAAGCAATTGCGGCTGCGCAACTGGGACAAGTTCCCGGTCAATCCCGCCCAGATCGATGCGGTGGTGCTGACCCATGCGCATCTTGATCATTCGGGCTATCTTCCGCTGCTCGTTAAAAATGGTTTCAGGGGGCCCGTGTTTTGTACGTCCGGCACCCGGGATTTGTGCGGCATCCTGCTGCCAGACTCCGGATATCTGATGGAACGCGACGCAGATTTCGCCAACCGGCATGGTTTCTCCAAACACAAACCCGCATTGCCGCTATATACGGAGAAAGAAGCGCGCGCCTGCCTTGAGCAACTCGTTACCAGGAAATTTAACCGGCATTTTGATGTGATCCCTGAAATACAGGCCCAGTTCCATCCGGCGGGACATATTCTCGGCGCGGCGATCATCACGCTCACCTTTGGCAAAACAAAACTGGTGTTTTCCGGCGATCTTGGCAGGACCGGTGATCCGATCATGCACGATCCGGCGCATATTGCGCAGGCGGATTATCTGGTTGTTGAATCGACCTATGGCGACCGGACACACGAACCAGCCGATCCGCAGGATGCGCTGGCCGAAGTGATCACCGCCACGGCGCAGCGCGGCGGGGTGGTATTGATTCCGACATTTGCCGTCGGACGGGCGCAGACACTGCTCTATCATCTGGAACAGCTCAAACGCGCGCGCCGCATCCCGGACCTGCCCGTCTATCTCGATAGCCCCATGGCGGTGAATGCAAGTGACGTATTTTGCAACTATTTCGGCGAACATAGGTTGAGTGCGGAGCAGTGCCGTTCGCTGTGCGGCGTGGCGCGCTATGTGCGGGACGCCGAAGAATCAAAAAGCCTTGACCGGGACAAGATGCCAAAGGTGATCCTCGCGGCGAGCGGCATGGCGACCGGTGGCCGCGTCCTGCATCATCTCAAGGTCTTTGCGCCCGATCCGCGCAACACGATCCTGTTTACAGGTTTTCAGGCTGCCGGAACCAGAGGCGCGGCGATGATGGCGGGGGCGGAAAGCGTCAAAATCCACGGCGGCTATGTACCGGTTCTGGCGGAGGTGAAAAATCTCCGGATGCTTTCGGCGCATGCGGACCGCCCGGAAATCCTGACCTGGCTCAGGCATTTTGACAGGCCGCCGCGCATGACATTTATCACCCATGGCGAACCGGTGGCGTCCGATGCGCTGCGGCTTGCGATTGAAGAGCAGTTCAAATGGACCACGCGCGTGCCCGAGCATATGGAGCGTGCCACGCTGGAAATATCATGAGTACGCCTACGCCAAATTCACATAATCTTCCGGAGCATACCCGGCCGCATACGCTGCGGCTGCGCAGGCTCGGAATCGACACGCATCAGGAGCTTGTCGTTTATATGCGGCAGGATTGTCATATCTGCCGCTCTGAAGGTTTTGCTGCACAGGCCCGCATCCAGGTGACTGCCAACGGGCATAGCATCATTGCAACATTGGGCAAGATCACCAGTGATTTACTGGGGCACGGCGAAGCAAGCCTGTCTGAAAGCGCGTGGCGGCTGCTGGGGGTGGCGGAAGGCAGTGAGATTGCGTTCGCGCATCCGCCGCTTGTTGAATCGCTTGGCCTGATGCGGGGCAAAATCTATGGGCAGCGTCTGGATACGCGCGCCGCACAGCAGATCATTCAGGACATTGTTGCGGGCCGCTATGCGGATGTGCATCTGTCCGCCTTTATCACGGCCTGTTCGGGGCGCGCCCTGAACCGCAACGAGATGGCCGCACTGACCAGGGCGATGGTTACAACAGGAAGCAGGCTGGACTGGGGAAACCAGCCGATTGCCGACAAACATTGTATTGGCGGCCTGCCAGGCAACCGCACAACGCCGATTGTGGTGGCGATTGCGGCGGCCTGCGGGCTTATCATCCCAAAAACCTCTTCACGGGCGATCACCTCTCCGGCGGGAACGGCAGATACGATGGAGACGCTGACCACCGTTGATCTGGATGTGGCCGCCATGCGCCGCGTGGTGGAGCAGGAGGGCGGCTGCATGGTCTGGGGCGGGGCTGTCGATCTTAGTCCGGCCGATGATATTTTAATCCGTGTAGAGCGGATGCTTGATCTTGATAGCGAAGGCCAGATGGTGGCTTCGGTATTGTCCAAGAAAATTGCGGCGGGCGCCACCCATGTGGTGCTTGATCTGCCCGTCGGACCAACCGCAAAACTGCGGACCATCACCGACGGGCATCATCTGACGAGCGCCCTGCGCGGCGTGGCCGAGGCCATGGGCCTGCATGTGCGTGTGACTGTAACGGACGGAAGACAGCCGGTAGGGCGCGGCATTGGCCCTGCACTGGAGGCGCATGACGTGCTGGCGGTGTTGCGCAATGACCCATCCGCGCCACAGGATCTGCGAAGCCGCGCTATCGATCTGGCGGCACTTCTGCTGGAGCTGGTGTTACAACTTTCCCCCCGGGATGCCCTGGCCAAAGCCACGCAGGCGTTGCGCGATGGCAGCGCATGGCGGAAATTTGAGGCGATCTGCATGGCGCAGGGTGGCCTGCGCGAACCGCCACAGGCCACCCATAAACATCCGGTTCTGGCCGCGCATTCGGGTACGGTCACAAATATCGATAATCGCGTCCTGGCGAAAATCGCCAAGCTCGCAGGCGCGCCAAGCGCCAAGGCGGCGGGCCTTGAATTTCATACACCACTTGGCACGCAGGTTACGGCAGGCATGCCGCTCTATACGGTGCATGCGCAATCCAGGGGTGAACTTGCCTATGCGCTTGACTATGTCCGCGCGCATCCCGGCGTAATCCGGCTGGAGGCCGACGCCTGAAACTGTTGCAGGATTTTATTTGACCCGGATCAAATCCGCAGACCAGATCATGTATTAGGCTGCCCTTGTCGCAGGGAGGAATTCTTTATGCCGGCTCCATCCGTATTTTTTGATATTTCCAGCAGAACGCGGCGGTCTGTTCGCATGAAAAGTTCAGGACATGAATAAATCTTCATTTGCGCCCAATCTCCCCAATAATCCGATGAGCGTGATGGACGCAATTTATCATCGCCGCTCGGTGCGCGATTACACGCCTGAAAAAGTCAGCGAGGCCAGCATCCATATGCTGATGTACGCGGCAGTCCAGGCGCCCACCGCCATGCATGAGGAACCGTGGGCTTTTGCTGTTATTCAGGACCGGCACTTGCTGGACCGCCTGTCTGAAACCGCCAAGCGGACAATATGGCTGCAGGCGCAAGACGAGGAAAATTCAGGGCTGGCGCGACGCTCCGTAAATATTATCAGCGATCCGTCATACAATGTTTTCTATAATGCGGGCGCGCTGATTGTTATTTACGGCAAGCCGCTGGGGCCTTTCGTGGCTGCCGATTGCTGGCTTGCGGCGGAAAATCTGATGCTTGCCGCATGCACCGCCGGACTTGGAACGTGCGTGATCGGCCTTGCCGTACCGGCGCTCAATACGCCCGAATGGAAGAATCTGCTGGATATTCCAGTGGAAATGACGGCTCACGCGCCAATTCTGCTGGGCTATCCGGCCGGTACGCCGTCATCACCCGCCCGTAAATCGCCGGAAATGATATGCTGGAAGTGAGTGTTTTCCGGAATTAGTCAGTTACCGTGCCTGATGCGTTTATCCAGCTTTTCATGCAGCGCACGGTGTGTTCCGCATTCATCAGCCATCGAGCATTCGCCGCACGCAAAGTTACCGGCCTTGCGCATATCCTGGATGGAGACGTGCGCGCCAGCAACCGTAATCCCGTGATCCCGCAGGGTTTGCAGCGTGCGCGAGAAAGTTTCCTTTTCGATCCGCAGACGCGAGGCGATCAGGGTTTTTGTGTAAGGCAATTCAAACCCGTGCGGATCGAAATTATACAGCACACAGAGCTTCTGAAGATAGCATGCGACCATCTGCGATGCGGACATGGTGGTGAGATGTTCGGCCTCGGTCTGTGCGCCGTGCAGCCGGTCGGCGATGCTTGCCAGCAGCTTCTCCGCCATATGGTCGAAATCCTTAAGATGTTCGCGCATCCAGGAAATCGGGATTTCGAGCAGTGAGCAATCCTCCACCGCGCGGGCATTCACCTGATGCGCGTCCTGACGGGCAACCACTTCATCGGCATTGATGCTGTCCCCGGCGATCAGAATATTGCTGGTGACTTCGTGTCCGCCCGGCGTCTCCCGGAAGATTTGCATGGCGCCACGGCAGATCACATAAAAATGGGTAATCTTGTCCCCGTGCATAAACAGAAACTGTCCGCGTTTGCAGACGATGATCCGGCTGTTGCGAACTAGCAGATCGCCTTCCGCCCTGCTGATATCCGAAAACAGGGGAAGCGCCCGGAGCGTATCCAATGCGGCAGTCATGTCGTCCCCAATGGCCAGTTTCCACGCATAGCTTACAGGTTGCACCCGACAGGGGAAATCCGTCAACTATAAAATAATCTTCAGGAATTGATTGTGATCATACCATTAGCTGGCAACTGTAATTAGCCTGAAAGTGTCCTTTCGTAACGTTACGGAGGGGTGTTGACCCAACCATCCTTTCCCCGGATGTAATCGTTGCATTCCGGGGATTTTTTTGTGCTGCGCGCTTGTTAGTGCGCCTGCTCGAAGCCCGCATCGCGGCGGCGGTGTGCGCCTTTCAATTTCATCAATTTCAGCGTGCCCGGCGCCGGGAAAATGAGTTGATTAAAATCAAAGCCATCCACGCCATGCAATGATTAAATATTCATTGGTGGAGTTCTAATGGTTCACATAACAGGAAGGAACATCAGGGTGAATAACATTCTAAAAATACTGGCGGCCGGCGCTATTCTGGCGCTCCCGCTAACCGCTAACGCTGCAGACACAGCCGCGCAACCAGGCGCGCCGCCGCAAAACACGCCTGTCTATCCCTGCTGGGATATGATGAAGGATGGCAAGATGACGCCAATGCGCGGCATGTGGCATGGAACCGGTCCCGGCGATGCGCAAGGCGGCATGATGATGATGAACGCCCAGGAAGTGCAGCGCATGCAAAAGGAAATCGAGGCCCTGCGCAAGCAGGTAACAGAAATGCAGAACAAACAGCCAAAATAACAACCTCTGCTGGAGGCCCAAAGAATGCAAGTTCCCTATGAAATTACATTTGACGGCATGGACCCCTCGGACGCCGTGCGTGCGCGGGTTCAAAAAGAAATCGACAGGCTGGAGCGGTTCCATGACCGCATCACCTCGTGCCGCGTCGCCATCACGGCGCCAGGTAAACACAAGCGTCAGGGGGGCCTGTACGATGTAAGAATTTTCATGGCCCTGCCGGGCGGAGGCGAAGTCAGTGTGCAACGCAATCCCGTCAACGGTCATGCGCATGAAGATGTCTATGTTGCGATCCGTGACGCCTTCGCGGCCGCGCGCCGTCAATTGCAGGACAAGGACCGCAAGATCGAAAATAACGTCAAGGTGCATGAGACGCCGCCGCATGGCCGTATCGCCCGTATATTCTATTATGAAGGCTATGGCTTTATCGAAACCCCGGACGGCGGCGAGGTGTATTTTCATCGCAACAGCGTAACCGGTGCGAAGTTTGAGAAGCTGGAAGTGGGGCATGAAGTGCGTTTTACCGGGGAATTTGGCGAAAAGGGACCGCAGGCAAGTGTTGTGCATCTAATTGGTAATCACCATCCGGTTTGATCATTTGGTAAATGCACAAATCTCAAATGCTCTTTGAGAGTGGACGCGCGTGTGGGCCGTTCATCCGTTCACTTTCTGAAGCAGGTAAGCCACGGCGCCATCAAGCGTTGCGAGCTTTGGATAATCGCTTTCCGGAATTTCGACATTGAGCGACTTGTGCAGGGCGATGACGAAATTGAGAAAGTCCATGGAATCGATATCAAGCTCATCGTGCAGATCTGCGCCGGGATCGGCGTTCCCGGGCGCACATCCTGGCGCGACACTCTCAAGTTCGGCAAACACCCGCGCCAATATTTCATCCCGGGTCATAGCTTTTCAGGCTCCTGCAAAAGTGCTGCGATCTCCGACAGAAAGCGCGCACCGAGATGGCCGTCTGTCACCCTGTGATCGGCGGCAAGGCTTGCGAGTATGACAGGCTCTACCGCAAGTCCGCCATCGGCATGTGCGACGGGCGCAAGGTGCGGCGCGCCAAACCCGACAATCGCCACTTGCGGCGGAAAGATAACGCCAAACACGCCATCAACGCCACGCTCTCCAAGCGCCGTAACCGTGATCGCCGGGTCCGACATTTCGGAGCTTCGAAGGGATCCCGCGCGCACCCGCGCAACCAGATCGCGCAAGGCGATCATGATTTCATCCAGCGATTTTTGATCACAGTCGTGGATGGCGGGCGCAATCAGGCCGCCGCCGCGTATGGCGATGGCCGGGCCAATATGAACGCCATCGGCCTGCATGAAGCCGTCTTTCGAATAAAAGCCATTGAACCTGGGATAGGTTTTCACCGCCTGCGCCACCGCCTTCAGAAGCAGCACATTCATCAGCAGGCGCGTGTCCGGCTTGCGGCTGCCATTGGTACCGGCAAGCCATTGCGTGGCGCGGCGCAAATTTATTTGTGTGCTGAGATAATAATGTGGAATTTCCCGTTTTGAGCGCGCCATGGCGGCGGCGATCGCATGGCGCATTTTGTCGAAATCCAGCCCGGGCTTTGTTTTGCGCGGAGTTACGGCGGCGGGCTCTGCCGCTACGCCACGCACCGCATCCGCACGCAATATGGCGCCGCCAGGTTTGCCCGGCGTCATCGCGGCAAGATCAATCTTATGTTCGAGGGCATAGGCGCGGGCGGCGGGCGACGCCTTGATCCGTTCCTGCGCAGCCGTGGCGGCAGGCGTCAGCGGGGCCTGGACGGCAACGACGGCAGGCTCAGGCGCTTTGGCGGGTGGTGGCGCAGGCGCGGTTATGGATAGCGCGGCTTCTTCTTTTTCCGTAGCGATCATCGCCAGAGGCATTCCAACCGGAACAGTGGCCCCTTCCTGCACCAGCCATTGATTGAGGATGCCCGCGGCAAAAATTTCAATCTCGATCGCGCCTTTCTCGGTTTCGACAACCGCGACAATATCACCGCGCGCGACGGCGTCGCCCGGCTTCTTCAGCCATTCGGCCAGCGTGCCCGCCTCCATATCCGCCCCCAAAGAAGGCATGCGGAATTCATACATCACTGGCTCATAAGCTTTTGCGCCGCAGCAATAATGGCCGGTATCTGCGGCAGCGCGGCTTCTTCAAGGTGGCGCGGATAGGGGATGGGAACCTCTGCGCTGCACACCCGCGCGACCGGCGCGTCCAGTTCCCAGAAGGCCTGCTCAACGATGATGGCGAAAATCTCCGCCGAAATACTGCCCGTGCGCCAGCCCTCGTCAACGATCAGGGCGCGGCGCGTTTTGGCGACGGACGCGATGATCGTTGCGGTATCGAGCGGACGCAAAACGCGCAGATAGATCACCTCGGCATTGATGCCCTGGGCGGCAAGCGCGCCGGCCGCAGCAAGTGTTTTGGGAAGCGATCCGCCATAGGTAATCAGCGTCACATCGCTGCCGGGGCGGCGGATGGCGGCTTTGGAAATATCCACCGCACCCGCATTCTCCGGCAGTGCGCCTTGCGTGTTATACAGCATGACATGCTCGAAAATCAGAACCGGATCCGGGGCTTCCAGCGCCGTCAGCACCATGCCGAACACATCTTCATGCGTGGCGGGTGCAAGCACCTTGATGCCGGGAATATGCGCGAACCACCCCTCAAGACTGTGCGAATGTTGTGCGGCAAGCTGCCGTCCGGCGCCCGTCGCCATGCGCAGCACCAGCGGAACGCCAAATTGCCCGCCCGACATATGCCGGATGGTGGCGGCGCTGTTGACGATCTGATCAAGCGCGAGAAGCGAAAAATTGACCGTCATCACCTCGACGATGGGCCGCATGCCGGACATTGCAGCGCCTATGCCCGCACCCACAAAACCGGACTCGGAAAGCGGCGTGTCGCGTATCCGCTCAGGCCCGAATTTCGCGAGCATGCCTTTCGAAACCGCATAACAGCCGCCATAGCGGCCAATATCCTCGCCCATCATAAAAACCCGCGGATCGCGCATAAACGCCGCACGCAACCCTTCGCGCGCCGCATCCCGATAGGTCAGTTTACCCGCTGGCGCAGTGATTACTGATGGAACAGCGGATGCGGCTGTGCTGTAAACATGTTCTGCCAGCGTTTCAACAGGTTCCCACGGCGCCGCATCAGCGAAACTTACGGCGTCCTCGATCTCTGCGTCCACCGCCTGCTCGACCGTCTGTAGTGCTTCGTCATGGGTGAGATGCGCATCGTGCAGCCAGGTGCGAAACCGCAGCAGCGGGTCTTTTGCTTTCCAGGCTTCGACCTCCGCCTTGTCACGATACAGTTGCGGATCAAACATGGAATGTGCGCGGAAGCGATAGGTCCGGCATTCGAGGAAATAGGGGCCATCTCCATTGCGAATGGCCGCGACGGCGCGGTGGGCGGCGGCGAGCGCTACGACATCCATGCCATCGATCACCTCCGACGGCATATTGTAGCTCTGCGCCTTGAGGTGAATGTCCGGTTGCGATTCAGAAAGGTCGAGCCTTGTTCCCATCGCATACAGGTTATTCTCGCAAACGAACAGCACCGGCAGCTTCCAGAGCGCTGCAAGATTGAGGCTTTCATGGAACTCACCCTCGGCTGCCGCGCCCTCGCCGAAGAAGCATACAGCTATGCTGTCCTGTCCCTGCATCTTTGCGGCAAGGGCTGCGCCAACCGCAAGCGGCAGGCGACCGCCGACAATGGCGTTGCCGCCATAAAACCGCGTGGCCTTGTCGAACAGGTGCATCGAGCCGCCACCAAGATCGAAGCGAGCTTCAGCAAAGGCGTGCTTACAGTGACCCTTCCCAAAAAGCCGGAATCCGTGAAGCCCGAAAAAAAGATCGAGGTCAAGGCGGCCTGAACCGCCGCATGGAAAACAATGGTCAGCGCGGCTTTGATTCGGCCTTTTGCCGATTGATGCTGCGCTGGCGCAATTAATGGTTTATCCCTCAGCGGCATCATGGTGGTTTTCAGCCAGCCCTAAATATGCGTGGCGCATTTACCACCAGCGGCAAAGTGCCGGACATTCTGTCGTATAGGGCTGTATAATGCGATCTGTTCGCGTGTTGATTTTAGCGCTTTTTGCCGTTCTTGTCGCGCCGATGCTGGCCTATGCGGGCGAGGATCCGGTGGCGCGTGACACGCGCGCGCTTATCAGTGGCGTCATCGCAATCCCGCATGATATCTCGCCCGTGCATACAGATATGGCCCGGAGGTTATACGCCGAACGGCAGGGGGCGTCCCTGTGGCGGACGGATCGTGGCTGGCAGGACAAAGCCGTTATGGCGCAAAATATCCTGGCAAATACTGGCGAGGAGGGGCTGCGCCCCGGCGATTATGCCGCCGGATTGCGCGCATTGCCACCCGCCAATGCCACGGCGCGCCAGGTTGCTGAAGCCGATGTGCTGCTGTCGGTTGCTTTGCTGCGATATATTGCAGATATCCGTAATGGCCGGCGCAGGCCCTATGAGATCGATCCGGAGCTGCAGATCACGCCAGCTTTTACCGATCCGCTTGAGACCCTGCGTGAGGGACTAAAGGCCCCTGACTTTGATGCCTGGCTAAGGGGGCTGGCGCCATCCACACCCGGCTATACGCAGTTGCGCGATGCGCTGGCGCGGATGCGGTCGCTGGCGGGAACCGGTGCATGGCCAAAATTACCGGATGGACCCAAACTGGAAATGGGGCAACAGGCGCCCGCCATCGTGACGCTGCGGCGGCAGTTGACGCTGCTTGGCGATCTGCACGGGGGCCAGCCCGACAATGATCAATTCGATGCCGGACTCGATCTTGCGGTCAGGGCTTTTCAGGCGCGGCACGGACTGGCTGTGGACGGCGTGGCGGGCCGCGATACGCGGCGCGCGCTTAATCTTGGCCCGGCGGAGCGCGTCAAACAGATCATACTCAATATGGAGCGGTTGCGCTGGCTTGATGATGATTTCGGACCGCGATACGTACTGGTCAATATTGCCAGCTTCGAGCTGATTGCGGTGAACCAAAATAAAATTGTCATGCGCAGTCCGGTCATCGTTGGGCGCGAATACCGCCGCACCCCGATATTCAGTGATCAGATTATCAACCTCGTGCTGTCGCCCAGCTGGACGCCGCCGCCAAGACTTGCGAAACTGGATGTATTGCCAAAGATCAAGGCTAACCCCGCCTATCTAAAGGAGCAGGGGTTTCGCGTCTTTGACGGCTGGCGAGCGGACGCCAGGGAATTGAATGCCGGCACGATCAACTGGCGCGCCGTCACGCCTGGCAATTTACACTTCCGTTTCCGCCAGGATCCGGGGCCGCTCAGCGCGTTGGGCGGGGTCCGTTTTTCACTGACCAATTCATTTGGCATTTACCTTCACGACACACCGCATAAGGAATTATTCGGCAAGCATAGCCGCGCCTTCAGTTCCGGCTGCATCCGTGTCGCCAAGGCAGCGGAACTGGCGCTGTTTGCCTTGGACAATGATGTCAACTGGCCGCCCGCGCGTCTGGCGGATGCCATGATCAGCGCAAAAACCGAGGTGGTTAAACTCTCCAGGCCCTTGCCGGTCCACATTATTTACCACACCGCATGGGTCGACGGCGCGGGCGCGATGCAGTTCCGGGACGACATATATGGCCGCGACGCCTTGCTGCGCAACGCATTAAAACTTGACGCGCCGGAGTAACTTCTTGTTAAAAGGCGTCCTGGATAATGATCTGCGCCGGATAATCTGTTAACGAGTTTCATGGAATGCATGCAGGAAACAGGAAAGAATCAATCGCCGGGCCAGACTTTGCCTCTTAATCGCCGCAGCCTGTTGGGGCTTGGCGGGGCCTGTGCGTTCAGCCTTCTGTCCGGGCGCGCCTTTGCCTATGGCGGCGCCCCGGCGCAAGCCAAAACGCTTTCTTTCTATAATTTGCACACCGGTGAAAAACTGCGTACGGAATTTTTCGCTGAAGGAAAATTCATCCCCGAGGCGCTGGGGCAGATCAACCATGTGCTGCGCGACCATCGCACCAATGAAATCAGCCGGATCGATCCTGAATTGCTGGACCTGCTATATACGCTACAGCGCAGGATCGAGACTCGCGAAACCTTCCATGTGATCTCCGGCTACCGCTCGCCTGCAAGCAATGCAAGCCTGCGCGCCCATAGCAGCGGCGTCGCCAACCGCAGCCTGCATATGAGCGGCAAGGCCATCGACATCGCGCTACCCGGCTGCAAGCTGGCAGACCTGCGCCGCGCTGCTTTAAGCCTGCGCGCCGGTGGCGTCGGCTATTATCCTGCATCGGGCTTCGTGCATGTCGATACCGGCCGGATCCGGCAATGGTCGTAGGAGCATGGATAATCGCATGTGTTGTACCTGAAGAAGCAGCCTGGTGAGCCACGCCACGCGGGCAGGGCCGGCGCGGCGGCTGCCTGCAAATTAAAAATGGTGGTCCCTGGCGGAGCGTATTCAAAATGTTCGGACAAGTTTCTGGAAGAAATACAGAAGGCGAATGGTTTGTTCGAGTCCGTTAGGGTGGCATAGGGACAGCCTAATGCTTGCGGCTATAGACAAATTAAATATCCTGATTATAGTAATTTCAGAAATTACTGAAATTAGGAAGCGCCATGAACTTGCCGCCACTTATTCAATCCTTTGTGCTCCACTTCGGCGAAATGGGTAGCCGTTGGGGTATTAACCGCACGGTTGGGCAGATGTATGCGTTGCTTTATCTCTCGCCGAAGCCGTTGAACGCGGAAGATATTGTAGAGGCATTAGGCTTCTCGCGCTCGAATGTCAGCATGGGGTTGAAAGAACTCGATAGCTGGCAACTGATTCGCTTGAAGCACCTGCCGAATGACCGGCGTGATTATTTCACCACGCCAGAGGACATCTGGGAAATTGTCCGCACGCTGGTGGAAGAACGCCGCAAGCGTGAGATTGAGCCAACACTCTCCATGCTGCGTGATGTGATGCTGGAGAATCCGTCCAGCCCGGAAGAAAAACACGCGCAAGCAAAAATGCGCGAGATGCATGACCTGATCGATATGCTCACCGGTTGGTATCAGGACATGCAGAAAATGGACACCGAGCGGCTGGTGAACCTGCTTAAGCTGGGTTCGAAGGTGTATAGGCTCTACGAAATGAAAGATAAAATTAAGCTGATTCCGGGCGGGAAAGACAAGAAGGAGAAACGCTGATGGACGCGCTCATGCTTGCTCGAATCCAGTTCGGGGCGAATATTACCTTTCACATCCTGTTTCCCACTATCACCATCGCGTTGGGCTGGATATTGTTATTCTTCAAGCTGCGCTATAATCGCAGCCGCGACATGAAATGGATGGATGTCTATAAATTCTGGGTGAAGATTTTTGCGTTGTGTTTTGCGCTTGGCGTAGTTTCCGGCATTACCATGTCGTTTCAATTTGGCACTAACTGGCCGGGATTCATGATGGCGGTGGGTAATATCGCGGGACCATTACTGGCATATGAGGTGCTTACAGCGTTCTTCTTGGAAGCGACATTCCTTGGTATTATGCTGTTTGGGTTTAACAAAGTATCGAACCGGGTGCATACCACCGCGACCGTGTTAGTGGCGTTTGGAACCACCATGTCGGCGTTCTGGATTATTGTGCTGAATTCATGGATGCACACACCGATGGGCTTTGAGATGCGCGACGGTGTGGCGCATGCGACGAGCTGGTTTGACATCGTGTTTAATCCCTCCATGCCGTATCGCCTGACGCACATGCTGCTGGCTTCCGGCTTAACTGCCACATTCCTTATTGCCGGAATTTCAGCTTACCGTTTCCTTCGCGGTGATAAATGCGCCAGCGTGATTGCGGCGATGAAAACAGGTGTCTATGCGGCGGCAGTGTTGATTCCGATACAGATTTTTGTTGGCGATGTGCATGGCCTCAACACGCTGGAACACCAGCCAGCAAAAGTGGCGGCGATGGAAGGTGTTTGGGAAACCGAGCGCGGCGTGCCGATGCTTCTGTTTGCCGTGCCGAACAAAGAAACGCGCAGCAATGATTATGAAACCGGCATCCCAAAACTTGCGAGTTTGATTCTCACCCATGAATGGGATGGTGAGATTAAGGGTCTGAATGAATTTGAAGGCAAACATCCGCCCGTTGCCCCCGTATTCTTTGCGTTCCGCATCATGGTGGGCGTGGGCATGCTGATGCTAGCCGTATCTTGGCTATCCGCATGGCAGATCAAACGTAAAGGCGAGCCTAAGCGCTGGCTTGCCTGTGTGCTGGCAGGTATGGCGTTCTCAGGGTGGGTGGCTACGACCGCCGGTTGGTACACCACCGAAATCGGGCGGCAGCCTTATCTGGTGTATGGCGTTCTCACCACCGCACAGGCGGCAGCAACAAACGTGACCGCTGGCATGATCGGCGCAACGCTGGCTATGTATCTCACGCTTTATGCCGTGCTGATTGCTGCGTTTATCTCCGTGGTGTTTTATCTGGCGCGTAAAGCCAGTGTGAAACCCGACCCGTTATCAGAGCAAGCCTTCTCATCAATCGGGGTTGAAAAAATGGTGGAAGGGAAACTGTAACGTGGAAATTTTCTCAAACGGTCAGTGGTTGCCACTGGTATTCATGGCATTGATGGGTATTTCCATCCTCGCTTATGTGATTCTTGATGGATATGATCTAGGTGTAGGCATGCTGATGAGCCGCGCCAGCGATGCGGAAAAAGAGAAAATGATTGCCTCTATCGGACCCTTCTGGGATGCGAATGAAACATGGTTGGTGCTGGGTGTGGGGATATTGCTCGTGGCATTCCCGATGGCGCATGGGGTGATTCTCACCGCGCTTTATTTGCCCACTGCTGTGATGCTGGGCGGACTTATTCTTCGCGGCGTATCATTCGATTTTCGTGCGAAAGCAAAAGCCAACCATAAACATCTCTGGGATAAATGCTTTATAGGGGGATCGCTCATCTCAGCACTGGCGCAGGGCTATATGCTGGGGCTGTATATTGTGGGGTTTGAAGAAACATTCGCTACCTTCGCATTTGGGTTGCTCGCTGGAGCCTGCCTTGCTGCTGGCTATTGCTTTGTTGGTGCAGGCTGGCTGATTATGAAAACCGAAGGCGAATTACAGAAGAAGGCTATCAAATGGGCGCGGATTGCATTGTGGGGTACAGCGTTTGGTATGGCAATAGTCTCCATCTCCACACCACTGCTCAGCCCACGCATTTTTGATAAATGGTTCAGCCTGCCAAACTTCTTTCTGTTATTGCCGATTCCGATGATGACAGGCTTGCTTATTGTGGTGCTGGAAGTTGTTCTACGCAAACTTCCCCGCCCGAATGACCGTTATTGCTGGGTGCCATTTGCTGGAAGCGTTGGGCTTTTTCTGCTAGGCTTCCACGGCTTGGCCTACAGCTTCTACCCCTACATCGTGCCGGACAAAATCACCATCTGGCAAGCCGCCAGCGCACCTGAATCGCTGATGATTATTTTGGTGGGTGCTCTGATTGTACTACCCTGTATCATCGGTTATACCATCTTCGCTTACCGTGTGTTCTGGGGCAAGGTGAAGGAATTGAGCTACTATTAAGTCGAACTCTCTTAAAAGCAGGCTGAACCTCATAAATGCCACAATGAGATTGCCTGCAGTCCTCTATGGTCACACCGCAATATGGCTTCAATCGAACTCCCCACGGCTGGCGCTGGGAGTGAGGCTGGGTTGGAGGGTGTCGTGTAAGTTATGGTGGAGCTGAGCGGGATCGAACCGCTGACCTCGTCATTGCGAACGACGCGCTCTCCCAACTGAGCTACAGCCCCGTGCCAATTTGCCCTGCCGGGAACGCGTCGCGCGCCAAACAGGGGTCAGGGAGGGTTTTGTAGGGGCGGCGGCGTCCTATGTCAAGCTGTTCGGCCCTTGCATGATGGGCCGGGCGCGGGTACATGTTGACAGAACAACCGGCAGAACAAGGCGTACCATGCAAGCAGTTTTCTGGCTAATCAACGAACTTCTGAACCTGTACTGGTGGGTAATCATCATCGGGGCGGTTTTAAGCTGGCTGGTGGCCTTTGAAGTCATCAATACCCGCAACCGTTTTGTCGCCATGGCGCTGGACTTTACCTATCGCCTGACGGAACCGGCCCTGCGCCCGATTCGCCGTATCCTGCCCGATCTTGGGGGCATCGACATATCGCCGGTGCTGCTGCTGCTGGGGATCATGTTTTTGCAGAAACTGTTATATGATCTGGCTCGAATGATGCTCACCTGATCTGAGGGTCCGTTGCCGCCCGCTTCGCCTTTTTTGCCCGTCAGCAATGGCGTGCAGGTTTCCATCCGGCTCATCCCCAATGCAAGGCGAAATCTTGTCGAAGGGGTGGTTGAGCGGGCGGACGGGGCCGGGGCGCTCAGGGTGCGGGTCACAGCGGCGCCGGAAAAGGGCAATGCCAATGCCGCACTGCTCGATCTGCTGGCCACAGTCTGGGACGTGCCAAAATCGCACCTGAGCATCAAAACGGGCGCGGCAAGCCGCAACAAGATCGTGCTGATCAAGGGTGATCCAGACAGACTGCTGGCGCATCTGGGTGCAGCATAGAAGGAGATGAGGAGTAATGAGCAAGGCCCGCATCATTGATGGCAAAGCCTATGCGCAAGGCTTGCGCACCAATCTGGCGCGTGAGGTCGCGGCGCTGAAAAATTCGCACAATCTGACGCCCGGGCTTGGCGTCGTGCTGGTGGGTGATGATCCCGCCAGCCAGATTTATGTGCGCAACAAGGGGGTGCAGGCAACCGAGGCAGGCATGCGCAGTTTTGAAACCAGACTGCCTGCGGACGCTTCTCTTCAAGATGTGCTCGGCGCCGTGCGCGCATTTAACGATAATCCATCCGTACACGGATTTTTGGTGCAGTTGCCGCTGCCCAGACATCTGTCAGAATCCGAAGTGCTGGCCGCCATTGATCCCGCCAAGGACGCGGATGGCATACATCTGATCAATGCAGGGCTGCTGGCAAGCGGTCTTGATGGCCCGGCGCCCTGCACCCCGGCAGGCTGCATTCTGCTGATCAAGGATGTGCGCGGGCCTGATTTGTCGGGGCTGGAAGCCGTGGTGATCGGGCGTTCCAATATTGTTGGCAAGCCTGTCGCGCAATTATTGCTGCGGGAAAACTGCACGGTTACCATTGCGCATTCGCGCACCCGTGACCTGGCCGGCGTGTGCCGCCGCGCGGATATTTTGATTGCGGCTGTGGGTCAGCCGGAACTGGTGCGCGGCGGCTGGATAAAACCCGGCGCCACGGTCATTGATGTGGGCGTGAACCGGTTGCCGGCACCAGAAAAGGGTGCGGGCAAAACCCGGCTTGTGGGCGATGTAAATTTCGCCGAAGCGTTAGGGGTTGCAGGGGCGATTACCCCCGTGCCGGGCGGCGTTGGCCCGATGACGATCGCCTGTCTGTTGCGTGCAACACTGATCGCGGCATGCCGGCAGAACACGATACCGGTTCCGGAAATTTAGCGCTGCGAACAAAGGACCGCTGACGATGCATGCAGGCCGGATCATATTACTGATCGTCAGCGTCCTGCTTGCAGGCTGCGATGCGCCTTTGCCATTGCGCGGTGAATGCAATGGTGAAGATTTGAATACCGGCCTGCTTTATGCAGATTGTTCGCATGGCGGGCCTGGCATTGCGTTGCGGACAGATCAGCCTGAATCAGGGCTTCTGGATCGTGTCATAGTCTATCCGGTGCGCGGTGATTTTAATGGTCCCGTGCGGGGCGTTCGCCCGGACTATCTGTTTTATCCGGTTTCCGCCGAAGCATTGGTCAATCGGGCCGTGGCGCGGGTGCGTGCGGGCTATTATCCGGGCGCCATCGAGGATCTGGATGCGGCGCTGAATTTCAATCCTGTGGCGGCGGATGCGTTTTACGCGCGCGGACGGCTTTACGTTCTGATCGGGCGTCCGCGTCAGGCAATCAGCGATCTGAGCGAAGCCTGGCGATTAACCGGGGGACGCAGTGATATTGCCTATCATCGCGCCAATGCCAACCGGCAGATCGGGCGGCTGCAAACGGCGCTGTACGATTATGATTTTGTTCTGAAGCAGGAGCCGCTGCATGTGGGCGCCTATATCAACCGGGGCGCCGTGCGTCAGCTATTGGGATATTTGCCCGAAGCGCTTGCTGATTATGATACCGCATTAAAGTACCAGCCCGATAGCCGCGAAGCGCGGTTCGACCACAGCCTTGTCAATGTCGCGAGGGGTAACTTTCCCGCTGCGCTGGCTGATCTTGATATGCTGGTGCGGCGCTTTCCGCTGGATCTGGACCTTTACCGCAGCCGCGCTTTGGCGCATGCCCTGTCCGGGGATGTGGCGGCGGCGCATCGTGATTATGAACAGGTGCTGGCCGCATTCCCGGATGATGCGGACGCCCTGATTGGCCGTGGCCGCCTGCGTGCGGGGACCAGTAACTACAAGGCGGCCGAAATTGATTTTAACCATGCCCTCAGGGGGCATCCCGGCCATGCGGAGGGCCTGCTGGCGCGCGGCCAGGCCTATGGGGCGCAGGGCCGCCTGAAGGAGGCGCTGCTCAATCTTGACGCCGCCATCCAGAATGCCCCGGGCAAGGCGGCGGCCTATGCCGCCCGCGCCGGATTATATCGCCAGATGGGGCAGATGGCGCGCGCCAGCGCAGACGAGGAAATGGCCGCAAAACTGCTTTCGCGTCCGGGATCAGCCGGGTTAAGCTGGCGATAAGCCTTTACTTGAATTTATCGCGCCTTGGGGATAAGTTGCGCGGCGCCTGAAACATCCGGTTTCAATTTGCAGGTAAATGCCGCCGTAGCTCAGTTGGTTAGAGCGCTTGATTGTGGATCAAGAGGCCCCTGGTTCGAATCCAGGCGGTGGTACCAGCGGTCGCGCTAACGCGGGCGCAGCAGGCCGGACCTCCCCGGAACAGGATCCCAGGCGATATTCGCGATCAGGCCATTTGGCTGGCGATGGGGCTCCCTATGCTTGACGCGGATCAAATTATATACGGGAGAGACCGGCTAGAATCCTACTGTATATAGCATGCAAGCCAATACCAGCAGAATGGACCACACTACAATGACGATGACCGAAACACGACCAACGCCTACGTCAAAGCCGAAGCAGGAAACCACCCATTTCGATGTCATAATCGCCGGGGCGGGCATCTCCGGAGTGGGAACCGCGTACCATCTTACCCAACAGTGCCCGGATAAAAGCTTTGTCGTCCTTGAAGGGATGGAGAGCTTTGGCGGCACATGGCACACCCACCGCTATCCCGGTATCCGCTCCGATAGCGATCTCTATACTTTTGGCTACCGTTTCAAGCCGTGGGTCGGCGCGCCAATTGCAACAGCAGAAGAAATTCTCTCCTATATGGGTGAAGTCATCGAGGAGAACGGCCTCGCCCGGCATATCCGTTACCGGCACAAAATCACGTCGGCGAGCTGGTCGAGCAAGAACAATCTCTGGACCCTGGAGGTCACCCGCACGGATACGGGCGAACAGCTTCATTTCACCACCAATTTCCTCTGGATGTGCCAGGGCTATTACCGCCATGAGAAGGGATATACGCCAGAATGGGAGGGGATGAAGGATTTCAGGGGCGTGATCGTTCACCCGCAACAATGGCCCGAAGATCTGGATTATAAGGGCAAGCGGGTCATCGTGATCGGTTCCGGCGCGACGGCGGCGACCGTTGTTCCGGCAATGGCGGCCGACTGCGCGCATATCACCGTGCTGCAACGCTCGCCTACCTATTTCATTCCAGCACGCAATGAGAACAAACTGGCCGACCAGTTGCGCGCGCTGGAGATCGACGAAACCTGGATACATGAGATCGCGCGCAGGCAGATCTTGCAGGAGCAGGCCGAATTCACCCGGCGCTCGTTCGAGGAGCCGGAAGCGGTCAAACGGGATCTGCTCGGCGCCGTTCGCGCCTATCTGGGGCCGGACTATGATATAGAAAAGCATTTCACGCCGAAGTACCGGCCGTGGCGGCAGCGTGTCGCCTTTATTCCGGATGGCGACCTGTTCAGGGGGATAGCCTCGGGAAAAGCCTCGATGGTCACGGACGGGATCGAAAGATTTACGGAAAAGGGCATCCTGCTAAAGTCCGGCGAAGTGCTGGAGGCCGATATTATCGTCACCGCAACGGGCTTCGATCTCAGCGTCCTCGGCGATATCAGGTTTACCGTGGACAGCGCCCCTGTCGACTTCTCGAAGACGGTAACCTATCGCGGGATGATGTTTACCGGCGTACCCAATATGGTATGGATTTTTGGGTATTTCCGCGCCAGTTGGACCTTGCGCGTGGACCTGGTTGCCGATTTCGTATGCCGGCTGTTCAATCACATGAAAAAGAAGCATGTACGCAAGGTCACGGTAGCCCTTCGGCCCGGGGACAGGGATATGCCGCTCAAACCCTGGATTGACCCGGAAAACTTCAATCCCGGCTACCTGATGCGCGGTATGCACCTGATGCCCAAACGGGGCGATAAACCCGAATGGCAGCACACACAGGATTATTGGGCCGAGAAGAAGGAACTGCCGAAAGTTGACCTCGACGCAAGCGAATTCATCTACGAATGAGGCATGTCCTCCGAAGCTTTAGAGCGGCTTCTGTTTAGACTGAATCACAAACTTATACTTCGTCATCGCGAGCGAAGCGTGGCGATCCAGAGTCTCACGCAAAGGCCTGATTTTGTGGTTCTGGATTGCCACGTCGCTTCGCTCCTCGCAATGACGCTTAAGCGGGGCGCTTCAGTCAAATAATGAAACAGTCTAGCGAAGGGGGAAGCCCGTAAGGGCGCAGGATGGTGCTGCGGGAGAGGATTGAACTCTCGGCCTCTCCCTTACCAAGGGAGTGCTCTACCACTGAGCTACCGCAGCATCGCGCCGATCCCGATATTCGGGGGCGGGGTAGGAAGAGGCGCGCAAACTGCCATAGGCGCGGTCACTTCGCAAGGATTGATATCCCTATTGTTTGTCCTGCCAATAGAAATACCCAGGATCATTAAGATTTCTGGGAGCGCATGTGTTTATGTCGCATGTAGCCACAAGGGTCAGATGTAGATAAAGGCGCCATTTTCTTGACATATGGCAGGAAGTGTTATAAATGTCATAGATGAAAATAAATGGTCCTTTTGTATGCATAAAATGAAAATGTCAGAAGGTGGCCGGGTTGTCATACCCGCCGAAATACGTGCGGCCTTGAAGATCAAGGAGGGCGATGTCGTTTATTGGGAGCTATTGGCGGGCGAAGCTAGGCTATCGACCCGGCAGGCCCGTATTCGCCGCGCGCAGGATATCTTCCAGAAGCATTTTCCCACCGGGGGCCCATCCCTGGCCGATGAATTGATCGCTGAGCGTAGAGCCGAGTCAGCGCGCGAATGAGCGATGTGGTCGTCGATGCTTCCGCTCTGTTGGCCTGGCTTGGGCGGGAAACCGGCTGGGAGAAAGTGGAGCAGGCATTTACCGATAAGAACTGCAAAATCAGCACCGTCAATCTTTCAGAACTAATCGCAAAAGTGGCGGAGCGCATACACGATCATGACGAGATCGCCGCGATGATATCTGCATTGCCGATAGAGGTCGTCCCCTTCGATATGCAACATGCTTTTACAGCAGGTAAACTGCGTAACGTTACGCGCGCTATTGGATTGTCGCTGGGCGACCGCGCCTGCCTGGCGCTGGCCACCACGCTGAACGCGGTCGCGTTAACGGCGGACAGGCCATGGTTTAGCCTCGACATTGGAATTCAGATAGAATGCATTCGTTGACCGGTTAGCCGAATGCGAACGCGCCACTCACTCCGGCATAGTGCGTTTGCGTGCAGCCAGGGTGCGCAGGCGCAGCGCATTGAGGCGGATAAAGCCCTCTGCGTCTTTCTGATCATAGGCGCCCCGGTCATCCTCAAATGTCACCAGCGCGTCGGAATAGAGCGATTTCGGGCTTTTGCGGCCCACCACCATGACATTGCCCTTGTACAGTTTCAGGCGCACCGTGCCTTCGATATGTTCCTGGCTCTTGTCGATCAGCGCCTGCAGCATTTCGCGTTCCGGGGCGAACCAGAAGCCGTAATAGACCAGTTCGGCATAGCGCGGCATCAGGCTTTCTTTCAGATGCATGGCTTCGCGGTCCAGCGTCAGCGATTCCATCGCCCGGTGCGCCACATGCAGAATGGTTCCGCCCGGTGTTTCATAGATGCCGCGCGATTTCATGCCGACAAAGCGGTTTTCCACCAGATCGATGCGGCCAATGCCGTTTTCACGGCCGAGCCCGTTCAGCGCGGCCAGCATGGCGGCAGGCGACAGCGCCTTGCCGTTCAGGCCAACCGGATTGCCGTGCTTGAATTCAATGCTGATCTCGGTGGTTTTATCGGGCGCGTCCTGCGGCGACACGGTGCGCATATAGACGGCCTCGGGCGCTTCCACCCACGGGTCTTCCAGCACTTTGCCCTCGGAGGATGAGTGCAGAAGATTGGCGTCCACGGAAAACGGCGCCTCGCCGCGCTTGTCCTTGGGCACCTGGATCTGGTGCTTTTCGGCATATTGGATTAAATCAGTGCGCGATTTGAAATCCCATTCCCGCCAGGGCGCAATCACTTTGATGTCGGGGTTCAGCGCGCAGGCCGCAAGCTCGAAGCGCACCTGATCATTGCCCTTGCCGGTGGCGCCATGCGCAATCGCGTCAGCGCCGGTCTCATGAGCAATTTCAATCAGCCGCTTGGCGATCAGCGGCCGCGCGATACTGGTGCCCAGCAGATAGACGCCTTCATACAGCGCATTGGCGCGAAACATCGGGAACACGAAATCGCGCACAAATTCCTCGCGCATATCCTCGACATAGATATGCCTGATGCCCAGCATCTCGGCCTTTTTGCGCGCCGGGGCCAGTTCCTCGCCCTGCCCCAGATCGGCGGTAAACGTCACCACCTCGCAGCCATAGGTTTCCTGCAACCATTTCAGGATGATCGAGGTGTCCAGGCCGCCAGAATAGGCAAGCACGACTTTTTTTACGTCAGGCATGGGTTATGGGTCCGTTTTTATAATGTTGCAGATTTGTGCGCACTATAAGCAAAACGGGCCGTGCTGGCCATGCTCATATGCAGTTGCCAGCATCGTTGAATTGGCCCTATCCTGTTGGAAAGCGGGTAAAATAATAATCCCGTGAAGGATAGGGTGCCATCTGGGCTATACAGGTTGCTCCAGTGCACGGCGCACAGCTTCCGGCTCGCGGTCAATGACTGTCAGGAACGCCCGCGATGCACCACTTGGAACACATCTGCCTTGTTCCCATTCCTGTATTGTCCGCACGCTGACGCCAAAATATTTGGCAAACTGGCTTTGGCTCATTTGAACCTTTTTGCGGATATTCTGCACGTCGACATCATCCGGGATATGCACGGCGCAACCGTGATCCTTTTCCCCCTCCGCAAACGCCAGCGCCTGTCTGGCGCTGGCGAGTATACGCTGTCCGGGGGTGGGCTTTTTGTGCGTGGACATGTTTACTTTCTCCGTTTCCGATAGCTTTTGCCCAACTCAGAAAGAACGTCACGTAATTCGTTCCGTTCAGACTGCGTCAGGTTCACCTTTTCACCTTTGGCAAATATATTGAGCAGAAAAAGCGGAATATCAGGGCCGCTGTAAAAAGTGATAACCCTGTAGCCGCCGCTTTTGCCTTTTCCCTTACCCGCAAATCGCACCTTGCGCGCGCCTCCGGTATTTTTGATTTCATCCCCGGCATCGGGATGTGCGGCCAGCCAGCCGACAATTGCTACGCGCTCCGCTTCGGTCAGACCGGCGTCTTTTGCATCTCGCAGATAAGCTTGCGTTTCGACGACGGTATGCATCAGCGATTACATACGTTAGTAACGTATGAATGTCAAGAGGCAGATTTCCGCGCCCGCTCACTGGCGCTTTTCAACTGGCCGCAGGCGGCCATGATGTCGCGGCCGCGTGGGGTGCGCACCGGGCTGGCGTAACCGGCGCGGTTGACGATTTCGGCGAATTTTTCGATCTGGGACCAGTCGCTGCATTCATAGGGCGCACCCGGCCAGGGGTTGAACGGAATTAAATTAATTTTCGCCGGAATGCCCGCGATGATGCGCACCAGTTCGCGCGCGTCGGCCAGGCTGTCATTGACGCCTTTCAGCATCACATATTCAAAGGTGATGCGCCGCGCATTGGAGGCGCCGGGATAGGCGCGGCACGCGGCCAGCAATTCGGCAATCGGATATTTGCGGTTCAGCGGCACAATCTCATCGCGGATTTCATCGCGCACCGCATGCAGGGACACCGCGAGATTGGTTCCGATTTCTTCACCACAGCGCTTCATCATCGGCACGACGCCAGCGGTTGACAGCGTGATGCGGCGGCGCGACAGGCTCAGCCCTTCATTGTCCATGACGATCTGCAACGCGGCTTTGACATTTTCGAAATTATACAGCGGCTCGCCCATGCCCATCATGACCACATTGGTCAGGTGGCGGTCGCAGCTCTGCCATTCATCCAGTGCATCGCGGGCCACCATCATCTGCGCGATAATTTCCGCGGGCGTCAGATTGCGCACCAGCATCTGTGTGCCGGTGTGGCAGAATTTACAATTCAGCGTGCAGCCGACCTGCGACGACACACACAATGTGCCGCGTTCATCTTCGGGAATAAAAACCGTTTCCGCTTCCTTGCCGTCGGCAAAACGCATCAGCCATTTGCGGGTGCCGTCCTTTGAAATCTGTTCGCTGGTGATTTCGGGCCGCGCCAGGGTGAAGCGCTCGCTGAACAGGCTGCGCAAATCTTTCGAAATGTTCGACATGGCGTCGAAATCCTGTACGCCGCGAAAATACATCCAGTGCCAGATCTGTTGCGCACGCATCTTTACATGATGTTCGGGAATGCCTGCGGCGCGCAGATGCGGCGCCAGCTCCGCACGCGAAAGCCCGATAAGATTGGTCTGCTCCGTTACCGGCGCATGGATAGTGGCGATTTGCATGTCAGCTTTTATTGGTACATGCATCTTCATGCTATTTTACGCCGCAGGCCTTGTTGATGGTCTTTAGCGCGGCGCTAAAGCCAGCCAGTGAATAAGTGTCCGTGGTTTTGGTGCCGCGCGCCGACGTGCCGCTGACGGTCAATCTGTCGCCCTGCTTCATGGCGGTAATCACGCGGGCCTCGTCTGCGGGTTTTTCAACCCAGGCGCCGTCGCCTTCCGTGAACAGGGTAAAATTCTGTTTGCCAATGGTCAGGGTGGCGCTACTGCCGGGTTTGAACGGATAGCCAACAATCAGACTGACCTCGTTGACCACCTTGCTGGCGGGGCGATGGGTGATAAACAGATAGATCTCGCCGCGTTTTGCAGCCGCAGGTTCGGTTTTGCCGGGGGCGGCCCGCATATAGCAGGACTTGGTCTTTCCCTCGGTGACCACAAACGCATCCCAGTCACGGCTGCTGCCCAGCAGGGTCTGCGCCGCCATGGTCTGCGGCATGCCCAGAACGAATATCAGCAGGGCGCCATGGCAGAGCCGGGTCAATTTTTTTGTACAAAGCTTCATATGGGTATGCATACGGCCACCTTCATCGTCTTCAGCTTTAGCCCTATACTATTTATTGACCTGCAAGGGCAAGTACGGGAGGTTCGCAAGCCGTACATCTTGTGATAAGTCTAATTCACAGACATTTAATTAAACCTATGAAAACGGGAAACACTGATGAAAGCAGTTTTATGCAAGGCCCTGGGAATGCCAGAAACGCTGGTTCTGGAGGAAGTGGCCGATTTCAAGGCTGGTCCGGGCCAGGTGGTGATAGACGTCCATGCCTGCGGGGTGAATTTCCCGGATTACCTGATCATTCAGGGCAAATATCAGTCCAAGCCGAAGCTGCCTTTTTCACCGGGGGGCGAAGTGGCTGGCGTGGTTAATTCTGTAGGCGAAGGCGTCAAAGGCCTGGCAAAGGGCGACCGGGTGCTGTCCTTTATCGGCACCGGCTATGGCGGGTTCGCAGAACAGGCGCTGGTAAGGGCCGAAATGGTGACCAAAATCCCGGCCCAGATGGATTTTGCCACCGCCTCAGCCTTTATCCTGACCTATGGCACTTCCTATTATGCGCTGAAAGATCGCGGCGATCTGAAGCCGGGCGAAACCCTGCTGGTGCTGGGGGCCTCTGGCGGTGTGGGGCTGGCGGCGGTGGAACTGGGCAAGGCCATGGGGGCAAAGGTGATTGCTGCGGCGTCCACCGACGACAAGCTGGCGGTGTGCAAGGCGCATGGCGCGGATGAGCTGATCAATTATGACAGGGAAGATCTGAAAGAACGCATCAAGGCGCTGACCGGCGGCAAGGGCGCGGATGTGATTTATGATCCGGTCGGCGGCGATTATTCCGAGGCCGCGCTGCGCGCCATTAACTGGGGTGGCCGCTTTCTGGTGGTGGGATTCGCCAATGGCGAAATCCCGAAAATTCCGCTCAATCTGACTTTGCTGAAAGGCTGCCAGATTGTCGGCGTGTTCTGGGGCGCAAGCATCGAACGCGATATTGCGCATTTCCAGAAGCGCAATGACGAATTGCTGGCCTATTATGTGGCGGGTAAACTGAAGCCGCTGGTGACGGGAACCTATCCGCTGAAAGACGTGGCCGTTGCATTGAATCTTTTGGCGGCGCGCAAGGTGACGGGTAAGCTGGTGCTGCTGACGGGGCGCAGTTAAGGCGCGTAAGGAGAAAGCGATGGCGGAATTTTTCGATCATATACCGGAAAAATTGCAGGCGTTCATTGCGGAACAAAAGCTGTTTTTCATTGCCACGGCGTCATCCACCGGACGCATCAGTCTGTCGCCCAAGGGCATGGATACATTCCGTTGTCTGGGGCCACGCCAGGCCGCCTATCTGGACCTGACCGGCAGCGGCAATGAAACGGCGGCGTATCTCAAGGCCGATGGACGCGCCACGATCATGTTTTGCAGCTTTGATCACCGGGCGCTGATCCTGCGTCTGTACGGCAAGGGGCGCGCCGTGCGGCCCGGCGCATCCGAATGGGATGCCCTGATCGGCAAATTCCCGGAAATTCCCGGCGCACGGCAAATCATGCTGTTTGATATCAACAGCGTGCAAACCTCGTGCGGTTATGCGGTGCCGGAATATGAACTGAAACAGGAACGCCAGATTCTTCGCAAATGGGCCGGGAATAAATCACCCGAAGAACTGACAGACTATCAGCGGCAAAAAAATGCTGTTAGCATTGACGGTTTCGACACAGGCCTGATTAACTAGCGAAACAGGATAAAGGGGATTGGGGATGGCGATGGAAAAGTTAGAACAAGCGGTGCCGGGCGGGCGGGTGGCGGGACAGTTTGATCCGCGCTTCAAGGCGGTGGCGGATCGCTTCGCCGCAAACTTTTCCGAGTTCGACGAACTGGGGGCATCTGTCTGCGTAACATTGAACGGCGAAACCGTGCTGGATTTATGGGGCGGCCGTGTGGTGCCTGATGCGCCCGCAGCGTGGAATGCCGATACCGTGTCGATCGTGTTTTCTTCCACCAAGGGGGCGACGGCGTTATGTGCGCATATTCTGGTGGACCGGGGCCTGCTTGATCTTGACGCCCCGGTTTCCAAATACTGGCCGGAATTTGCGCGGCACGGCAAAGAAAAAGCCACGGTGCGCATGATGCTGGATCATAGCGTGGGGGTGCCGGTCGTGCGCGAACCGCTGGCCAAGGGTGCGGTGAATGACTGGGATCTGATGTGCGAACGGCTGGCGGACGAGGCCCCGTTCTGGGAACCGGGCAAGCGGCATGGCTATCATGCGCTGACATTTGGATGGACGGTGGGCGAACTGGTGCGCCGGGTGTCGGGCAAATCGCTGGGAACTTTTTTCCGCGATGAAGTGGCCAAACCGCTGGGCATTGATTTCTGGATTGGCGCGCCGGAACTGATCGAGGTGCGGGTCAGCCCGATTATTCAGTTTCGTCCCGCCAAGGGGGATCCGCTGGGGCCGCTGGCCGAAGCGGCGCTGGCTGACCGCAGTTCGATTCCGGCGCTGTTTTTATTCAATGATGGCGGTTTTAATCCGAACCGGCGCGATTGCCATGCGTCGGAAATCGGCGCGGCAAACGGGATTACCAATGCGCGCGGACTGGCGGTCATGTATGCGCCGCTGGCCTGTGGCGGTGCGGCGCGTGGCGTGAAACTTGTCAGCGCCGATACTGTGGCGCGGATGGGCCAGGTTGCCATGGCGACGCATTATGATGAAACCCTGTGCATGCCCACGCGCTTCTCGCTGGGTTTTATGAAGTCGATGGACAATCGCAAGCGGCCACTGACCGGCAGCATGCTGCTGAGCGAGCGGGCGTTCGGGCATGTTGGCGCTGGCGGCAGCATCGGCTTTGCGGACCCCGGATGCGGCCTGTCATTCGGCTATACCATGAACAGAATGGGCGGCAATGGCGCGCTGTTGAACGAACGCGGCCAGGGGCTGGTGGATGCGGCCTATCAATGTCTCGGCTTCACGTCGAATGCGGGCGGTGTGTGGATTTGAATTATTCGCGCTTGCGTTTTCCGGGTTGGGTCAGCGCCCATTCCATCGCCACCGCTATGATGGCGGTCGGTGAGGCGTAAATTGCAGGCCGGGGGGCGATGAAACTTATCACCAATAGTATAGGATGGATCATTCTTGCGTTGATTACTGGCGCGGGCCTGGGGTTGGCGTTTCCGCAGGCGGCACTGGCCATTACCCCGGTTACAAAATTTCTGCTGCAACTGATCAAGGCGGCGGCGACGCCTCTGGTTCTGTTTGCCGTGCTGGAAGCAATTCTGCGCTACCGCGTGGCGGGCAATGATTTTATAAAGCTGCTGATCATTACACTGATTAATGCCTCAATCGCGATATCTATCGGCCTGCTGATCGCCAATGTTTTCGCCCCGGGGCAATATCTGACATTTTTGGCCAGTGACGTGACGGCGGCCACGAAGGAAATTGATTTTCTGGACATGCTCGCCAAACAATTGCCGGTCAGCATTGTGCAGCCGCTGGCGGATAACAGCATCATGCCGGTTGTGATCATGGCGATTGCCTTTGGATTTGCATGGCGTCATGTACGCGCCAGGCAAATGGCGGAAACGGCCATCCTGATGGATCATGGCGAAATGTGGATTTCGTTTGCCCGCGAAATGTGCGAAACCGTGCTGATCTGGATCGTGAAAATCATTCCAATCGCGGTATTTGCGGCCAGCGCCAAAGTTACAGCCGAACATGGTCTGTCGCCATTCAAGGGACTGGGCCAGTATGTGCTGTTATGCCTGCTGGGCATGGCGGTCCATGTGCTGTTCACCTACAGCGCCTGGCTTATATTCTTTGTACGGATTGGTCTGCGCAATTTCTGGCGTGTGGCGATTGAACCTGCGCTGTATGCTTTTGGCGTGAACAGTTCTCTTGTGGCGCTGCCGCTTACCCTGCGCACACTGGACAGGCTGGGGGTTTCACGGCGCGCCTCTACACTGGCGGCGGTGGTTGGCACCAACCTGAACAATGACGGCATTATTCTGTATGAAGGCTTTACCCTGCTGGCGCTGGCCCAGGCCGGCGGGATTGAGATGAGTCTGGCCACGCAGATTTTCGCTGCACTCTATTGCATTGTTGCTGCGATGGGCGTTGCCGGTGTGCCCGAGGCGGGCATCGTCGCGCTGACGCTTGTGCTCAGCGGCCTGGGCATTCCCACAGAGGCGCTGGCCTTGCTATTGTCTGTTGACTGGATTATCGCCCGGGCGCGTTCCCTGCTGAACACGACATCCGATCTGGTTGGCTCGATGGTGTTAAACCGCTGGATTGGATTAAGCGAACCGCCAAAACCGGCGTCCGGCGTCTAAATGTACGGGTTGCTGGCCAGAAGGTAATTCTGGACGTATTCCGTAACGCCATCCTCAAGCTCCGTGAACGGATGATTATATCCAAGCGTGCGCAGACTGCCCATTTCGGCCTGGGTAAAATACTGGTAATTGCCGCGGATTTCCGGCGGCGTGTCCACATATTCAATGCGCGGCTCCAGGTTCATCGCCTTGAACACCGCATGGGCAAGATCGGCAAAGCTGCGCGCCTTGCCGGTGCCGATATTATAAACGCCTTTATATTTGCCCTGCGCCAGAAGCCACAGCACAGCCTCGGCGCAATCCCTGACATACACAAAATCGCGCAATTGCCCGCCATCCGGATAGGCCGGATGATGTGATTTGAACAGTTTCACCGTGGCGCCACGCTGTACCGTGTCCACAATCTGACAGATGACCGAGCGCATTTCCGCCTTGTGATATTCATTGGGCCCATAGACATTGAAAAATTTCAGTCCCGCCCATGCCAGTGGCGATGGCCGTCCGCTGGCGGAAAGGCGCGCCACGCGCCGGTCAAAAGCGTGCTTGCTCCATCCATAGGCGTTTAACGGACGCAGTTTTTCCAGCGCCTCTGGCGTCCAGTCATCCCCAAACCCGGCGCTCCCATCGCCATAGGTGGCGGCGGAAGATGCATAGATAAAGGGCGTGCCGGATTTGCTGCACCAGTCCCACAAATCACACGAAAGACGAAAATTGGCGGCAATGATTTTATCCACGTCACGTTCCGTGGTGCTTGAAATCGCCCCCATATGAATAATGGCTTCAATACGCAATTTGTTCTGGTTCAGAAAATCAAACAGGTCTTCGGGCCGGATGATTTCATAAATTTCATGCTGCGCAATGTTGCGCCATTTGTCTGTTGTGCCAAACCAGTCACAGACAACCAGCTCGCGCCGTCCGCTTCGGCCAAGCGCTGCAACAATATTGGAGCCGATAAAGCCAGCGCCGCCCGTGACGACAATCATGCATTAACTCCGTCCACAGACATTTAGCGGGACATCCGCGCAATCGTATTGGTGGTGGAAAAACCATCTTCCAGTTGCGCCAGCAGAATGCGCCCGCCATAGGCCTGTACGATCTCATGGCCAACGACTTTCTCAACCGTATAATCAGCCCCTTTTACCAGCACATCGGGCCGGATCGCTTCAATCAGCCTGATGGGGGTTTCCTCGTCGAACAGCACAACCATATCTACGCTGGCAAGCGACGCGAGCACAATCGCGCGCGCCATCTCACTTTGTACCGGGCGGCCTTCGCCTTTCAGGCGCTTGACCGAGGCATCGGTATTCAGTCCAACAACCAGATGATCACAGGCTTCGCGCGCCTGGCGCAGCAGGGACACATGGCCCGGATGCACCAGGTCAAAACAGCCATTGGTGAAGCCGATCTTCTTTCCCCTGGCGCGCCACTTCGCGACAATTTCCCGCGCGTGGGCAATATTCCGGATTTTTGCTTCCGCACCCTTCAGGTCTGCCGTATGCAGCACACCGGCAAGATCGTCCAGGTAAACGACTGCGGTGCCGGCCTTGGACACGGCAAGCCCGGCGCCGGCATTGGCCAGCAATGCTGCATCCTCAAGCGGCGCTCCTGCGGCAAGCGCAACCCCCAGGGTCGCCAGACAGGTGTCCCCCGCCCCGGATTCATCGAATACTTCAGGCGCGCGCGCCGCAATGTGCCGGGCCGGTTTGCCGGCCTCTATCAGGCTCATCCCGTTCTGCGCCCGGGTAACCAGAATAGCGCCACCGGTCTGGGCCGCTGCGGCATGTGCTGCTTTTTCTATGGCCGCATCATCGGCGCAGGTTAATCCTGTCGCCGCCGCCAGTTCACGATTATTGGGGGTCAGAACCTGAACCCCGGCATAGCGGCTGAAATCCTGGCTTTTAGGGTCGGCAATGACAGGTTTACCCGCATTTTTGCTGGTTTTGATAAGATGTTGCAACATTTCAGAGTCCAGCACGCCTTTGGCATAGTCGGACAGAATCACCAGGCCAGCGTCTTTTAACTCAGCCTCAAAAATATCCAGAATCTGCGCCTTGGCATTGCGGTCCAACTGGGTCGTGTTTTCACGATCAGCGCGCAAAAGTTGTTGTGTTCCAACAAGATAGCGGGTTTTTGTCGTCGTTCTGCGCCCCGGCACCACCAGAAGCCCGCTATAGACGCGCTGCAGCTCGCCAATTTGACGGGTGGCCATATGGCCCGCCTCGTCATCGCCAATAACCGCGATCAGGGAAACTTGCGCACCCAGCGCGGCAACATTTCGCACCACATTGCCCGCCCCCCCCAGCATGGCGGTTTCATGCAATACCCGGATAACGGGGATCGGCGCTTCGGGTGAAATACGCTCGACCTCGCCATAAATAAACCGGTCCAGCATGACGTCGCCAACACAGACAATGCGCACGTCCCTGAAACGCGGCAGATAGGCAGCAAGTTGGCCAAGTTCACTCATTCCCATCTCATTAACCAGAATATCGCCACATCGAAAGCTGTAAATGTTCATATTGCGTAGGAGTAAAGAATTTTTTTCGTATGGGCTTTCGAAAAGCCTAAAATTGTGATAATATTAGCACGTCTCTGGATTTTTACCTTCTCAGTGATGAGATAAGATGTCATGGCGGCAAAAAGCAACGTTTGGTTGTAGTGCGCAGGCTTCTGGTGATGGAAGTAGGCGATATCCGCCATTTCCCTGCCGGGATTGGCAATTCGGGCAATGGTTGGATCGGATTTGCGTAAGCCTGGCCGGAAGATGCGCGCCTATATCAGATTTCAGCACACGAAATACGGCAAATTTCTAATTCATTATTGACCGCGAAAGCGAAGAAGAAAGAGAGAGCACATATGAGCAAGCAGGCCAGCGAGAAGGCAAAGAAGAAGCCCGATACCGGCAAGGCCCCGGCGCGCGCGCCCGCAGATGCTGTGAAATCCAGGCCTAAATCAGCGGGCGGGAGCAAGGCGGCTGCGGTTAAAAAAACCGTGCAGCGTAAAGAAGCACATCCGGCCGCCAGGAAAAAGCCTGCTGCAAAGGCGGTGGCAAGACCGGCTGTCAAACCGGCGGCAAAGCCTGTAAAATCACCCATTGTGCGTAAAGCGGCGCCATCCAAGCCTTCGCGCGCCAAATCCATTGCGGACAGCAGAAAAGCGCCTGTCGTGGCGAAGCCTGCGGAAAAAAAGCCTGCAAAGGCCGCAGAACCCAATGTTGTGATCCCAAAAGCAGTAAAGGCGCCAGACAAAGGAAAATCTGCGCCGCAGTCCGCCAGGAAACCCGACGCGCCTGCCGCTGCATCTGCGAAAGTTGAAAAGCCGGTTATCCAGGCGCCCGCAGCCCCCTACAAGGCCCCGTCGGAATTTGACGGTTTCAGGGTGAATGATCATGTCGTCTATCCCACCCATGGGGTTGGCAAGATTATCGCGGTCGAGTCGCAGGAAATTGCCGGAACCAGGCTGGAACTGTTCGTGATTGCGTTTGATCAGGAAAAAATGACGCTGCGGGTGCCATTGGGAAAAGCCAAGGCGGTTGGCATGCGGATTTTGTCCAGCCGCGACACGGTGCGCAATGCGCTCAAGACCCTGCGTGGGCGTGCGCGGGTCAAGCGCACCATGTGGAGCCGCCGTGCGCAGGAATATGAAGCAAAAATCAATTCCGGCGATCTGCTATTGATCGCCGAGGTGGTGCGCGATCTGCACCGCGCCGAAGGTCAGCCGGAACAATCCTATAGCGAACGGCAGATTTATGAATCCGCCCTGGACCGGATGGCGCGCGAGGTGGGTGCGGTAGAAGAGCTGGACACCACCGCCGCGCTGGAACGGGTTGGGGGGGCGCTGAAAAAAGCCGCGTAAGGGGCTTTTATTCCGCCACGACCTTTACCCGCATGCCGGGGGCCAGAACATGGTTCTGGTCAAATCCGTTCAGCACACGGAAGCGGGGCTCGCGATAATCGGAAAACGGCATGCGCGCCGCGATGCTGGCGACGCTGTCCCCAGGCCTGACCGGAATTGAAATAATCCGTAGCGGGCGCGTTTTTGCGGCCTCTTCCGGGCTTAAACTGCGAAAGCTGTAGGTGAAGCGTTGCAGTTCTGCGCGCATCTCGGCGCCAGGCTGATTGGGCGTGACAATCATAATCCGCGCCACCCGGTCCGGCGTAAAACTGATCGCAACCAGGCGCACGACGGCGCGGCCTGCTCCGGTATTCAGCACGGTTTCTGCGGTTGCTGCCTGCATGCCATTGATGGTCATACCTTCGGGATTACGCAGGTTGACATCATTCGCCCATATGGATGTCAGATAGTTGGCCATGGATGTTTGCTGTTTCAGCGGCGCGATATCGAATTTGATTTTCATTTCGTCCGGCCCCGTGGCGATGATGGCGTCGGGCGTATCTGTAATTTTGAAACCGGGCGGCACAGTGAAGGTAAAACCCAGTTTCGGGTGAACAAAGCTGCGGTCGCGCACATAGCCATTTTCGGGGCTGCCGCCATAGACCATGCCCTCAATGCTGTTCAGAAATTCATCGCGCAGACGCGGGCGGCTTTCCGCCGGCACGCCGGAGTTGCGCGCACTATCGATGGCCTCAACCACACGCTTGGCGGTGATTGGATGGGTCATCAGAAATTCGCTAGGGCGTTTATTTTTATCCCGGTTCATTGCCGATTCAAGCGCATCCTGGGCTTCCAGCGAACGCAGGAAATCAGCCTCTGCATAGGGGTCATATCCCGTGCGCACCAGATAGCGCACACCCAGTTGGTCGGCTTCATATTCCTGCTTGCGGGAATAGCCAAGCAGATACAGCTGGCCACCCTGCTGCACAAGATCATTCACAATCTGATTTCCAAGCACAGCGCCCAGCACAGCACCCCCCAGCGCCATCCCCATGCCCCGGTTATAGCGTTGTGCGGAATGGCGCGCAGCGACATGGCCAACTTCGTGGGCCAGAACGCTGGCCAGTTCCGCCTCGCTATTGGCCAGCGCAATCAGGCCGCGCGTGACATACACATACCCGCCAGGCAACGCGAAAGCATTGACAATGGGGCTGTCCAGCACCGTGAAATGAAAACGCTGGTCCGGTATTTCCGAATTGGCGACAATGCGCCCGCCAATCGATGCGACATAACCGGCAACGCCGGGTTCGTCATAGACGCCGCCATATTGTTTGATGATTTTGGGATGTTCTTCTGCGCCAATGGATTGTTCCTTGGACTTGGACATGAATTGCGCCGTGGCGGGCTCACTGGCGTAAGCAGAAAAACCTATGGATGCGCTTAGCAGCAGACGAAAAAACCTTTGTTTTGCGTTCACTCTAAAACCTCGATCTGTTCGGGATGGCTGATGCGCAGCATCGGCCCGTTCCACTGTTCTATCCATCCCCGCACGCTTACGGTCCTGCCAGTATAGCCTTCAGGTACGGTTGCTGCAAAACGCGGCCAGTCCTTGCGATCAATCACCACAGTAAAATCCGCCTTGTAGTCCGCACCGAAATTCAGAAACATATAATCGCTGATTTTGACGAATTTAAGAACCTTGCCCTGCACCAGTTGAAAACTGTCTTCCAATCCATCCAGATTTTCAGCATGCCGGACCGCATAAAAATCATGCGCCCAGATGCCGCGCTTTGCTGCGCGCGCTTCACGTTCCAGCGCCAGCATTTCAACCGCCATGGCGCGATTATCGCTGAATGTATAGACCCGCGCCAACCCCAGGCGCAGCATTTCCCCCTGCACCCACAGGCCATCGGGTTGCCGGTACAGATGCGCCAGGGTCCGGCGATGGCGGTCGGTCCGCGCGCCGCCAAAACCCATCTGTACGGTGCGGCCCTGCGTCATTTCCTGCAAGGCTTTGCGGGCCTCCTCGGCCAACGGCCAGGGCTTGAACCCCTTTCGTCCCAAAGGCAGCTTTGGGGCCTGAATGCCCACCAGCCGCACGACAACCCCCGTGTTTAGCGTCAGTGTATCCCCATCGGTCACTTCACGCACGACAGCCTGTTCCTTGGGCGCGGTTTCGGGTGCCGCCAGCACCCGGGCCGGCAGCAGGACGATGAACAGAGGGATGAGCAATAGATGTCGCATAAAGACAGGTTAGCAAAAAATCGGTCGAGTGACTGCGGTGATTTGTGATACGACTGTGCCATCGGAACAAACAAGGGGTGCGCGGGTGCGGGTGTTCACTATTCATAGCTGGGTTGCCCGCATTGCGGCGGTGCTTGTGGCCAGTTCATCGGCGGTACAGGCCGCCAATCAGGATGGCGATCTGCTGGCGTTTTCCGCCGCCTATTTTGATGTCAATCAGCGTGATGAAGACGCGGGCGAGTTCCGCATAGAATATCGCGCCGATGAACGCATGTGGATTTTCAAACCGTTTGGCGGCGCGATGGCGACAACCGACGGCGCGCTGCATGGGTTTGCAGGCGTGCTGATCGATATTCCATTATGGGACCGGATTTACATCACGCCCAGTTTCGCGCCGGGCCTGTATCATGACGGCAATGGCAAGGATCTGTTCTATACGCTGGAATTCCGCAGCCAGATTGAAATCAGCTACCGTTTTCAGAATGGCCACCGGCTGGGCGCCAGCTTCAACCATATTTCCAACGCCAATCTGGGCGACGACAATCCCGGCGTGGAAAGCGCGGCGCTGACCTATATCGTGCCGTTTGATGCAATTTTCAGGCGGCGCTGAACCCCCCCTGCCCCATCTGTCCTGCGAAGCAAAGCCCTTTGGGCTAACAATAAAAGTGGCATGCGCACATTTTTCAAAAATCACCGCCTGTTGTTAAAAACGCTGCCCTTTGTGGCCGTGATCATAGGCGTAAAACTTTCGGTTCATTTTTTTGGCTATGAAATTATTGAACTGAACGCGCTTTTCACCTCATTCGTCGCGGCAAATGTGTTTCTGCTTGGCTTTCTTTTGGCCGGCGTACTGGCTGATTTCAAGGAAAGCGAAAAATTGCCCGGGGAATTATCGGTAAGCCTGGAGTCGATTGCCGATGAGGCGCATATTCTTTATCAGGCAAAAAATATCAAGGAGGCGGCGCAGTGCCTGGAACATGTGCGTATGCTCATCGGGTGTCTCAGGGAATGGTTCCACAAAAAGGAACGCACACATACGGTATTCGAGCATCTTTCGGCGCTGAACATGTTGATCGCCGCTTTAGAACCCCACACCCAGGCAAATTTCATCGTGCGCCTGAAACAGGAACAGGCGAATATCCGGCGGATCGTGACCCGGATTGACACGATACGCGACACGTCTTTCGTTTCGTCCGGTTATCGCATTGCGGAGATCAATTCGATCCTGCTTATTCTGGGCCTTATCGTGATACAGCTTGAATCCTTTCTGCATGCGCTGTTCCTGACCGGCGCGGTTTCGCTGTTGTTCCTCTATATGATGTTTCTGATCAAGGATCTCGACAATCCGTTTGGATATTATAGCGCAAACTCCGTCGAGAATGTGCCGGTCAAGGTGATTGAAGATCTGGAGGAACGGTTAAAAAATTATTGACCTGGGTACGGATGCGCTACGCAATCGCCGCCAGCAGTTGCCGTAAAAATGCATCACATGCGGCAAGCTCGGACAGGGCGATAAATTCATCCGGCTTGTGCGCCTGATCGATGCTGCCAGGGCCGCATAGCACTGCGGGAATGCCGGCGTCCTGAAATATCCCGGCCTCGGTGGTATAGGAAACCGCATGCAGCGCATTTGATCCGCGCAATGCGGTGACAAGCGCTTCGGCGGGCGAGCCATTTTGCGGCGCAAGCGGTGGCACATCGGCGCGCTGTCTGGTGACGATGTCCACCTGCTGTGAAATGGTGCGCAGGGGCGGCAGCATGGTTTCCATTGCATAAGCGTTAAAACGCGCCGCGATTTCGTCCGGATCCTGTCCCGGCAGCGGGCGGATTTCCCACTGAAAACGGCAGCGGCGCGGCAGAATATTCAGCGCGGTGCCGCCCTCAATCACGCCCACATGAATACTGGTATAGGGCGGGTCGAACCGCCCCGACGCATCGCCGCGCGCTTGCATTTCATCACGCAGCATATGCAGATAATTAATCAGCTGCACCGCTACATCAATGGCGTTGACGCCCAGATGCGGGGTCGACGAATGCGCCTCCAGCCCGGTGATTTCGGTCGTGAATGTGCGAATGCCCTTATGGCTGTTCACCACCTGCATCAGGGTCGGCTCGCCCACAATCACCGCTTTGGGGCGCGGCAGATGCGCCGCAATATGGCGCACCATGGAATGCACGCCCAAACAGCCCACCTCCTCATCATAAGACAGCGCCAGATGCAACGGTGTGTGCCCAACGCCCGCCACAAACTCCGGAACGCGCGCCAATGCGCTGGCGATAAAGCCTTTCATATCCGCCGTGCCGCGCCCATACAGGCGCCCATCCTGTTCGCGCACCTGAAACGGATCGCCCGCCCACGCCTGGCCATCCACCGGCACCACATCGGTGTGACCGGACAGCACAATACCCCCCGCCACATTTTGCTGCCCGATGGTCGCATACAGATTGGCCTTCGTGCCCGCATCATTATGGATCAGCGTGGAAGCAACGCCATGCCCTTCCAGATAATTCTGCACAAAGCCGATCAGCGCCAGATTGGATTCCCGGCTGGTGGTGTCAAACGCCACCAGCCGGGCCAGCATATTCTGTGTACTGAATATTTCTCCGGTCATACGGCTAGCCGAACACCCCTTTCGCTTTCAGCGTGGCCAGTTCATCCGTGCTGACGCCGATTTCGGAAAACACTTCGTCATTATGTGCGCCCACCTTTGGGGCCATGCTGCGCACGCTGGACGGGGTTTTGGAAAACTGGATGGCGGGTCTGGGAAAGCGCACCTTGCCCATCACCGGGTCATCGGTTTCGATCAGAAGTTTATTATGGATGATCTGCGGATCGTTCAGCAAATCCGCGCGCAGATTTATTCTGGCGCAGGGTACCTGTTCCTTTGTGAAGCGCGCCACAATGTCTGCGGTGGTCAGTTTGGCGATTTCGGCGCTGGCGATTTTGCTGATTTCCGGCATGTTCGGCATGCGGCCCACCGGTTCGGCATATTCGGGGTTTGCCGCCAGTTCCGGCAGCGATAATGCGCGGCACAGGCCCTGAAACTCATTGTCGCTGATAAAAATGAAGGTGATATAGCCATCCAGGGTTTTGGCGACATTCAGCAGCGCGCTGATTTCCGGCAGATGCGGTGTGCCCACATAGGTGTAATTCGACATGGCGTCGGACCATAAGTAAGCCAGCCCCGCATCCAGCATGGCAACCTTGACATGCTGCCCGCCATTGCCGCGTTCGCGCGCAAACAGCGCAGCCAGAACGCCTTGCGTCACGGTCATGGCGGCGGCCTTGTCGCACACAATATGGCGCACGGGTATGGGCATGCCGGTAACCGGGTCCGCCTGCACGCCCATAAAACCACTGACCGCCTGGATGACCGGATCATACACCCGGTCCGCGCTCAGCGGCCCGCTTTCTCCATAACCGCTGATCGACACATAGATGATATCTTCCTTTGCCGCGCGGCAGGCATCATAACCGATGCCGATCCGGTCAACGACGCCGGGACGAAAATTTTGAATAATCACATCGGCGGTTTTCACCAGACGCAGGAATAATGCCCTGCCGCCCTCCGCATGCAGATCAAGCGCGGCGCCGCGTTTGTTACGGTTCATCACCGTAAAGCTGGCCGCCATACCTTCGCGCATCGGGCCAAAACGCCGCCCGATATCGCCGTCCCCCGGCTCTTCCAGCTTGATCACATCGGCCCCCATATCGCCCAGAATACCGGTGGCGAACGGCCCCGAAACATTGGTGCTAAGGTCTAAAATGCGTACTCCCTGCAAGGCTCCGGCCATTGGCGCTCCCTCCTCATTTTTATGGTTAGGGGGCCATCTTGACTTAGATTTAGGGGAATGGCTAGGGGAGGGGGAGGCGCCATTTTGCCAATAGCGTAAGCTGACACGCCTGCAAATTTTAAGACTTCCAGATGCCCAGCGCCCGAAGCGTCGCTGCGCGGCGTTCCGCCAGGCCCAGTTTTGCAGGGCCATTGATCTTGCCGGTCACACCGTCGACATCGCCTATATCCGCCAGTGGAGAGCATCCACGCACATCCCAGAACATAAACGCAATGCGCGCCGCGCTATTTGGTTCCCGGGCCAGTTCAGGATTTTCTTCTATCGGCAGACTAACCCTGGCCCCTATATCGCGATAGTTGGCGCGGCCCGTTAGCTGCTTATAGCCGGAGCCGCGATAACGCCATCCATCGCCGCTGGCCTCGTCGCCATTGCCGAGACGCTTGGCATAGACGCGGTTGGCAATGGCTTCTGGTCCAGCCTTAATCAGGGCGCGGGCGTCGTCAATGCCCTTGACCGCCGAGAAAATCCCATCAAGGCGTTCCGGGTTTTTGTAATTCAAATTTTCTTCCGTGGATGTAAATCCACCCGTTTCAACATGGATTTGCCCCATGAAGTGGCAAAGTCGGCGCGGCGTGTTCACGGAACTGGTTTTTCGCGCATCCTCTAATGCCTTGGCATGAATTTCCGGATCCTTGATCCTGGGGGCAAATTTGCGCAGTGTTTCTGCTGTAATCACTGAAAACTTCCCTCCGATAGAAATTGATTAATTATTTTCCTGATGATCTGCGTTTCGTTAATCGCTTATAGGCAGGCTTACCCAACCGCCCCTTTCTCGCGCAGCCTTGTGATCTCGTCTTTGCCGATCCCGATTTCCGTCAGCAGTTCATCGGTATTGCCACCCAGTTGCGGGGCATGGTGGCGAATGCTGCTGGGGGTTCCCTCGAACAAAATTGGCGGTCTGGTATAGCGCATGTGACCCGCATCGGGATGTTCGGTCTCAACGATCATGCCATTATGCGCAATCTGGCTGTCGCTCAGCAGATCGGCGCGGGTATTTATTCTGGCGCCTGGAACTTCCTCGCGCGAAAAGTTTTCGACAATCTCGGCAGATGTATATTTGGCGATCTCCCCGGTAATGATCGCGCTCAGTTCCGCAAGATTCTCCACCCGGTTTACAATTGACACAAAACGCGGATCCACCGCCAGGTCTGGCCGCTCCAGCGCCCGGCACAGGCCCTGATATTGCGCGTCGGTAATGGCAAAGCCAATGATATAGCCATCCTTGCTGCGCGGCAGATTATACATATCGCCGATCTCGGCCATGGGCGGCATATCGCCGATATAAGTAAGGTTGGACATGGCGTCCGGCCACAGGAACGCCAGGCTCGTATCCAGCATGGCGACCTTGACATGCTGGCCACCAGCGCCACGTTCACGCGCAAACAGCGCCCCCATAACGCCCTGCACAACACTCATTGAAGTCAGTTTATCACAGATAATATTGCGTACCGGCACGGGCTTGTCGCTGCCCGGTTCGGACTGCACCATCATATAGCCGCTGGCCGCCTGGATGACCGGATCATAGACGGGATCGCCCGCACGTGGCCCGCTGTCGCCATAGCCGCTGATCGACACATAGATGATATCGGGCTTGACCGCCTTGCAACCGGGATAGCCAACACCCAGCCTATCGGCCACGCCTGGCCGGAAATTCTGCATGACCACATCTGCGCTTTGCACCAGCTTCAGCAGCACATCCCTGCCGTCCCCGGTTTGCAGATCAATGGCGATGGCGCGCTTGTTGCGGTTGATCACCGCAAAGCCCGCCGCCATGCCGCCGCGCACCGGTCCGAAATAGCGTGACAGGTCGCCCAGGCCGGGGGGTTCCACCTTGATCACGTCGGCCCCCATATCGCCCAGCATGGCGGATCCAAAAGGCCCGGAAACATTAGCGGTTAAATCAACGATACGCACTCCATGCAGGCAACCGGTCATTGGCGTTCCCTCCCTGTTTTATCGTTTGTCCTATACTGCCTCAGATTTTGGGGGTTGGCTAGGGCGAGTTCCTGTTTTGATTTTGGATACGCACCTAGCCAAAACTACACGCGCCAAAAAGGTTAGCGGCATTTTGGTCTACGGCTTATGCTTGAGTCGCGCCTTGACTAAATAATAGAGCGGTAGTCACGATGAAGATTCGTTTCATAGCCATTTACAAACTGGAGGGAGCTAACAAATTGCCCGACGGCGTAGAAAGTGTGGGTCTTCTTGCACTGCAAAGCCCGTTGATTACCGCAACTCTCACGATTAATCCTGAACCGTATTATCTACATATCGACAGGTCATTTGCGCTTGGTACGCTGATATTAAAAGCGATTTTCACCCCTAATAAGGAGGGCACCCTAGAAGGGCATCTCGCGACTGAAATCAAAAATGTACAGGAGCGGCGCGCCAAACTGAAAGGAACGGACGTTTTTCTGGTCTTCGAGGGCGAGATGGACCATCCAGTGCCGGAGTTCGATACCAGCTACTGGGGGAATGATGATTTCGCGGTTTGTTTGGAAGCAATCGATAAGGGAATTGTTCGGGCGCAATTCCGTCAAGTCGTTGAACAAGCGCTAGTTGCACTGAGCGTTAGCCTCCCGGCCAACGCGGACAGAGCCTTCGGAAAAATTGGGGATGTAATCTATATCGTTGGTCCGAACAATGAGAAGCCAATCTATACGTTCAACATCAAAGGTGGCGATGTGAGACTGTCAGTTGCCAGTCCGCTGAACCAGAATGTCATTGACGAAACGGCGATGTTTGCACAAAAATTAGCTAATGAAAGGGCAATATCGCTGCTTGCGAGGCTTCTTGCCAATTCGCTTGACTTGGCTACGGCTGATTTACAATCCTTTTTGGATATCTGGTCCGCCTTCGAAATATTTGTCAATGCCACTTTTAGGACGACTTATGGAATGCGCTGGCGCCAAATCATGGAGAATGGAGCCCCAACGTCAGCACAGCCCGTCTTCAAGCGTATCAAGGATGTAATGCACGACAAATATCGCGTGGCCGATAAATTCATTATCATCGCATCAATACTCGATGCTGACGCTGCGGATAATGACTCAACAAAATTCAGAAAAGTCAAAGAATTTAGGGACAAATTGTTCCACAGCGGAGACATTCCTACATCGCCGTTACCAACCGGGGATATTCAAAAGCTATTGATAAAATACCTTAAGCTTCATCTAGGTCAGTAAAGGAGCCGGTAACACAAAACTACTTTCAAGGAGATTACGATGCAGGTTTCGAAATGGGGGAACAGTCTTGCGGTCCGGCTTCCCGCCGCCGTGGTTGAGGCGCTGGAGCTGAAAGCAGGCGATGAGATTGAAATCTACGCCGAAGGCGCGCGCGAATTGATGGTATCGCGCAAGCCTGACAGGCAGGAGCTTTTGAAACGCCTGCGCGCGTTTCGCGGACGGCTTCCCGCCGATTTCCGGTTCGACCGGGAAGAGGCGAATGCCCGCTAGTTTTTTCGACACCAATATTCTCATTTATCTCGCGTCCGCCGATGCAGCAAAGGCGGACCGCGCGGAAGGCCTGATCGCCGGGGGCGGCGTGATCAGTGTGCAGGTGCTGAATGAAGTGGCCAATGTGGCGCGGCGCAAGATGCACCTGTCCTGGGAGGAAACACATGGGCTTTTGTCGATGGTCCGCAGCCTGTTAAGCGTCGAGGCGTTGGGCGTCGAGACCCACGAAAACGGTCTTGCCCTGGCCGAGCGGTATAATCTTTCGATTTATGACGCGATGATCGCCGCTGCGGCCCTTCAGGCGAAGTGCGGCACGCTGTGGCCGGAAGACATGCAGGATGGCGCGGTTCTTGATGGCGGGCTGCGCATCGTTAATCCGTTCCGGGGGCTGTAAGCGCTGGCCCTTGCGCCGTTCACAGGCTAAACTCCGCCAACAGGAAGCAGGGAGATTTGCCATGTACGATATCGAAGCGGTGCGGCGTGAATGGATTGGGCGCACCTCGTCCAAACGGCGCGCCAAATATCCGGTGGAGCATGAACCGATCCGCCGTCACTGCCTGATGGTGGGCAATGAAAATCCGCTTTATATTGAGCCGGGTTATGCGGGCCGCACGCCGTGCCCGCCAACGGCGCTGTGGATTTTTTCGATGGTCGAACGGCTTGGGCCGCAAGGGCCAAAGCTGGGCAAACCGAAACCGGGCGACAAGAAGGGTTCTGAATCGCCCTTTTCGCTGGGGATGCCGATGATCGGCAGCCAGTTCACCAATATGGGCCGGGAACTGGAATTTTTTCTGCCGGTCTATGTGGGCGATCATCTGTCAACGGCGACGCGCACGGCGGATATTTTTATTAAATCAACCCGGCTCGACCCGGAATCGCTGTGGATCGTCAATGAAGACATCATCACCAATCAGAATGACGAAGTGGTTTGTCTGATCCGCAACACGCTGATGAATTTCCGCACCGCCGATGAACTCAAAGCCGCAGGAGTAAGCCCGCAATGACCCGCATTGTATATTGGGAAGATATCAAAGAGGGCGACGCCCTGCCCAGCTACAGCATGGAAATCACCACAACCCTGATCGTTGATCAGGTATCGGGATCACAGGATTATAATCTGATGCATCACGACACAGCATTCGCCCGCCGGCAGGGCGCGCCGGACGCCTATGTGAACACGGGTTTCATTGAGGCGCTGCTGTCGCGATCACTGACCGATTTCATGGGCGACACCGGCTGGCTGAAAAAACTCAAGCATCAGATGCGCCGCTTCAACGCGCTGGGCGACACCATCAAGGTGGCCGGCAAGGTGACCGCAAAACGCATCGAAGGCGGCGAACATCTGGTTGATTGCGAGGTCTGGGTGGAAAATAACCGCGATGGGGTTTCTGTTCCCGGCACAGCGATTGTCCGCTTGCCCAGCAAGGCGGCGTAAGGGAAAGTGCTACACCCCCCATGAACCTGCACGCCACCTGTGTAGCGGTTGAGGGGTATGGCGTTCTGCTGCGCGGGCCATCGGGCAGCGGCAAGTCCGATCTGGCGTTGCGTCTGATTGATCAGTATGCGGATGCCATTCTGGTGGCCGATGACAGGGTGGATGTGGTTGCGCGTGATGGCGCTGTCTATGCCAGCGCGCCGTCAGCGATTGCAGGCATGCTGGAAGTGCGCGGTGTTGGCATCGTGCGCGTGACATACAAGGATACGGCCAAAGTGCATTTGCTGGTGGATCTGATGGATGCGGAACAGATTGCGCGCTTGCCGGAACCCGCCTTTGAGGAAATACTCGGCGCTGCTTTGCCCCGCCTTGCGCTTGCGCCGTTTGAGGCGAGCGCCCCTGCAAAGCTGCGTCAGGCGCTGCGTCGGATCGTTGCACCGGAGACGAGCCCGTAATGGACACGCCAAACCGTCAGGACCGGTTGCTGATTGTCAGCGGGCTTTCCGGGGCCGGTAAAAGTTCCGCCATGAAGGCGCTGGAGGATCTGGGTTATGATGCGGTTGATAATCTGCCGCTCAGCCTGGCCTGGCAATTGGCGGGCGACTGGGCGATTGCGCAACGCTCGCTGGCAACAGGGCCACAGGGGCTTGCCATCGGCGTGGACAGCCGCACCCGGGAATTCTCGCCAGAACGTCTGACCGAGTTTTTATCCTGGCTGCGGGCGCGCGGCGACATGGCGGTGGAACTGCTGTTTCTGGATTGCGATGATGAATTGCTGTTTCGCCGTTTTACCGAAACCCGGCGGCGCCATCCCATGGGGCCATCGGGCCAGCGCCTGCGCGATGCGGTTGCGGCGGAACGCGCCGCGATGATCAGCCTGCGCGATCAGGCCGAACAGGTTATCGATACCACCATGCTCAGTACCCATGATCTGCGCGCGCTGATTACCGGATATTATGCGCTATCGGCGGCGGGTCTGGCGATTTCGGTGATTTCGTTTTCCTACCGGCGCGGCGTACCGCGCGAGGCGGATCTGGTGCTGGATGTGCGCTTCCTGAAAAATCCGCATTATGTGGCGGCGTTGCGCGCCCATAGCGGGCAGAACCCGGAAGTGGGCGCCTTCATCAGTGGTGATGCGCAATTTGCCCCCACGCTGGAATCATTTGGAAGACTGGTGCACACTTTGATGGAGGGTTATACAAGCGAAGGTAAAAGCTATCTGACGATCGCGGTTGGGTGTACCGGCGGGCGGCACCGGTCGGTATTTTTTGCGGAGCAACTGGCCGAATATTTACGGGTATCAGGACATGATGCGGAGGTGCGCCACCGGGACATTGCAGCAGATGCTGGCAATTGACAGTGCGGGCGCGCGCGGCATAATGTCCGCACGGATCATATAAAGGCGATGGGTAAGTGGTAAACACGCGATGATTGGTTTGGTGATTGTTACCCATGGCCGTCTGGCCGAGGAATTTCTCGCCGCCATGGAACATGTGGTTGGGCCGCAGGAACAGACCCGCGCCGTCTGCATCGCCCCCGATGATGATATGGAGCTTCGCCGCACGGATATTGTGGCTGCCGTGGGGACTGTGGATACGGGCCAGGGCGTCATCCTGCTGACCGATATGTTTGGGGGCACGCCGTCCAATCTGGCGATCTCGATACTCAGGCAGCCAAATGTCGAAGTGCTTGCCGGGGTTAATCTGCCGATGCTGATCAAGCTTGCATCGGTGCGCCAGAATTGTCCACTGGACCAGGCGGTGACGCAGGCGCGCGACGCCGGGCGCAAATATATTTCGATTGCTTCCAAAGTATTGAGCGGCGAGGACAATTGAACACCTCTCCCCCGGCCCGCATTTTTACCATCTGCAACCGCCGTGGCCTGCATGCCCGCAGTTCCGCCAAATTCGTCAAATGCGTGGCGGAGTTCGATGCCGAAGTGAAAGTCGGCCGCGACGGCCAGACCGTTAGCGGCGCCTCCATCATGGGATTACTGATGCTGGGGGCCGCCAGGGACAGCGAGATCGCGGTGTCGGCTGAAGGGCCGGATGCAGTGGCGGTGCTTGATGCGCTGGAAGCGCTGGTCAGCGGCGGTTTTGGGGAAGACTGCTAAATATGGGGTTTTTCTAACTTACATAACAATATAAAGATTTCTTTATGTATGGCTTGCGCCGGGCTTTCGGGCTTGCTATAAGCCCGCGTTAACAGCTTGGGCCTATATACTTCGCGCCCCCTTTCAAACGAACACAGGAGCCGCCAGATGGCCGCAGCACAGGATTATAAAGTCGCCGATATGTCACTGGCCGCCTGGGGACGCAAGGAAATCACCATCGCCGAAACCGAAATGCCGGGGCTGATGGCCCTGCGCCAGGAATTTCACGGGCAAAAGCCGCTGGCCGGCGCGCGTATTATCGGCTGTCTGCATATGACCATCCAGACGGCGGTGCTGATCGAAACCCTGATCGATCTGGGCGCGACCATCCGCTGGTCGTCCTGCAATATTTTCTCGACCCAGGATCAGGCGGCGGCGGCCATTGCGGCGGTCGGCATTCCGGTGTTTGCCTGGAAGGGCGAAACCGAAGAAGAATATGAATGGTGCCTGGAACAGACCATTACCGGCCCCGGCGGCTGGAAGCCGAACATGTTGCTGGATGATGGCGGCGATCTGACCCGGCTGATGCATGACAAATATCCCGATCTGCTGAATGATGTAAAAGGCGTGTCGGAAGAAACCACCACCGGCGTCCTGCGCCTCTATGACATGGCGAAGGCGGGAACGCTGAAAATTCCGGCGATCAATGTCAATGATTCCGTGACGAAATCGAAATTCGATAATCTGTATGGCTGCCGCGAAAGTCTGGTCGACGGCATCAAGCGCGCCACCGATGTGATGATGGCGGGAAAAGTGGCTGTCGTGTGCGGTTTTGGCGATGTGGGCAAAGGTTCGGCGGCGTCGCTGCGTTCGCAGGGCGCGCGGGTGATGGTTACTGAAATTGATCCGATCTGCGCCTTGCAGGCGGCGATGGAAGGCTATCAGGTCGTCACCATGGAACAGGCCGCGCCCCTGGGCGATATTTTCGTCACCGCCACCGGCAATGTGGATGTGATCACGCTGGAACATATGCGCATGATGAAAGACCGCGCGATTGTCTGCAATATCGGCCATTTTGATTCGGAAATTCAGGTGGCGAGCTTACGCAATTACAAATGGGAAAACGTCAAGCCCCAGGTCGATGAGGTTCTGTTTCCGGATGGCAAGCGGATGATTCTGCTGGCCGAAGGACGGCTGGTCAATCTGGGTTGCGCCACCGGCCATCCCAGCTTTGTAATGAGCGCCTCGTTCACCAACCAGGTGCTGGCGCAGATCGAACTGTGGCGCAATGCGTCCAAATACGAAAAGCGCGTTTATGTGCTGCCCAAGCATCTGGACGAAAAGGTTGCCCGTCTGCATCTGGGCAAGCTTGGGGCGCAATTGACCACGCTGTCGGACAAGCAGGCCAGCTATCTTGGGTTAAACCCAAATGGGCCATTCAAGGCAGAGCAATACCGCTATTAGGGCCATATCCGGCATCTGTTAACACTCTGTTAACCATTGCCGGGCAAGGCTGCCGGTATTATGGGGCAATTGCAAGAATATATCCCGCTACTGATGCTGGCCATCGCCGCGCTTGCCGGCGGCGCCGGCCTGTATGCCTGGCGTCAGGGCCGTGCCGCGACCGCGCAATGGCGCCAGCAGATGCGTATTGCCACGCGGTTACAGGTGCAACTGGAAACGCTGGAGGCGCTGCTGAATACTGATTCGGGCACCCTGTTCCTGTGGGACGGCGATGGCGCCCTGCGGGTCTATACGGATGGCGCGGCCTATACCGGTATGAATGGCGAGCACGCTTTTTCCGCCTTTTGCACGGGGCTGACCGCGACATCACAGGCCGAATTGCAGGAGGCCATACGGATATTGCAGGATAAGGGAACAGGTTTCGCCTTCCCGCTTTTCTGCAGGGATGATCGCACCCTGGCATGCAGTGGAAAACCGGTTGCGGCCGGAACCGCCCTGTCCATTTCGGATGTCAGTGAGGCCTTCAGGGAAATCATCACCCTGCGCGACGCCCTGACGGAAACGCTGGAAGAACGGGATTTTCTGCGCGACGCAATAAACGGCATTCCCTATCCCGCCTGGCGCCGCGATATGGATGGCCGCCTGAATTGGGCCAACGAGGCCTATTGCCGCGCCGTTGATGTCCCGTCTGTCGAAGCTGTGGTGGCGCGCGGGGAAGAATTGATCGACCGGCGCGCATTGCTGGAAACAGGAGATCCTGGAAATTTGCACCGTCTACGGACGGTTATTTCGGGTCAGCGGCGCACACTGGATCTTTTTGAGGTAATTACCGGTCGGGGCAGCGTTGGCATTGCGGTTGATGTGACGGAAATAGATGATGCCCAGAATGAAGTGCGCAGGCAATTAACGGCGCAGCGCGCCAGCCTTAATCTGCTGCATACGCCGGTGGCGATTTTTTCGTCTGACCGTACGCTGGAGTTCTTTAACCAGAGCTTTGCCGATCTCTGGAGCCTGCCTGCCGACTGGCTGGCAGGCGGTCCTGATCACGGCGAAGTTCTGGAAGCGATGCGCGAATCACGCCGCATTCCGGAACAGGCCGATTTCCCGGCTTGGAAGAAAAAGCAGCTTGGCTGTTATTCAAATCTGATCGACAGCCAGGAAGAAATCTGGCAACTGCCAAATGAACGCACCCTGCGCGTCGTAACCCAGGCGCGCCCACAGGGCGGATTATTTGTTCTGTATGAAGATTTGACCGAATTGCTGAGCCTGGAACGGTCCCTGAATGCGCTGTCCAAGGTCCAGCTTGAAACGCTGAATAGCCTGCAGGAGGGCGTCGCGGTGTTTGGCATTGATGGCCGGATCGGCCTGTATAATCCGGCCTTTCTGCGCATCTGGAATATAGATGAAAAACACATGGCAGGTCATCCGCATATTGATGAGTTGTTGCCAGCATATCAGGCGTCAGTGCCTGAACTGGACGGTTGGGATCAGATCAAGGCGCGCATAACGGGCGCTGACACCACACGGGAAATGCACCTGATGCGCTTTCAGCGTAATGATAATTCGGTTGTTGATTGCATGGTCGTGCCACTGCCCGATGGCGGCAGCATGCTGAGCTTCACAGACGTTACAAGTTCCGCCCAGATAGAGCATGCCCTGCGCGAGCGCAATGACGCGCTGGAGACGACAGACCGGCTGAAATCTGAATTCATCACGCATATTTCCTACCAGTTCCGCACCCCGCTCAACTCGATTATCGGTTTTGCAGAAATTCTGGAACATGAATTTTTTGGCCCGCTGAATGAACGCCAGCATGAATATTCGCAGGGATTGCTGGAGGCCTCGCATCATCTGCTGACGCTGGTAAATGACGTGATTGATCTTGCAACCATTGAAGCCGGGCATATGTCCCTGTCGCGGGGCGAACTGGATGTACGGGGATTGTTATTATCTGTACGCGAACTATCACGTCAGCGCGCGCGGGAATCCGATATAACGCTGATACTGGATTGCCCGGCCGATATTGGTTTCATTTTTGCTGATACGCGGCGTATTAAACAGGTGATGTTTAATCTGATGTCGAACGCCATTCAGTTTTCCTCAGCAGGCGATGAAATCGTCATCGGCGCCAATTGGCATATTGCGCCCGATGGCCGCCAAATATGCCAGCTATGGGTCCGGGACAAAGGCGTTGGCATTGACCGGAATTACCAGGACAATATGTTCAACACTTTCGAATCCCGTTCCGCAAAAGGCAAGGAACAGGGCGCGGGCATTGGCCTGTCGCTGGTGCGCAGCCTGGTTGAATTGCATGACGGCTGGGTAGAGGTGGAATCCGAGCTTAATCAGGGCACAAAGGTTATCTGCAATCTGCCCGTTAATGTGATAGCCGAATCGAATGGCCGCCCGGTCAGTCAGCAGCCGGAGACCCCGGCGATCCGGGCACACCCTTAGCCGACGAATATTCGAACTTCAGCTCCACATCCGGGTGTACGATTTTATAGGCCGCATGACAGGCCATTTCGATCTCGCAAAATCCCGCCAGAATAAGATGCAGCTTGCCGGGATACAGCGCGATATCGCCCGCTGCAAAAATCCCGGGAATATTGCTGGCGCAGGTGGCGGGATCGACATGGATATGTTTTTTATCCAGATCCAGGCCCCATTCGGCGATCGGCCCCAGCTTGTTGGACAGGCCGTAAAACGCCAGAAAATGATCGGCTTCCAGAATGCGGTTGCCGGATTTGCTTTCCACCTCGACGCCGCTCAGCCTGGCCCCGTCGCCATGCAATGACTTGACCGTATAGGGCACGACATAATCGATCTCGCCCGCCGCCGCCCAGGCGCGCATTTTGTCCACATTGGCGTCGGCCGCACGAAACCCGTCACGCCGGTGCACAATGGCGACGCGCGCCGCAATTTCCTTCAGCGACATCACCCAGTCCACCGCGCTGTCGCCGCCGCCTGCAATCACCAGTTTCTTGCCGCGAAACGCTTCGCGCTTTTTCACCAGATAATGCACATTGCCGGTCGCTTCATAAATATCCAGCTTTTCAACCGGCGGGCGGTTTGGCCCAAACGCGCCTACGCCTGCCGCGATGATAATCGCCCTGGCGTGGACAATGCTGTTCTTGCTGGTGGTCAGTTTCCAGTAATGGCTGGCGCCGTCAGGCAGTTTCTCCAGGGTCATCACCTGCTGGTCCAGCAGATAGACCGGATGAAACGGCTCTGCCTGTTTCTGCAGATTGACGATCAGTTCCTGTGCCTCGATCGAGGGATGGCCGGGAATATCAAACACCGGCTTTTCCGGATACAGCGCGGTTAACTGGCCGCCCGCCAGTTCCAGCGAATCAATCACCACGGTTTTCATATTCAGCATCCCGGCGGCAAATACGCCAAACAGGCCCACAGGGCCCGCGCCGATAATGGCAATGTCGGTAGTCAGAATGGCGCCAGGTGTCGTAGACATATGTAATCCATGTTTGTTGTTGAATATCAGCCGCACAACATCGGCCATGCGGGCCTGTAAATCAAGTAGAAGCATACGTATAAATATGGCGGAATTTCAGAAAAACAGGGCGATAGCGCAACGCAGTTTTACCCTGCCGGATATGGTGGCGACCACCGCGCTGGCGGCCAGGCTCGGCCCGCTGTTGCAGGCTGGCGATGTGGTAGCGCTGTTTGGCGGGCTGGGCGCGGGTAAAACCGCCTTTGCCCGGGCGCTGATCCATGCCCTGCAAGCGCCATTGGGCATAGTGGAAGAAGTGCCAAGCCCGACCTTTTCGCTGGTGCAGCAATACCAGATCGGGCAGCTAGGCCTGTGGCATTTTGATCTGTACCGTCTCGCCGCGCCGGATGAAACCTGGGAACTGGGCCTGGAAGAGGCCTTTGCCACCGGCGTCAGTCTGGTTGAGTGGCCCGAACGGCTGGGGCCCTTGCTGCCTGCGGACCGGCTGGAGATTTATCTTGAAATCCCCGCCGATGCAGGCTTTGAGGACACCAGGCGGCGCATGCGCCTGGTGGGATATGGCAGTTGGGTAAAACGGATGCAAAATGTCTGAACGCGAACAGGAAATCATTGAATTTGTGAACCGCGCCGGATGGGGCGGCGCCATGCGCACACCGCTTGCCGGTGATGCGGGCTATCGCAGCTATCAGCGCCTGACCGGGGCAAAGGGCAAAGCCATGCTGATGAATGCGCCCCCCGGCGGCGATCAGCTTCACTCACCCCAGGCGGCGGCCTATAATGCCGTGGCGCATCTGGCGGCCGATTGCCGCCCCTTTGTGGGCGTTGCAAACCATTTGCGCGGATTGGGACTGAGTGCGCCGGAAATTCTGGCGGCGGATTTGCCGCGCGGTCTATTGCTGCTGGAAGATCTGGGCGATGATCTGTTCGCAACGGCGATACCCGAAGGCGCGGACGAGACACAACTATATGCGGCGGCAATTGATGTGCTGCTGGCTCTGCATGCGGCCCCGGTCCCGCACAGTTTGACGGTGGGCGATGGCGGCGGCTATCTGTTAAGCAGCTATGACGCCGGAGCGCAGGAAGCGGAAATATTGCTGCTCAGCGAATGGTATGCGCCGGTGGTGACGGGCAAGGCGCTGGGCGACGCCGTGCGCGATGAATATGTGGCGCACTGGCGGCATTATTTTGCGTTGACGCAACCAGCAACCCCGGTGCTGGTTCTGCGCGATTATCACGCGCAGAACCTGTTCTGGCTGCCGCAGCGCACGGGTATTGCGCGGGTCGGGCTGATCGATTTTCAGGATGGGCTATTGGGCAGCCCCGCCTATGATCTTGTGTCCCTGCTGGAAGATGCGCGCCGCGATGTGCCGCCAGCTTTGCGGATGCATATGCTGGACCGTTATTGCGCCACGGCCAAAGCGGCGGATCGCACATTTGATGACGCCGCGTTCTGCACCGCCTATGCGATTGCGGGCGCGCAGCGCAATTGCAAAATTCTGGGAATTTTCGCACGCCTCGCCAAACGCGATAACAAACCCGCTTATCTGAAATTAATTCCCCGGGTGCGCGCCTATCTGCGCCAGGACTTGCAGCACCCCGCGTTTGCGCCACTCAATGCGTGGTTTGCAACGCATCTGCCGCTGGTGGATTAATCCGGGTCATTCAGCGCCATGTCCAGCAACTGCACCCAATGCAGGGTGGGGGTTTGCGCGGCGCCCGCAATCTGCACCTGACAGCCGATGTTTCCGGTGGCGATAAAATCCGGCTGTAGCGCCAGCAGATTTTCCGCCTTGCGGGCCGCCAGACGTTCGCTCATTTCCGGCTGCAATAAGGTGTAGCTGCCCGCCGCCCCGCAGCACAGATGCGCATCACGCGGGTGAGCCACTTCAAAGCCCGCTTTTTGTAACAGGCTTTCAACCTTGCCACTGCGTTTCTGGCCATGTTGCAGCGAACAGGCGGCGTGATAGGCAACGCGAATATTCTGCCTGTGTGCGGGTTCCGGCAAATCAAGATCAGACAGAAATTCGCTGATGTCCTGGGTGATGGCGGATATGTGCGCCGCATATTCCGTGTACGTCGTGTCGTCGCGCAGCATATGCCCGTAATCCTTTACCTGTGTTCCACACCCTGATGCGGTGATCAGGATCGCATCCAGTCCGCCGCTGTTTGCACACGCCATCCAGGCCCGTATATTGGCGCGGGCAAACTGCATGGCGGCGCCGGTTTTCCCCAAATGGTGGCTCAGCGCGCCGCAACAGCCCGCACTTTCCGGCACAACAACTTCAACGCCAAGGCGCGTCAGCAGGCGGATGGTTGCAGCATTGATTTCCGGCGCCAGCACTGGCTGTACGCAGCCGTTCAGCAGAACGACACGCAGTTTCTTCGTGTCGCCCCCCACCCCAAACCCCTCCCCACAAGGGGCAGGGGTTTGGGGTGGGGGGCGCGTCACACTGGGAATCTGTTTGGCCATCGCGACCATCCGCGCCAGCCGCTTAGGCATAATATTCACAAATGGCGCAGCCAGCCGCCCCAACCGCACGGCAAATGCAAACCGCGCCGGGTGCGGCAGCACAAAATTAAGCGCAGCGCGAAACATGCGATCAAAAACTGGCCGCCGGTACTGTGTCTCAATATGCACACGTGCATGATCCACAAGGCGCATATAATCCACGCCCGACGGACAAGTGGTGGCGCAGCCCAGACACGACAGGCAAGCGTCAATATGCGCAACTGTGCGTGCATCGGGCGCGGCGCTGCTTTGCAGCATTTCGCGCATCAGATAAATCCGTCCGCGCGGCCCGTCATTCTCATCGCCGGTTATAAGGTATGTCGGACAGGTGGCGTTACAAAACCCGCAATGCACACAGGCGCGCAAAATCTTTTCAGACTGCGCCATGCCGGGGGCGCGCAACTGTTCAGGGCTGAATTGCGTGCGCATCAGAACTTATTCAATCCCGTACAAAATCGCTGCCGTGATAGCCCTGCAGGTATAGCAGGGCGGTCAGATCACCATGGTCGATGCGCGCGCGCGCCCCTTGCGCCACCACAGGTTTGGCGTGAAACGCCACGCCCATGCCGGCCGCCTGGATCATCGACAGGTCATTGGCCCCGTCGCCAATGGCTATGGCCTGATGTTCATATATTGCGTGTGCGGCGCATGTTTCAATCAGCGCCTGCAATTTCGCCTCGCGTCCCAGAATGGGTTCCGCCACACCGCTCAGACGGCCATTTTCGAAAATCAGGCGATTGGCGCGCTGCGCATGAAAGCCTGCATCCGCCGCCACCCGTTCGGTGAAAAAAGTAAAGCCGCCTGACACCAGAAGGGTCTGCGCACCAAATGCCGCCATGGTGCGCACCAGTTCGCGCGCGCCGGGCATCAGGCGCACACGTTCGGCATAGGCATCGTGTAACGCACTTTCCGGCAGGCCCGCCAGAATGGCGATGCGTTCGCGCAGGGCGTCCTCGAACACCAGTTCGCCGCGCATGGCGCGTTCGGTGATGGCGGACACTTCCGCCTTCTTGCCCGCAAAATCCGCCAGCTCGTCCAGGCACTCCACCGTGATGATGGTGCTGTCCATATCGGCGATCAGCAGTTTGCGCTTGCGCTGTTCGCCGGCCTGCTGCACCACGATATCGACCGGTTCGCCGTCCAGCGCATCACGCAGCATGTCTTCGATTTTTGCGGGTTCCAGCCCGGCGCATTCCATCTCGGCAGCGACCGGCCCATTCAGCCATTCCATCCGCGAGGGCAAGCCGCCCGCCTTTTGCAGTACCTCGCCAAGGTCCGCAATGATAGAGGTGTCGAGCACGACATTCGCCGGATTGCAGATCAGGGTGATGATATGGTGCATGGGTTCGAAACTTCAGGTTTGAAAATGACACAACAGCGCGCACTTCTTATTGCAGGGCCAACCGCCAGCGGCAAGTCCGCTCTGGCCTTGCGTCTGGCCAAGGCTCTGGCCCCCACAGGCGGCGCGGCCATTGTGAATGCAGACAGCATGCAGGTCTATCGCGAATTGCCGATCCTGACGGCGCGCCCTGGCGTGGTTGATCAGGCCCGTGTGCCGCACCATCTGTATGGGTTTCGCGCGGTGGATGAGCCCTGTTCGGCGGGGGAATGGGCGGCATTGGCCGCCAGAACCATCGATGAAATCTGCGCGCGGGGGCAATTGCCGATTCTGGTGGGCGGCACCGGCCTGTATTTTCGCGCTTTGACCGAAGGCATTGCGCCAATCCCGGAGATCGATCCGGATATTCGCGCCGCCGCCCGCCAGGAAATGGCGCAAATCGGGCCGGAGGCGTTTCACGCCAAACTGGCGGGGGTGGATGCGCAAATGGCGTCGCGCCTGCGCCCGAGCGATCCACAGCGACTGTTGCGGGCCTGGGAAGTACTTGCCAGCACCGGTGTTTCGCTGGCCGAATGGCAGGAAAAACCCGCGCCGCCATTGTTTTCCGGTCAGGTGCTGCATGTCGCCCTGATGCCGGAACGCTCCGAGCTCTATGCCAGATGTGACGAACGCTTTGAGGCCATGCTGCTGGCAGGTGTGTTGCGCGAAGTGGCGGCGTTTGAAGAAATGGCGCAGGCGAAAAGGCTGGACCCGGACTTGCCACTGTTCCGGGCGGTGGGGCTGGCGCCGCTGCGCGGCCTGCTCTATGGGGCGCTGGAACCCGATGTGGCGCTGGCACAGGCCCAGACCGCGACCCGCCAGTACGCCAAGCGCCAGCTCACCTGGATTAGAAATCAGATGATTGCGTGGGAAAAGGCAGATACGCAAGATTCAGAAAGACTTTTTGAAGAAATCTTTTCATTAATTATAAAATCAGGCTTGACCGATTAGGTCACAATCTCTATTGTGCGCCGCTCACGGCTAGGGTGAATGCATTAAGCTTATATAGTTATTGGCTTATTTGCCTTGTCCACAGGCAGTCTACTCTGTGTCACCCCGGATTTATTCCGGGGTCCAGGGTAATACGCGCAGGCCTATGTTTGTGGCTCTGGACCCCGGAATAAATCCGGGGTGACAGGCCGGAAGTTTGGACGGAATACGATGAACGGCGAAAAAATCACCGGGGCGGAAATCGTCCTGAAGGCGTTGCAGGATCAGGGCGTGGAAGTCATATTTGGCTATCCCGGCGGTGCGGTATTGCCGATTTACGATGAAATTTTCCGTCAGGAAAATCGCATCAAACATGTGCTTGTGCGCCATGAACAGGGCGCCACCCATGCCGCAGAGGGCTATGCCCGTTCGACCGGCAGGCCCGGCGTGGTGCTGGTGACATCCGGCCCGGGCGCCACAAATGCGGTGACAGGCCTCACAGATGCGCTGATGGATTCGATCCCGCTAGTGGTGCTGACCGGCCAGGTGCCGACCAAACTGATCGGCAGCGACGCCTTTCAGGAAGCTGACACGGTGGGCATTACGCGCTCCTGCACCAAGCATAATTATCTGGTCAAGGATGTGAACGATCTGGCCCGTGTGCTGCACGAGGCGTTCTATGTCGCGACCAGGGGCCGTCCGGGTCCGGTACTGGTGGATATTCCCAAGGATGTGCAGTTTGCGCTCGGCACTTATGTCGGTCCGGCCAATGTCGCGCATCGCAGTTACAAGCCGCGCGTCAAGGGCGATCTGGAACGCATCAAGGAAGCCGCCGAACTGATCGCCAGCGCGAAGAAGCCGTTATTTTATACCGGTGGCGGCGTGATCAATTCCGGTCCGGTCGCTTCGCAATTATTGCGCGAATTTGTACGCACCACCGGCTTTCCTATTACCTCCACATTGATGGGGCTGGGCGCCTATCCCGCTGATGATGCGCAATGGCTGGGCATGCTGGGCATGCATGGCACCTGGGAGGCCAATCATGCGATGCATGATTGTGATGTGATGATCTGCGCCGGCGCGCGCTTTGATGACCGGGTGACCGGGCGCCTGGATGCGTTTGCGCCAAATTCGAAAAAAATTCATATCGACATTGATCCGTCCTCGATCAATAAAAATGTGCGCGTGGATATTCCCATCATTGGCGATGTGGCGCATGTGCTGGAAGATCTGATCAAGGTGTGGAAAGCCAAGGTGCTGCGTCCGGACAAGGCGGCGCTGGCGGCGTGGTGGGATCAGATCGCCACATGGCGCGCGCGCAATTGCCTTGCGTATAAAAATTCGACAGACCTGATCAAGCCGCAACATGCGATTGAACGGCTCTATGCCCTGACCAAAGACCGCGACACTTACATCACCACCGAGGTCGGCCAGCATCAGATGTGGGCCGCGCAGTTCTACCGCTTTCAGGCCCCCAATCGCTGGATGACCTCGGGCGGGCTTGGCACCATGGGCTATGGCCTGCCGGCTGCGGTGGGCGTACAGATTGCGCATCCCGATAGCCTGGTGATCGACATTGCCGGCGAGGCGTCGGTGCAGATGACCATGCAGGAAATGTCCACGGCGGTGCAGTATGAACTGCCGATCAAGATTTTCATTCTGAACAATGAATATATGGGCATGGTGCGCCAGTGGCAGGAGTTGCTGCATGGCGGGCGCTATTCGCATTCCTATTCGGATTCGCTGCCGGATTTTGTGAAACTGGCCGAAGCCTATGGCGCGGCCGGCATTCGCGCCACCAAACCCGATGAACTGGATGATGCGATAAAGGAAATGATCAGCGTCAAGCGCCCTGTGCTGTTTGATTGCCGCGTCGATAAAACCGAAAACTGCTTCCCGATGATCCCGTCGGGCGAGGCGCACAACAATATGATCCTGGGCGACCTGGGCGAACAAACGGTGTCGGCCGCCGGAAAGATGCTGGTGTAACCATGTCCTATGATCCGGTAATTGCGCAGGCGGAAATCATCCGCACCCACACCATGGCGGTGCTGGTGGATAATGAAGCGGGCGTGCTGGCGCGCGTTATCGGCCTGTTCGCCGGGCGCGGCTATAATATTGAAAGCCTGACCGTGGCCGAAGTGGACGCCCAGGAACACACCTCGCGCATCACCATTGTCACCTCCGGCACGGCCCAGGTGATTGAACAGATCAAGGCGCAGCTCGACCGTCTGGTGCCGGTGCACCGGGTTGTGGACCTGACCGTGGAAACCGAACCGCTGGAACGCGAACTGGCCCTGATCAAGGTCAAGGGCGCCGGCGACAAACGCATGGAGGCGCTGCGCATTGCGGACAGTTTCCGTGCGCGGGTGGTGGACACCACACTCAACAGCTTCGTGTTTGAACTGACCGGATCGCCCAGCAAGATCAACGCCTATATCGAATTGATGCGGCCCCTGGGCCTGATTGATGTGTCGCGCACGGGTGTTGCCGCTATCTCTCGCGGCCCCGAGGCGCTATAATCCTTTATCCAACCTCTCAACAAACGGAACCAGACCCATGCGCGTATATTATGACCGCGACGCCGATGTAAACCTGATCAAGGCCAAAAAAGTATGCATTATCGGCTATGGCAGCCAGGGCCATGCCCATGCGCTGAACCTGAAAGACAGCGGCGTCAGGGAACTGGCGGTCGCCTTAAAGCCCGGCTCCAAAACCGCTGCCAAGGCCGAAGCCAATGGGCTGAAGGTCATGTCGCCGTCCGACGCCGCCAAATGGGCCGATGTCATGATGATGGTGACGCCCGATGAATTGCAATCCGGCATTTACGAAGAAAGCCTGAAGGCCAACATGAAACAGGGCGCGGCGCTGGCCTTTGCGCATGGCCTCAACATTCACTTCAATCTGATCGAACCCCGCGCGGATCTCGACATTTTCATGATCGCGCCGAAAGGCCCCGGCCATACCGTGCGCTCGGAATATCTGCGCGGCGCGGGTGTGCCCTGCCTGATCGCGGTCGCCCAGGACGCCAGCGGCAACGCCCATGATATCGGCCTGTCCTACGCCTCGGCCATCGGCGGCGGGCGCGCGGGCATTATCGAGACCAGCTTCCGTGAAGAATGCGAAACCGATCTGTTCGGCGAACAGACGGTTCTGTGCGGCGGTCTGGTGGAGTTGATGAAGGCGGGCTTTGACACGCTGGTGGATGCCGGCTACGCCCCCGAAATGGCCTATTTCGAATGCGTGCACGAAGTAAAGCTGATCGTTGATCTGATTTATGAAGGCGGCATCGCCAACATGAATTATTCGATCTCCAACACCGCCGAATATGGCGAATATGTCACCGGCCCGCGCATGGTGACGGACGCCACCCGCGCCGAAATGAAGGCCGTGCTGAACGACATTCAGACCGGCAAATTCACCCGCGAATGGATGCTGGAAAACAAGGTCAACCAGACCAATTTCAAGGCCATGCGCGCCCGCATGGGCCAGCACGGCATCGAGGATGTCGGCGAAAAACTCCGCGCCATGATGCCCTGGATCGCCAAGTCGCGGCTGGTCGACAAGGCGAAGAATTAAATTAAACGTCATTGCGAGCGAAGCGTGGCAATCCAGAGCCACAAACGAAGGCCTTCCCGTTAGACTCTGGATCGCCACGCCGCTTCGCGGCTCGCGATGACGAATATGGGGAGGCGCCAATGTCCCTGACCGTTGAATCCCTTGAAGCCGAAGCCCTGCTGTTATCAGCAGCAGAGCGCGCGCAACTGGCCGAGCGGCTGATCGCCAGTCTGGATGCGGACCCGGAAGTGGAAGCAGCCTGGGTAGCGGAGGTCGAACGCCGCCATGCGGAGATTGAGAATAATACGGTGTCTCTGATACCCGGTGTAGAAACTTTGTCCAAGCTGAAAGCGGATTTCAGGTGAAATACTGGCTGCATCCGGAGGCCGGATAATAGGGTGGCGTCCAATTTATTCTTTACCGACCAGAGATTTTCTATGCACCTAGATGATCCAAATAAACCCGAGTTTGCTTCGTGGGATAGCTATCAGGAATTTTCACGACAGGTTCGGAGTGTCAGCCGATTCGTTTGGAACCAGAAGATCCAAGCTTTTTTGGATACGGTACTGGCCACTCTGAAAGATCGTGATGTTAAAATACCGTTAGGTAGGACTCTATTTCGTGCGCAACAAGGGATTGACTACGCCTCTGTTGTTGATGAAGACGGAGAACAGATTGGAGAGGAAGAGCGTGGCTATGGGGGCGCTCGTATGAAGCCGCTCAAGAACAGGGCAAGAGAGGGCCGAGCAAATCCGGCGGGGATTCCTGTTCTTTACCTTGCCTCTACCGAACAAACCGCCATTTCCGAAGTCAGGCCATGGGTTGGATCGAAGATATCTGTCGCACAATTCAAGATCATTCGAGATATCAGAATCATGAATTTATCTCTAGGCCACGGTCATAATGCGAGCGATCATGTGACATTGGAGCAGTTTATCGGTGACGAAGTGGTCTTGCCCGAAAAAAAGGAGAAAGCCGTTTGGATCGATATTGATAATGCGTTTTCGAAACCTGTAACGCTTTCGGAGGACACGGCGGATTATATTCCGACCCAGATTCTGGCGGAGCTATTCAGGGGTGCGGGCTATGATGGAATCATATATCGAAGTCAGTTCGGAGAGAGGGGGTACAACGTCGCACTGTTCAGTGTTAAGGATGCCGAGACCATTAACTGCGCGCCATATCGGGTAACTGGCATGGAGGTACAATACAAACAGATAGGTAACAGGTGGTTTTCTAGTAAAGACGAACCCAAAAGGTAGGCGGCGTTTGAATATTTCTAAGAGCCCGATTCAAAAGTATCTCAATGAGTTTAGTATCTTGCGATTCTGCGGGTGAGCATGCGGATGCTTGCGATGGTGGCCCATGCGGTGGAGCTTTCGATTGAGCGCTCCCAGTCTTTGGCGAGACGGC
>Ga0268299_1000929_pt1 | contig 68631 bp, 68 predicted proteins | sample NOBtaG_FD_193484 | JGI IMG/M metagenome (GOLD analysis project Ga0268299, IMG submission 193484) | Activated sludge microbial communities from bioreactor in Nijmegen, Gelderland, Netherland - NOB reactor | ecosystem: Engineered > Bioreactor > Aerobic > Activated sludge | place: Netherlands... | reverse complement strand
ACGAAGAACGAGGCCACCATGCTGGCTCCGGTGTTACCGGGACTCACGACGGCATCAGCGTCGCCGCTTTTCACCAATTCCGTCGCGATCCAGATCGAGGAATCGCGTTTCTTCCTGGCCACCGCAGCCGGCGATTCGTGCATTTCGACGACCTGGGGCGCGTGTTTGATGGAAAGACGGGCGTCGGTGCATCCCAGGCGCCGGCATTCTTCGTCGAGCACTTTCTCGTTGCCGACCAGAATGACGTCGACGTTCAGATCCTGCGCGGCGGACAGTGCGCCCTCAATGCAAGGAGCGGGGCCATGGTCCCCTCCCATTGCATCGAGCGCAATTTTCATTCGGGATGTCGTGGTCACTCGCGTTTGGAGAATCTGTTGAATTGCCCAAATACTCGCGGCTTCGCCATCGGCCCTGGAAGCTTATAGCAGAAGTATCGGCGACACAACAGGGGACCAGAACGGGCCGTTCCGCATCTGACCGCGAGGGAACCGCTGACTCCGCCCCTCACGCCGACGGTGTCGGTGCGGTGTGACCGCGAAGCGGACGGCGTCTCGTCATCCGTCTAGACTTCCTCGACCTGGATGACAGCCTTCCCCTTGTAGGTTCCGCAATTGAGGCAGGTATAGTGCGGCAGTTTGAGCTCGTGGCATTGAGGGCATACGGACATGCCAGGCGGGGTGACCCGCAACTTCTGGGTGCGCCGCTTATCGCGTCGGGCTCGGGAATGTTTATGTTTCGGATTTGGCATCGCTTTTCCTCCACACGATCGACCCCTCGGCCAGCCGACAAGCCTGCCGGTCGTCGCTCGATTATTTCATGTTCCGGATGATCCGGAACGCCGTCTGTGCCGGCTCCGCCGGGCATTGACACGGTCCTTCATTTAAATCCTTACCGCACCGTGGGCACAATCCGGCGCAATCTTCCCGGCAAAGCGGCTGCATGGGAGCAGCCAGAATGACGTGTTCACGCAGCATCGGAGCCAGATCCACCTGATCGCCCTGGTAAAAATATCGATCGTCATCCTCAGCGTCGTCTTCGGAAACAGGTTCAGCCCTTCCGGGGACACTCTTATTCTTGCGCGCGTCGGCCGTCCGGGTCTGGCGTCCTCCCGCGCGAGGATCTTTTCTACCCTCTTTGCCTTCTCGGGCATACGCGGCATGAACGGAAAATGCCAGCGCGTCGTCGTATTCCTGCAGGCAGCGGACGCACTGTCTGACCGCCGTACCTTCCACCACTCCGGTGGCCGCGATCATGTCGTCCGCCTTCATGAGATCGAGGCTCACCGACAACGGACCTCGGACCATGGCGTCGCGCTCCGACAGTCCCAGCTCCTCGGCCGTCACTTCTCCCACCAACGAGAGGTTCTCGGCCGTGATATCCGCGATCAGCGGTGTGAGCAGTCCCATCGCCGCACCTGCCTGCATCATCCAGGACTACCGCTCTTCCGCGAAGCTGATCAGCGCGATATGCCGGGCGCGCTTGACTGCAGTCGTCAACTCACGCTGATGGCCCAGACAGTTGCCAGAGATGCGGCGCGGCACAATACGCCCTCGCTCGGTCAGGAAATTACGCAGGAGCCCGACGTCTTTGAAATCGATCGCTCCCTTCTCCACGCAGAAGCGGCAGGGCCGACGGCGCTGAAAAAACCGCCCGCCGCCTCCCCCGCCGTCACCTCGTCCGCCGCCGCTTCCACCACGTTCTCGTTCCATCGCTCCTCTCCTTCGTCCCTATAGCTTATTGCGGTTCTTCGTACTCATAGGCCGGTTCCTCATGATGGCCGGCGGCATCGCTTCCGCCGCCGCCTACATCGCCACGTTTGGGCATGAACGTCACGGTCTGGGCGACGACCTCGTGCTTGCTTCGCTTCTGTCCGTCTTCTGTCTCCCAGCGCCGATGCTGTAACCGGCCCTCAACGATGACGCCGTTTCCCTTGCTCAAATACTGTCCGCAGTGTTCGGCCTGTTTACCGAACACGACGATGTCCACGAAGCAGACCTCTTCCTTGAGATCCTCTCCCTGCTTATACCGGCGGCTGACCGCCAACCCCAACGTCGCCACCGGGGTCCCGTTCGGGGTATAGCGCAGCTCCGGATTGCGCGTGAGGTTGCCGAGGAGGATGACTTTGTTAAACCCGGCCACCGGCGAACTCCTCTGACGGTGTTTCGGCAGCCCGACGCGGCACCAGTTCCTTCTCGAGGTGGACAGTCAGAAACTTGATGATGTTGTCCTCAAGACGATAGGCCCGTTCCAACTCGGCGACGGTGTTGTTGGGGGCCTTGAAATAGAAGTACACGTAGGTGCCCTTGCGTTCCCGCCGGACCTCGTACGCAAGCTTCTTCCGACCCCAATTTTCGGCTTTGATGAACTGTGCGCCCGTCTTGTCGGCGACCGCCTTCATCTTTTCGATGAGCGCGTTGGTTTCTTCGTCGGTCACGGACGGACGGATAATAAACAGAGACTCGTAGAGCTCCATGCGGACATCCTCCTGGACAAGGCCCCGGATCACGTCCGGAGCGAGGTGTAGGCGCGCCGTTATGCCGGCGCAAAGATCGTGCACCCTAGCACAGGGATGAAAATGCTGTCAAACCGAGGGTAGTGGGTCAGTTTCCTCTTGTTGCGTCATGCCCACGAAGGCGGGCTCCATTCTCGATCAAGGCTCAATGCTGCGGGCAAGTCTTGACCGGATTCCCGCTTCCGCGGGAATGACACACTTCAGTGCTCCCGATGGCAAACTGACCCACTGCCAAACCGAGGCTCCACCCTGAACAGGATCGTCTCCAGAGGCGGCTGGCTATTGATTGGGGTTCTCTTGCGGTGTCGGCAGTTCCGACGGCGAGAAGCTACCGGGAGCCGGAAATTCCACGAAGACGGCGCTGAGCAGTCCGACAATGGCGGTGAGAACAACCGCGGCGACCATGACCGTCATCGCATAGCCGAGAGACCGTTCGGGCGGAGATTTCATGAGGACGGGCAACCCCAAATAAAATAGATAGAGTGTATAGCATCCCGCCAGCAATCCCAAAATTCCCAACGCTGGCACGAGATGAAAGACCCCGCCGATCCAAGAGGCCGTCGCGGCGTAGGCAGCGACTTTCAATGCCTGCATCCGATCGCGTTCCCCCCCAAAGGCCGGCGCCAATGCATCGATGATCAGAGCCAGCACATAGACGGCTCCCAATCCTAATCCGTAGCCGATCATTATTTGCGGAAAGAGGGTCGAAAACGGTACTTGCACGGTTCCGATTGATGGAATCGGCACACCGATGATGGACATGCCAATCAGCATTGCAACCGGTCCGATCGCAGCCAACGGCATGATGTATCCGCGATAGAGGGCTCGTGCGGAGATGGATTCCGGCTCGATCACCGGCCATTCGGCCGTGGGTCGAAGCAGGATGTTTTTGACTCGCCCGACGAGATCCATATTTCTATTTGCGGAGGCTACCATGCACCAACCGGGATAGCAAAATGCACGGCACGGCGCGCACTCCTCTCCTCTTCTCAACGTTCTTCTGCATTCCCGTTGCTCCTCACGTGAGTACGTATCGTGTGACCCGCATGACGACGTATAGTGCCGCGTCATTTCCCGACTCTATATCGCTGCCGAAACGTCCAGTCTTTCGACCGCTACCATTGATCCGTGACCATCCCCCCAGATTGACATCAGACATGGCGATTTGTAACCATTGGATACCAATCAGATTACTTTATGGATCGGCATATTGCATACTTACAGATTCCCTGTTTCGGAATCGCACTGGCCCGGGCAGTCGAACCTGCGCTACGGAATCGCCCCGTTGTCTTGGCTCCTCTTCACACTCAACGCGCAGCGGTTCTCGAAGCCTCTCGCGAAGCGGTGCAAGAAGGAGTGCGGCCCGGCATCTCGATCGAATTGGCCCGCCGGCTCTGTCCAAGTCTGCGGCTCATTCCGCCGGACTTGGCGTCGATGCAAGCAGCCCATCGCGCCGTGCAACGGACCGTTCTGCCTTTCGCGCCGGCGTGGGAATCGATCGGGCTCGGAGCGCTGTTTTTGGACCTCACCGGAACGACCCGTTGCCTCGGCCCTCCCATCGATACGGTTTCCCGCCTCGGACGCACATTGAACCGCCAGCAAGGATTACAAAGCGTCATTGGACTGGCAGGCAGCAAACTGGTTTCGCAGCTCGCGGCGACCTCGCTCGCCACACCGCCACACATACTCTCCATTCAAGCAGGCTCGGAGCAACCGTTTCTTGCCCCCTTGCCGGCCGCATGGCTTCCAGGCCTCCATCATCACGCGCAGCACATGCGCGCATCGCAAATTTTGCAGCGGCTGGAAGATTTGAATCTGCGGACCATGGGAGCCATCTCGGCCGTGCCGTTGACTCATCTGCAATCGGCCTTCGGCGCCGCAGCCGCGTGGTTGCATGATTGGGCCTCGGGAATCGATCCGTCTCCCGTTCGTTCTCCAGCCAATCAACCGGCGATCGAACGATCGCTCAGGCTAAATCCCGAAGAGATCGACGACGACATGCTGCTGAAACGTCTATATGTATTACTGGAAGATCTCTGCGCGACTCTTCGACAACAAGGACGAGTCTGCCGGCGTCTGCAGCTCATCGTTCGGCACAGCGATCATTATCATCAGTTCGCCCAGCAAAGACTCCGCCATGCAACCTATTGGGAGGCCGACCTCAAGCCGGTGCTCAGACGTCTGTTTATCCGGTGCTTCCGGCGTCGCATCCGGCTGCAACACGTCGCGCTTCAGGTCGATCGGTTGGAGTCTCCGACCGAACAACTTGGACTGTTCGAGACCTGGACGGCTTCGACGCCACCGGTGCACCAGCGTCTGTCACTGGCCGTGGATCGGATCCGCGCCAAGTTCGGCGCGCAGGCCGTTTCTTGGGGCGCGGTCCGGCCATGACGCCTCCTCCGTTCGTTCATCTGCACGTTCACTCGAGCTACTCCCCGATGCGCGGCGCGTCTTCCCTCGACGAGTTGTGTGCCGCGACGCAACGGCAAGGTCTTTCCTGCCTGGCGTTGACCGATACCAACGGGCTCTATGGCGCCATCCGATTCATTGATCACGCCCTACAGCGGGGGCTGCGGCCCATTCTCGGCGCCGAACTGGCGACCACCGGCCATCGTGCCGTGCTGCTGGTCAAAACACCGGAAGGCTACGCCAATCTCTGCCGTCTGTTGTCCGAACGACACGGCGATCGGCCGTTTGATTTTCTTTCCGCCGTTGCCCGCCATCGCCAAGGATTGATCGTCTTCACCGACGACGAGGCGGCCCTGTCCGCGTGGGCCGCGGAATCCACCCACGATCTCTATGTGGAGTTGACGCCTGGTCCAGCCATGCACGGGACGTTGCAGTTCAGCCGCCGCAGCGGGCTGCCGCCGGTCGCCACCAACCGGGTGTATTTTGCACGCCCGGAAGCCTACGTCACGCACCGGCTGCTGCGCGCCGTCGCCCTCAACACCACGCTGTCGCGATTGCCCGCCGAAGCCTGCTGCGGACCTTCTCAATGGCTGATGCCGCCCGCTCGGATGGCCTTGCACTTTCCCCATGCACCGGCTGCGCTGGACAATACGGTCCGGATCGCCGAGGCCTGCCACAGCCGGTGGAGCGTTCATGACATCGCCGCTCCTTCATTTGGAAACCTCAAGGACGACGAGGCACTCGCCACCCTTCGCCTGCGCACCTATGCGGGCGCCTCCGAACGATATCGCACGCTCTCGTCGGAAATCCTGGAGCGAATTGAAAAAGAACTCGCGGTCATTCAACGCAAACGCTTCGCTCATTATTTTCTGGCGGTGCATGAACTCGTCGGAGTATCCAAGACGTGCGGCCGCGGCTCGGTGGCGGCTTCGATCGTGTCCTATTGTCTGGGGATCACGCACGTGGATCCGCTCAAATACAACTTGTTTTTTGAGCGATTTTTGAATCCGGGCCGGACCGATCCGCCCGACATCGACATCGATTTTCCCTGGGATGAACGCGAGGCGGTATTCGAGAAAATCTTCAAGCAGTACGATAGACGGGCGGCGATGGTCGCAAACCAAAACCATCTCGGCCTCCGCGCGGCCATCCGCGAAACCGCGAAAGTCTATGGCCTGCCGGCCAAGGACATTTCGGCCGTGACCTCCCGCATCATGCGTGAGCAGCCCTTCGTCGACGCTCCAACCGGCACGCAATGGCTCCATACGATCGTGATGGCCCTCCGTTTGAATGCCCCGTGGCCTGAAATTTTGCGGCAGGCGCTGCGGGCGCGGAACCATTTCCGCCATCTCTCCCTTCACTGCGGAGGCGTGGTGATCACGCCCGATGACATCAGACGTTATGTGCCAGTCGAACAAACGGTCAAAAACCGGCCGGTTATTCAGTGGGAAAAAGACCAGGCGGAGGAAGCGGGCCTGGTCAAGATCGACATCCTGGGAAACCGTTCGCTCGCCGTCATCCGCGATGCGCTGGAAGCCGTCGCGCGCCATACGGGCCGCTACATCGACTACGCGACCTGGGATCCATCGCATGACCGGGCCACGCAAGAGCTGATCAGACGCGGCGATACGATCGGGTGCTTCTACGTCGAATCTCCTGCCACGAGACTCCTATTGAAAAAACTCTGGCACGGCATGCCGCCAGACCGGCTGCCACCCCCCGACGTGTTCGACTATCTGGTCATCGTGTCGTCGCTTGTCAGACCGGCTGCCATCATCTTCGTCCATGACTTTGTCCGGCGCGCCCACGGACAATCCTACAAACCATTGCACCCGCTGATCGAGCCTATTCTGCGCGAGACGTTGGGCATCATGGTGTACCAGGAGGACGTCACGAAGGTGGCGATGGCCCTGGCCGGATTTTCCGTGGAAGACGCGGATCAGCTCCGCAAGATCATCAGCAAAAAGCACAAGCGGCGGCAGTTGCGGGACTATTACCGGCAATTTTGCCGCGGCGCGACCACGAACGGGGCCTCGCCGGAGGTGATCGAGAAGATTTGGGCGATGATCATGAGCTTCGCCGGCTATAGTTTCTGCAAACCCCACTCAGCCAGCTATGCGCAGGTCTCATTCAAATCGGCCTACCTGCGCGCCCACTATCCGGCGGAGTTCATGGCGGCCGTCATCAGCAATCAAGGCGGGTTCTATTCGACAGTCGCTTATCTTTCTGAGGCACGTCGAATGGGGCTGGCAATCTTCCTTCCGGATGTGAATGCCAGCGACTGGGCGTACCAGGGAGAAGGAGATCGGCTGCGCATGGGGCTAATGCAGGTCAAGACATTGTCGAAGGACTTTGGCATCCGGATCGTCAAAGAGCGGACGGCTCACGGTCCCTATCGCTCTTTTCAGGACTTTCTCAATCGCATCAAACCCGACACGGAGCAGGCTCGAGCGCTCGTTCGCGCGGGCTGCTGTGATTCCATCGCCGGCGAACTGACCCGCCCGGCCCTACTCTGGCGAGTCTACGCGGGCACGTCCGAGCCCGATCCGTTGCCGATACCCGATGAATATCCTCCCAGGCAGAAACTGGTCCATGAGATCGAATCGTTCGGTTTTCCGGCAAGCTGCCACCCGCTGACACAGTATCGGAATCAGATTGAGCGAGTGCGGCCGATTCCGGCTTCACACATGGGTCGGTTTGTCGGACGGCACATCACCATGGTGGGGTGGCTCGTAACGGAAAAACCGGTGGAAACTAAAGACGGCCTTCCAATGGAATTTTTAACCCTGGAAGACACGACCGCCCTCTATGACGCGACCCTGTTTCCAGACGTGTATCGGCGCTGTCATCGGATTCTGTCATCCAGACAGCCATATGTGGTATGCGGGGTGGTGGAAAACTCTTTCGGCGCCGTGACCATCACGGTCTCGGACCTCCGATTCCTCGATCTCACATCGGAAGGCGACTCCTCTCCGTCGCTGTCCTCCGAGCCATGGTACGGTGTGTTCTGAAATCGCTCAGCGCGGTGTGGAGCCCCACGGCTTTACAGCCGTGGCTTCCTGCGTAGGCGGGTGAATACTACCTGCCCGTCTTGAACCAATAAATCAGCTCGAAAAGGTGGAGATCGGCTCCGCGCGTGTGATGCCCGTAGATCATCGCGTCGGAATAATGCTGAAAATGGTATCCGAGTCCAAGCGGCCCGAGGAAACGACTGGTTGCGCCGAACGTCCAGACGAATTGAAACGGACCGCCGAAATTCTGGATTCCGTACTTGTGATCGGTGAGCAACGCTCCGCCGAACCCCATGTCGAAAGACAATAGCCCGTCTTTCCTGCCGATCACGATATCCAGCGGCACCAACGTGAAAATTCCATTGGTTTCTTGGGCCGCGTGGAGCACTCCACCTGAAGTGAGCAGCTTAGTTCCCAGCACCCAGCTCGTTCCGAGCTCCCGCTCCCAAGGAAGGCGCGCCGTCAGCACGAGATCGGCTTGCTGAAAGTAGTACTTCTGTTCCTCTTCGAGCGGCGAGATGCCGCTGAAGCCGCCTCTCACCGCCAGAGATTCAAGCCTGAACTCGCCGGCCCATCCGAATGACCCAGCTCCGACGATGCAGAGGCAGACGACACACACATACCGCAGCTTCCCGTGGCCCCCGGCCTGACGCACGCGATGCCCCCTTACCACCCGTGATGTCGAGGAACGGAATCGATGTCGGGCATGTTGCTAGAGCACCGACCTAGACGTTGAACCGGAAGTATACAATATCCGCCTCTTTGATGACGTAGTCTTTGCCCTCGAGGCGAAAGAGTCCCTTTTCTTTGACCTTGGCCTCCGACCCCTGCGTCAGCAGATCGTCGTAGGTGTAGACCTCGGCGCGGATGAACCCCCGTTCCATGTCGGAATGGATCTTTCCGGCGGCTTGCGGTGCTTTGGTGTTCTTCACGATCGGCCAGGCGCGGGACTCGGTTTCGCCGGCGGTAAAGAAGGTGATGAGATTGAGCAACGTATAGGCCTCCCGCGTCAGGCGCACGAGCCCGGATTCGCTCAAACCCATTTCCTTGAGGAAGTCGGCCCGCTCGGTCTCGGGCAGCGACGATACCTCCGCCTCAAATTGTCCGCAGATCCTGACCACTCGGGCCCCGCGGAGCGCAGCGAAGTCTTGCACCGCTTTGACCCCCGCCTCGTCAGCCTGCTGTCCTTCCGACACGTTGGCCACGAAGAGGACCGGCTTCGCCGAAAGGAGCTGGCATTCGTCCAGTAGCGCGCGTTCCTCCGGTTGATAGGTCAGGTTGCCGAGCCATTCCCCCTTGTCGAGCAGGCCGATCAGGCGCGCGAGAAAGTCCATCTCGAACGCAGCCTTCTTATCGCCGGCCCGCACCTTTTTTTCCGTCTTCTGCTTGCGGCGGTCCAACGCCTCCAAATCAGCCAGCATCAATTCCGTCTCAATGACGGCGATGTCGCGGAGCGGATCAACCCGACCGGCCACGTGCACGACATCGGAATCTGAAAAGCAGCGCACGACGTGCAGCAACGCATCGACTTCCCGGATATGTCCGAGAAATTGGTTCCCTAGGCCCTCTCCCTTGCTCGCGCCTTCGACCAGCCCGGCGATGTCTCGGACCTCGAGCGTGCTGTATGTCGTCTTTTTCGACTTGAAGATGTCGGTCAGTTTAAGAAGGCGAGGATCCGGTACCAGCGCGATGCCCGTATTGGGATCGACTGTGGCGAACGGGTAATTGGCCGCGAGGGCCCCGCCGCCGGTCAACGCATTGAACACGGTGGTCTTACCCACGTTCGGCAAGCCGATCATTCCGCAACAAAGTCCCATGCTTCACCTATTTCTCTCGTCGATCAGGATGCCGGCACCTGACTTTCGATACAGCCGAGTCACACGCCGGCCGCTTCATTCTTCAATTGCGCTCTGATGATCACGCACGTTGAACTGGTTCATTGCAGCCTCAATCCCCCGGTGAATCAAACATTCGAGCGCGTCGACGGCCCGTTCCAAGCACGGCTCGAATACGTCCCTCTCTTCCCGCGTCACCGGTTCCAATACATAGTCCGCCGAATCCTGTCGGGGAGTCGGTCTTCCTATGCCGATCTTGATCCTGACGAATTCGGGAGTGCCCAAGGCTTCGACGACCGACTTGATGCCGTTATGTCCGCCATGACCGCCGGCCCGTTTGATCCGGAGGCGTCCCGGTTCCAGATCAAGGTCGTCATGGATGAGAATGAGGTCGTCTGCGGCAAGCTGGAATTGGCGGAGGAGGCCCTTGAGCGGCGGACCCGTCACATTCATGAAGTCGAGGGCGCCGGCAAGCTCGATGAGTTCCGAGCCAAGCCGTCCCGACCCTCGTTGAGCCGTCCCGCGCCTGGAGAGACGGATTCCCCATCGGGCAGCGGCCCGCTCCAGCACCCATATGCCGGCATTGTGACGGGTTTGGGCGTACGAGGTACCGGGGTTGCCCAGCCCAACGATGAGGCGCAACGTTACTTCTTCTTCTCGGCTTCTTTCTTTTCAGCCTTCGGGGCTGGAGCCGCGGCTTCCTTCTTTTCTCCAGCTTTCGCGTCCGCTGCGGCAGCCGGAGCGGCAGTCTTGGAAGCCTCCGCGCCTTCGGCACCCTCGGCCGCGACCTTGCCCTTTGCCATAACCTCCGGCTCCTTCGCGCCTTCGGGTCCGCCGGCCTGGCTGGTCAAGAGGGCTTCGAGTTTGGCATCCGACATCGGCACGGCCACGCTCACGACCATCTGTTCCGGATCGTCCAGGTACCGCACGCCTTCGCGCTTGGCGATTTCCTTGAGATGAATTCCCTGTCCAATGGCCAGCGGAGACGCGTCAACCTCGATATGATCAGGCAGCACGGCGGGCAAACACTCGACCGACAACTCACGCATGTTGAAGTGGAGAATGCCGCCTTCCTTCACGCCAGCCGGTGTGCCCCCGATCACGTGCACCGGCACCTTCACCCGGATCGGCTTTTCCATGGAGATCTCGAACAGATCGGCGTGAAGCACGTGACCTTCAACCGGATCGACCTGAAAATCACGCAGGAGTGCGGTCCGTTTCGGATTCGACTTGGCGCCGGCGATGCTCAGCGAAATGAGCGCGGTGCTGCCTGCTTGCGACTTGAGAATTTTGACCAGAGGATCGGGCTCGATGGTCAACAGGAGGCACTCGCCTTGCCCGTACAATACCGCGGGAACTTTCCCTTCCCGCCGCAGCTGGCGCGCGGCGCCCTTACCAGTTTTTTCCCGCACGGTGACCGCCAAATCGAATTTCATGTTACTCCTCCGTTCCGCGTCTTCACAATCCCGCGCTAGGCGAACAGCGAACTCACCGACTCGTCTTCATGGATGCGTCGGATGGCTTCGCCCAACAACGGCGCGACCGACAATTGATACAATTTCGGGCAGGTTTGCTCCTTGCCTCGAAGTGGAATCGTATTCGTCACAATGACCTGTTTGATGCTGGAACCCTGCAACCGTTCCAGCGCCGGTCCCGACAAGACTGCGTGCGTGCAGGCCGTCCACACCTCACGAGCCCCTTTGTCCGCGCAGGCCTGGGCCCCCTGCACGATCGTCCCGGCCGTGTCGATCATGTCGTCCAACAGCAACGCGCTCTTGCCTTCGACGTCGCCGATGATGTTCATGATCTGCGTCTGATTCGGCCCTTCGCGTCGCTTGTCGATGATGGCCAGGGTCGCCTGCAACCGCTTGGCGAAGGCTCGGGCCCGTTCGACGCCTCCTGCATCCGGCGACACGATCACGAGATCCTTGACCTTCTTCTTCATGATGTAGTCCAGCAAGACCGGCAATGCGTAGAGATGGTCCACCGGCACATTGAAGAACCCCTGAATCTGTCCGGCGTGGAGATCCATGGTCAGTACGCGGTCCGTCCCGGCCGTACTGATGAGATCCGCCACCAGTTTGGCTGAAATCGGAACGCGGGGCTGATCCTTGCGGTCTTGCCTGGCGTAGCCGAAATACGGAATCACGGCGGTGATGCGGTTCGCTGACGACCGCTTGAGCGCATCGATCATGATCAGCAACTCCATCAGGGAGTCATTGACGGGCTCGCAAGAGGATTGCACCACGAAGACATCCGCGCCACGGACATTCTCCTCTATCTTGACCCTAATCTCTCCATCACTAAAGGAGGCCACAGTCGCCTCGCCCAGTTTGACGCCGAGATAGGCGCAAATTTCATGGGCGAGGGCCAAGTTCGCGTTGCCAGAGAAAATCATCAGTTCTCTGCTCATCGGTCCCTCGAACGGTCCTCTGGATTAGCCTATTCAGATCCTGACTGAGTCGTGGTTCGTCTCGACGACGGGCCGAGGCGGACGAGGATTGACACCTGCCTGCCTCTGTTTGCTGCGCGTTGTTGAGGAAGCCAACTGAGGGAGAAGACTCTAGCGGAATCCGCAGGGTCTTGTCAACCAAGCGTCGGCACCGACGGGGCACAACTGGCGAGCGGTCAGCGGATGGTGAGAGACCCCGAACAGGTTGGGACCACAAAGGTTTTTAGCCGACTATCTGATAGGAATTCTGTCTGTGCGCGTCGAGCAGACTGTTCGTCCTTATACAACCCGAACACCGTGGCCCCGCTGCCCGACAGAAGAGCGATTTCGGCCCCCCGTGAGAGGAGAGTTTGCTTGATTTGCCCCAAAGCCGGATGCTTGGCGAACACCGGCGATTCAAAGTCATTCTCCGCTGCCGCCTTGAGGTGCGGCCAATCCACCTGCCCTTGTTCGTCCAATATACGCTGCGCGTCCGACAGGGGCAGCACACCCTGCCTGGAAACGGCCAATTCATGGTAGGCCCACCTGGTTTCGACCGCAAATCCCGGATTCACGAGTACCACCCAGCGGGTCTCACGAATGACCACCGGCTTGACCACTTCTCCACGGCCGGTGACCACAGCCGCCGGGGCAAACAGGAAGAACGACACATCGCTGCCCAGCCCTTGCGCGACGTCCCGCATCTGCATCTGGGACCATCCAAGTCCCAACAGCCGATTAAGGCCCAGGATCGTTGCGGCTGCGTCGCTGCTCCCCCCGCCCAAACCCGCTCCCAGCGGAATCTTTTTTCTGAGCTCGATTTCAAGGCCGACCGCCATCTGGGCCCGCTCCAATACGGCGACCGCGGCTTTATGGACGAGATTGTTGCGATCTCCCAGCAACTCCGCCGAATCGCATCGGAGATGAACCTGTTCCGAGGACGACAGACGAAGATGCACCTCGTCTTCCAGGGCGACGGTCTGCATGATCGACCAAAGATTGTGATATCCGTCGGCGCGACGGTCTAGAATCCGCAGGATGAGGTTGATTTTTGCGGGGGCCCAAACGGCAACGGAGGCAGAGGCACCGACTGGTTGGGATGCGGAGGCACGCTTAGTCACGACCTCCTTTTATAGCATACTTCTCGAGTCGATACCGAAAGGATCGTGTATTGAGCCTCAGAAGCCGTGCGGCCTTCTTCTTGACCCATCTCGTCCTTTCCAAAGCCTTCATCAGGAGATCCTTCTCGATGCCGTTGATCAGTCCCTCCAAATCCAGGCCATCCTCGGGGAGGTCCGTCGGAATTCCCTGCTGAGCCTGCGGTGTGACCGAGTGGTGCAGCCATCCGCGGATGTCGTGTTCCGTAACGGATCCTCCTGCTGCGAATGCGACCACGCGCTCGATCAGATTCTCGAGTTCGCGCACATTGCCGCGCCATTCGTGTCCGAGCAGAACGTGCATGGCCTCGGGGGTCAAGACAGGCGCTGCTTTCCCGCTTTCTTGCGCGAATTTTTCCAAAAAATGTTTGACGAGAAGAGGGATGTCGCCGGTCCGGAGCCGTAACGGCGGCAAGCGAATAGGAATCACATCGAGCCGATAATACAGGTCTTCGCGAAAAGACCCATCTGCCACGGCCTTCTCCAAGTCCCGATTGGTGGCGGCAATAACCCGGACGTCGACCTTCATGTCCTGATTCCCACCGACGCGCCGAAACTCCCGTTCTTGAATCACCCGTAAAAGTTTCACCTGAATAGCCGGGGTCGTATCGCCGATTTCATCGAGAAAGATCGTGCCTCCGTTCGCCACTTCGAAGAGTCCGGCCTTGTTCGCCACGGCGCCGGTAAAGGATCCCTTCATATGCCCGAACAACTCGCTTTCGAGCAATGTCTCGGGCACCGCGCTGCAATTCACTGCGACGAACGGCATCGCGCTCCTGGCGCTGTTGTAATGAATGGCCCGCGCGACCAGCTCTTTCCCCGTTCCGCTTTCTCCGCAGATGAGCACATTGCTCTTGGCGTCCGCCACCTTCCGCACCACGTCGAATACTTTCTGCATCGCTTCGCTTTGACCGACGATCTGTGCGAAGGACGACTGGCTGGCCATCTCGCGCTTGAGCAGCATGTTCTCGGTCGACAACCGCCGTTTCTCGAGCGCGTTGCGGATGATGAGCTGGACCTCGTCGACTTGAAACGGTTTGGTGAGATAGTCGTACGCCCCGTGCTTCATCGCTTCCACCGCCGAATCGGCCGTCGCGAACGCCGTCACCACCAGCACGACCGTGTCCGGCGAAGAGGACTTGACCGCTTTGAGAACGTCCATTCCGTCGGCCTTCGGCATGCGCAGATCGGTGATGACAAGATCGAAGATGTCTCTGCTGACCTGGCCGATGGCTTCTTCGCCGTCGGCCGCCTCGGTAACCGAGTATCCGGCTCGCTTGAGCATGATGCTCATCACCTCACGGAGACTCTTCTCGTCATCGACGACTAGGATCTTTTCCACGGTGTCCGCCCCTCATGCCAAAGCCGTACGCCATCGCCCCCGGACCGGGGGATGCACACGACGAATCGCGTCCCCTGCTGTTGATCGCTTTCCACCTTGATCCATCCTCCGTGCAGGTCGACGATACGATGGACCGCTGCCAGGCCCAATCCGGATCCTTCTTTCTTGGTCGTAAAAAATGGCAGGAAGATCTTGTCGAGATTGTCTTTCGGAATCCCTTCTCCCTGGTCCTGAAACGAGATCTCGATCACCTCTCCCTTTCGGCCTCCCACGTCGATCTGGCGACACCCGGTAGCAATGGCCAGTTGTCCGCCATGCGGCATCGCTTCAAACGCATTCGTCGCAAGATTCCAGAAAACCTGACGCATCTGATTCTGGTCAACCTGAGCGACGAGCGAGCCGGATGCGAGCGTGGTCACGATCTTGATGTTCGAGCGGGTCCGTGCTTCATGTTGGACCAGATCCAGAGTCTCGGCAAGGACTTTGTTGATATCCGCCTCCGTCAAATTGAGCGCCGGCGGACGTGCATACTGAAGAAATTCCGTGATGATCGAATCCAATCGCGTGGCTTCCCTGATCGCGATATCCATCAACCTTCGATCCGTATCGTCCGCCGCCGCCTCCTTTCTGAGCATCTGCATGGCTCCGGCCAACGCCCCGAGGGGATTTCGAATTTCGTGAGCCATACCCGCCGACATTTCGCCCAGGTTGGCCAGCCATTCTTTCCGACGCATTTCCTCCTCAAGATCCCTGATTTGGGTCAGGTCCTTGAAGACCCCGACCAAGCCTTCCCGCTGTCCTTGCTCGTGAAGCGGGGACACCGTCATGCCCAGGACAAGACGGTTTCCATCTGCGCGCTTGCATTCCACTTCAAAGCGGCTGACGTCCGCCACCAGACCGTTTTCACCGTCATGTACCGGCTGCATAGGATGCCAGTTGAATACTTCGCGCCACTGACATCCGAGGACTTTGGAAAGCGTGTAGCCCGTTGCTTCCTGCGCGGCCGGATTGAAGGAGGTGATCGCCCCGCCCCCATCGGCGGTGAATACTCCGCTGCTGATGCTCTGCACGATATTCTCGTGGAAGGCTTGCAGTCTGGTCAGTCCTTGTTCCTTTTCGCGTAACGACCGGTCGGCCTGCTGCAGTTGATCGGCTAGCGTCCCGCTGAGCAATCCCACTACCAGAATGGCCAGCGCATAGGCACCGAACGCCTGGAGTGTTTCGGGGCCGGTCAATTGGTTCTTCGACATCCATTCCCATCCGTCGGCAAGCCCATAAAATTGGATGTTCGTCACCGCACCAAAGAGAATGATACAGCCGCATGCCGCGAGTAATCCGACTCGCTTTCGCGGCACGAGGCTCGCGACGGTCACCGTCATGACATAGAGAACCGCAAACGGGCTGTCGACGCCTCCAGTTCGCACGACGAGCACGGTTTCCAGCAGAAAATCGATCCCGACTTGTATCCAGAAAAATATCGTGAGACTCGAGGGAGCAGCCAGCGATGGAAGCAGTAGGGCGGAAGGAATGGTGACGATGTAGGTCAGGATAATGAGGGCATAGTACGTTTCAACCTGTTCTCCTTTTGTGGCTTGAAAGACGAGAGACAAGCCGAGCATCAAGGTGACGATCGCCACCCGGAACGCCATCAGCCAGCGCAGTCTGCTCCGCAATTCATCCATGCCGTCAGAAAAACCCAGCGCCTGTGAAACGGCGTCAAGGCGTGTTGGGAGATTGCGAGGCCGATCGGTCGACGAGGGAAACTGGCCGAACAGACCGATGTCCCCACGGATCTGACCTGTAGCGGCCGGCTGCAGGAAGCGGAGACAACAGAACGGTGCTCCTATCCGATCGCCGACGCCATCTTGAAGATGGGAAGGTACATCGCGATGACGATGAACCCAATGACCACCCCCAAGAACACCATCATCATCGGCTCGAGCAACGACGTCAGTGATGCGACCGCCTGATCAACCTCGTCTTCATAGAAATCAGCGATCTTACCCAGCATCGCATCCAGCGCGCCGGTCGATTCTCCGACGGCGATCATGTGCGTGACCATCTTGGGAAACACCTGGCTCTGGGTCAGAGGGTCGGCAATGGTCTTGCCTCCGCTGATGCTGACCCGGGCGTTCAGCAAGGCCTCTTCGATCACCTTATTGCCGGACGTCTTGGCGCAAATCGACAGGCCGTCCAGCAACGGCACGCCGCTCGACAACAATGTGCCAAGCGTCCGCGTGAACTTGGCCACCGAGGCTTTTCGAATGAGGTCGCCGAATACGGGAGTCTTCAGAAGGAACTTATCGATCGCCATCCGACCCGGGGGGGTCGCGTAGTATTTCTTCACGCCGAAAATCGCTCCGCCGACGATCGCGATGCCAATATACCAAAAGGACTGGAACGCGTTGCTGATATCGATGACAAGTTGCGTAGGCCCGGGCAATCCTACTTTTCCGTTGGATAATTCGTCGAACATCTTTGCGAAGATCGGAATCACCCAGATCATCAATACCGTGATCACGACTCCGGCAACCCCGAGAATTGCCGCCGGGTAGATCATAGCGGACTTGATTTGTCCCTTGAGTTTCATGGCCTTCTCGATGTGTTTCGCCAATCTGGTGAGAATCGTATCGAGTAGGCCGCCGACTTCGCCCGCGTGTACCATGTTCACGTAGAGATCGTCGAACACCTTCGGATGGCGACGTAAGGCATCGGAGAAAGTGGAACCCGCCTCAACCTGCACCTTCACCTCGCCGATCGATTCACGCAGCACCTTGTTTTCCGACTGCGTTGAGAGAATTTCCAGGCATTGCACCAAAGGAAGCCCCGCATTGATCATGGTGCCGAATTGTCGCGTGAAGACCACCAAGTCTTTGTCGGTCAGTCCGCTTCCGAAGCTGATGTTGAAACCGGACTTTGCGGCCTTTTCGTCGAGGCTGGTGACGACGATGCTCTGTTTGCGGAGTTGATCGACGGCTTCGTCCCGGTTCTTGGCGGAGAGCTCGCCCTTCCTGACGGCACCGGACCGAGAGCGTCCGACATATGCGAAGGTCGCCATAGATCACTCCACTGCTACATGATGAGTGCGGAAGCGAACTTGCGGAAACAACGGTTCTATCGAGCGAGTCTACTGACGACCCTAAAACCTGTCAAACAAATGCACGTTCCGAGCAAGAGCCGAGCGCAGGTTGGTGCGGCAGGCAAGGAGACAGGCTACAGACCGACGGAGCCCACCCGTCGGTAGCCGCGGTAGAGGTAGTGAAATCCGGAGAGCAGCGTGAATGCCACCATGCCCAAGAGCAAGGGTTGAAGGTACTGGAGGTCGATCTGACGGGAGCTCAAGAAAATCACCATGAGAACATAGGACAGTTGCAGAAACGTCGTGCCCTTCCCAAGAAAGGTCGGTGTAATGTCGATCTCCGTCTCAGTGAGCTGCGCGACCGCGGTGCCGAGCAGAAGCATGACGTCCCGACTGACCACAAGGATGGTGACCCACGACGGAATGGCATGAATCGTCGACAACGTAATGAATCCGGACGTCAGCAGCAATTTGTCGGCGAGGGGATCGAGAAAGGCGCCGAGGCGTGTTTTCTGATTCGCGGCCCTGGCAATGGTGCCGTCGAGGGCATCGGTTACTCCCGCCGCCAGCAGCACCATCAGGGCCTGATCAAATTGTTCGTAGACCAGTAGACCGATGTAGACAGGAATCAACAGAATGCGCAGTAGAGTCAAGCTGTTGGGAATATTCATGCCAGTCGGGAACGCCTCTTCTTGCGCAGTCCGATTGAAAAGGATAGGAGGGGCCATCTGGGTTGTCAATGTCTTGCAGTCCGCCGGAACCTTCCCTATACTGCCGCCTGCGGGTGGACGGCTGATACTTTCCGAATATCGTATCGCGGAGCGTTCATGAATTCTCTCGCGTCACTCTTCAAAAAGGACGGACTCGTCGAGAAGCATCAAATCGAAGGGGTCGATCCCAGCGACCGCTACTTTAATCGGGCCATTCTCGTGAACCGCACGACGTCCGGTTATGCGGCTAAGACGATGTATGAAGCCCTGACGGTCGAAGGGCAATCGCACCCGACGATTGCCGCTGCCGTGAAGGAACTCGTCGAGAAGCTTTCTCGGCTGGGCTTTCGCCGACTTCGAACGCGGGCCAACTTCAAAGGCACGAAGTACCTTGCCGAAAAGGAAACCTGGACTGACTATCCCGACCCTGCCTAGCCTTCCTCTGATAGAGCGAATTCTCGCATAATGAGATCATGCATTCGCGGACGGAACTCCCGGATCTTTTCATTCCTTCTGGTCGGATGTACGCGGTTCGACAAGATCACGACTTCAAGCTTTCGAATCGGATCTACCCACAGCGACGTGCCGGTGTACCCGAGATGTCCGAAGGAGCATTCCGAGAAGTAGCGGCCGGAAGACGACGGCTTGGTCGGCGTGTCCCACCCGAGGGCCCAACTCGACTGTGGAATATTCGTCTGTCGGGCGACGAAGCGGCGAACGAGATCGGGAGAAAAGATGGTGTCCTTTCCATGGTAGGCGCTCAACCAGGCTCCGGAAACGGCCAGCACGCCTTCGGCCGTCCCGAACAAGCCGGCGTGACTGGTAATCCCGCCCAGAGCTGCGGCATTCTCGTCGTGAACTTCTCCTCTCAGCAGTCTCTGCCGCCACGTGTCGTATTCAGTCGGCGCAATTCCCGCGGCATTCTTGATAGAAGGCCCGCCGTGACGGTCCAATCTGGTGAGAGGAGCGAACAGTAACGGAACGTCTCCCAGAGGATCCGTCACCGCCGAACGATACCACTCGTCCAGCCTGACTCCAGCCACGCGTTCGACGAGGATGCCAAGCAGGATGAACCCCAGATCGCTGTACAGACTCCTGGCCCCCTTGGCATAAATCAGCGGCTCATTGCGGATCAGGTCCAGGACTGCGGATCTGGCAGCCGCCGGCTCGATGCAATCGGGCGAGCGCCCCTTCGCCTCCGTCTTTTCATACAATCGCTCGTATAGGGGCCTCCATCCCGGGAGTCCGGAGCTGTGCGTCAGCAAGTCTTTGATTGAGGACTGTCCGACAACGCTACCCGAAAGTTCCGGCAAGGGACCTTCAATTGGATCGTCGAGCTGGAGTTTGGCCTGTTGCACGAGCAACAGGATTGAGGTGACGGTAACCAAGGGCTTGGTGAGTGACGCAAGGTCGTAGAGCGTGGAGACTTCCGCTGGCGGACTGGTGGAATCCAAGGACAAGCGTCCCGCGGCAGCAATACACGGCGCCTGCCCTCGCAGCCGGACCGCGAGAACGGCGCCGGGAAACACGCCGTCGTTCACGGCGGCCTGCAACTCCGCATGAACCACTGGCGGCAGCCTCATCATGAATGTAGGAGCGAGTACCTGGAGGCGGGATGGCGGATATCCACGTGACTGATCACTCCAGAACTCGGACGGAGGGGGTCACAATGCCTGGCTCGACTGTCCTTCGAGTTTGTCCTCCGGCGCAGAGGCGGCGTCGCTGAACGCCTCCTGTTCTTCCACTTCCAGCATCCGCTCGAACGTGCGCAGCGTCGCGCGCAGCCGCTCCACCATGAGAAGCCGTTGCTTTTGAAGCGCCGTGAGATCCCGCTGGGTGTTGTGCAACTCCACCCGGGCCTGCCGGATCATTTCTCCCGCCTTGAGTTCCGCTTCCTTGACGATGAGATCCGATTCACGTTGTGCGCTGCGCTTCACGTCCTCGGCCAGCGACTGTGCGGACACCAAGGTATTGGACAATGTGGATTCCGTCCGCCTGAGCTCGATGATCTGTTGTTCAAGAAGGACGATTTTTTCCCGCTGCACGGCGTTGTCCCGGTTCAACAGCTCGACGGTCTCAGCGATCTCCTCCAGGAAGCGGTTGACCTCTTCTTTGTCGTAACCTCGAAACCCGACCTTGAACACCATCTGTTGAATGTCGAGCGGCGTGATCTTCATAGCATCCCCCTTGATCAATTCAGTTCAAGCGGACGGCAATATCGCGGAGCGTCTGGACCAAGGCCAGCTGCAAGAACGTGATCGCGAGTATGGCAATAATGGGAGACAGATCGATGCCCATCCGCCATCCGACCCATCGGCGAATGGGGGACAAGACCGGCTCCGTGGCGCGGACGAGAAACTGCACGATCGGGTTCCACGGATCCGGATTCACCCATGAGATCAGAGCTCTGGCGATGATGATCCACATGTACAACCAGAGGACGGTGTCCAAAACCGTCGCGAAAGCCTCAAGAATATTGCCTCCAATGAACATCAGCGTCCCAATTCTTCCGATCGTCTCGTGGCTGCTTCAACGGCCCCCATCAGTGTAGCACGGAAGCCACCCTGTTCAAGCCGATGCAGACCCGCAATCGTCGTCCCGCCGGGGGATGCCACTCGATCTTTCAATGTGGCAGGGTGCTCCCGGGATTCCAACACCATTCGTGCGGCGCCAAACACCGTTTGGGCGGCCAGGAGATCCGCGGTACCCCGAGACAGTCCCATCTTTACGCCGCCATCCGCCAAGGCTTCGATGGCTTGAAACACATAGGCCGGGCCGCTGCCGCTGAGACCCGTCACCGCATCCATCAACCGTTCCTCCACGGTCACCACTCGACCCACCGCCTCAAACATCGCTCGCACGAAGTTCAAATGGCGGGTCGACGCCTCGATATCGCCCGCAAGCGCCGTCATTCCTTCACGAACCAATACCGGTTGATTGGGCATGGCGCGGATAATGCCTGCGGCAGTCGGCGCTAGCGCTGTGAGAGTCCTGATAGGTACTCCCGCGACGATCGAGACGACGAGCTTCCCAGCAAGGGAGGCGCCGATCTCCTTCAATACAGTGGGAAGCATTTGTGGTTTCACAGCCAGGATGACGAGATCGGCCCACCCCGTCAGCGCGCGATTGTCCTCGCCGATACGGATGCCGAACGTACTCTTCAACCGATCGCGTCTCGCGGCGACGGGATCGGTCGCCCACACGAATTCCGGCGAACACAGCTTTACGCCGAGGATCCCACCGATCAAGGCCTCCGCCATCTGCCCGCCGCCGACAAAGCCAACTGATGTGACGGCATCAGACATCCCGCCTCCCGAAAATGGCCGTTCCCACACGAACGAACGTCGCCCCCTCTTCCACGGCCACAACGTAGTCGCTCGACATCCCCATTGAAAGCTCAGTCATCGCAACTCCGGGAACGTCCTGACCCGACAGACTGCCAGCCAGCTCACGCAGGGTGCGGAAATGACCCCTGGCCTGCTCCGGATTATCGACCGGCGGTGGAATCGTCATCAATCCCCGGACACGAAGGTGCGTCATTCCTGAGAAATGCGTGAGTTGCTCCTCAAGCTGGCCGGGCGGGAACCCCGTCTTCGTCGGCTCGCCGGCAATATTGACCTCCAGCAGTACATCTTGACGGATGGCTGCGGCTTCAGCCCGACGGTCGATTTCCGACGCCAGCTCCAACGTGTCTACCGAATGAATGAGGTCGAATCGTCCGACGACGTCGCGGACTTTGCGCCGTTGCAAGTGGCCGACAAAATGCCATCGAATCGGCTCGTCGCGCAGAGCCTGCATCTTGGGGATTGCCTCCTGCAATCGGTTCTCGCCGGCAACACGCAGCCCCGCCGCTATCGCCTCGCGGACGCGTTCGACGGACACCGCCTTGGTGGCTGCCACCAGACGAACACTGTCCGGTTCACGGCCGACTGACAACGCGGCCTGCCTCATGCGCTCCATCACAACCCTGAGACGATCCGCGATTGAATCGACCGCCCCCGCATCCATACGTGAAGCCTGGAACCCTGTTTAGCGGCGCGGCATCAACGTGATGCCGCTGACCATCGTGCCGTTCACACGCCCTTCGCGTCGATAGGAGTAGAACAGGTCATCGTGACAGATCGTGCACAAATTGACAGCGGTGACATGCGCCGGCGCAATGCCGACCCGTTCTACCTGACGGCGAACCAGCTTTTTCAAATCCAACCGCGCGCTGCCGCCCTCGGCGCCTCGGACGACGGACTCCCATTCCGGCATCCGCTGCCGCAATGCACTCAATACGGGCTCATCGACTTCGTAGCAGCAGGGACCAGCCGAGGGGCCGATGCTGATGCGAAGGTCCGCCTCGGTCACGTGAAACCGTTTCACAAGCAGGTCGATCGTCTTCGGCACAATTTCAGCCACCGCACCGCGCCATCCCGCATGAACGGCCGCCACCGCCCGCCGGCGGCGGTCATAGATCAGGACCGGCACACAGTCGGCTGTCCGGACGGTCACGGTCACTCCGGGTTGATCCGTGACCAGCGCGTCCCATGCGCCGTCGAATCGATCGGCCTCCGTCAGAGGTCGATTGAGAATCAACGCGTCGGTGCCGTGCACCTGTTTGACGGACAATAACCATCCCCTTCCGCGAGGGCCCGCGGCCGCAGCCGGCACGCCGATCTCGAGATCCAGGCTGTCGGCGTGCCGGCGCGTGCCAAAAAAATGACGCACCCCGTCCCGCGAGGAGGCGAATGCCGGTACCGTGATGACCGGAGCGTTCGTGTGCATCAGACGGCCCTTTCAATCAGTCCGCTTGCTTTCTCAAAAACGTCGGCACGTCCCACTCGTCCTCAGCTGGAAGGACCGCCCGATCCGCCGACTGGACGAGTTCGCTCCGACGCAAGAACGTCGGCCGATCGATGTCTTTGTGATGCCGATCCGCCACGGCGGTTCCGACTCCGTTCATCGCCTGAGGAGTCGTGCGTGACGCGCGGGCGGTCCCCACCGGCACGGCCGCGACCTGTTCTTCACGCTCGAATCCGGTCGCAATGACCGTCACCACCAGATCGTCGCCCATATCGGGATTGATAACCTGTCCGACGATGATATTGGCTTCAGGATCCGCGGTCTGTTGAATGATCGACGCCGCTTCCTCAATTTCGTGCAGCGACATATTGGGGCCGCCCGTGATGTTCAGCAGCACGCCCCGAGCCCCCTCAACGCTGCCTTCTTCCAACAACGGACTGCAGATGGCCTTCTGCGCGGCCTCGATCGCCCGATTGGTGCCGCGGGACACGCCCATACCCATCACGGCACGGCCGGTGTGCGACATGATCGTGCGGACGTCGGCGAAATCCACGTTCACGTGGCCGGTCGTGGTGATCACATCCGCAATGCCTTGAATCGCCTGACGCAGGACGTCGTCGGCCACTTTGAACGCTTCCAGCAGCGGTGTCGTCTTGTCGACGATGCCGAGCAGTCGCTGGTTCGGAATTATCAACAGGGTGTCGACGTGGCGCCTCAAGTCTCTGATGCCCTCATCGGCGTGAAGCATCCGCCGGTGTCCCTCATATTGGAACGGCTTCGTCACGACGCCAACGGTCAGAATACCCAATTCCCTGGCGATGCTTGCGACGATCGGCGCCGCACCGGTTCCGGTCCCGCCGCCCATGCCGGCGGTTACGAAGACCATGTCCGCCCCTTCCAGGCATTCACGCACTTGATCTTTGCTTTCCAACGCGGATTCTTTTCCGATTTCCGGCTTCGCGCCGGCTCCGAGGCCACGCGTCCTCTCAGGACCCAACTGAACTTTGTATCCAGCCCGAGAGCGGTCCAGCGCCTGCAGGTCGGTGTTCGCGGCAATGAAATCGACGCGCGCCAGCCCAGATGCAATCATGGTATTCACCGCATTGCATCCCGCTCCCCCGACCCCGATGACTTTGATCCGGACGGGAGAGAGGATATCTTCTTGAAATGAGAACATCAGGACACCTCCCTTGGGCTAACCGCGTGGCGGCCTTGCACCGCACGCGAACGTTAAAAGAACTCGAACATCCAGGACTTCATCCGATCCAGCACCCGGCTGAGCGGCCGCCCTCTGCGCAGCCCCGCGGCCGCCAGTTCCTCGGTATGGTGCCGCGCGTGCATCAACAGCCCCACCCCTGTCGCGTGCATGGGATTGCTTACGATGTCACGAAGCCCGCCTATACCGCCCGGCACACCTCGACGCGCCGGCAGATTCAGGACGTGCTCAGCCGCATCGGGCATCCCGTCCAACAGCGAGGTCCCGCCTGTAATGACCACCCCGGCCCCCAGCATGCCTTCATAACCGGCCCGAGCAATTTCGCGACGAACCAATTCGAACATTTCGTCGACACGAGGCTCGAGAATCTCCGCAATATCGCGGCGCGAAAATGTCCGAGCAGGCCGGTCCCCTACCGAGGGTACTTCTACACGCTCATGGCCATGCACGAGGTCCGTACGGGCCAGACCATACTGAACCTTGATCTTTTCCGCCTCCGTTTGAGACGTCAGCAAGCCGATCGCCAAATCTTTGGTGAGATTCTGCCCCCCGATCGGAAGCACCGCCGAGTGTCGAATGCTGCCGTCGAGAAAGATCGCGAGATCCGTCGTGCCGCCACCCAGATCGACCATGGCCACGCCGAGATCCCGTTCTTCCTGGCTGAGAACGGCCTCGCTGGAGGCCAGAGGCTGGAGAATAATATCGACAACATCGAGGCCGGCGCGGTTGACGCTCTTGATGATGTTTTGAGCGGACGTGACCGCTCCCGTAATGACGTGCACGTTGACCTCGAGCCGGTTGCCGGAAAGTCCCAGCGGCTCACGAACTCCCTCTTGGCCATCCACCATGAATTCTCTCGGCAGAACGTGCAGGATCCGGCGTTCATGAGGAATGACAGCCAGTGTCCTGGCGCTCTCGATCGCCCGTTGGACGTCATCACGCGTCACCTCCGACTTTTTCAGCGCCACGACGCCTTTGCAGTTTTCCGCGGAAATGTGACTGCCGGCAATACCCGTATACACAGAGTTGATCTGGACCGCCGCCATCAGTTCCGCCTCTTCCACCGCTTTCTTGATGGATTCCACCGTGCTTTCGATGTCCACCACCACGCCCTTGCGGAGGCCGCGGGAAGGGCTCGATCCCACACCGATGATGCTGAGCACACCATCGTCGGTGATCTCCGAGACAATGGCGCAGATCTTCGTGGTCCCAATGTCCAACCCCACGAGAATTTGATCCCGCTTCGCCACAGCCCTACCCCCTTTCCCGCACGATGACGCGATTGTCGTACCGCAGATCCACTTCGCCGAGCTCACGTTTCCGGCCGTCCAGCGTGCCGGGTTTGAACACGGCCTTTATCATGCGAAAGCGATTCCACTGATCCAGCAAGGCATCATGACCGAACTGAAACCGCAGTCCCCTGGCCGAGGCGACAAGATTCAGCGGATCGGACACATCGATCTCTACGCGACCTTCGACGCTATGCGCCATCGTCCTGGCCAATTCGATCGACGACTGCATGGTCCGTCTCAGGCCGGACTCGCCCTGCAAGAGGAACTTCTGCGACGCACCGGTGATCAGCGGGAGCGCCAGCTGGTCCTCATCGCCGAGACGCGTCAGCACGACTCCTTCTTCGTCCAACAACACGTATTCCGATCCGACCCGCGCGACCGCGGCCGGCTGCCGTTCCACAATGGTGACCCTGAGCGTATGCAACGGCAATCGCTCCACCGTGGCTTCCTTGATCCAGGCGATCGTCCGCAGTCGCTCTGCCAAAAACGGCAGGCTGATCCGATGCAGCGACGTCCCGTTCTTGAGCGCCAACCGTTGGAGCACCTCCTGGCGTGCGACATGGTGGACGCCCTGGATCTGAATCTCGCGGATTTCTAGCCCGTGTTCGATGATCGGCGCAAGGTAACCCGCCCCCAGAATCCCGGCCCATACACCCATCACCACACCCGCTCCCCACGCGGCCATTCGCACTTTCGGATGCCAGGTCATTTTGACCCGCGCCCAGCGGCGTTGCCGGCGCTCGCCCTCGGCCGACCCGCGCGACCCTTTCCAACGGTTTTGCCGGTAGGCCGGTTCTCCCGTTGTGGGCTTTCTTTTGAACAGCCACATCATGGCCGTCGTTTCCTTCCCTTCGTTCTTTGGAAGGACATTCGTGCCACGGCCGATTCCAAGATTCGCTCCGTCAGCTCGTCGTAGCCGATACCGACTTGGGCAGCGGCCATCGGAAGCAGACTCGTTTCGGTCATGCCGGGCGCCGTATTGACCTCCAACACATAGGGACGCCCGCGTGGCGTAATGCGAAAATCGACACGGATCGCTCCCGCACAATCGAGGACCTCGTACGCGCGCAATGCCAGCGCACGGATCTCTTTCGTCACGGCCGCCGGCAACGGCGCCGGACAGAGATAGCGGGTCTTTCCTTTTTCGTATTTCGCGGCGTAGTCATAAAAGCCGCCTGGCGCGACAATTTCGACCGCCGGAAGCACAAGGGGCGCCCGGCCGCCTTGGCCGAGCAACGAAACCGTGATTTCGTGGCCCGGAATGTAGGCTTCGATCACTGCGTCCCGATCATAGCGGTGCGCCAACGCGAGAGCGTTCTTCCATTGCGCCCGTCGCTTCACGATGGTCACGCCGATCGTGGATCCTTCAGACGCCGGCTTCACGACGACCGGCCAGCGTAGCCTTGCTTGCCGCAAGGCTTGGCCGTCCGACGGAATCTGTCCCTGCTTTACCACCAGACCAGGCGGCACCGGAATGTCGTGCGCGGCGAGAATCGTCTTGGTCGTGACTTTGTGCATGCCGACGGAACTGGATTGAATACCGGACCCCGTATAGGGGATACCGAGTGTTTCAAGAAAGCCTTGAACGGCCCCGTCTTCTCCGCCCGGTCCATGAAGAGCCAGAAACGCCACGCCAATCCGATGTTTCTGAAGATCCCGGATCAAACCGGGACCGACATCGATCGCCACGGCATCGTATCCTCTCCGGCGCAGCGCTCGATGAACGGCGGAGCCGGTACGGAGCGACACCTCCCGCTCGGAAGATTGTCCTCCCATCAGAACGCCGACCCGAACCTCGGTCAATAAAGAACGTTTGGCCATCTTGTCATTTCCACGGGCAACCTTTCCTCGAAGGTCGCTGTTGCCACTCGATCGTGAAATCCGCGAACGTTCACCGTCCGGCCTCTCCGACAATCCGGAGTTCAAGGTCCAACCGCACGCCGGCCTGTCGCTTGATCTCCCGCCGGACTTTCCCGATTAGTGCGATGACGTCCGCCGCCCGCGCTCGCCCACGATTCACGATGAAATTGCCATGCTTGGTCGACACTTCTGCATCGCCCACCCGCAACCCCTTGAGCTTCATTGTTTCGATCAGGCGGCCGGCTGAATCGTTGGCCGGATTTTTGAAGACGCATCCGGCACTGGGCATCGTCAGTGGCTGCGTATCACGTCGATAATGGAGATACTCTTTCACAACCCGTCTGATCTCTTCCCTGATCCCCTTGCGTAGCTGCAACCATGCGCCGACGACGATGCCCTTGGGCAGCCGGGCGCGGCGGTACTCAAAGAGAATCGCCGACGCGGGAATGTCGCGGACTACGCCCGCCGCCGTCACGATGCGGACGGCCTTCAGCGCATCCTTCATTTCACCCAGCCTCGTTCCCGCGTTCATGACGACGCACCCTGCGACGGTGCCGGGAATTCCCGCCGCCCATTCAAGCCCGGTGAGCGCCCGCCGGACGGCATAGCCGATCAACGTCGGCATTCCCACGCCCCCTTCGGCATACACCACTTCTCCCGCCTCTTCTCTGATTGCGCGGAGCCTCCCCAAGTGCACCACGATGCCCCGAATTCCACCGTCGCGGATCAAGAGGTTCGTGCCGCCCACGACAAACAGAGGAACACCGTGCGCGCGTGCTTGCGCGACCACACGACCGACATCCTCCACATCCGCCGGTTCGACGACGACATCGGCCGGCCCTCCGATCTTGAACGACGTATAGGAAGCCAGTGGAACATCAAAGCGCACCGCGCCTCTGATCCCCATAACGGCCGCCCGGATGTCCTTCTTCTGAAATTTCGCGCCAGCATGTTTCGCTCCGCCTCGAAATCCAGTGCGATTCATCGTGTCATGTACCGGGAGTCAGCCTTGCCAGCAATGCCGGCCCTGATTTCCAAATATCGCCGGCGCCAAGCGTCAGCACCAGATCTCCTGGTTTGACTTCCGGCAACACCTGATTCACCAAGTCCTCCTTCCGCTCCACGAAGGTCACGGACGGATGACCGGCCGCGCGGATCGCTTCGGCCAACCTGGCTCCAGAGACACCGGGAATCGGTTGTTCGCTGGCCGCATAGATGTCCGTCAGGAACAATCGATCCGCATCAGCGAAGGCGCGCGAAAAGTCTTCAAGAAGATCTCTGGTTCTCGTATAGCGATGCGGCTGGAAGAGGACGAGCAAGCGCCGATCGGTCCATCCCTGCTTGGCCGCGGCCAGCGTGGCTTTGATCTCTGTCGGATGGTGGCCGTAGTCATCCACGATCATGACGCCACCGGCTTCTCCCCGCAGATGGAACCGCCGCTCGACTCCCGTAAATGCGGCCAGGGCCTTGCGGATCAAATCCGTCGGCACGTCCAATTCGATCCCAATGGCGATCGCCGCCAGAGCGTTGGAGACGTTGTGAATACCCGGAACCGAGAGGCGGAACGGGCCGAGATTGCGCCCTCGAAAGAAGGCACGAAATTCGGCTCCCCACTGCTTGAGGGTGATGTCCGTCGCCCGAAAATCCGGCGCGATCCCGTCGCCCTCTCGCAACCCGTAGGTTTGATACCGTTTCACGATTTTCGGGAATAACGCCCGCAGCCGATCGTCGTCGGCGCAGAGAACCGCCAGGCCGTAAAACGGCACTTTGTTGATGAATTCGAGAAAACTTTCGTTGATCCGTTCCATGCTGCCATAATGGTCGAGATGCTCCCTATCCAGGTTCGTCACCGCGACGACGGTCGGCGACAAGCGCAGGAACGAGCCATCGCTTTCGTCGGCTTCCGCCACCAACAGATCGCCACGCCCCAGCCGCGCATGGCTTCCCAGCGCATTGACCTTGCCGCCGATGACCATTGTGGGATCCAATCCACCCTGCGCGAGCACATTGGCCACCATCGACGTGGTCGTGGTCTTGCCGTGGGCTCCGGCGATCGCCACGCCGAATTTCAGCCGCATCAGCTCGGCCAGCATCTCGGCCCGCGGGATCACCGGAACCTGTTTCGCCTTGGCGAAAACCACCTCCGGGTTCGCGGGGGAGACCGCGGACGAGATGACGACGACCTGCGCGTCGCCCACATTGGACTCCTGGTGACCGATGAAGATTCGCCCGCCCAGTTCTTCCAGGCGCCGGGTGGTATCGGAAGCCTGGAGATCCGATCCGGTGACTTTGTAGCCGAGGGTCAGCAGCACCTCGGCGATTCCGCTCATGCCTGCCCCTCCGATTCCCACGAGGTGAATCTGTTGTGTTTTTCTAAACATCGGTGCCCGCCTCAATCCGCTGATCGGCTGCGATGGATTAAACCCCTGCCTGTTTCGCTGTCCGACACCATCAGAGTGCCCCCGCTCCAAGAGACTGGCGCTTATCATGCCCACCTCCCATGAGTGCGTAGCATTCGCGGACGATCGTTTCGGCCGCGTCGATTCGTCTCAGCGACAAGCTCGCGGTCGCCATGGCATTCAGCCGCTCGGGATCTCCTGTCAGTTCGCCGATGAGCTGCGCCAGTTTCTCCCCAGTAAGTTCGGCCTGCGACAGCAACACCGCGGCACCGGCTGCTTCCATGACCCTGGCATTCTTGGTCTGGTGATCATAGATGGCCGTCGGCAGAGGGATGAGAACGGCCGGCTTCCCGCACGTCGTCAATTCCGCCACGGTCATCGCCCCTGCCCGCGCCACTACCAGGTCCGCCGCCACAATCGCGGCCGGCATGTCATAGATGAACGGCACGACGGAGGCCGAGACCCCGGTGCGACGATAGGCTTCCGTGACACGCGCATGGTCGGATTCGCCGGTCTGATGCGTAATGGTCATGCGAACCCGCGCGTCCCGCATCGTCTGAAGTCCGTCGATGACGGCGCTATTGATCGCTTTCGCTCCCTGGCTGCCGCCGAAAATCAGCAGATGGACCTCTCCCGGCTCGCGGCTCGTTCCGGCAGCCCTGCGAGCCGCCTCGATAAACGCGCTCCGTATGGGCGTACCCACGACACGGACCTTGGTCCGGTCGAACCCCTCGGCGGCCGACTCGAACGCCAGAAAAATCCGTTGTGCGAACGGACCGACCGCCTTATTCGCCAGACCTGGATTCGCGTTGGGCTCAAGAATCACGCGCGCCACTCCAACCGCGGCTGCCGCGGCGACCATCATGGGACTGGTATACCCTCCAACTCCGATCACCAAACTGGCCCTCCGGCTACGGAGAATCTTGAGGCATTGCCAGAAACTCAGCGGTATCGCGGCGAGGCCTTTCAGCACGCCGACCGGCCCGGTTCCCATAACCGGCTTGGCGCTGATCAACGTCAATTCGAAACCTTCGTGTGCCAGCACTTTGGATTCCAATCCTCTCGTCGTTCCCGCGAACAACACCTGCGCGGCAGGATTGCGCCGAAGGAATTCCTGTGCCAGCGCGACCGCCGGATAGAGATGGCCGCCGGTTCCTCCCGCCGCAATGACGATCGTCATCAGTGATCCAGCTCACCGCGTCCGCCCTTGGTGCCACCCGCATGGCGATCCCGTGAAATGCTCAGTAGGATGCCGACGCCGACAAAATTTACGATAAGCGAGGACCCGCCGTAGCTGACGAACGGCAACGTCAATCCCTTGGTCGGCAGCAGACCGGTCACGACCGCGGCATTGACCAGCGCTTGAATCCCAATCAAAAGGGTGATGCCCAACCCGAGGAATTTGCCGAATGGGGCGCGCGCCCGAACAGCAACCACAAATCCACGCCAGACAAGGACCGCAAACAGGACAATGACGGTCGCCGTGCCGGCCAGCCCTAATTCTTCGCCGACGAGCGCGAGGACGAAATCTGTATGGGCTTCCGGCAGGAAAAACAATTTTTGTTTTCCCTCGCCCAACCCCACGCCAAATGGTCCGCCGCTGCCGAAAGCCAGGAACGACTGAGTGATTTGGAAACCAGCGTCCGATGCATCCTTCCATGGAGCCAGGAACGTCATGAGTCGCTGTCGTCGATAACTCGACCCCAGCACAAGGGCGGCCATGATCGGGACCGCGCAGAGACCCAGGCCGGCCAGATGCGAAACCTTGGCTCCGCCAAGAAATAGGAGACCCACGGTCACCAGGCCGATCACAACGACCGTCCCCAAGTCCGGCTGGAGCAGCACAAGACCGCTCAGAAGTCCCATCACGATCAGCACCGGCAGCAATCCATTGCCGAACAATGCGACCTTGTCCTTCTTCTTTGTCAGGTAGTACGCGAGATAGATCACAGCTGCGAGCTTGACCATTTCCGCCGGCTGAATCGAAAACGGTCCGGCCCGGAGCCATCGTCTCGCCCCTTTTGTCACGACGCCGACTCCCGGGATCAGGACGACAATAAGCAGAGCCACCATGCAGACGAGGACGGGAATCGCCAACTTCCTCCATAGCATGTAGTCGATGCGCGACACGGCATGCATCAGGAGCACACCCAATCCAAGCCAAGCGACCTGACGCTTGAGGAAAAACTCCGGGTCCTGGAAACGATTTGCAGCCATGATCGCGCTGGCGCTGAACACCATGATTAATCCCACCAAGGCCAAAGTGACCGTCACCACCAGCACCGTATGATCCACGGGCACACGTTGTTTTCCGGAACGTCGGCCGGTTGCCTGCCATGGTAAAGACAACGTACCCGCGGACCGCGACGCCATCGTGTTGCTCTGCTCCTCTCAAGCCACGCCCGCTACGCCGGCAAGGACAAGACCGCGTCCTTGAACTGATGGCCCCGATCCTGATAGTCCCTGAACATGTCGAAGCTGGCACAGGCCGGTGACAGCAGAACGACCTCGCCGGACGAGGCTTCCTGTGCCGCATACTCAACTGCCTCGCGCAGGGATCCGGCATCGCTCATGGCAGCCGCGCCGTGCCAAGCGCGTCTAAGAAGAGGCGCCGATTCTCCAATAAGGATGGCGTGCTTGACCCTCCGCCTGACCGCGTCGGTGAGGCGGGAAAAATCTCCCCCTTTATCGCGTCCGCCGGCGATCAACCAGATCGGATGACTGATACCCTCGAGCGCTTTCAGCGTGGCATCGACATTCGTTCCTTTTGAGTCGTTGACGAACCGGACGCCGCGACGCTCGCGCACAAACTCCAGTGCGTGTTCGAGGCCCGGAAAGACGGTCACAGTTTTCCTGATTACCTCGGGCGAGCATCCGCAGAGCACGGCAAAGGTCGAAGCCGCCATGACATTTTCCACGTTGTGATCGCCGAGCATTCTGATCTCGCTTGTTCGGCAAACGACCTGGGGAGACCCGCTGACTGTCGTGACAATTGTCTCGCCGTCCAGAAATGTGCCGCCATCGACGCCGGAGCTGAGTTCTCCCCTTCTGGTAAAGCCGACGCGACGCGAGCGGACCTGTCCCGCAAGAGCCGATACCCTGTGATCATCCAGATTGAACAGCGCGTAATCCTCAGGAGCTTGATTCTCGAAAATTCTGGCTTTCGCCGCGAGATAGTCGTTCAACGAATCGTAGCGATCCTGGTGATCAACCGTGACGTTGAGAATGCCCGCGATCCAAGGGTGAAATCGATCGATCGTCTCCAGCTGAAAACTCGAGACTTCCACGACGACATAATCGAAGGGATCCACCTGTCCTTCCTTTTTCGCTTTCACAGCGGTCCATGCCGCGTCGCTGAGAGCGGTGCCGAGATTCCCACCGACAAAGACGCGCTTGCCCTGCTCGGCCAATATCTTCCCGACCAAGGTGACGGTCGTGCTTTTGCCGTTTGTTCCGGTGACGGCCAGCATGGGTGCGGCAAGAAATCGCGATGCCAATTCCAACTCACTAATCACTTTGACTCCGCGTCGGCGGACGCGTTCGAGTGATTCCATGCGATAGGGCACGCCGGGACTGATGACCACCAGGTCGGTTTCCTCCAGGGACGATTCATAGTTCGCCCCAACCGTCACCCGCACAACACCGCGATCGATGCCCCCGAGGACGGATTGAAGTTCGCTCGGCTCTTTTCGGTCCGACACCGTGACACGAGCGCCGATCTCCTGCAGCAACCGGCAAGCCGCCACGCCGCTGCGAGCCAAACCCATAACCGTAACGCGGGCTCCGGCCAGACCCGTTGGTTCCACTCCCACCATGACGCTCACCGCAGTTTCAACGTACTCAGACTCAGCAACGCGAGAAGAATCGCGATAATCCACAGACGCACCACGACCTTCGGCTCTTCCCACCCCTTCATCTCAAAATGGTGGTGAATCGGGGCCATCAAGAAAATGCGCTTGCCTCTGGATTTGAATGAAACGACTTGGAAGATGACCGAGATCGCCTCAATGACAAAGACGCCTCCCACCATGAGCAGCAACAGTTCATGCTTGCTGATGACGGCTACCGTGCCGAGCGCCGCTCCGAGCGGCAGCGAGCCGACATCGCCCATGAACACGGTGGCTGGATAGGTATTGAACCAGAGAAAGCCCAAGCTCGAGCCCAGAATCGCGGCCGTGAAGACGGCGATTTCCCCCGCCCCTTCTATGTGCGGAATCAGGAGATAGTCCGACATGATCCGATGGCCGGCCACATACGCGACGATCGTATAGGCCAGCGATGCGATCATGACCGGACCAATGGCGAGCCCGTCTAGCCCATCGGTCAAATTGACGGCGTTGGAGCTGCCCACGATCACCAGGACAATGAAGACGACATAGAACCAGCCGAGATCGGGCATGATGTTCTTGAAAAATGGCACGTTCAACTTCGTGGTGTATCCTGGCGTGAAATAGAGGGCGACCGCGATCAGGAGCGCGATGCCAACCTGCGCGCTGAATTTCTGTCCTGCCGTCAAGCCCTTCGAGCGCGCCTTGGTGAATTTCAGATAGTCATCCGCGAACCCGATGGCCCCGAAGCCCAGCGTCGCGACCATCACGAGCCAGACATATGGTCTGGTGATATCGGCCCAGAGCAGCGTCGACAGCAGGACAGCAAAAATGATCAACAATCCACCCATGGTGGGAGTCCCGCTTTTCGCCAGATGCCGTTTGGGCCCGTCGTCGCGGATTTGCTGCCCGAGTTTGATCTCCTGTAGTTTCCTGATCAGCCATGGCGCCAGAACGAAGGCGATCAGAAACGCCGTCACTGCCGCATAGATGATGCGGAAGCTCAGATACCGGAATACGTTCAGAAACGAATACTCCGTATGAAACGGATACAACCAGATGTAGAGCATGCACCCTTTCGACAGGAACGGACCTGCAACGCCTACGACGCCGCCTTCGTCACCGCCCGCATACCCGTCAGACGTTGAACGACCTGCTCCATCTTCATGCCGCGTGAGGCTTTGACCAGCACAACGTCGCCCTGCCGGACTTCTGATCTGAGGAGATCAGCGGCTGCCCCGGCATCTGCCACCTCGGTAATAGCTGTTCTCAACATGCCACCCTGTCTGGCTCCCTCGGCGATCTCTTGTCCCAGAGATCCGCACACGATCAAGCGCGACACACCCTGACCTGCCAGAAACAGCCCGACCTCGCGATGCAACGGTTTGGCTTGGTCACCGAGCTCCAGCATGTCGCCAAGCACCGCGACGCGCGCCCGAGCCGGATCCCACCTCGACAACAGCTCGATTGCGGCTTTCATAGAAGCAGGGTTGGCGTTGTAACAGTCGTTGAGGATCTGAACGCCATGATGTACGACGACTTGCGAACGCATCGCGGCAGGACGAAACATGGCCAATCCTTCGGAAATGGTCGTACCTGAGAGATTCAGTGCAAAACCGGTCGCTGCCGCCGAAAGGGCGTTGAGGACGTTGTGTGATCCGTGCACTTTCGTCGTCACACGGACGGGACGCCCTCTGCCCGGCAGCAGCAAATCAAACGTGGTTCCCCGCTTGGCATCGAACACCACCCGCTCGGCACGAACGTCGGCCTTCTCCGACAGCCCGAACGACACAACGCGACACTGTGCCCGCGACGCCAAATAGTCGAAATAGGAATCATCGGCGTTCAGCACCGCCGCACCGTCTGCGGGGAGCAGGTCCAACAACTCCGCCTTGGCCTGGGCCGATCCTTCCATACTTCCGAAGAACTCCAGATGATCTGGACCAATGTTCGTGATGATGCCGATCGTGGGCCGGACGATCTCGCACAGTCGAGTCGTCTGCCCGCGCGCATCCACGCCCATTTCAATCACCGCAGCTTGATGCCGCCGCGTCAACCGGAACAACGTGTGAGGAACTCCAATGCGGTTATTGTAATTGCCCTCGGTCTTCAGCGTCCGCCACCGTCGGCCCAACACCGCGGCCGTCATTTCCTTGGTCGTGGTTTTGCCGTTGCTCCCCGTCACGGCAATGACCGGAATGTCAAATCGGCTCCGGTGGTGCATCGCCAACTGCTGATAGGCAAACAACGGATCGCGCACGCCCAACAGGAAGGGCACGGATTGATCTCCCCTATGTTTGGCGGCGGGAGGTCGGTATTGATCGTGGACGATGGCTCCGATCGCGCCTTGCGCAAAGGCGGCGGCCACAAACTCATGGCCGTTGAACCGTTCACCCTGCAAAGCCACGAACAGATCGCCGCGTTTGATCGATCTCGAATCGGTGCTGATGTTTCTGATTCGTCGTTTGGTCGAAGGAGCGGCCTCGCCAGCCAGCACTTTGACGCTGATGACCTCGCGCAGCTCTTCAATTGTAAACACCGCCATGGGCGAGTCTCCGTCCTTCCATCGTCCGCCACGCTGGACATTCACGCGCAATTCCTCAGTTGCAGGATGGCCTCGCGTGCGACTTCGCGATCGTCGAAATGAATCTTCGTCGTCCCAATGATCTGATAATCCTCGTGGCCCTTGCCGGCAATCAACACCATGTCTCCGGAACGGGCCATCCGGACCGCCGCAGCGATCGCATCGCGCCGATCAGCAACGAGATGGTATTCCACGTGCTTACGCTGTTGGAGTGCTTCATGCACACCCACCTCGACTTCACGCAGGATCGCCAGAGGATCTTCAGTGCGCGGATTGTCGGACGTCAGGATGACGACGTCGCTGTATTCGACCGCCGCACGTCCCATCCTCGGACGCTTTCCCCGATCACGGTCTCCACCGCATCCGAACACCGTGATGATTCGGCGAGTCTTGAGTTCGTGCGCTGCCGCCAACAGTCGCCGCAGCGCGTCTTCCGTATGGGCATAGTCCACGGCGACGGTAAAATCCTGGCCGGCCGACACCCGTTCGAAGCGCCCCGGAACGTTGCTCACCTGCGCGACCGCTGCACGTACCTGATCGCAGGTGGCTCCAGAATGCAACGCCACACCGATCGCTCCCAACAGGTTGTACACGTTGTGCTCGCCAACCAGTCTGCTGTCCACAGGAAAGGTCCCGGCCGGAGTGGCTGCGATAAAACTCGTGCCGCTGAGGGCCAAGCGGACCTTCTCTGCCTTGAGTTCCGGCATTCCGGTCATGCCGTAGCCCCATACCGGCACTCGACAGGCGGCACGGACTTGCGGTCCGCGAGGATCGTCCATGTTGACGACCGCGCGTTGGCCGGATTTTTTCCCTCGACCCAACTCCGTAAAGAGCTTCAGTTTGGCCTGGAAGTACTCTTCCATCGTTGAATGAAAATCCAGGTGATCTTGAGTCAGATTCGTGAAGATGGCCGCGTCGTACTCGCAGCCGGCCGTGCGGTCCAAAGCCAGGGCATGGGATGAGACTTCCATCACGACGGCATTCAAGCCCGATTTGAGCATCCTGGCCAAGAGGCTCTGCAAGGTGAGGGCACCCGGCGTCGTATGGGATGCCGGGATCACTTCCGTTCCGATCTGGTAGGCGACAGTGCCGATCAAGCCAACTTTTCGCCCGATGCCCTCAACCAACGCCTTACACAAATAGGTGGTCGTCGTTTTCCCATTGGTTCCCGTGACTCCGACCATCATCAACTTCGCGGACGGATCGCCGTGGAAATGGCTGCCGATGACGCCTACCGCCTTCCGAGAATTGGCAACGCGGACAAGCGGCACGACGCCCGTATCCACTGAGGATTGGGCAATCACCGCGGCGGCACCGGCGCGCAAGGCCTTCGCAACGAAGTCGTGGCCGTCGACCAGCTCTCCCCTGACCGCCACAAAGAGACTGCCGGGAACCACGGCCCGCGAATCATCCGTCACCGCGACGATCGGCACCTGTAAGTTGCCGCGCTGTTCGACGATCTCGACCTGCCCACGCGCGGCCGACACCAGATCCTCCGCCGTCATAAGCGGACTCCCTGCAGGCAATTAGTCATACGTCGCCGCCGAGGCAATCTTGATTTGATCGTCCCGCGAGACGCCTAGATACGTCAAAACCTGTTCGCCCACCCGACGGAATACGGGAGCTGAAACCACACCGCCCCAGGATTCGCCCTGAGGTTCGTCGATGATCACGACCATCGCCAAACGCGGAGCATCGGCCGGTACATAACCCACGAAGGACGCAATCAGCTGCGTGCTGGAATAGGATCCCGTTTTTGGATCGATCTTCTGCGCCGTGCCGGTCTTGCCCGCCACACGAAAGCCCGGAATGGCCGCCTTCGCCCCGGTGCCGTCCGTCACAACCCCTTCTAATACCGTCGTGAGCGTTCTGGCGGTTTCTGGAGAGATAACTCTCCGCTTCGCTTGCGGCATGACTTCTTTCAGGAGCACGCCCTTGGCATCTCTGATTTCGGACACCACGTACGGCTTCATCATGACGCCGTTATTGGCAATGGCCGCGACAGCGGACACCAATTGGAGGGAAGTGACGCCGATTTCCTGTCCCATGGAAATCGAGGCCAATGACCGGCGTCCCCAGTCTTTGGGGATTTTGAGCAGCCCGCCGATCTCCCCCGGCAGATCGATGTCGGTTCGTTGACCGAAGCCGAAAGCCTGGAGATACCGATAGAGCCGCTGTTCGCCCAATGCTATTCCCGTTTTGGCAGCGCCGATGTTGCTGGATTTCTGGATCATCTGCGCAAAGGTCATCCATCCCATTTTTTCGTGATCGTGAATCACCGTATTGGCAACGGTCATTCGACCGTTTTCTCCGAAGATCATCGTGCCGGGCATCATGACCTTTTCCTCTAGAGCCGCCGCAGCGAGGATCACCTTCATCGTGGAGCCGGGTTCATAGGCATCAGTCAGCGCGCGATTACGCCAGCGATCCGGCGTCAACGCTCCAACGGTGTTCGGATCGAACCGCGGATTGACGGCCATGGCCAGAATGGCGCCCGTCTGTGGCTCCATTACGATAATCGTACCGCCCTTGGCGTGGGAACGCGAAACGGCTTCTTCCAACTCCTTTTCCGCGATGTATTGAATGACTTCGTCAATGGTCAACGTGAGCGCGCTGCCTGGGGACGGAGGCTTCTCAGCCAAACCCTTGGGAAAAACCGTTCGGCCCAACGCATCGCGCTGGAGAATGGTAACGCGCTTTTCACCGCGGAGCTGGCTTTCATAACGGTGCTCCAAGCCTTCCAGTCCCTGTCCATCCATGCCCGCAAATCCGAGCACGTGGGCAAGCAGCGGCCCCTTGGGGTAGAAGCGACGCCCCTCCATGACCACGCCGATGCCATCCAGGGACAACCGCTCCAAGCGTTGGCCTTGCTCTGGCTCCACTTTACGAGCCAACCATACGAAGCTCTTGTCCTGACGCAACTTCCGCTCAAGCTCATCGCGCCGAACGTGCAGGACAGGCGATAGATGCCGTGCCGCCCTAGAAGGACTTTCCAGTGCGGTCGGCACCCCGAAGACCGACGGCACTTCCATGTTCATGGCGAGCACCTTCCCGTGGCGGTCCGTCACCGCCCCTCTCGCGCCTTCAAACGCGACACTCTTTTGGTGTTGCCGGTCTGCCTTCGCAGTGAGCTCGGCAGCCTGTAGGATTTGCAGAGATACCAATCGAATCAGAATACCGCAGAATCCCACGAGCAGCAGACACAGCATGAAGGACCGTCTTCGGGAAAACGCGCTCATTGCTATTCTCCAAACCCTGCCCGCTGGTGGTTCCGGGCCACCCGAATCTGCTCGGGGGCCGGCGAAGCTGGGATCGGCGCTTCCTGCTGTTGTCGGACCAGAAAGACCTGCCCCTGTTGAGGCGAAACCAGCCCGAGCTTCTCCGTTGCGACCTTGGCGATCCGCTCAGGAGCGGCAAGCACGGATACTTTGACTTGGAGTTGATCTCTCTCGCGAATCAACAGAACTTTTTGAGCCTTCAAGCGCTCGATCTGATACCCCAGGCGAACGACATCGACCCGCTCCCAGACAAAAAGGAAAATCAAAGCCAGGCCCAAAAGCATCATCATCGCCTTCATGGTGACATCACCTCGTGAGTTCGTTCCGCGACGCGAAGCTTCGCGCTCCTTGACCGTGGGTTGTGATCCATCTCTTCCTGCGTAGGGCGAAGCGGTTTCTTCGTCCTGATCGTCAATTGCTGACCAGACAATGAGCGAAACGTGCGCTTGACGATGCGATCCTCAAGCGAATGGAACGAGAGGACGCAAAGCCGCCCCCCAGGCTCCAACAGATCTGCGGCATCGCGCAGCGCAGGTTCTAGATGGTCAAGCTCTTCATTGACCGCAATCCGAATCGCTTGAAACGTCCGCGTTGCGCAATGAAGACGACCCCGCCGGTACGAAGCAGGAACTGCGCTTTCAATAACTGAGGCCAGTTCCTCCGTCGTGGCCAGCGGTTTTTGCGTGCGAGCCCGGACGATCGCTCGCGCGATACGTCGAGAGAATCGCTCCTCGCCGAACTCAAAGATCATCTTGGCCAGATCGGCCTCGTCCGTATGGTTGATAATTTCGGCTGCGGTTCTTCCGATGGACTGATCCATGCGCATGTCGAGCGGGCCATTCGCCTGAAAGCTGAAACCGCGCGCAGGCTCATCAAGCTGGGGAGACGACACACCGAGATCAAACAGTACGCCCTGCACTTTCGCGATGCCGAGGCTGGCGAGATGCCGTTTTAGATCGACGAAATGCCCCTTGATCAGCTCGAGTCGTCCCCCGAAGCGAGACGATTCTGCCGCACATGCACGAATCGCTAACGGGTCACGATCAATTCCAATTACTCGTCCAGTGGGTGCACTCGCTTCCAGGATGTTCTTCGCGTGCCCACAATACCCCACCGTACAATCAACTATGACACTATCGGTCCTCGCTTTTAGCCAAGACACTATTTCATTAGGCATGACCGGAACATGCCTCAATAATTGAGAAAATCCATGAGTTCCATGTTCACCCACTTTCTCCCACTCTGTCGCGGAGTATACTCCAGACAAAAGTCTTGTCAACAGAAATTCAGAGAGTTATACAGCCGCCTCGCATCATGAATTCTTGCTCACCGATCCCCACGAGAACACATATATTCGCATACCTAAGTATCTGTGATTTGAGAGACCTAAGAGGCCACCGGTAGGGAGGGGGCTAGATTGTCGTCCAGAGGAGTACCCTTCGTTCTGCAATATTGGGCTCTGCACGGCAGGCAGGCGACAAAGATTGGCAAACGTCATCAGACCGATCATCTCGACGAATCCGTCAATTCCTTGACAGATTCGAGGTCGAAGACGACACTGCAGTCATGACGATCACCACTATTCACAGCCAGCCAATTATCTCAAAGGGCCTAATAACCGACCGGACGCATCTCGCGACTGGCATGCTGATATGGGGCGCCCTTCTGTTATTCGGGCAGGGAACATTCGCGGCGCCTCCCATGGAATATTGCGAAAGCCGACCAGCCGATCAACAATTGCGGGCATCGCAAGGGAAAGAATCAGCTGAGGGGCCGTGCGTACCGCTGGTGGAGAAAAAGGATCGAAAGACTGACACACCCAGCCGCGGGCAGGGTCGCCAGTTAAAAATCGACAACCTTGAGACAGAGGTCGCTTCGTTTCTTCAGCGCTACAATAGGTTCCTCGCCTGCTGCAAGACTGATCTTGCGGAACTGGAAGCAGTGGAGGCGATGGGAAACGAAGTCAACGAGCTGCTCACACTCGCACAATCAGAGCTCTTCAGCGAGCAGATCAAGGTACGAGGATGGACGATCGGCGAGCTCATTCCTCCAGTCGCGCAGGCGCGCACAGACTTGAAAAGACTTCATACACAACTCGAAGAGATCACACAGACGCGGGAGCGCATGGCCAACGGCAACTCAGACACAGCGGCGAGAGACTCCCGCAAAATTCATGAGCTTGAGGATTCCATTCATCGCGATTTTCAACCTCGTCCAGTTCCGGCCTCTCCGAAAACCGGCACGGGAATCGGGGCAACCCCGTCGGCGGGAACAGGAATCGGCATGACCCCGAAAACAGGAACCAACATTGGCGGGGGAGGTACGACCGGAGCGGACTTTGGAGTCACTCCTAAAACCGGCCTGGACATCGGAGCGACCGGACCAGTGGGGTTTGAAATCGGAACCACCGGGCGAGCCGGTGCTGCCGTAGGAGAATCCACTCTCAACACGGATCAGTCAGCAGTCGGTTCCAGCCTTCGTCCATCTTCCGTCGGATCGAATCTGCCTGATTCCACAGTCGGATCAACCCTCGGAGGATCCACGATCGGATCTGGCCTCAGCGATAGCACGATTGGATCCACGCTGGGTGGCTCCTCCGTTGGATCAAGCATTCAGAACCGCGGGACATCCGCCCCCTGATCCGTTCTTTCCAACATCATTTGCTCATTGGCGGATCCCGACCGGCGTAACTGCTGGCATGGCTTCCCAGCTCTCCCCGCCGTCTCTGCTCCGATAGAGGCCGCTTCCATTCGTCCCGGCATAGAACACTTTTTGATCCGTCGAACTTTGGACGATGCATCGCACGTTCGTCGTTGCGAGGCCTCGATTGATCGCCCGCCAAGTCCCCCCTGCGTCTTCGCTTCGATGGATTCCGTCACGACTCGCAAGGTAAATGACGCCCCGCTTGGCCCGATCCAGAATCATCCCTATGATCATCTGATCGGCTAGTGATTCTCCGATGCGTACCCACGATCTTGCCCCGTCCGTCGTTCTGTAAAGCCCTGTCAGCGTCGCAGCATAAATCGTGTCTGAGGCGAATGGATCTACGACAACCGCGGTCACATTGAGCGCGCGTGAAGTCTTGACCATATCCGGCGCCACCAGTCCGTTGTTTACCTTTTCCCAATGGGCAGCCTTGCTCACGGTTTTATAGACCCCGCCGCTTGTGCCGGCATACAGAGTTGCAGACCGTGAGGGATCCATTCCGAGCGTCACCACCATGAGAACCTCCTTCATGCCCTCCATTTTCTTAACCCAGTGTTCTCCGCCGTTGGTGGTCTCAAACACCCCCATCGTCGTGGCGAGATAAATGTGATTGTTGTCCCCTGGGTCGAACACGAATTGATTTACGACTGAGGAGATCGTGGCATCGTCCAACCCCGAACGCATTGAAGCCCAGCGCTGCCCTCCGTCATGACTCTTGAACACCGCGTCCCCCTTTGTTCCTGCATAGACGGTCGCCGGATATGTAGGATCCACGGCCATTGAAATGACCCGCGAATGACTCATGCCTTGCGATAGGTTCTTCCAAGTCTGCCCTCCATCGCGCGTCTTGTAGATGTAGTCGTTCGTCGCCACGTAAATGATGTCCGGATTCGTGGGATGGAGTTGGATGAGGACGATCGGATCACTCCGATCGCAACCGAAGAGGGACATCGCGAGAAAAAAGAAAGGGAGAATTGCCTTCATCTGACGACGAATAATCGTTCACCGATAGTTCGTAAACTGCAAATCGACGCCGAAATCTTTCCCCTTCAGTATTGTGATCGCCGCCTGCAGCTCGTCCTTGCTCTTGCTTAGCACGCGCACTTGCTCTCCTTGAATTTGTGCCTGGACTTTCAACTTCGAATCCTTGATTGCCTTCGAAATGTCCTTCGCCTTTTCCGACGCCAAACCGCTCTGAATTTTCGCCACCTGCCGGACTGTTCCGGCCAACGCCGGCTCGACCGGCCCCTGGGTAAAGGCCTTGAGCGACACGGCTCGCTTTACGCACTTGACCCTGATGATCTCCTGCACCGCCTTTAGTTTGTATTCGTCGTCGGAAATGACCACTAGCTCCTTTTCTTTTTCCTTCAGCGTGATCTCCGTCTTCGAGTCCTTGAAGTCGAATCGCTGCTTGATCTCCTTTGTCGCCTGATCCAGCGCGTTCTTCAATTCCTGTATGTTCACTTCCGACACGACATCGAACGAGAACTGATCAGCCATTGTCTCCTCCTGCTAACAGCAGCCGCCACCGTGCGGCAGCTTGAAACACGTTCGTGCATCATGACTCGTGATCGCCGTCTGCATTTTCCCGCTGGATCCGCCGCCTGCCATGACGACGACTTCGCTCGTGGTGAACGGTCGTTTCAATACGACGTATCCATACCACTGTCGAAGACTATCTCCTAAAACAACCACCCCCAAGAGCGCCACCGCCACCACAAGCGTCGCATCCAGATAGAGCGCGAATGCCTCGCCGCCTGCGACTTTTGCCGCCTTACTCCAAAACATCCCGAACAGCTCATACGACCCGGTCAACGTGACAACGCCGACAAAGCTCATCGGCACGGCCGTCACCCATAGATATGGAGATTTCCACATTTTAATGATGACCGTCGTCCCGATGCAGAGAGCGAGCGTACCCAAAAGCTGGTTGGCCGCCCCGAACATCGGCCAGATCGTCGAAATGCTCCCCGTTCCGATCAGATAGGCCCAGGCCCCGACCACAAAGCCGCTGCTCAACAGCACGCCAGGCATCCAATTCATGCGTCGAAATGGTTCGTAAACCCGGCCGGCCATTTCCTGAATGAGATATCGCGCCACACGCGTCCCCGTATCGATCGTCGTCAAGATGAACAACGCCTCGAAGACGAGCGCGAACTGGTACCAGTAAGCCATCAACCCGGACATCCCCGGCAGCGCCGCGAAGATCGAGGCCATTCCCACCGCAAGGGAGACGGCCCCGCCCGGCCGTCCAGCCACGTCCGCTTCGACCAGCTGCGATAGCTCCAGGATCCGACCCGGCGCAAAGCCCATTGACGTCAACGCTTCGGCGTCCAACGTCGTATTGATCGCCAGATAGTCGCCGGGAATGAGCACCGAGGCCGCGATCAAAGCCATCACACCGACGAAACTTTCCAGGAGCATCGCCGCATAGCCCACTACCGCTTGTGACTCCTGCTCAATCATTTTCGGAGTGGTTCCGGACGACACCAAGGAGTGGAATCCCGAGACCGCTCCGCAGGCAATCGTGATAAAGAGAAACGGGAAGAGCGTACCGGGAATAATCGGCCCGCCACCGTCGGCAAACGCCGTGACCCGCGGCATCTCAATGGTCGGCGCCATGAGGATCACGCCGAAGCCGAGCAGAAATACCACTCCGAGCTTCATAAAGGTGCTGAGATAGCCGCGCGGTACCAGCAGCATCCAGCCCGGCAATACGGAAGCGAGAAAACCATAGCCGGCTAGGAGCCAGACGAGCGTCGGTTTGTCGAACTCGAAGAGCCAGGCATGGGAAGATTGCGCCACCACGCGACCGAATAGCACCGTCGCTATCAGCAGCGCCACACCAAGAACCGACACTTCCGCCACCGCGCCTGGCCGGAACTTTTGGAGATAGAAGCCCATGACGAAACCGATTGGAATTGTCATCGCAATCGTGAATGTGCCCCAGGCATTGTGATAGAGTGCGTTCACGACCGCGAAGCCCAACCCTGCCAGTGCCACCACCACAATGAACAATACCGCCACTGCTGTCGCCGTGCCGGTAACTGACCCGAGCTCATCATGCGCAATCTCCGGCAGCGAGCGCCCGTTACGGCGCATCGAAGCCACCAGAATGATGAAGTCCTGAACCGCTCCGGCCAGCACGGCTCCGATTACAAGCCAGAGAAAGCCGGGCAAGAATCCGAATTGCGCCGCGAGCACCGGCCCCAAAAGCGGCCCGGCCCCAGCGATAGCCGCGAAATGATGGCCAAACAAGACGAATTTGTTGGTCGGGTGAAAATTCACGCCGTCATTTAGACGGACGGCAGGAGTGACTCGTCGGTCGTTCAACTCGGTGACCCTATAGGCAAGCCAGCGGCCGTAGAACCGATAGGCCAATGCATACAGGCATGCCGCCGCCACGACGAGCCAGAGACCATTCACTTTTTCGGTTGGATTGACAAGACCGCCGACGTAACCGAACGCCACCGCTCCCAGCGCCGCGATCAATATCCAAACCGCACACATCATGACTGACATTCGCGGCATCCTATCATAAAGATTCGGATGGAAAAGAGAGAAGCTTTCCTCCTGATCTCGCAGGCAAAGTATCGGGGTTCAGATTCTTCAGTCGGTCGGAAAATACGGCCATAGGGCTCGTGCAGATCTTTTTGTTTCCAAGGGAGTCTACTAGGTCGTGAATGACAGAAGTGCGCTAAAGAACTATATTCACAAACTGACCAGCCTACAAAACTCCCTCAAGGAGTTCGCCGTAAGCTTCGCGCATGCTGAAAGTGCGGCGAACACGTGACGAAATGCGATGGTTGATTCGCGCTGTCGTGGGGGTGCTGCTGCTCGTCTTGATGGGAACCGCGTACCAAGCCTTGGAGACGGCGCTAGACGGGCAACGCTATCCGCCTCCCGGCAGGCTTGTCGATGTCGGCGGACACGAATTGCACCTCCATTGCTCGGGCGAAGGTACCCCCACTGTTATTCTGGAATCCGCGAATATCGGCTGGTCGCTCTACTGGACGAAAGTCCAATCCGACCTTTCATCGCTCACGCGTGTGTGCTCCTACGATCGAGCCGGCTTGGGCTGGAGCGAGCGTGGACCGTCCCCGCGCACAGGCCGACAGATTGCCAAGGAACTTCATACCTTACTCGCCCGCGCGAGAATTTCCGGTCCTTATATTCTGGTCGGCCATTCGATCGGAGGCTTCGTGACCAGGCTATACCGCGAATCCTATCGAGAGGACGTTGTCGCAATGGTATTGGTCGATGCTCATCATGAACGACAGTTTGATGAAGAAGAATTCCGGAAATTCATCGCTTCGGCGAAAACGGCTTTCCCGATCATCGGAGCGGTCACGACGCTCGGAATCACGCGACTCATGCTAACTCTGGATGTCCTGCCGCCACTCTTCGCCAAACAGGAGGAGGAAGCTCCTTCGGAAATTCGCCCGATGCTACGAGCTGGCTGGGCAAAAACCCGCTACTTCGCCACCATGGCGGATGAGGAAGCCTCGCTGGAAGAAACCTCCTCTCAAGTGAAGCGGTCCGGCCTGCTCGGCGACCTTCCGCTCGTTGTCATCACTGCTACGGGACCGACGTGGTGGCCGGACATGCCGAAGGAAGTAGACCTCTCCCAATTCCGTCATACATGGCTCAACCTCCAGGCCGATCTCATGAGGCTTTCCACCAACAGCCGTCAGGTCTTCGCGGAGAGAAGCAGCCACTTTGTCAATTTCGACCAACCTGAGATCATCGTGGATCAAGTGCGACGGTTGATCGAAATCGGCCGGCCCACGCAATTGATTCCCGCTATCGGTTATTTCGTCCCCTCTTACGAGGAATATTCGAGGGAGGTCGGAACCGGTTAGACTCCGCGTCAGCCATGGACACCGTCCGACCTTACCATCGTGGGCTCTATCGCCTGCCGGTCAGCTATCCGGCGATGTATTGCGTGCTCTCGACGATTGGAGAGGGTATCATCGTCAATCTGTCTGCTCTGGGCTGTACGATACAGACCCATAGCCCCCTGCCTGCGGAGCGCGGTGTTGCACTCAGGCTGCTGCTGCCGGATCGTCAGGAATCTCTTCCCATCGAACTCGGACAGGTGCGATGGGTTGATGGCAGCCGGGCGGGAATCGAATTCACCAAGGTCGACCGAGCCGCGAACCTCCGATTACACAGTTTCGTATGGGACCTGATGGTCGAGCGGATCCAAAGCATTCAACGGGAGCGGGTCACCTCTTAGGGTCCTTCGTCACTCCGTCTTGCTTGCCGATCAGCGCCAGGCACAGCAATCCGATTGAGATCCATACCAGTTCACGAAAACGTCGTAACAGCGCAAACGCGACCCCGACGACATCGCTATAGCCGAACGCGCGCACCAACAGCAGATTGCCCGCATCTTGCGCCCCCAGACTTCCGGGGATGAAAAACGTTCCACCCTTAATCAAGACGGACAATGCCCCGATTGATATCGCCGCCGACATGTCTGCCGGCCCGCCCAGATAATAGATGATGACGTAGACTTCGACGGCTTCAGCAAGCCATCCCAGAAGGTACAGTCCCGTCGAGAGGTAGAATCTGGTCCGGTGCTCCGTATAGAAGTTCAGAATCGTCCGGTCGAGTGACCGGAATTGTTCCGCCCGGCTCTCCAGAAACTCAAACCGCCAACCGAACTTCCGAACAAGGTCAAGAGTCCAGGTAAAGAGGCCCCGTCGCTGCACCAGAACGAACGCTGCCGTTCCAAAAAGCAACAACCCCACACTGAGCAAAGCGCCCGTGATGATCTGACCGGGCGAACCGGTCGAACCCAGAACCCACAGGCCAACGGCGATGCCCACGATGATAAACAGCACCTGGGCAATCGTCATGGTGGTCTTGGCAATGACCACCGACGCCAATCCCTGAACCAGAGACACTCCGTCTCGCTGAAGAAAGTAGGCTTTCAAGGGTTCTCCGCCGACGTAGGCGGTGGGTGTAGTCATGTTCACCACTTCCCCCGCCATGCGGATCAAGAAGAGACGCCAGAATGAGACCCGTTCCGATCGTTCGAGTGTGACCTTCCACCCGTAGCCCTCGACCAGGTACATGAGCAGCGAAGGTGCGAGGATCACTAGGAGTGCCACGGGCCCGAGCTTGTGAACGGCGCGGTAAATCTCCCCTGGGCCGATGTACCAGACGAGACACGCGAGTGTGAAGAGACCGATTGCTAGGAGAAGCCGCTTAATCACGGCTGGTCGAGGGAAAACGAACCACCCAGAGCATGATCGTCGCAAACGCTAAGGATCCGATCGCCGCAAGCCACAGAAACCAATCCAGCCTGCCCAAGAGGGCAAACAACAAGACGATGACCGAAAAATCCCGGCTCGCGACGTTCCGCAGAATGAATTCGGAGCGCGCAGCCTGCGCCAGATTCTTCCATCCGTTCGCCGCTCTGACCTTTTGAGCCTTGCCCACCAACGCAAACGACAGCGCATTTCCCAGAATCGCAGCGCCTCCCAGTACCAATGGCACCCAGTCATAGGGGAATCCAGAACCGGCGGCATAGCTCCCCCAGGCGATGCCTCCGAATATGGCCATGTGAACGACATTGTCCATGGCAATGTCGAGCCAGGCCCCGAACGACGACTCTGTGAATGTCAACCGGGCAATTTCACCGTCGCTGCAATCGATGACCGCAGCCAGTTGGAACAGCACCGCCGCGGCTATGCCGGCGGTGTACGTCCCCATCGCGAATCCCACTGCCGCGGTCAAACCCACAAGAGTGGCCAGCATGGTCACCGCATTCGGCGACAAGCCGAGCGAGAGGAAGATCCTCGTGAACCTTCGAGACAGGATCCGGTTGAAATACCGGTCAACGAAGCCCTCGAGATCGCCCGTCAGCGACGCAAATAACTGGCTCTCGGCGGCCCGCACGTCGCGGGAGTTTCGTATGGCGCGATACCACTGGGCATGATTCGATTCGGTCGGAAAGACGCGCAATTTTCCGGTCGCCGCCGCCTGTTCGATCCACCGACGGACAGGAACGGCACCGGCCTCACACATCGCCGATCCTGCGGCGCTCAAAAGGCTGGCCGGCAGTACCACCAGATCTGCCGTTTCGGCAAGTCCCGAGTCAACGGACCGACGGATTGAACCGATATTGTCCCGAACCGCTCCAAGTCGATGCCGTGCGGGTCCGACGACAATGGCTTGTCCTTCCTGAACATCGCGTCTGAGCTGCTCGACCAACGCCCGAGAGAAGATGCCGGCTGCTCCGGATACCAGGCAGAATCCGCGAACCTCCGAGGCCAATGCCTCCCAGGTTCTAGGATCGTCCAGTGGAAATTCTCGAATCGGCATCCACCGGACTGGAATCGTCACGCGAGGTCCCCTGCCGAGCGCTTGCTTGAGCGCATCTTCTTCCGCTCCAGCCACCACGATCAGCTGTCGGATGCCCGCGCGCTGGAAGGTCAGCACCGCGCGCTGAAACAGACCGATCCCCACAATGGGCGTCAGCGGCCCAACCGCTCCTCTGATCGGCGTGCCGAGCAGATCCACAGACGGGAGCAGGATGGCTGTCGACAGTCCCTGCAAATCAGCCTGTTGGTCAAGCAAACTTTCACTCACGTCGGACCTATCCTCTCCCGGGTTCCGCGCGATCGCGGCAGCGACGCGCGAATGGGCTCAAGTCACAGTTTCGGCAGCACGTCCCGCTCAGCCTTCTCCACATCCTCGGCGAAATCAATCTCGGTCCAGGGCAGGCCTCCGATTTTTTCGTGCCCGACTTTTACGTCTCGAAAGAATTCCAAGAGGGCATCCTCATACTCCATCTGCCAGGCCTCCCGGTCCACATATGTTCGGAGGGACGCTACGACATGAGGAGTATCCGCAGCCCTGACCTTGAGAAATCCGACGCCTTCGCCGGCATAATCGTATCGTGGCGGCAGACGTTTCGTCAGAGCGACGACACGTCCTCCCTCCACCACCACCATACATTCTTCCCCGGTCTGCTTGACGGATTCGTCCATCAACAGGGCGTTGGGGTAGGGGGACTGCACAAGCCTTCGAAGGATCTCACGATGGAACAATACATCCGCATCCATGATAATGACGTCATCATCCAAGGACGTTCGTGCCACCCACAACGAGGAAATACTTCCGCGATGGAATTGCTCGTTGACGAGAACGCTCACGCGTACCCCGTATGAATTGGCCTCCACCGCCGCTCGGATCATTTCCTGCTTGTATCCGACGACAATATCCGCCCGGGACACACCGACCTCTCCGAGCAACCGCAGATAGCGGTGGAGAAGACTCTGGCCACCGATCTCGATCAGACACTTGGGACGATGCTGGGTCAGAGACCAGAGCCGCTTGCCGACGCCGGCGGCGAGAATGACGGCTTTCATGGGCGCCCACAAATCCGCTCCACGGCGTCGAGAAATGCCGTGAACTGCGCTTCGGTCAACGCCCCCATGTTGGCCACCCGAAAAATCTTGTTCTCCAGATTGCCCTGGCCGGCATAGATGACGTATCCCTGTGCCTTCAACTGATCATGGAGGGCTTGGTAAGACAAGCCCTCTGGCAGATAGTACGCAGTGATCGTATTGGATTGTCGATCCGGTGTCAGAACGGGCCTCAGACCCAACTTGGCCATGCGCTCGCGGATCAATGTCGCCATCTTCTTGTAGCGCTGGATACGCTTGGGAACCCCTTCTTCGAGCAACTCGTTGAGCGCCTCGTCAAACGCATAATAGATCTGCACCGCCGGTGTGAATGGGATGACCCCTTGTCCCTGGTCATTCACGTAATGAGTCAGATGGAGATACCAGGAGCGCTTGGGATATACCCGCATCCGCTCCAGGAATCCCCGTCGCATAAGTACAAACGACAGGCCCGGAAATCCCTGGATGCACTTCCCCGCCGTCCCGCAGACCATATAGATGTGATTGCCGGCGATGTCGAGCATTTCGCCGCCCAGGGCGCTGACGGCATCCACGATGAACACGCGGTTTTGACTGTCGACGACCTCCGAGATTTCCTTGACCGGATTGATCAATCCGGTCGTGGTCTCATGATGGACCATCGCGACGGCATGGACCTCCGGATGCTGTCTGAGCGCCAGCCGCAATCGCTCGGGATCCGGCGTTACAGTCCACTCGTGTTTCAGTTCGGAGACACCCAGACGATGAATGCCCACCATCTGGGAAAGTCGCTCCCCGTATACTCCATTGTTCAATACCAGCATGCGCTTACCGTGCGGGAGAGAAGACAGCACGGCAGCTTCGACGGCAGCCGTTCCGGAACCCGTGATCACGATGGCGACATAGTCGGCTTCCGCCCCTGGCACGAAGGCCTTCAGCAGCTTGGCTTGAATCCCTGCCAGAAGATCGGAAAACTCCGACTCCCTATGACAGATATCCTGCCGAAGCAGCGCCTGCCTGACCCTGTCCGACACATTCACAGGCCCTGGGTTCAATAACATCATGGCGCAGTGATTCTCCTTACTCGATTGCTTTCATGAATCGCTTGGTCAAGTCCGGCGGCTCGAGCAAAACACGGCCGGCATCCTCGGCAAACTCGTTGACCTTGATCAGCAACATGCTGGGCCCATCCTTTTTCAGCATATCCTTGAACTCATAGACAAGGTCCTCGCGATCGCGCACACGCTCAACGTTCACGTAGCCGGCGGCCTTGGCCACTTTATCAATCGGCACCACATTCGAGATCGTCGGTTGATTGCCGGTGGTCCCATACACTTCATTGTCGAAAACGACATGGATGAAATTTTTCGGCTTCAGAGCGCCAACCGTCGCCAACGTGCCCATCCCCATGAGCACATTGCCATCTCCGTCAAAGGTGACGACCTGCTTGTTCGGCTTGGCCAGCGCCACACCCAGCGCAATCGCCGTCGCATTGCCCATGGAGCCAATCATGTAAAAGTGCGTGGCCCTATCCGCGATCTTGTGAGCTTCGCGCGACGGAAATCCATTACAAATGACGACGGGCTGATCCGTCAGCAATTCCAAAAGGGCGCCGATAGCCTGAGCCCGGCTGATCAATGTCCCTTGCTCCGGTCTCATGACGTCATTCCTTTCATCAAACTGTTCCGGCCGCGCCGCGCATGAGGTCCACAGCGGCCAGAGCTCAGGGATGCAGCCCCTTGACGACGCCCTTGCCGATGAAAAGGGCGACAGGGATGCGCTGTTTCATAAACGTCTCCGCCACCCACCTGAAATCCTCAACGGCGGTCTTTTCTGTCAACGTTCGGTGGGGGATTTTCATGGTGTCGAGAAATTGAGGCATGACCTCGCCCATGACGAGATGTTCCGGCGCATCTTTCCCTCCCTGCCCCCGCCACGACACGATCAGGATGCAGGGCTGCCTGTAGATCATATTGAGGGAGATCAGCGTATTCAGCGACGTACCCAAACCTGAATTCTGCATCAGAACGGCGGGGATCTTCCCGGCCATGTACGCTCCGGCCGCCATCGCCACGGCTTCATCCTCCCGCACCGCCGGTGTGTACAGATGCCGATCGATCAGCTCAGCGATGATGCCTCCCAACAATGAATCCGGCACACCGGTAAAGAAATCCACGCCCATGTCCTGCATGGCCCGCACAAACGCATCGCTGTCGATCATCGGCTTTGCTCCTCACCTCAATGGATGCCGGACAGGAAAAACCCGCGCATTATATGCCATGGGCGGAGGTGTTCTCAAGAAATCTGACCGGTTGCACCTTGTGTCCTCGCATGTTAGCGTGCTTCATTAAATACACTAGCGGTAGCCTCCCGTGAAACAGCGCATTGGACATTCTTTCGTTCTGGCTCTCGTTTTTCTCTGGTCCCCCGACGCCCTGTATGCCGTGCCGATGACGAAGGACCCAAGGGGTTTTCGCGACATCGCCTGGGGAGCGTCGCTGTCGGCCAGAACGGAGCTGGTTGTCAAACGGGAAGGAGATCATATCCGGGAATATGAGTTTGTCCGCGATGCGCCGTCATTCGGTGGAGTCCCGGTTGAAAGCATCCGACTGACCTCTATCAACGAACAGTTCGCCCGCGTCACGATCCGCTACAAGGGCGACCAGGTTCACAAACGGATTCTCCTGTATCTTGAAGAAGAATTCGGGCCAATCGAACGTCTTCCCGGTCAGATGGTCCGCGGACTCAATCAGCAGTACAGTTGGCGCGGGTCCGATTCCGAAATCAATATGACGTACCAGGCGGCCACCGAGCGCGGATTCATTTTTATCGACAGCCGCAGCCTGGCGCCTCTATTTAACGATCAGATCGCTGACACGGCAGATTGAGCATGTCCTTGTCTCTTCTCCGCAGTTCTCTTTTTAGAGGGCTGCTATCGACGGTTTCAGTTCTGTCGCTGTCCGGCATAGTCGCCCTCGCAGTTCCCATTCAGCATGATCCGAACGGATTCGAAGGCATTCCGTGGGGAGCTGCACTGTCAGAATCGGAAAGCTTCGGCAAGACGGAGGACGCCGGCCGGTTGAAGACCTACGAACGGAAGGACGGGCATCCGCTCCTCGGAGTTTCACCGGTGGAATCGATGAAGTTCACCACAATAGACGATCAGTTCGCCCGCGTGACGGTGCGCTACCAGGGCAGGGCGACGCACGATCGGATTCTGGCGTATCTGCAGTCGCTCTACGGCCCGCTCGACGATACACCGGGCCAGTTCTCCGTCGGTCCGGTGAAATTCTACGCGTGGCAAGGCTTCGAAACCGAAGTCACGCTTCGCTACGAAAGCCGCGTGGATCGCGGCATCATTTTTTTCGAGAGTCAGGCCTTGCGGGCGAAAATCGCCGATGGCAACTCTTCAACGGTTTTCTGAATAGAGGACCCGCTAAAACTTTCGATTGACAAGTGGGACGAGCTTTCGCATCATGCGGGGCTATCATGACGAACGCCGCTAAGCTTCGAGCTGCCTTAAAGAAACCCGGTGCCCTGAAAATCGTCGGGGCGCACGACGCACTCAGCGCTCGCCTGATCGAACGCGCCGGATTCGACGGTGTCTGGGCCAGCGGCTTTGCCATCTCCGCTTCGCTCAAGTGCATTCCGGACGCCAGCTTCATCACGTCAAGCGAGCAACTCGAAATCGAACGAAACATCGCCGAATCCGTCGGGATTCCGGTTATCGCCGATTGCGACACCGGCTACGGAAACGCGCTGAATGTCATGCGCACGGTGACCGACCGGGAGCGGGCGGGCGTCGCCGCGATTTGCATCGAGGACAACGTCTACCCGAAGCGCTGCAGCTTTTACGCCGGCGTCCGCCGCGAGCTCATTCCTGTCGACGAGCATTGCGGCAAGATCAAGGCGGCAAAAGCGGCCCAGCTTTCACCCGATTTCATGGTCATCGCCAGGACCGAAGCCCTGATTGCCGGATGGGGACAAGAGGAAGCCCTCAAACGGGCGGAAGCCTATGCCGAAGCCGGCGCCGATGCCGTCTTGATCCACTCCAAGTCGAAAAAGTTCGATGAGCTGCGGACCGTCTACAAAGCCTGGTCCGGACACGTTCCTCTGGTGGTCGTTCCGACGATCTTCGACCAAACGACCGCCGAGGAGATGGAAGAGGCGGGCGCCAAGATCATCATCTATGCCAACCAACCGGTGCGCGCGGCCATCCGCGCCATGCGGGACGCATTGGAACTGATCAAGCGGGACACCAGACCGGGCGCCGCGAACGACCGCATCGTTACGCTGCCGGAAGTTTACGACATTGTCGGGGTACCGCAGATGGAGCGGGATGAGCGGCAATTCCTTCCCGTCGGCGGAGAGCAGATCACGGCCATCATCCCCGCCGCCGGATTTGAGAAGCAATTGCTTCCTCTCATTGAAGACATGCCCAAGTGTCTGCTGGACATCAAAGGCAAAACGATTCTCGAGCGTCAGATATCCGCGCTGAATGAGTGCAACATCAAGGAGATCGCCCTCGTCCGCGGCTACAAGAAAGAGGCGATTACCCTTCCAAACATCCGGTACTACGATAACGACCGGTATGAGGAAACCGGAGATCTGTTTTCGATCTTTTGCGCTGAAAGCGAGATGAAGGGCCGGACGATCATCCTGTACGGCGACATCGTCTTTGACAACACCATTCTTGAGAAACTCCTCAAGAGTCCGGCGGACATCGCGCTGGTTGTGGATCTGGCCTGGCAGGAGGAACGCCAGCGCGACCGGCAGCCGGTCCATATCAATCCCGATTTGGTCAGCCTGGCCGATTCTCCCGGCAGGAGCTATCTTTCCCGGTTCGTCATGCCGGAAGGAGAGCATCGCGTGGTGAAAATCGGCCGACATCTGCCCCACGACCAAGCGCACGGTGAATTCATCGGTATGGCCATGTTCTCCGAGAAGGGGATCGCGGCGTTCAAAGCCGGGTATCGCGCCGCCCTGGAACGCTACAAATCCGACGGGTTCCACGAGGCAGGCGCCGTTGCCAAAGCTTCGTTTACCGATCTCATTCAAGAATTGATCGATCAAGGCCAGCAGGTCGAAGCCGTCCCCATCTTCAAGGGATGGGTCGAAGTCGATTCGTTCGAGGAATACCAAAAGGCCTGGGCCAAGCTGCGCCAATAGTCCGCAAGACCCCCATCCGCACCTTCCAACTCTCCTTCAGTCGTCCTGTAGCTCCCTTGGTCAATTCCTCCGTACCCCTCTAATGATGGGTCCCGCTTCCCCCCTCCTTGGGGATGGTCGAATCGAGGAAATCCGATACGCTTCAACTGTCGGCTGGCGCCGGCTAGCAACAGAGAGACGGGCTTGAGGAGGGGGGACATTCGATGAAATCGCGGATTTTTGATCTTCGAGTCGACCTGAAGGGCGCCTATGCCCCATTGGACCGCCGCTATGCTGAGCGGGCCGCTCTCCAAGCCCGAGTACTCTACGCGAGTGAAGACGGCACAAGGATCCTCAAGGCGGAGGGCGCACTGAGCGACCTGTCAAAATCGGGATGCAAAATCGAAGGTACCGCCTCGCCGGTTGAAGGCAGCCATGTCACGCTGTTTCTGTATCTCTCGGATGGACAACCGCCCTTGTGCCTGACCGAAGCGACGATTTCCTGGGTGAGAGGGTCGGCCTTCGCCGCCAAGTTTCCAGACCTGACGCCGGAAGAGCGGAAACGGATTCAGGAGCTTATCTGGAAGCATGTCACCCTTTCTCTGTCGAAACAGCAGCGGGCCGGCTTTCGCATTGTCTGAAGTGGATCCGAACGCCCAACACTGCCGGAAGGAGTCAATCATGATTTTTTGTCCGTCCGACCAGCCGAGTGACCAGCCGGTCATTTTCAGAACGACCCGCCGCATCACCGAGCGAGTCCCGATCCATTTTTCGGTGATGTACTCGGGAATGCAGGCGGGACTCATGCTGATGGGGGACGGATTGACGGCTAATCTCTCTGATCGCGGCGTCGGGATTTGTGGAAATCAAGGCGTAACCACAGGGATGGAACTCGCGCTTTTTATCACCCTCCCCGACATGGAAGATCCGATCTGCATTCCCCAATGCCGAGTGTCTTGGGTTTCCGGGTTCCGCTTCGGCGTGGAAATGCTCTCCAGTTCACCTGAAACTGTGAACCAGTTGCACTTTCACATCTGGAATTCATCGTCTCGTCCGTCATCGGACGATGGCCGCCGCTGAAGGAGGTGCCGCATGAAATGCACAAGAGTCCGTCCGAACAGGTCCGTTCGACCGCAGACCGCTCCGTGGAACCGGCGAGAACACGTTAGAATTCCAGTCGAGTTCAGCCTCATGTATTCCGCCCAACTGGAAGGGGGAAAAGTCTTGGTCGGCGACGGTACGGTCACCTCCCTGTCTAGGCAAGGCCTCGGGATCAGAGGAAACAGGGCGGTCAAAACCGGAACGGAATTGACGCTGTTTCTGTACCTACCCGACGGACAGGACCCATTGTTCGTCACGGCAGCCGCGGTCGCGTGGACGACCGGTCACCGGTTCGGCGTGACCATTACCGGGATGAATCTTCGGGAGCAGAATCGCCTTCGCTATTTCGTGGCCGGCAATCTGCGCCAGAGACACGATCACTAGTCGGTCGTCGATCAGTTCAGGCCGGCATACGACATCCGGCCTGGTGTGGTTCCCTCCACTCAAGCTGCCGATCCGCATCAATCTCCGCCCCAGACCCGCTTGCGCGGAACCATCCTGCTTAGCAGCCGAGGGCTGGCACAGCGGCGGCCCAGCGTTCATTGTCAGCGGACATCACCCCGTGCTACTGTACATGGTGAGTGAATACTCACTTACTGGGCTGATTTCGTGAAGACCAGCATACGACGCCGCCCTTCCAGTCAAGAAAGACAGGCCGGATTGATCGCCGCGGCCGCCGCCCTCTTCGCCGCGAAAGGTTTCAACGGCACGACCACGCGCGAAATCGCCAAGGCGGCGGGAGTCAGCGAGGCCCTCGTCTTCAAACATTTTCCAACAAAGCGGGCCTTGTACGCGGCGATCCTGGCGGAAAAGGTGTCGGTGGACGAGCTGCTTGAGGCGGTTGAAGAGTCCGCCAAGAAACGGGACGATCGTCGCGTCTTCATGCTGATCGCCGGCTTTCGCATCAGGCCCGGGGTCGATCCGACACTTCTCCGGCTCCTGTTGTTCAGTGCGCTGGAAGGGCATGAACTGTCCGACATCTTCTTTGCCAAACACCACAAGGTTTTCTACGACCATCTGGCGACCTATATTCAGCTGAGGATCGATGAGGGAGCCTTTCGTGATGTCGACCCCTTGCTGGCGGCCCGCGCCTTCATCGGTATCGTCGTCCACCATCGGCTCCTGCACGAGATTTTTGGAGTTCCGATGCATCGACCTCACGACGAAACGGTCGCGACCTATGTCGAAGTATTCCTCAACGGATTGGTTCGGCAGATGGGCCCTCCTGGACGCAACTGGAGGCGGGGTCGATGAATCCCGTCCGGCAGCACCCGATCGTCACGCTCGGCGTGATCATCTTCTTCGCCGTGACGGCCCTCGTCGTCTTCCGGCTGAGCAGCGGAGCCAAGAACGACCCCAAGAAAACCCGGACGATTACCGTTGGAACGATCCGGCCTTTCAAGCAAGACCTGGACATTCGGCTCGCGTATACGGCGGACATCACGCCCAACCAGGTCGTCAATATATTCTCGCGGGTCGACGGCTACATCTCCAAGCTGTACGTCGACAAGGGAGACTTCGTCAAAGCCAACCAGCTGCTGGTCGAAATCGATCACACCGACTATTTCCATTCCGTCAATCAAGCCAAGGCCAACCTGGCTGCCGCCCGCGCGAAGGTGACCCAGCAGGATGCCTCCGTCCGCAATGCCAAACTCACCCTCGACCGCATGCGGGCGCTCATCAAAGATCAATTCGTGTCCCAGCAGGACCTGGACAATGCGGAAGTGAATACCGATGCGGCCATCGCCGCACAGGAGTCGCTGCGGGCGCAGGTCAAACAGATGGAGGTGGCATTGGCCCAGGCGGAAACCAACCTGGCCTACTCCTACATCCGCGCCCCCTTTTCGGGATATATCGCGGAGCGTAACCTGGATCTCGGCGCCTATGTCACCGGAGCGGCGACCAGCACCTCGACGACGTCCCGTGGAATCCTCAGCCTCCATGACATCGAAATCGTCCGGACTCTGATCGAAGTAGTTGAAAAAGATGTGCCGTTGATCAAGCTCGGCCAGAAGGCGGAGGTCCGAGCCGAAGCCTATCCAGACCGGGCATTCGAAGGGACCGTCACCCGCGTCGTCCAGGCTCTGAATCGCGCCACCCGGACTATGACGGTTGAGCTGGACCTTCCCAACAAGGATCATCTGCTCAAAGGCGGCATGTTCGCCCGCGTCGAAGTGCTGGTGGGAAAGCACGCGAACGCGCTGCAAATTCCCATCGACGCGGTGAGCCGACTTGAGGAGGCACAGTACGTGTACATCGTTCGGGACGGAAAAGCTGAGCGGGTTTCTGTGGATATCGGCGTGCGAGATGAGAACCGGGTCGAGATCACCAAAGGATTGATCGGCGACGAGCAGGTCATTGTGTCCGGCAAAGACTTGGTCCAATCCGGAACTCCTGTACAGGCCCAATCGCTTCCTCAGTCCTGAGTGCTGAGTTTCGAGTGCTGAGAGACAACTCGTGAATCACGCTCTCATAAAGATGATGGTCTCTCACTCGGCACTCAGCACTCCTTACCCAGTACTGCCGTTATGTGGCTGACGCTGCTTGCCCTGCGCAACCGCATCGGAATTCTGATGCTGTCGCTCGCCATGGTCGTGTTGGGCGCCACGTCCCTGAATCGATTGCCGGTCGACCTGTTTCCCAACATCCAAGTCCCGGTCGCGTTCGTAGGCGTTCTCTACAAAGGCGCGCCCCCGCTCGACATCGAGCAAAGCGTCGTCTATCCGATCGAAAAGGCCGTCAGCTCCGCGTCGAATGTCGAGCACGTCGAGTCCTTCGCCAAACAGGGCATCGGAGCCGTTCAAGTCTGGTTCAATTGGGGCGCCGACATCAACGTTGGGCAAATGGAGGTGATGCAGCGCATTACCCAGATCCTGAATAGCCTGCCCCCCGGCATCCTGCAGCCGTTCATCGTTAAGTTTGACGTGTCGAACATCCCGGTGTCGTTCGTCACGGTTTCCAGCGAGGCGCTCGACGAACGGGCCCTTTACGACCTGGCCTTCAACACCATTGCTCCCCAAATCGAACAGATCGCCAACGTTGCAGCTGCGACCGTCGAAGGCGGGAAAATCCGCCAGATCAACATCAACCTGGACCCCGCCCTGCTCAATGCCCGCGGACTCTCTATCCTGGACGTGGTGAAGGCCGTAAAGGCGGCGAATCTCATTCTTCCTTCCGGGAACATCAAAGCCGGGAACCTGGACTACAATGTGTTCACGAACAATCAGTTCCGCACCGTCGAACCGATCCAGGACGTCATCGTCAAGGTCAATCAGACGGGCAACCCCGTACGCGTGCGCGACTTGGGCACGGTCACCGACTCATCGGACATTCAGACCAATATCGTGCGGGCCGATGGGAATCGGGCGGTGTATCTGCGGGTCAACAAACAGCCGATCGCCAATACGGTCGAAGTGGTCGACGCGCTACGAACCGCGCTGCCCAAAATGATCGGTATTCCGCCGGGCGTCACGCTGGGCATCTCCTTCGATCAATCGTTGTACATCCGCCAGTCCATCAACAACCTGATCGAACAGGCCCTGCATGGCTCCCTGTTGGCGGCGGCCGTCATCCTGGTGTTTCTGAGAAATTTGACGAGTACTTTGATCATCTCTGTGGCCATTCCGCTGTCGATCATGGTGACGTTTATCGTGCTCTATTTCACGGGACAAACGTTGAACGTCTTCACCCTTGGAGGCCTCGCGCTGGGCATCGGACGGCTGGTCGACGACTCGATCGTGGAGTTGGAAAACATCCAGCGGCATCTGAATGCCAGCCCCCGACGCTGGGATGCGATCCTGGAAGCCGCGCGCGAGGTGGCCATGCCCATCTTTGCCTCCACCGTCACGACCGTGGTGGTCTTCCTCCCCATGTTTTTCGTGGTGGGCATTGCCCGGCTCCTGTTGATTCCGCTGACGCTGACTATCGCGATTGCGCTCTTCACGTCGTTTTTCGTCTCCCGCACGGTAACCCCCGCGCTCTGCTACAAGTTTCTCAAGCCGGAGCACGAATCCCATCGCCGGATGCCCGGTTGGTTCGTGCGACTCATGGATTGGAGCCGAGAGCGGTACGAATCACTGGACCGAGGCTATGAAGACTCGCTGCGGTGGGTGCTCAGCCATCGAAAGATGTTCATCGCCGGCATCCTGGCGATTTTCGGATTCAGCCTCGCGCTGGCGCCGATGATCGGCACGGAATTCCTTCCCGTGTCGGACGAGAGCCAATTCCGCATCGTGCTGCGGGCACCGGTGGGTCAGCGCGTGGAAAAGACCGAGCAACAGGTGGCGCAAGTCGAACGGCTCCTGCGCGAGAATATCCCGCCACAGGAACTCGAAACGATCGTCTCCAGCACGGGGGTTCTCGCGCAAGGCCGCTCGTCCCTGTTCAATCCGAACACCGGCCCACACACCTCGGTTATCTCCGTGTATTTGACATCGCCGGACAAGCGAACGCGAAACCAGGTGCAGATCATGAACGACGTACGGCCGGCGATCGTCAAGCTGTTTCCCGGCGTAGCGATGTTTTTCGACCCGGGCGGACTGGTCAAACGGGTGACGAGCTTCGGCTCGCAAAAGGCGGTGGACGTGGAAATCTACGGGTACGATTTCGAGAAAGCCCGGGACGTGATCCGGGACGTCGAGACGCTCATGCACCAGACCCCCGGGCTGGCCGACATCGAGGTCAGCCGCGAGGAAAACTATCCTGAGGTGAATGTCGTCGTAGACCGGGAAAAAGCCGCACTGCTCGGAATCAGCGAAACGGACATCGCCAACGCCGTCCTCTTCTCGCTGAACGGCAACGGACAAACGGATCCCATCATTTACACCGACCCGCAGAACGGCAACGAATACTACATTAGCGCCTGGCTGGCGGAGGAACATCGCAAAGACCTGACGGACCTGGAGAACATCATTCTGACCGCCAGCAACAAGGAGCCGGTGCTCCTAAAAAACGTCGCATCGCTCAAGCTCAACGCCGGACCGGTCAAGATCGACCGCAAGTATTTCCAACGAGTCATTCATATCACAGCCAACCCGTTGAACCGGGACCTCGGCGCCATTGCCTCCGATCTCGAAGCCGGATTCTCCCGGCTCCAGTTGCCGACGGGCTTCAGCATCAGGATGGCCGGGCAGATTCAGCAGCAGCGCGAGACCTTTACCGGCCTGCTGTTCGCCACGGTGTTGGCCTTGATCTTGGTTTATATGGTGATGGCGGCCCAATTCAAATCGCTGATCGACCCCTTCATCATCATGTTCTCGGTTCCGATGGGCTTCCCCGGCGTGATTTTGGCGCTGTTTCTCACCAACACCACCCTCTCCACGACGTCGATGATGGGCATCATCATGATGTTGGGCATCGTGGTTTCCAACGGCGTGTTGCTCGTGGACTACACCAACGTCTTGCGTCGCAAGGGAAGTCAGCTTCAGCAGGCCGTCGTCACGGCCGCCAGGACCAGACTCCGTCCCATCTTGATGACCTCCTTGGCCACCGTTTTTGGTCTGATTCCCATGGCGATCGGTTGGGGAACCGGCGGCGAGACCAATGCCCCCTTGGCGCGGGCAGTGGTGGGGGGCTTGAGTGTGTCGACCGTGTTAACGTTGTTTCTGGTGCCGACGATGTATATGATTCTCGAGGAGCGGTTTCCGAGACCGGTTGCAGACGAACAGACGCTCGCCGGTGATCTGCCAGAGGAATCTCCGATGGAACCAGCGAGAGGATAGCCGACCCGGCTACGATCCGATGCCGGGAAAGAGCGCTCGAAGTTGAAGCGCCAGCCCGAAGTCTCCCATGATCCGCAGCTTGCCCGACATGGCGGCCATCTGACCGCTTAATTGACCGGTCAAGACCTTGATGCAATCCTCTCCCGCCATAGCCAGCGTCACGTGAGGATCGTCGTGCGTCCCTTCATTGACCTGACAAGCGCCCTGGCTGACAGTCAGAACGTACTGCCCACCGTCGATGCCGCTCAAGTCGAATTGATAGACGGCCTCCAAACCCTCGGCCGCGTCCGAATCGAGTTTCTCAGGCAGATGCTTGAAGAATTCTCTGAGTGTTGGAGCCTTCATGAAGTTGCGGGAAGGCGAGGTGACGCGGAGCCGGGAGCCGATCACACCGGCTCCCGGCAACCTGGTTAGTATCGCAGCGTGACGGTCGCCGTGCTGCGTCTGGCCTTGAAAAACTCCTTCGAAAAAGCCTCGACGACGGCAGGGTCATACCCCTTGCAGCTAAAGACATCCAAATAGGCGTTGTTGGTATCGTTGGCGAAATGCCCGCTGATCAGCGAAGTCGAAATCAATTGCACCATCGAATAGCCGGCCACACGACCCGTGCCGAAATTGACGACCTGACACTCACCGAACCGCTTCATGTCGATCAGTTCGCACAGTTCCACGACATACCGGCGAATATGCTCCGCATTGCGAATCAAATCCGGCTGGCAGTCTTGCAGATCCACAGCGGTGCAGAGTCCCCACGCCTTCCCCTCTCCCACCATCTCGTGGGCCCGGACGGGCGAAGAAGTCGTCGGGGCATTCGATGGTAAAATCGTCGATTCCGATCCAACGGTTACGCTCATAGGATGGTCCGCCTTTCTGTGATGTGGGTGGGAAAACCGTTTGAGTGTGTGCACTATAACATGATTCGGTTCTGATGCAGTGCGCGGCGAGAAAAAAAGTTCTCTCCGCTTCCTGGTTCAATCGCAGCGATTGGTTGACAAGGTTCTCGGCGCTCAGAGAGAATGCTTCGCATGTCAGCCGCCACGCCACCCCCGTCCGGAACCGTTTCCGCCCTCTCCGCACTTCCCGATCGCCTGTGCACGTGGTGCAAGATTTCGATGAAGAAACGCGTGGTGGGAGGCGGCCAATTCGTCCATTACACCTGTCCAAAGTGTATCTTTCAGCACACCAGTCGATTGGGACCCAAACCTCAGACTCCGGCAAAACATTAGTCTACGGTTGGTCAAACCGGTTTCCGGCAAGGCCGCAGCGGGCGAAAGCCCAAGCGTAACCCTTTTCCACGTTAAGGGCTTGAGCGACGCGAGGACGCAGATGGAAGGCGGCGTCGCAACTGCTAGTAGTACTTCTCGCGGTAGATCGGGCACAATCCTTTCGCCTGCAGCAGGGCCGTCACATCCTTGATCATCGCGCCGTTGCCGCAGAGGTACGCGGCGAGGTCGCGGACAGACGTGACCCGTTCGTTGACCAGATCCGTGACTCGCCCCCTGGCCCCCATCCAGCCCGGACCAGGCCGCGAGAGGCAGGTGACGAACGAAAACCTCGGGAACCGAGACGCCAAAGCCTCCAACTCGTCACGGTAATAGAGATCGCGCTCGTATCTCAGCCCCCAGAAGAGGGTGACCGGCTGCGGGCTCTCCCGCTCCAATTCCGCGACGATCATGGACAGAAGAGGAGCAATACCGGTCCCTGTGGCGACGCAGAGCATGTGCCGGTTCGGATTCTCCCGCAGATAGAACGAACCGGCCGGCCCCTTGAACCGGACGGCATCACCCATCCGAAGGCCGTAGAGATACTGCGACCCTGGGCCTCCCTCCACCAAATTGAAGACCAAGGTCAGCCGATCATCGATCGAGGGGGGAGAGGCAATAGAATAGGGCCGCACCACAGGATGAGGCAGGCCGTCCTTCGGCACGTCAAACGAAATGAATTGCCCAGCCTTGAAGGAGAGGCGCCGCGGTTCGCGCAAGGTGATCTCCAGTTCGCGAACATCGCGAGTCAAATCCCGAATTCGGCTGACTTCCGCTTGGTTCGTCGTCGTCATCCCTGTTCTCACCCAGCATCACAGACCTGTGCCGCATACCGTACCACAGATGTCCGACCGTCGCCCGATAGCAATAGCGGCCCATTTCATTTCCTGCCCAGCTCCATTCGACGGCGGCGTCCTTAAAATTGCCGGCGCCGACAGGCTGGTGCTGAAGTTGACCATGTGGCAGTCCCTCGCAGGCAAGTCGGCAGACAGTGTGTTGACAAACCCTGTGATGACCGTCTGAGGCCACGGATGCCATGCGCACACCACGCAGGCTGTTCAGAAAGGCCTCGGTTTTCACCCGCCCGCCCCGAGCTGCCAACGCAGCTCTGACCCGGCTCACCCGCCCACCCACCGACTGTGGGAACAGTCGTTTTCCCGGACCGTACGTTGAGCCTCTGAGCGACGCGACCTGCCTGCGCGAAGCGCTTCGGCGAAGGCAGGGAACGAAGCTGGCGGACTTTATCAACAGCCTGCTAGTAAAAAGTGGTGGCGAGAGGCGCAGCGCCCGGCTCCCGTTCGACGGTGACGGATACCCGGCCGATGATCCGGCCATCCTCGGATTCCACGTCCACGCGCCACTCTCCGGGGTCCAGTCGCCGCTTGAACGTGTAGGCACGGTATCCGCCCTCCCGTCCACCGGAAATCTGGACCGGGATGCGGTCCGCATGGGCAAACGGCTTATCGCCTCGAGATTTGACATACCAGTGGTGATACACCGTCGTATTGAGCGCCACCGGCGCGAACACGGCCGTAAAGCAATAGACCGGTTCATCGGCAGGAAAGACGGAGTCCGATCGTTTCCACACTTCGTACCACTTCTTGGCATAGGACAGTTCGAACCGATCGTCGCTCTTCTTCACCTCGTGATAGATGCCCCCGAACTTCAGCGCCAGCGGCACCGGCGGAATCCAGTTGAGAAAATAGAACAAGACCAGCAGGGTGATCAGCCCCAGCGCGGGCGCCGTGACCCCCACGGCCTCACGCCGCGACCGCTCGAGGTTGTTCCGATAGATCAGTTCCACGACCCGCAAGGTGACCAGGCCGCTCAACACGGCGCCGAGCAGGAACATCGCCGCGTTCATTAATCCGGTCATGACCGGCAAGAAGAAGGTGAAGAACGAGAAACAGACCAGGGCATAGAGGCTGACGGTCAGCCGCAGATTCGATAGCCGGTCGCGTAGAAACTCGTTGCCCACCAACAGCGCGATCAGCAGGCCGAAGAACACAGCCGTACCGGTCAGGGACGCGCTGCGCGAGTAGAAGACGGCATAGGCGCTAAAGAGCCCGCCGAGCAAAAACTGGCTGGCCATCGGGTAATAAGGCCGGCTGCGGAGCACCCATCGGAGGAACGGCGAGAATGAGGCCAGCTGCTCGCGGTCCGGCGGCGGCTGAATGCCCAACCGAGCGGTCAGCACAATCAGCGCCCCGAGCAATAGGATGTAGAGCAGCAGCAAGAGGTTATCCTGCAGCCGATCGATGCGCGTCAGGGTCAGCGTATCGTAGGTCACACCGGAGAGAAAAAATACGGCGGGCATGAACGGCTTGGCGAGAATCGATTGAACTCTTGCGAGCGGGCTCATGCACCCACTGTGCGAAATCGGTTGAAATTGATCAATGAAAAATACTATTTGCGATTCGACTATTGAGATTTTCCGTACAGAATGTTCAAAAAGCCCACCGGCAAGGCCGCAGCGAGCGAACACCTGAGGCGTACGGTTCCCGGTACGTCGAAGGTTTGAGCGACGCGAGAACGAAGCCCGTGGGCTTGTTTAACATTCTGTCAGACGAAGACGGGCAGCGGCGCATAAACGACCGGATATCCGACCAGCCGCTCCAACCACCCGGCCATCTGCTCCTCGGGGAGCGGAGCTCGATTCAGGCGGACCTCCAGATGAAAGCCGGCGCCGGTCCCCATGACTCCTACGATGGCCGACGCGTCTTCCTGTTCCGGAATCAGGTCCTGCGTTTGAAATTCGCAGAGCGTGGCATAGAGACGGCCTTCCGGCTCGATCACGCTTCGGATTTCAGGCAGGTCGTCCAGGGGACAATGCACCGAGCACCGGTACGCCAGGCCCGCCCGAGGCTCGATCGCCGCAAACTCGCCGAGCGCCTCTTCGGAAAAGCCGGTCAGATAGGCGCGCACGCCGGCCGGCTCCGGCGAAAAGGTCGCCGCCAGCCGGCTTGCCGGCACCAAAAATTCGTAGGCATCCGTGGTGTTGTACTCGAACTGGCAGGGACCGAAGGCGTCGGGCCAGGAGCAGAAAAACGGCACATGCGGATCGGCCGGCCGCAGGACCAGCTGCTGCTTGTCAATCGCCGTCTCAACCGGCACTTCGAGCGCCGTAATGGCTTCGAGGAACGCAGCCCGGCGTTCTTCCAGCCACTGCTCACGCTGATCGTCTCCTCTGGTCTCACCGGGACTGATGACGTCCTTGGTCTGAAGCCGCACGCGCACAAACGAATGGGCATGGCGAAAGCCCAGCCAGAGCATGCTGCGGCTTTCGTGATGGACCAGCGGCTCGCGGTTGCGCCAGGGATGGCTGATCGAACAGTACGTACCGACATTTTGATGGCGCTCGTAGACCGTATGGTAGGCCCCGGCCAGCAGGAAAAAATCCCCCCGCCAGCCGCTTCGTACATGAACCAGGGTGACGTCTTCCGTGGCCCAGGCATCGAGACCGTCCAAGTCCTCGGCCGCCTCCACCTTCCAGTCCTCGACATAACAGATCACGTCCTTGGCCGCGACCGCGGGCTTCAACCCCAGCGAGGCCAGCCGTTCGCCCACGGCCAACACCTGTCCAAACGACAATGGCGCGGTCGTTTCCCAGCGACGCTCCCGCACTGGCCTCCTCCTCTCCCATCGCTCTCCTATCGGCTGGGACGGAGCGTGCGTTGTGAGATCGTCGTGTCCTCGACGTATCGATCCATCGTGTCCTTGATGGTCGCGGTGAGCAGCTTCTGTACATCGCTGTCGGTGAACCAAAAGACGGTGTCGGTCTGCGCGCCCTCGATCGTTCGATTGGTGGTGGTCTTGTCCGCGGTGTTGTGCGCCGAGATCGTCACCTTGCTGCTGGACGTCAGCGCCGTCGAGAACATCCGGCTCTTGGCATTGGCGGACAAGTCCACGATCTGCCCGGTGATCACGATATCCGCCCCGTTCTCCGGGGCGGCAGGCAGCACGCGGACATCCCACGACCGGTCATGCCATCCTCTCGCCCTCAACCGCTCGGCAAGCGCCTGCGCGTAGGCATCGCCTGGTTTGTCGCCCTTCACGTTGAAGTAGGTGACGCCGCCCCACAGATGGGTCCGCATGCCGACGCGGCTCTTCTCCATGCGCCGGTCCTCGAACGGGATGACCACGATCTTGACGGCCTCAGGCTCCGCCATCTGCGCGGGCATCGGCTTGGGAATCACGTCCAAATGCACGGTCTGGCCGCTTCCCCCGCAACCGGACCCGATCAGCCCGCCTACCAGCAACAGCATCACCGCCCCAACACGCATCAACACCGTATCCATTTGACCTCCTTGCGCATCAACAGCCGCATGATTGAGTCCATGAGAAAGAACGGCGCTAGTCTACAGAAATCCCCACGCCTTCACAAACAAGGAAATTTCACGCGGAGATGATGGGGCTCATGGCGGCGAACGCTTCGCGGGCGAGCGCGGCCAAGTCACCCTGCCGCACCCTGGCATCGTCGAGAGGGACATACCGCCCGATCTTCAGGAATCCCCGTTCAGCCAGGACGGCGGCCATCGTTGCCTTGCGGTCATGTGTCAGAGGAA
>Ga0268299_1000928_pt1 | contig 68650 bp, 52 predicted proteins | sample NOBtaG_FD_193484 | JGI IMG/M metagenome (GOLD analysis project Ga0268299, IMG submission 193484) | Activated sludge microbial communities from bioreactor in Nijmegen, Gelderland, Netherland - NOB reactor | ecosystem: Engineered > Bioreactor > Aerobic > Activated sludge | place: Netherlands... | reverse complement strand
CCAGCCGGCCCTTGCGCAGGTCGTAGGGGCCGCAGAAGAGCACCACGCCGCGCAGTTGCCGGCTGGCCAGGCCGGGCACGACGCCGATCTCCACCGCATAGGCCGGCAGCGCGATCGCGTTGGCGACCTGCGCCGCGATGTGGGCACCGGCCGAGTCGCCGGCCAGCACGATGCGGTCCGGGTCGATGTGCCAGCGCGCGGCCTGCATCGCCAGGTGGCGCAGGGCGGTGTTCAGCTGGCGCACCGGCGTCGGGTAGTGCGCGCCGGGCGCGATGCTGTAGTCCACCGCGACGACGGCCAGGCCGCGGCCGGCCAGCACGCGCGCGTAGTTGCCGATGTCGCTGCGGCTGCCCGACACCCAGCCGCCGCCGTGCACCCACACCACCGCCGGCAGCGGCGCGCGCACGGCACCGTCGGCTGGTGGCGGCGGCAGGTAGACGTCGAAGCGCGCGTCGGGGTCGGCCGGGTCGTAGACCTCGCCCAGGTGCTGGACGATGCCGGGCGGCACGTGCTTGCGCAGCGCCTCGGACGCCTGCTGCGCGCCGCGGTCGAACAGCAAGCGGATCGCCAGCGCGCCCGGCCAGGGGCTGACGACGAAGGCCGCGGCCAGCAGGGCCAGCAGCAGGGCGACGACCCCCAGGCTCGTCGGCAGCCAGCGCAGCGGTCGTGCCATGAGGCCTCCGGCGAGCGCGTCTGGCCGCTAGGCGGCGGCCTTGTCCGCGTAGCCGCAGGCCGCGAACACGGCGCACTCGCCGCAACGCGGCTTGCGCGCCTGGCAGACGTAGCGGCCGTGCAGGATCAGCCAGTGGTGGGCGTCGTGCAGGTAGTGCGGCGGCACGCGCTTCAGCAGCCGCTGCTCGACCTCGAGCGGCGTCTTGCCTGGCGCGAGGCCGGTGCGGTTGCCGACGCGGAAGATGTGGGTGTCGACCGCGAGTGTCGGCTCGCCGAAGGCGACGTTGAGCACGACGTTGGCGGTCTTGCGGCCGACGCCGGGCAGGGCCTCGAGCGCGGCGCGGTCGCGCGGCACCTGGCCGCCGTGGCGCTCGATCAGCAGGCGGCAGGTCTCGATCAGGTGCCGCGCCTTGCTGCGGAACAGGCCGATGGTCTTGATGTGTTCGATCAAGCCGGCCTCGCCCAGCGCCAGCATCTTCTGCGGCGACGGGGCGACGACGAACAGCCGCCGCGTCGCCTTGTTGACGCCGACGTCGGTGGCCTGCGCCGACAGCAGCACCGCGGCCAGCAGCTCGAAGACCGAGGCGTATTGCAGCTCGCTCGATGGGTGCGGGTTGGCCGCCTTCAGCGTGGCGAAGAAGCTCTCGACCTGCGCGGCGTTCATCGTCGTCATGGGCCGCGATTGTGGACGCGCCCGGCGCCGCGCGCTCAGGGCGGCGGTCGCTTGGCGCGGGCCCGCGCCAGCGCAGCCTCGATGACGCGCCGCTTGGCATCGACCTCGGCCGGCTCGGCGAGGCGGGTTTCCTCTTCCAGGTGCGCCAGCTTGTGCGCGGCCTTCGCGGCGAGGCGTTCGTCGTTCTCGCGCTTCGCGCGGACGCGACGCTCGTTGCGGGCCTGGTAGCGATCGCGCGAGGCCCGCGCCTGCGCCGGCGACCAGGCGGCCCAGCCGGTGGCGGGGCCGGCGGGCTCGAGAGAGATGCAGTCGACGGGGCAGACCGGCAGGCACAGCTCGCAGCCGGTGCACTGCGACTCGATCACGGTGTGCATCTGCTTCGCCGCGCCGACGATGCAGTCGACCGGACAGGCCTTGATGCACAGCGTGCAGCCGATGCACCAAGCCTCGTCGATGACGGCCAGCTTCAGTGGCCCTTCGATGCCGTGGACGGGATTCAGCGGCACGACCGGCCGGCCGGTGATCGCGGCCAGGCGCGCGATCCCCGCGGCACCGCCCGGCGGGCACTGGTCGATGCCGGCACGGCCGGCGGCGACGGCCTCGGCGTAGCGGCGGCAGTCCGGCTCGCCGCAGCGCGTGCACTGCGTCTGCGGCAGCGCGGCGTCGATCGCGTCGACCAGCCGCTGCTGCGCGTTCGGCTTCACTTGTGATGTTTCAGAATGAAGTCGCGAATCTCGGGGTAGGCGAACTCGCGCCAGCGACGGCCCGAGAAGATGCCGTAGTGCCCGGCGCCCTTGACCTCGTAGTGGCGCTTGCGGGTCTTCGGCACGCCCTTGCACAGGTCCAGCGCGGCGGCGGTCTGGCCGCTGCCCGAGATGTCGTCGAGCTCGCCTTCCACCGTCAGCAGCGCCGTGGTCTTGATGTCCTGCGGGCGCACCAGTTCACCCGCGACCTTCCAGTTGCCGTTGACCAGCGCGAAGTCCTGGAACACCACCTTGATGGTGTCGAGGTAGTACTCGGCCGGCATGTCGAGCACGGCGTTGTACTCGTCGTAGAACTGCCGGTGCGACTCGGCGCTGTCGTCGTCGCCGCGCACCAGGTCGAGGAAGAAGTCGTAGTGGGCCGTCAGGTGGCGGTCCGGGTTCATCGCGACGAAGCCGGTGTGCTGCAGGAAGCCGGGGTAGACCGCGCGCCCGGCGCCCGGGTAGTTGGGCGGCACGCGGTAGATGACGTTGTTCTCGAACCATTCGTGGCTCTTGTTCATCGCCAGGTTGTTGACCGCGGTCGGCGACTTGCGGGCATCGATGGGGCCGCCCATCATCACCATCGTGCGCGGCGTCTTCTCGCCGCCGCTGGCCAGCAGCGAGATGGCGGCCAGCACCGGCACCGTCGGCTGGCAGACCGAGATCACGTTGACGTCCGGGCCGACGTGCCGGATGAACTCCTGCACGTAGTGCACGTAGTCGTCCAGGTGGAAGGCGCCGGACTCGGTGGGCACCATGCGCGCATCGACCCAGTCGGTGATGTAGACCTTGTGGTCCTGCAGCAGCAGGCGCACGGTGTCGCGCAGCAGCGTGGAGTGGTGGCCCGACAGCGGCGCCACGACCAGCACGCTGGGCTGGTCGCGCATCTTGGTCAGCACCTTCGCGTCGTCGGTGAAGCGCTTGAAGCGCAGCAGCTTGCAGAAGGGCTTCTCGATCGCGACGTTCTCCTGCACCACGATGTCGACACCGCCGACGTTGATGCTGGTGATGCCGAACTCGGGCTTCTCGTATTCCTTGGTGAGCCGGTGCATCAGCTCGAAGCCGGCCGACACGCGCTGCGCGCCGGGCGCCTGCGCAAAGGGCGACAGCGGATGGCTGTAGAGCTTGGCCGAGGCGGTGGCGAACTCCGCAAAGGGACTGAGCAGCGCGCGCTGCGTTTCGTAGAGCTGGTAGAGCATGCCGTTGCCTCGTTGCGTCGATCGAGCCGGGGTCGCGTGGCGCCGCCGGTCGTCTTGTGGGGTCGGCGCACCCTCATGCTGCGCCGCGACCAGTGTAGGGGAGAGTCCCCGACCTTGGCATCGTCGCAGGCCCGGGGGCGCGGCATAGGCCGCAAATGCGGGGCCGGGCCGGCGCTTTCGCGCGCGGCCCGGCACTGGCTGTCACCAGGGCGTCAGTGGTCTCAGCGCTCGCGTTCGCGCTTGTTGCCCTGGCCCTGACCCTGGACGGCATCGACGAAGCCGCGCCGCGGGTCGACGTTGCTGCGCTCATGGCGCTCGGACCGCTCGGGCGCGCGCGGCTGCTGCGCCGCCGGCGGCCGCTGCGGGCTCGGCACCGGCACCGGCCGCGGCATGACCTGCGGCGAGGGCATGACCTGAGGCACGGGCACCGGGCGCGGCATCACCTGCGGCGACGGCGTGTTGTTGGGCAGCGAGATCGGCGGCTGCGCTTGCGGCATGCGCGCCGGCTCCGGCGCCTGGCGCGGCTGCGGGCGCTCGCCGCGCTGGTTGCCGTCGTAGCCGCGGCCGTTCTGGCGCCAGTCGCCGCGCTCTTCGTTGCGGCCGTCGCCGCGGTCGTCGTTGCCGTGACGGCGCATCATGCGATCCGGCTCGCCTTGCGGGCGCGGGGCCTCGACGACGGCCGGCGCCACCGGCTGGGCCGGCACGATCACCGGCCGGTCGCCGCGCGGAGGGTTCGGCAACGCCGGTTGCTGCTGCGGTGGCTGGGGCACGGCGTTGCCGTAGGGGCCGATGGCACGCGGCGGCAGGCCCGTCTCGACCCGCGGGCGCTCGACGCGCGGATCGCGGAAGCCGCGACGCGGCTCGTCCGCGCGCAGGTCGCGCTGGGCCGGCGCCGGCGGCAGCGCCGCGGTGGGCAACCCGCCCGGCCGCGGGGCGGCCACGCCACCCGGACGGCCGCCGACGGTGGCGACCACCGGCTGCAGCTGCGCGGCCTGCTGCGCGGTGAGCTCGATGCGGTCGCGGCCGATGCGCCGCGCGTTGCGGAACTGGTCCTCGCGCACCACCGTCACCGCGTCGGGTCGATGAGCGTAGCGGTAGGCCGGGGCCGGCGGCTGCGGGCGCGTCACGGCGCGATCGCCAGGCGCGACGTTGACGACGTTGGTCACGTTGATGATGTTCACCTGCCGTGCGTAGCGCGGCGAGTAGCGGTAGGGCGGGTGGTAGACCTCGCGCGGGCCGAGCGGGAACCACCCGACGGGCGCGCCGCCGCCGATCCCGATGCTGACGCTGACGTTGCCCGAGCGCCCGCCGACGTAGCCGACCAGCGCCGGCGCCCACACCGGGCGCGCGACGATAGGGCCCGGTACCCAGCCCCAGGCGCTGCCGATCAGCGCCCAGCGGCCGTAGTGGAAGGGCGCGAAGCCCCAGGGCGCGTCGTCGACCCAGGTCCAGCCCCAGGGCCGGACGTAGGCCCAGCGGCCGTAGCGGTAGGGCGCCCAGCCATAGGGCAGGGCGCGCGGGTACCAGACGGCGCCATATTCGGCGACCGTGTCCCAGCGGCCGTGCTCGTCCAGGGCCTCGATGCCGGTCGTCTCGGGCGAGACGTAGCGGGCGGCGGCGAGGCGGTCCTGGTCGCGGTCGCGCGCCTCGGCCCATTGGTCGAAGTCGTCGCGCTGGCCCATGGCGCGCAGTTGCAGCGTCTCGCCACCGCGCTCGACCAGGGCTTCCTGGCCGGTGCCGAGCGTGAAGCTGTTGCTCGGCGTCACCAGGCGCAGGCGGCCGGCGATCGCGCGCAGCGTGTAGGCGCGGCGGTCGGGGTCGTACTCGACGCGGTAGTCGCCCGGCCCGTCGGCCTCGGCGCGCACGCCGTCGGCACTGAGCGAGAAGCGGTCGCCGCTCGGCAGGTGGCGCACACGGGCGCGCACCGTGCCCTGGGCGACGTCGATGGAGACGCCGTGGTCGTCGAGCTGCGAGAACACCGCCTGCGTGTTGCCGTCCAGGCGCACCGAGCTGCTGCCGATGCGCACCTCGGCCTGGCTGCCGGGCGGGGCCCACAGCGCGGTCTGCGTGGTGACGGGCTGGTTGATCTGGGCGGGCTCCCAGGCGCCACCGGCCTCGGTCGAGGCGTCGACCGGGCCGCGCAGCGCACTGATGCTGCCGACGCGGGCCGGAGGGTCGACGACGTCGTGGTCGGGCTCGTTCTCGGCGTGGGCCGGGCTGGCACAGCCCGACACCAGCAGACCGGCGCAGAGCAGGGCGAACAAGCTGCCGCTGCGGGGCGGGAAGAAGCGAATGGCGTTCATGGCGTCACCTCGGGTCGCGGCGCGACCGGTGATCGTTTAACGCAGCATCCGCTGCATCGGTGCATCGGCGCCGGCCTCTAGCTTGCAAAGAATTGCAAACTCGCGGCGGCGCCGGGACCTCAGGCGACCGCGGCGATCGCCTTCGCGACGGCGTCGAGGTTGTGCTCGTTGAGCGCCGCCACACAGATGCGGCCCGAATCGACGCCGTAGATGCCGAATTCGCTGCGCAGGCGCTGCATCTGGCCCGCGTTCAGGCCCGAGTAGCTGAACATGCCCTGCTGGGTCGTGATGTAGCTCAGGTCGCCCTTGACGCCGGCAGCCTGCAGGCGGGCCACCAGCGCGACGCGCATGGCCTTGATGCGCTGGCGCATGCCGGCGAGTTCCTCTTCCCACTGCGCGCGCAGCGCCGGGGTCGTCAGCACCGTCGCCACGACCGTCGCGCCATGCGTCGGCGGGTTGGAGTAGTTGGTGCGGATCACGATCTTGAGCTGGCTCAGCACGCGCGCCGCCTCGTCCTTGCTGGCGCAGACGACGCTGAGCGCGCCGACGCGCTCGCCGTAGAGCGAGAAGCTCTTGGAGAAGCTGGTCGAGACGAAGAAGTCCAGCCCCGAGCTCAGGAACTGCTGCACCACCGCGCCGTCCTCGGCGATGCCCTGCCCGAAGCCCTGGTAGGCCATGTCGAGGAAGGGCACCAGCTTCCTGGCCTGCACCGTGGCGATGACCTGCTGCCACTGGTTCGCGTCGAGGTCGTAGCCGGTCGGGTTGTGGCAGCAGGCATGCAGCACGACGATCGTGCCGGCCGGCGCGCCGTTGAGCGCCGTCAGCAGGCCGTCGATGTCGATGCCGCCCCGGTCACGCTTGGCGGCGTCGTAGTACGGATAGCTCTCGACCTTGAACCCGGCGTTGGTGAACAGCGCGCGGTGGTTCTCCCAGCTCGGATCGCTGATCAGCACCTTGGCGTCGGGCGACAGGCGCTTCAGGAAGTCGGCGCCGATCTTCAGGCCGCCGGTGCCGCCCAGGCCCTGCACGGTCGCGATGCGGCCCGAGGCCGCGGCGGCCTCGCCGAACACTAGGCCCTGCACCGCCTTGTCGTAGGCGGCGATGCCGTCGATCGGCAGGTAGCCGCGCGCCTTGGGCGCGGCGGCGATCTGCGCCTCGGCGGCAGCGACGCACTTCAGCAGCGGCAGCTTGCCGTTCTCGTCGTAGTAGACGCCGACGCCCAGGTTGACCTTGGCCGGGTTCGGGTCGGCGTTGAACTGCTCGTTCAGACCCAGGATCGGGTCGCGGGGAGCCATCTCGACGGAGGCAAACAGGGCGGACATGGTGGCGGCGGCTTCGCGGTGCAGTGGATGTCAGTGGCAGGGGCGAAGCGATTCGGCTACGCTGGCGGATTGCCCTGCCCCAAGGGATAACCCGCATTCTAGCGAGCCCGCCCATGGCCGTTCTGACCGAGACCGTCGCTGCCCCCGTTGCCGAAGCCGACTCGCCGGCCGGCGAGTTCGCGAGCTTTCCCGACTCGCCCTTCCAGCTCTTCATGCCCTATCCGCCGGCCGGCGACCAGCCGGCGGCGATCGCCGGGCTGGTGGACGGCCTCAACGATGGCGAGGTGTTCCAGACCCTGCTCGGCGTCACCGGCTCGGGCAAGACCTTCACGATGGCCAACGTGATCGCACGCATGGGCCGGCCGGCCATCGTGTTCGCGCCCAACAAGACGCTGGCCGCGCAGCTGTACAGCGAGTTCCGCGAGTTCTTCCCGAAGAACGCGGTCGAGTACTTCGTCAGCTACTACGACTACTACCAGCCCGAGGCCTACGTGCCGCAGCGCGACCTCTTCATCGAGAAGGACAGCGCGATCAACGAGCACATCGAGCAGATGCGCCTGTCGGCCACGAAGAGCCTGCTGGAACGGCGCGACGTGATCATCGTTGCCAGCGTCTCGGCGATCTACGGCATCGGCAAGCCCGAGGACTACCTCGAGATGCGGCTGATCCTGCGCAGCGGCAACCAGCTCGGGCAGCGCGACCTGATCGCGCAGCTGATCCGCATGCAGTACCAGCGCAACGAGACCGACTTCTCGCGCGGGACCTTCCGCGTGCGCGGCGACACGATCGACATCTTTCCGGCCGAGCACTCGGAGCTCGCGATCCGCGTCGAGCTGTTCGACGACGAGATCGAGACGCTGTCGTTGTTCGACCCGCTGACCGGCCGCATCCGCCAGAAGGTGCCGCGCTTCGTGGTCTATCCGTCCAGCCACTACGTGACACCGCGCGAGCAGGTGCTGCGTGCCATCGAGGGCATCAAGGAAGAACTGCGCGTGCGGCTCGACGAGTTCGTCAAGGCCGGCAAGCTGGTGGAAGCGCAGCGCATCGAGCAGCGCACCCGCTTCGACCTGGAGATGCTGCAGGAGATCGGCCACTGCAAGGGCATCGAGAACTACACGCGCCACCTGTCCGGCGCGGCGCCGGGCGACCCGCCGCCGACGCTGGTGGACTACCTGCCGGGCGACGCGCTGATGTTCCTGGACGAGAGCCATGTGCTGATCGGCCAGCTGGGCGGCATGTACAACGGCGACCGCGCGCGCAAGCAGACGCTGGTCGACTACGGCTTTCGGCTGCCGAGTGCGCTGGACAACCGGCCGCTCAAGTTCGAGGAGTTCGAACGCAAGATCCGCCAGGTGGTCTTCGTCTCGGCCACGCCGGCCGACTACGAGAAGCAGCACGCCGGCCACGTCGTCGAGCAGCTGGTGCGGCCGACCGGCCTGGTCGATCCGCTCGTCGAGGTGCGGCCGGCAACCCACCAGGTCGACGACCTGCTGCAGGAGATCCGCGAGCGCGTCGACGTGCACGAGCGCGTGCTGGTCACGACGCTGACCAAGCGCATGGCCGAGCAGCTGACCGACTACCTGGCCGACAACGGCGTCAAGGTGCGCTACCTGCACAGCGACGTGGACACGGTCGAACGCGTCGAGATCCTGCGCGACCTGCGGCTGGGCAGCTTCGACGTGCTGGTCGGCATCAACCTGCTGCGCGAGGGCCTGGACATCCCCGAGGTGTCGCTGGTCGCGATCCTCGACGCCGACAAGGAGGGCTTCCTGCGCTCGGAGCGCAGCCTGATCCAGACCATCGGCCGCGCGGCGCGCAACCTCAACGGCAAGGCCATCCTCTATGCCGACGTGGTGACCGACTCGATGAAGCGCGCGATCGGCGAGACCGAACGCCGCCGTGCGCGCCAGATCACCTTCAACGAGGCCAACGGCATCGTGCCGCGCAGCGTGAAGAAGGAAGTGCGCGACCTGATCGACGGCGTCTACTCCGAGAAGAGCCGCGGCGACGACCTGAAGGCCGCGCAGGCCGCGGCCGAGCTCGAGGCGATGAGCGAGAAGGACCTCGGCAAGCGCATCAAGCAGCTCGAGCGCCAGATGCTCGAACACGCGAAGAGTCTGGAGTTCGAGAAGGCCGCCCGCGTGCGCGACCAGCTGGCCCTGCTGCGCGAGCAGGCCTTCGGTGGCGCCGGGCACGACAACGTCGTGCCGATCAGCGGAGGCGGCGCGGCCGCCTGAGCAAGCTCAGCGCAGCGGCAGGCCGGGCCGCAGCGCCTCGCTCTCGCGCAGGATGCCCTCCAGCACGCGCGGCAGCTCGAACACCGCCAGGTTCTCGACGCGCCGCGTGTTGGCGCGCAGCTCGTCCAGCCGCGCGATCACCTCGGCCACGGCCGGCGCGATGCGCGCGAAGCCGGGCAGCACCAGCCCCAGGCCGTTCTCGCGCACCCACTGCGCGTTGTAGCGTTCCTGCGGCATGGTCCAGGCGTTGCGAACCACGATCACCGGCAGGCCGAGCTGTACCGCCTCGCTGAGGCTGCCCGGGCCGGGCTTGCCGATGAAGAAGTCGGCCAGCTGCATCACGCGCGGCATGTCGGAGGTGAAGCCCAGCACCAGGCGCGGCGCCGCGGCGGGCAGTGCGCGCAGCCTGGCGGCGAGCGCCTCGTTGTGGCCGCAGACCAGGATCAATTGCGTGTCGGCCAGTTGCTTCGCGATGCCGAGCATGGCCTTCGAGCCTTGCCCGCCGAAGGACACCAGCGCGGTCGGGCGCGAGGGATCGAGGCCGAGGGCGGCCCGTTCGGCTGCGCGATCGGTCATCGGAGCGCGGTAGAAGTCGGGCCGGATGATCATGCCGGAGCTCGCATGCAGCGTCGATGCCGGATGCGCGGTCGCGCGTGCCTGCGCCATCGCCCGCGGCGTGCCGCAGACGAAGTGCTGGGCCTGGTCGGGCTCGATCCAGAAGTGCGGCGGATGGTCGGCCAGGTCGGTCAGCACCGTCACGTAGGGCACGCCGGGCAAGGCGGACGCGAGGCTCTGGTACAGCGCGCGGTTGAAGTTGGGGATCAGCGAGACCACGAGGTCGGGCTCGGTCTTCAGCCAGTGCTGCTGCAACTGCTTCACCAGCGTCGGGTGCGCGAGGCGGATCAGTCCCTGCAGCAGCTTCAGCTCCTGGCCCAGGCCGAGCGTCCAGCCGCGCGCGAGGCGCTGGTTGTAGATCGCCTCCGGCGCGAAGCCGGTGAACTTGCGGAACAGGTCCTGAGGGTCCAGCACCTCGAGCAGGTTGACGAGGCGCACGTTCCAGGGCCGGCCCTGGTCGCGGATCGCGGCCTGCAGTGCGGTGGCCGACGCGCGATGGCCGCCGCCGGCATTGAAGTAGACGAGGTCGACGCTGCGGACCGGCGTGGCGGCCGGTGGCGGCAGGGTGTCGTCGAGTCTGCGTGCGACCGTCATCGGAGCGCGATGCTGCGCAGCGCGCGTGACGGCGTGGTGACAGCGGCGTGCGTGCGTGCCTTCGACCATGGCGCCTGCGAGGCAGCGGGTGAGGAGCACGACGTTCTCGTCGAGTAGCGATTGCATGCACCAGCTTGTCAGCCGAGGCTGGGGTGAAGGGGTCGTTCAGACGAGCAGCTTTGACGGGATTGTGAACACACACCTGCAAGCCCTGGCAGATCGAGGCCACGGCGCATGGCTCCCCTCCCCCCCCCCTGCTTCCCAGTTTCGGGGGAGTGATGCACTCGTACCGGCTTAGGTAGCCTGCAGCTGAGTCATTCAGTGAGCACCGTCTTTGATGAGATACCGAAATCGGAGAAGCGGCCGTCGGACACCCTGGTTCGACGCGATCACTCTTGGATGAAGCAACAGGAGCACAGGAATGACGTGTAGAAGGTCGCTGAAATCATGCCTCGCCACGCGGACACTGTCTTGTTTCAGCAGGCGTCTGGTGCTCACGAGCCTGTCGCTGATGTCATTGCCCGCCGGCGCCGCCATGCAGTCCACTTCCACGACTGTGGCAAACCTGCGGGTCGAGGGCAGCTGGGGGTTCATCGGCGTGACGGTTCCTTTGCCGGTTTGCGGTTCGCGGGTTTGGGTAGACATGTCCAACCCGCTTGGGCGGACGGTGTACAGCACTGCCTTGATGGCGCACTCGACCGGGCGCTCGACGACGATCCGCGCCTACGACGAGAGTACGCGGGTCTTTGGCGCCTGCCAGCTCTATGACATCTATGTGGAGTGATTGTCTTGCGGTGAAGACCAGCCGTGGATGCAGCTTTCAAATCTGAGGAGCAGCCAAATGACACCTGATTCGCTGATCGTCGTCGGTCAAACTGAGACTATTTATGGCGAGATCTCGCCGCAGCGACCGGCTGACTTGCATCGATCGTTCAACCCAGCGGTTGGCGGACTCGTGTTAGCGCTTGCATGCTGGGCAGTGCCGGGACCGGCCCCAGCCGCCGAAACCTATCACAGCGGTGTACTCAACAACATCACTTCGACCGCATCGGGCCTGATGGTGATGCTCGACACGGGCTTGCCCGACAACTGCGCTGGCACACCCTATGGCTGGATGCTGATCCCGGAGTTGAACAAGACCATGATCGCGACCGCCTTGCTGATGTGGGCGACAGGCAGTCGACTGGTCACGATCTACACGACGCCGAATCCGGGAGGCTACTGCATCGTCAATCAACTCGATCCGGTCTGATCACATGCGCACAGTACGCTTGTTGCAGCTCTTGAGGCCACAAGAGTGGCCAGTTGGTGAGAGGGCGAGCCTCCGGGCAGTCGTGGCACGCCGTAGCGTGCTGGCACTATTGCTTCTGCCTGTTGGCTCCGTTGCGCTGGCGCAGTGGAACGGCAGCACGATCGGTCGTATCCACACCATCGAAGTTACCGCCTTGACGAACTACCCGGTCCGCGTGGCACTTCAGGGTAGACCTGCGCTCTGTACCGCAGGCCATACGTGGGCCTATGTGGATGGCGGCAACAGCAACTACAAGGTGATGGTGGCGGCGCTACTGGCGGCGAACGCGCGTGCTTCGCAAGTCACTCTCTACACGGTTCACGACGCGAGCGGAATGAACTACTGCCGCATTGAGCACTTGGCTGCGACGGACTGAGTAGTTGGAAGTGACCGTCGCAGTGAGTTCGGCGAGACCGAGTCGTTGCGAAGGACTGGTGTGTGGCGGATCAAATCATGGGCCACGCAGCAGTACGGCATCACGATCTAGATTGGCGAGAGGCGCGGAGAATGAAGCAACGCTGGCTAGTCATGTTGCTGGGAGGTGTTTCGACGCTCTCCACAGCGCAAGAGGTGATCCCTGACTTTTACAGAGGCCCCGGCATCGATCCGAACCGCAGCTACGTCAATCAGCACTTCAACGAGAACATCGATCCCTTCAACGGCTCGTTACAGCTGCACTATGTAGACATCCATGTCCCAGGCAACGGTGGGTTCGACATCCAAGTTGCTCGGTCGTACAACAGTGCGGCGGTAAACGAATCGAATCCAGGTGCCTACTTCGGATCAGCGGGTGTGGGATGGACCGTCCACTTTGGTCGAGTCCTTTACAAGGCAACGATCGGGCCGTGCGGCGGGGCTGCCTACGTCGACGTACTCAGAAGTCCAGTGCTCGAACTTCCTGATGGGAGTACGCAGATCCTAGTAGGCAGTTCAACGCCCGGGGCGACGTTGGTGTCGACGCAAAGATGGCGCGCCGAATGCACTGGCAATGGAGTCTCTGTCTATTCGCCATATGGCGTGCGCTACGACATGACGCAGGCGGTCGGCCTTCCGACAAGCGGCCCACAGGCGCTCTCAGCGCTGTATACGACCAGAATCACCGATCGCAATGGCAACTACGCGACCATCGCGTACACCACCACAGGGGTGCCGGAAGTCTCGAGTATTGCTGTACCTGCCGATGGGCGGCGGATCGACTTCTCGTACGTGGCGTTGGCCAGTGGGGAGGTCACGCGGCGGATCAGTACGATCACGAGCCGCGACAGCACCGGCGACCGCGTCTTCACTTATGGCTACCAAGCGATCCCAGGGACTTCCGGCTTCCAGTTGACGTCGGTGACAAGACCGGGTGGGACGCAGTGGCAGTATCGCTATCTCGGAAATCTCAATGCAACGATCCCCGGCGGCTTCCAAATCGATCGGGTGACATTCCCAGAGGGTGGAACCATCTCCTATGGCTATGGGTCGTCTTCAAGCGACTATGTGTACTTCGACAGCATCAGCAATGCACAAAGCCGCTCCTCGGTGGTCAAAACTAAAGCGACCGATGGAGGTAGTTGGAGTTTTGCGTACTCGCCAGGATCGATTGGGAACTACGACACCACTACAGTGAACACTCCGAGCGGTACGGTGACTTACCGGCATGTTGGACCGAACTACGCGTCATCCGGATCGCTGTGGAGGGTCGGACTTCTTATGCAGAAGCAAATCGGAGTTGTCCAGACCGAGACCTACGATTGGACACCGCAGATCATCTCGTCGCAGGACTTTAAACGACCAGGTGCTTGGCAGGCAACGCGACTGGACAACGACACCAATGCTCCTGTCCTTTCGTCGAAGACTGTTGTGCACGACGGAGCCACACACACTACAACGCTCAGTGGGTTCGATACCTACGGAAACCCGGCCACCGTGAGCGAGAGCGGGCCAAACGGCGGTTCGCGAACCACGGGGCTTACTTACTACCGCAATACGTCACTTTGGGTCGTGAAACAGATCCAGAATCAGAGCGTTTCCGGTGGGGTGCAAGTCGCGCGAAACTTCGACGGCAATGGGAACCTTCAAGACATCACTCAGGATGGAGTGACGACGAACTACCTGCGTTTCGCCGATGGCGCTGTCAGGCAAGCAACATTCCCTCGCGGTTTGGTTCACACCTACGCCAACTACAAGCGCGGGATCCCGCAGACCGAGAATCAGCCGGAGGGAATCTCGTTGTCCCGCTCCGTCAGCGATTCCGGTAATGTGATTGCAGAGACCGATGGCAGGGGCTATCAGACGACATATGGCTACGATGGGCTGAATCGTCTGACGCGAATCACCCCGCCGCAAGGCAACCCGACGACTATCGGTTACGGGCAGACGTCAAAGTCTGCGACTCGCGGTGGTCTGACCGAAGTGACGCAGTACGACGGCTTCGGTCGACCGATCAGCGTCACGGTCGCTGGTATTCAGCGGTCCTATCAGCGCGATGCGCTCGGTCGGTTGACGTTCGCCTCCAACCCAGGCGCAGGCGTCGGCACGGCCTACCAGCACGACATCCTGGACAGGGTGAGGCTCGTCACCAACGCCGACGGCAGTAGTCGGACTATCAGCTTCGGTGCCGGATCGAAGACGGTGCGCGATGAGCGCAACTACACGACGACGTACAACTTCCGCGCGTACGGCGACCCCGGGCAGCAGTTCTTGATGTCGATCAATGCGCCAGACTCTGCCGGCAACGTTGTTGTTCAGCGGGATGCCAAGGATCTCATTCGGATCATCAGTCAGGGCGGATTCACCCGGACCTACGGGTACGACAACCGAGGGTTCCTAAGCTCGGTGATCAATCCGGAAACCGGGACGACGATCTACGGGCGCGATGATGCCAACAACATGGTGTCGCGCGCTGTTGGAGCATCGGGCGCTACGACGTTCGGCTACGACGGCCAGAACCGTATGAGGAGTGCAAGCTACCCTGGTGCGACGCCGTCGGTCACCAAGACCTATACCAACACCAACAAGGTCGAGAGCGTGAGTTCAGCGGTCGCAACGCGAACGTACACGTACGATCCGAATGACAATCTGTCGCGCGAGTCGATGGTTGTCGACGGCCTCACGTTCGAACTGCAGTACGGCTACACCGGCAATGACCAATTGATGTCGCTCACGTATCCCCGTTCTGGCCGCATTGTCGCGTATTCGCCGGATGTACTTGGTCGTCCGACGCAGGTGTCGGGCTTCGTGAGCAGCATTGGCTACTGGCCGTCGGGCCAGGTCAGTCAGATCAACTACGCAAACGGGGCGGCCTCGACCTACGGGCAGAACGCGCGGCTGTGGCCTAGCTACTTTCAGACGACTCGCGGAGCGACGGCCTACGTGAGCAGCAGCTACGGCTACGACGGATTGGGCAACGTAACAGGTATCACTGACAGTGCAGACGGCGTTTACAACCGGGCGTTCGGCTACGACGCCCTCAATCGTTTGAACATCGCGAACGGGCCTTGGGGGTCAGGATCCCTGACCTATGACGGCGTCGGTAACCTGAGGACGCAGACCTTTGGTTCGGCTAGCTTGTCGTATGACTATGGTGGAGGCCTGCTGCTCAGGAGCGTCAGCGGCTCGCGCACGGCAAGCTACTCTTACGACGCGTATGGGGACGTTGTTGGCGACGGAAGGAGAACCTTCGACTACGACGGTGCCCCGAACATGACCTGCGTCAACTGCGGTGACCCAGCGACGAGGATTCAGTATCAGTACGACGGCCTCAACCAAAGAGTGTCGACGACGAAGGCTGGAGTGAAGACCTACGAGTTCTTCGACTTCAATGGCAACTTGCTGACGGAGTTCACACCGAACCTGTCCAATCGTTTGGCCGAGTACGTTTATCTCGGAGGCAAGCGCATCGCTACGGCGGGCCCGGCGTCGTCGACCATCGCTTTGCCGGCCCAGAGCTTGACCGTCGTGGCCGGTCAGGCGGTCACGTTCACGGCGACACTCAGCGGCGCAGCCCCGATTGGGACGGTGAGCTTCTACGACGGACCGACGCTCTTGGGAACAGCGGCGGTCGCTTCGGCGAGGGCGTCGCTTACGACGAGCTTTCAGTCACTGGGAGTGCACACAGTGACGGCGACATACAGCGGAGACGCGTCGAACTTCGGCAGCTCGACGACTGCCTCGGTCAATGTGTTGAGCTCGACGACGATCAGCGGCCCCGCCGGGGGGCCGAGCCTGACCGCGACTGCAGGCATGCCGACGACCTTAGCCGTGACGGTCAACGGCAACTCCCCCACCGGAACGGTGTCGTTCTACGACGGCAGTACGCTACTGGGCACCGCGACACTGAATGCCGGGTATGGCGCACTCCAGACGACGATCTCGACCCCCGGCATTCACACGATCACGATCGTCTATAGCGGCGACGCCAACAACGCCGGCAGCTCGGCGACCGTGACGCTCACGGTGAGAATCCCGCCAGGGCAGCTCATGCCGATACTGCAGTTGCTGCTCGACGATTGATCGATCACTTTCGAGTTGCGATTGCGAAGATCAAGCAGCGAGGACTTGACGATGACGAGCATCATTCGACGGACGCAGGTTCGACTGGCGCAGGCGGCGCTCGCTGTTAGTGTGGCGCTGATGAGCGCCATCGTGCCGGCGCAGACCATCACCTACTTCCACAACGACGCGTCGGGTACCCCGGTGCTGGCGACCGATGCCCTCGGCAACCTGCTGTGGAAAGAAAACCATCGACCGTACGGCGAGCGGCTGAGCAGCCCGGCCGGGGGCGGGAACGCCATCGGATACGCTGGCCGGCCATTCGATCCCGGCACCGGGCTGAGCTACATGGGCGCGCGGTACTACGACCCTGGGCTAGGGCGTTTCATGGGAGTGGATGCTGCCCCCGCCGACCCGGGCAGCGTGCACGGATTCAACCGCTACGCCTACGCCAACAACAACCCCTACCGCTACGTCGACCCCGACGGGCACAGCCCCGTCGACGTGGTGTTTCTCGTATGGGACCTGGGCAAGTTGGGCATGGCGGTGTACAGCGGCACGGGTATCGGTGCTGCGGCCGCCGACGTGGCCCTCAGCGCCGTGGGCGTACTGAGCCCGATGCCCGGAACGGGGCAGGTGCTCAAGGGAGCGCGTGCCATCGAGCATGGGGTCGAGGTGGTGCGAGCGGCAGAACATGGTGTCGGTGCGGTGCGGGGGATTGAGAGGGCGGGCGAGGCCGCAAAGGGGAGCAAGAACTTTGCGGGTGGGCAGTCCAGAGAGCAGAGGCTTCGAGACTTGGTCAACGACGACAAGATCTCGTCAGCCGATCGGGGATGGATCAAGCAGGAAATGAACGAAGTTGCTGCAGGCAAGAAGGGGCATATTCGGAACCCGCCTGGAAAAGACTTGGCGCATGAACGCGGGCGGGAGAACGCCAAGGGCTACGGATATGAGCACTCGAACTTGCAGAACCGCGCAGACCACCGCGCGCAGCACAAGCTAGACGGCTGGGGCAGGAGTAACAGCGAAAGGCCACTCCCATGACCGTCAGCACTAAACAGATGGAAGCAGTTCTCATGCTTCCGCCAGCCAAGCGCTATAGCCACTTCATCAAGAAGATTGTGGGTTGGAGAAAAATGTGGGGGCTCTATTCCGGTGGCTGGGCAATGTCTGAGACACCCGACGGCTGCCCCGTTCTTCCAATATGGCCCGAAAGAGAGTACGCAGAACGATGCGCCGATGGTGAGTGGTCGGCGTATGAGCCACGGGCAATCGAGTTAGACGACGCGCTCGACAACATGATTCCGATGCTTCGCGAACGAGGAATCCAGCCAGGAGTCTTCTTCGACGCCGACCGGGGAAGCCTGAGCGCCACCATTGACGAGCTAGAGCGAGATCTGCGAGCGGAACTTCAAAAATACCCGTAGCGTTATTGGCCCTTTGCGGCAAAGGGTGTAACCCTTTCGCGTTCGATCCACGGTGAAGCCGCGGCGCATGCTGCGGATGCGATTGAGGCAGGTAAGCCAAGCGTACTGACCATTGATCGAGGCGGCGCTGCTGCGAACAGGCAAGCATCTACCGGTGCGTTGGACAAGATGACTGGCAGGCACTTGGATGAGTACCTACCAGCCATTATCAGAGAGGGTAGCGCCGGCGCGAGTGTTCGGCCAATCAGTCCACGCGAGAACATGTCATCGGGCGCACGTATCGGCAACGCCTGTCGCGGCTTGCCGGATGGAACCCTAGTCCAGATCAAGATCAGAGACTGAGGATGACGACCAAGGTCGGCGTTGAGGTCTCGTACGGGCAACTCGCGGTCTTCGCGAGTTCACTGAAGCAGCCCTTCAACGACTGGACTGACCAGCACGTTGCGCAGGGGTTTGCCTGGCGGCCTGGCGGCGTGTCGTTCCGTTCCATGGTCGTGGCTGATCAACACTCGGTCGAGATCGCGGTTGCCAATCAGGTTGGTGCTGTTCGTCCAGATGCGGTGCGTGCTGTGGAGGTGCCCTTCGAGGTTTCGGCGGACGGTGCGGTAGAGGTCGGGATCATTACCGAGACGGTTCCCCTATCTTTGCCGGCGGGTTCCTTCCTCCTGCGCTGCGAGTTCTTGCAGCCCGCCGGCACTGCCGGCGAGCGAGTGCGACCGACATTCGCAAAAAGGAGATGCTCCCCGCTTCGTGGTTGTCCGCGCAGACCCAGAATTGTCGTTTGATGGTGAACTGCTGACCACCGCGCAGCCTGCGCTTGATTGATCCGCTTCAGCCTTTGCGCCTCGCCTCCAAGTGCTCAGATCTGCCGTGAAGAGAGCGGTCTCGAATCCGAAACGCAGGGCGGTTCAAAGAGCTTGAGCGAACTCAGTCCAGCACCTTGTCCAGCCCGCGGTGCACGCCGACCAGCCGGTGCACGCGGCGGATCGCGATCAGCGCGCCGTCGACGTAAGGCCGCGCCGAGCTGCCGGCGTTGTGGCGCAGGACCAGGGTCTGGTCGGGCAGGCCGAACACCACGTCGACCCCGAGCACGTGGCCTGGCAACCGCAGCGCGTGCACCTGCATGCCGTTGACGGTGGCACCGCGCGCCTCGCGCGGACCCAGGGTCTGGTCGATCGGCACCGTGGTCTCGGGTGCGCGCACCTGAGACAGGCGCTGGGTGAGTTCGCGCACCGTGCCGCTGGGCGCGTCGCGCTTGGCGTCGTCGGCGTAGTCGATGATCTCCCACTGCGGCAGCAGCTTCGCGGCCTGCTCGGCAAAGCGCTGCAGCAGCACGGCGGTCAGCGCGAAGTTGCCGCAGGCCAGCACGCCGCGCTGGCGGGCCCGCGCGGCGACGTCGATCTCCGCGTACTCGGCATCGGTCAGGCCCGAGGTGCCGACCACGACGTGCGCGCCCTGCGCCAGTGCCGCCAGGATGTTGGCCCTGGCGCTGCCGGGTTTCGTGTACTCGACGAACACCTCGCAGCCCACGGCCAGCGCCTCGGCCGTGCTGGCGAACAGCGGCGTCTTCAGGCGCGGCTCGCCGAGCACGTCGCCGAGCGAACGGCCGGCATTCGCCCGCGAGATGCCGGCCACCAGCCGCAGATCGGGAGCCGCGGCGATGCCTCGCGCTAGTTCGGACCCGGCCCAGCCGGTGGCGCCGGCCAGGCAGACGGTGATGCTCATGCGAAGTCTCCTCGGGGCAGGCGCTCAGCGGCGGGCCAGCCGTTCCAGCTGCGCGCGGATCTGGGCGGCGGTGTCCGGATGCGCGAAGTATTCGGTGTGGAAGACCGGCGAGGCGTCGTGCGCCTGCTGGCCGTGCTTGGCCGAGTCGAGCGGGATCATGCCGTCGCCGTCGGCCTCGAAGCCGGCGAAGCCCTCGATGAGCCGATGCCACATCTCGGGGCGCCAGTCGGCGGCGACCTCGGCGCGCCATTGCGAGCCCCAGGTGACGATCTGACCTTCGGGCCAGGGGTAGCGCTCGGCGCGCTCCAGCACGTTGGCCGGCAGCAGGTCGCGAAAGCCGGGCGGGATGTCGCCGGCCATGCCGCGCTCGAGGTTCTTCAGCTTGGCCAGGGTGCTGCGGCTGCCGACTTCGCGCAGCGCACCGGACAGCAGCCCGACCGCGCCGGCCAGGCCCACCCAGCGCTGGCCGAGGCGCTCGAACACGTCGGTGCCGAGGTGCGGGCTGCCGGCCGTCAGGGCCTGGAAGTCCCAGCCGGGCCAGCGGTCCTTCAGCTCGGGCAGCGCGAAGCGCGCGACCACGCCACCGCGCGAATGCGCCAGCAGCACGAGGCGTCCTTCGCGGCGGCGGCCGATGATCTGTGCCTGCAGCGCCTCGATCAGGTCGTCGATGTTGCGCCCGACCTCGAGGAAGGTGTCGTGCTCGAAGCGCCACACGGGCAGCTGCTCGAACAGCGGCATGCCGGTCCACAGCGGGCGCTGCTTCGGGTCCGGCGCGAGCCAGGCCTCGAAGCCCGCGAGGGCCGAGGTGAGTCCGCCATGCAGCAGCAGCACGTGGACCGGCGCCGACTCCGTGTTGCCCAGCGCGGCCGCCGAGGCTGGTGCCAGGCGCGCGCCGGCCAGGTTCACCTGCCGCATCGCCAGCCAGCCCGGCGCCTTCTGGCCCAGGCCCGCGGCCCAATAGGGTTCGTCGGACTTCAAGCGGTCGATGAAGGTCGGGTCGCAGTCCTGGCGCACGCCGCGCAGGCGGTCGAACCAGTCGAGCGCGCGCTGCACCAGCTTGCGCCAGCGTCCCAGCGGACGCGGCCTGCGGCTGTACAGCAGCACCGGCATGGCCACCATCAGGCCGACGCCGGCGCGCAGGTTGCGCGTGATCGTCGGCGAGACGGCGTCGCGCTCGTCGACCAGCCAGCGCGGCGTGCCGCGCTCGATCTCGATGATCTCGGCGGTGAGGCCGACGCTGTCGCGGTGCTCGGCGGCCGGCATCCACGGCAGGCCGTCGGCGGGCGAACGCGCGCCCCAATACAGGCGCGTCTCGATCTCGACGCGCACGCGCACGTCGTCGTGGCGCAGCCAGGCCTTGGGGCAGTGATCGATCACGGCCTGCTGCAGCGCCGCCGCGGTCAGCGCCGGCGGCAGTCGCAGCTTCATCGTGCCGCCCTGGCGGCGCACGACCGGCGCCATCGCCCACAGCGGCGGCTGCCACTCGGCATGGCATTCGCAGCGGCGCGGCTGCGAGGTCTCGGTGCCGCGGTCCCAGTGGCTGCGGTGGTCCAGGCCGGGCAGGCCCTGCCAGCGGGCGCTGAGATCTGCATCGCGTGCCAGCAGGGTCTCGATGCCGTCGGATTGGGCCTGCAGCCCGGCGAACCACTCCGGGCGGTGCAGCCGGAAGCGCTGCAGCAGGCCGGCCGCGCTGAGCGGCTCGTGCACCGTGTCGACCGGATGCCCGACTGCGGCCAGGGCCGGATCGAGCGGCGTGCTGCGGTCGGCTCCCGGCCCGTCGTCCTCGAAGCCGATCTCGACACCGGCTGGATCCGGCGCGCTCACCGCAGCCCCAGCTTGAAGGCGATCATGGCCCGCAGCTTGTTGGGCGCGACCGGCTTGACCAGCAGGTGGAAGTCGTGGCGGCTCGACTCTTCCTCGTGACCGCTCATCGTGCTGCCGGTGACCACGATGCCGGGCAGCGCGCCAGAGAAGGCGCCGCGCAGCGCGCGCAGGGCCTCGACGCCGTTGTGGCCCTCGGGCAGGCGGTAGTCGACGATCGCGAGATCGGGCGCGGTCGCGTTGCCGCCGCGGACCCAGGCCTCGACGGCGGCCAGCGTGTCGAAGGCCTCGACCGTCGCGCCCCAGCCGCGCAGCAGCACGACCAGGCCCTCGCGCACCGCGGGCTCGTCCTCGACGACGACGATGAAGCGCTGCTCGAGCGTGAGGCCCAGGCCGGGCTTGGCACCGCCCGGCAGCGGCGAGACGCTGCGCGGCGCCTTGCCGACCGGCAGCGTCAGCGTGAACACCGTGCCGCGGCCGGGGATCGAGGACAGCGACAGCGGCGCGCCCATCAGCCGCGCCAGCCGCTGCACGATCGCCAGGCCCAGGCCCAGGCCCTTGGGGTGGTGCGGCTCGAGCGCCGAGTGCGCCTGCACCTGGTAGAACTCGTCGAAGATGTGCGGCTGCTCGGACAGCGCGATGCCGACGCCGGTGTCCCAGACCTGCAGCTGCACGCTGTCGCCGCGCCGGCGGGCGCTGACCAGCACGCCGCCGTCGTCGGTGTAGCGGATCGCGTTGGACAGCAGGTTGCGCACGATGCGATCGACCAGCACCGGATCGCCGTGCACCACCTGCCGCATGCCGGCGAAGCGCAGCGCCAAGCCCTTCTCGAAGGCGGTCGGCTCGTACTGCAGCTTGAGACGCTGGAACAGCTCGCGCAGCGTGAAGTGCTCGGGCCGCGGCTCGACGCCGCCGGTGTCGATCTTGGTGATGTCGAGCAGCTCGCCGAACAGACCCTCGAGCGCATCGACCGAGCTGTTGATGCTGTTGACCAGGTGCAGCACCTCGTCGTCGCCCTTGGTGCGTGCGCGCAGCGCCTCGGCGAACAGACCCATCGCATGCAGCGGCTGGCGCAGGTCGTGGCTCGCCGCGGCGAAGAACTGCGTCTTCGCCCGGTTGGCGATCTCGGCGGCGCGCTTGGCCTCGTCGGCCGCGGTCTTCTCGACCTGCAGCTGCTGGGCCAGTTTCTCGGTGCGGACCTTCAGCTCGATCGCGCGGTCGAAGGTGCGGCGGAAGATGCGGCCGAGCAGCGCGGTCATCGCGAACACCAGCGCCAGCACGCCGGCCAGCGCCAGCGAGTCGGGCGTGCCGTGGGTCGCGATGCGCACGATGGTCGGGACGAAGCACAGCGAGATGAAGACCAGGAAGCTCACCATCTGCGAGGCCATCAGCGGGATCGCGCCGACGCAGAAGCTGTAGATGATCAGCAGCAGCGAGGTCTGGTGGAAGGAGCGGCCGTCGTTGTAGAACAGCCAGGCCGACAGCCCCCAGGCCGCACCCGACGCCATCGCGCCGATGTTCCACACGCGCTGCCAGTGCGCGGCGCGTGCCGACGCATCGGCCCAGCCGGCGTGCGCGTAGCGGCGCAGCGCGACCAGGCGCAGGGCCCAGATCCAGAGGAAGAGCAGGCCCCAGGCGTAGACCTCGCCGCGCGGCGCAACGTCCCAGTAGATCATCGCCAGGACCACGGCGCCCAGCAGGTTGCCGGCGAGCGACACGCCGGTCTGGCTGTAGAGCGAGCGCACCGTGTCCGGCAGCAGCGCGCTGCGGTCCGAGGCGGCAGGTTCGGGCGGCGGGGGCAGGGGCGGCAGGGCGTTCATGGGCGGCAGTCAAGGCAGGGCCGGCTCGGCCCACGAGGGAAGCTCGGCGGTGGCGACCTCGGGCGCAGGCGCCGGGACCGGTGCCCCCGACGGCCAGGGCAGCGGGCGCGGCTGCGGCTCGCCGGCGGGCCGCCAGGCCGGCAGCAGCTCCCCCGCGGCGTCGGTCACGCGCGTCGCGCCGCAGACGGCGGCGCGCTCGGCGTCGGAGCGGAAGTCCGCTTGCGCGAAGGGCACGGACTCCGGCGGCTCGAGCTCGGTGCCTGCGCAGAAGCTGCGGCCCGGCGCGGGGTCGAAGCCCGCATCGAGCATGTCGACGATGTCGAGCGCCGCGCCCGCCAGCGAGCCGCGCTTCAGCAGCCTCGGCAGGTCGTCGGCGAGCTTCGCCAGCCGGTTGGGCCAGCCGTGGATCTCGCCGAGCACGTCGACATAGGCGGCGATGAAGTCGCCCAGCGGCGCGCGCTGCGGCTGCAGCACCAGCGTGTAGGCGTTGAAGTCGCGCAGCAGCGCGTTCGGCAGGAAGGCGCCCGGGGTGCGCGCCATGCGATCGAAGAAGGGCGTGCCCGGGAACGGCGTCTCGAAGCACACGAAGCTGGGCACGTGCAGGCCGCTCTGGCGCAGGTGGCGCGGCAGGGCGCGCAGGTAATCCAGGTCGTCGTGCTGCGGGTTCAGCATCAGGCCGGCCGTGACCACGATGCCCTCGTCGCGCGCCTGCGCGATGGCCTCGCGGGCGCGCGCCAGCTTGTTCTGCGGCTTGGCCATGTCGTCCAGCGCGCTCTGGTTGAAGCTCTCGATGCCGACGAAGACGGCCCGGCAGCCGCTGTCGTACATCAGCTTCAGCAGCTCGCGGTTGGCGATGACGTTGAAGGTCAGGCACGTGCCCCAGATCACGCCCAGCGGCCGCAGCGCATGGCACAGCTCGCGGAACCAGCGCAGGTTGCCGGCGAGGTTGTTGTCGTAGAACATGACGATGCGCCGGCGCCAGGCGCTGACCCTGCCGCGCAGCGCGGCTTGCAGCGCGACGACGTCGCGCACGACGTCGGCCACCGGCCGCAGCTCGTGGCGCGTGCCCAGCGCGGTCAGGGCACAGAAGTCGCAGGCGTAGGGGCAGCCGCGCGTGGCCTCGAGGGCTACCGGGAAGGGCTGCTTGCGCGCCACCGGCGCGACGCGCGGCGTCGGGATCCGGCTCGCGTCGTGACCGTTCGAGCGGTAGCGGCGCTTCAGGCGGCCGGCCTTGGCGTCGGCATAGAGCTGCGGGACCGTGTCCTCGGGATCGCCGACCACGACCGCGTCGAACCAGGGCTCGGCCAGCGCCGCATGCGTGCTGGCGAAGATGCCGCCCAGCACGGTGCGCGCGCCGCGCTGGCGGTAGTAGTGGCCGATCTGCCGGGCCCGGTCGAAGTCCGAGTGCATGCACGACAGCAGCACCAGGTCGTAGGACCGCTGCCAGTCGGGGTCCTCCCAGGTGTCGTTGACGATGTCGACGTCGGCGTCGTCGGGCAGCAGCGCGGCGATCAGCGGGCCGATCTGCGGTTGCAGCGTGCCGCGGTGCGGCTGGCCCCGGCGGTGGTAGTCGGTGTAGACGGAGATGATCGCGACGCGCATCGCGCGGGGTCGGCCGGTGTCAGCGGCTGCCGAGCCGCCACGAGGCCCTGTTGTTGCCGCCGGCCTGCTGGGTCATCTGGCTGACCGCCAGGACCGCCTGGGTGCGCGAGTTGACGCCCAGGGCGCGCAGCACGGCCGCGACGTGGTCCTTGATGGTCTCGACCGACAGGTTCAGGTCGCGCGCGATCAGCTTGTTGGGCTTGCCCTGCAGCAGCAGGGCCAGCACGTCGGTCTGGCGCGGCGTCAGGCCCAGCGAGGCGAGGCTGGGGGTGGTCTGGTACTCGCCCTGGGATGCGTGGCTGCCGATCACCTTCATGTAGCCCGGCACGGTGTCGGCCTCGGGCGCGCTGGCGGCCGATCCTGCATCGGCGCCCATGGTCATCGGCGGGACGTAGATGCCGCCGGACATCACCAGCCGCAGGGCGTCGAACAGGGTCTCGTTGCTGGCGCGCTTGGGCACGAAGCCCATCGCGCCCATGTCGATCGAGCGGATCACGTCGCTGGTGCGGTCGCTGGCGGACACCACGACCACCGGCAGGGCCGGGTAGGTGCTGCGCAGTTCGCCCAGCAGGTCGAAGCCGTTGGCGTCGCCGAGCTGCAGGTCCAGCAGCACCAGGTCGAAGACGCTGTCCTCCTTGAGCGTCGCCCGCGCCGCGGCGGCGCTGCTCGCGCCGGCCACGGTGACGTCGTCGCCCAGCCCCTGGATCACCGCCTTGAGGGCCGACAGGATCAGCGGGTGATCGTCGATCAGCAGCACTTTCATCGCGGACCTCGTTGCTGTGGATGCCGCGGTCGATGGTAGCGGAGCCCCGGCCCTGTACCCGTCCCCTCTTAGGTGTTAGGGGGAAGTCGGGATGCGGCCGGCCTTGCGCTCGCGCAGGGCCAGCGTCAGCTCGGCGAAGGCCCGCAGCACGGCCGGGTCGGCGGCGTGGAACTGCGTGACGACCCCGTCGCGCGTGCGCACGATCAGGCGCGGCGCGATCAGCCAGGCCAGCCCGGGCACGTAGACGAACTTGGCGTTGACGATGGCCGCCTCCTCGGCCCGCTTGTCCCACAGCCAGCTCTGCGTGATCAGCCCGCCCGCGACGCGGGTGCGGCTGCGCAGGATCCAGGCGTAGAGCCAGCCCATCATCGCCAGCGTGCCGGCGAGCAGCAGCTTCACGCCGCTGCCGGCCTGGGCCAGCGCCGGCCCGTCGAAGGCGCGCCAGGCGGCCGCCAGCAGCATCAGCATCACCACCGTCGCCAGCGCGCGGGCGCTGCGGCCGAAGGCCGGGCCCTCGACCGCCGGCGTCGCCTCGGCGGCTTCCATCTAGCGGGCGGCCGGCGCCGGGGCGCCGACCTGCCGCAGCACGTGCCCCGCCATCGCCGAGGCCAGCTCGGACTCGCCGACGAAGACCTTGCCGGCCTTCTCGTTCTCCAGCAGCGCGGCTTCCTCGGCGTTGTGGCTGCGCACGACGATCTCGATCGCCGGGTTGAGCGCGCGCGCCGTCTCGACCATCTGGCGCACCTCCAGCGTCTGCGGGGTCGCGATCACCAGCATGCGCGCCTCGGCGATGTGGGCCTGGATCAGCACCGCCGGGTCGGTGGCATTGCCCGACACCGCCGGCACCCCGTCGGCCCGCAGCGACTCGACCAGCTCGCGGTTCTGGTCGGCGACGACGAAGGGCAGGCCGGCCGCGGTCAGGGCCTCGCCGATGCGCCGGCCGACACGACCATAGCCGACCAGCACCACCTGGCGCGTCAGGAACCTGCGGTCGGTCGACATCGGCAGCTCGGCCAGGGGGTCGTCGCGTGCCTCGAGCCGGCGTGCCGCCGCGGAACGCGCGACGATCCAGCGCCGGGCCGGCTCGATCAGCGAGAACACGAAGGGATTGATCGCGATCGAGATCAGCGCGCCGGCCAGGATCAGGCTCTGGCCCTCGGCGGGCAGCAGCTTCAGCGACACACCCAGCGCCGCCAGGATGAACGAGAACTCGCCGATCTGCGCGAGGCTGGCCGACACGGTGAGCGCCGTGCTCAGCGGGTAGCGGAACAGCAGCACCACCGCCATCGCGGCCAGCGACTTGCCGACGACGATGATGCCGACGACGGCCAGCACCTGCAGCGGCCGCTCGACCAGCACGAGCGGGTCGAACAGCATGCCGACCGAGACGAAGAACAGCACCGCGAAGGCGTCGCGCAGCGGCAGCGAGTCCTGGGCGGCGCGGTGGCTGAACTCGGACTCGCGCAGCACCATGCCGGCGAAGAAGGCGCCGAGCGCGAAGGACACGCCGAACAGCGCCGCCGAGCCGTAGGCCACGGCCAGCGCCGCGGCCACGACGCACAGCGTGAAGAGCTCGCGCGAACCGGTCTTGGCGACCTGCCACAGCAGCCAGGGGAAGAAGCGCCGTCCGACCACCAGCATCAGTGCGACGAAGACCGCGACCTGCAGCAGGGTCAGGCCGAGCGTCACGCCCATCGAGCGCGTCGCCTCGCCGGCCGTCTGCGGCCCCAGCACGCCGGCCAGTGCCGGCAGCAGCACCAGCACGAGCACCATCGCCAGGTCCTCGACGATCAGCCAGCCGACCGCGATGCGGCCGTTCATCGAATCGAGCACGCCGCGCGCCTCGAGGGCCTTCAGCAGCACCACGGTGCTGGCGACGGACAGCGACAGGCCGAACACCAGGCTGGCGCCGAGGTCCCAGCCCCACCAGGCGGCGACGCCCATGCCCAGCAGCGTGGCCACCGCCATCTGCGCCACGGCGCCCGGCAGGGCGATCTTGCGCACCGCCATCAGGTCGTCGATCGAGAAGTGCAGGCCGACGCCGAACATCAGCAGCATCACGCCGATCTCGGCCAGCTGGCCGGCGATCTCGAGGTCGGCGACGAAGCCCGGCGTCGCCGGCCCGATGGCGATGCCGGCGAGCAGGTAGCCCACCAGCGCCGGCAGCTTGAGGCGCGCCGCCAGGAAGCCGAACACGAGCGCCAGCCCCAGGCCGGCGGCGATGGTCGTGATCAGCGAGACGTTGTGGGGCATGCGGGAGCGCGCGGCGACGGGCCGGCGGCGGCGACCGAGGATAGCGGACGCCCCCGCCGCGCCCGCTGCCGTGCCGGCGGCTCGGCGCCTGCGGCTCAGTTCGCCGCGCTGGCCGGAGCCGACGCCGGATCGCCCGGCACCGCGTAGGGATCGTCCATGTTCGGCTGCGCGCCGAAGTCCTGCTGCATCGGGGCGTCGATGATGACCTTGTCGGTGTCGACCTTGATCTGCTCGCCCAGGCCGATGGTCACCAGCACCGGGAAGGCGATCAGCAGGCCGACCATGATGACCTGGATCACGACGAAGGGCACCGCGCCCCAGTAGATCTGGCCGGTGGTGACCGGCGCGATGCGCGCGCCGGTGATCTTGTCGACGTATTCCTTCAGCGGCGCCACGCTGCGCAGGTAGAACAGCGCGAAGCCGAAGGGCGGGTGCATGAACGAGGTCTGCATGTTCACGCCCAGCAGCACGCCGAACCAGATCAGGTCGATGCCGAGCTTGTCGGCCACCGGCCCCAGCAGCGGGATGACGATGAAGCTCAGCTCGAAGAAGTCGAGGAAGAAGGCCAGCAGGAACACCAGGATGTTCACGACGATCAGGAAGCCGACCTGGCCGCCGGGCAGGCTGGTCAGCAGGTGCTCGACCCACTTGGGGCCGTCGACGCCCTGGAAGGTCAGGCTGAAGACGGTCGAGCCGATCAGGATGAAGACCACGAAGCACGACAGCTTGGCGGTCGTGTTCATCGCCTGCTTCAGCAGCTTGAAGTCGAGCCGGCGCCGCAGCACCGCCATCACCAGCGCGCCGACCGCGCCCATGGCGCCGCCCTCGGTCGGTGTCGCGATGCCGAGGAAGATCGTGCCCAGCACCAGGAAGATCAGCAGCAGCGGCGGGATCAGCACGAAGGTGACCTGCTCGGCCATGCGCGACAGCAGCCCGAGCTTGGTCACGCGGTTCAGCAGCGCCAGCGCCAGCGCGAAGATCACCGCCATCGACATCGACACGACGATCTGCTCGTCCAGCGGCGCCACGGCCTTGGCCTGGCCGGTGACCGCGGCGACGATGTCCTCGTAGTACCAGCCGAAGCCCAGCGCCAGCGCGGTCGCCAGCGCCAGCAGCACGCCCAGCGAAGGCAGGCCGCTGCGGCCGTCGGGTTCGCGGATCGTGCGCGCCTCCAGCGGCAGCGCCGGCACCCACTTGGGCTTGAAGACCGTCAGCGCCAGGATGTACAGCACGTAGAGCCCGGTCAGCACGAAGCCGGGGATGAAGGCGCCCTTGTACATGTCGCCGACGCTCTTGCCGAGCTGGTCGGCCATGATGATCAGCACCAGCGAGGGCGGGATGATCTGCGCCAGGGTTCCCGAGGCCGCGATCACGCCCGAGGCGACGCGCCGGTCGTAGCCGTAGCGCAGCATGATGGGCAGCGAGATCAGGCCCATCGAGATCACGCTCGCGGCCACCACGCCGGTGGTCGCGGCCAGCAGCGCGCCGACGAAGATCACCGCGAAGGCCAGGCCGCCGCGCAGCGGGCCGAACACCTGGCCGATGGTGTCGAGCAGGTCCTCGGCCATGCCCGAGCGCTCGAGGATCAGTCCCATGAAGGTGAAGAACGGGATCGCGAGCAGCGTGTCGTTGCCCATGATCCCGAAGATGCGCAGCGGCAGCGCCTGGAACAGCGTGGCCGGCAGCAGGCCGAGCTCGATGCCGACGAAGCCGAAGAACATGCCGCAGGCCGCCAGCCCGAAGGCCACCGGAAAGCCGAACAGCAGGAAGACGATCAGCGCCGAGAACATGATCGGCGCGATGTTGGTGGTGATGAACTCCATGTTCAGACCGCCTTGCCGCCGTTGCGCGCGGCCGCCTCGGCCTGGGCGCGGATGGCCTCGGCCAGTTCTTCCTCGGGCGTCTTCTCGATCTTCTTCAGCGTCGGGTCGGCGATCAGCCCCTGCAGGAAGGCGATGCGCTTGATCAGCTCGGACAGGCCCTGCAGGCCCAGCAGGATGAAGCCGACCGGCATCAGCAGGTAGACCGGCCAGCGGATCAGGCCGCCGGCATTCGACGACATCTCGCCGCTCTGGTAGCCCTGCAGGAAGAAGGGCACGGCCAGCCAGATGGTCAGGCCGACGAAGGGCAGCAGGAAGGCCAGCAGGCCGATGATGTCGACCCAGATCTGCGTGCGCTTGGAGAAGCGCGCGGTGATCACGTCGATGCGCACGTGCTCGTTGTGCAGCAGCGTGTAGCCGGCGCACAGCAGGAATACCCCGGCAAAGAGGTACCACTGGATCTCGAGCCAGGCGTTGGAGCTGGCATTGAAGGCCTTGCGGACCGAGGCATTGCCGGCGCTGATCAGCACCGACAGCAGCACCAGCCACATGGCGAGTCGCCCGACGCGCTCGTTCAGCGCGTCGATCAGGCGGGACAGGCTCAGGAGGGCGTTCATCGACGGAAGCGGGGCCCGCGCGCAAGCCGCGGGGCCGTGGAACGTGAAGGCGCCGGGAGTGTAGGCGCTGCGCCGGCGCCTCGAGCCGCGTGTTTGCCCGGGCGCGGGCGTCAGGGCATCGTCAGAGCAGGATGCGGCGGTCGACCGTGCGGATGTCGGTGTGGCCGGTGAAGGCCATCGTGATGTCGAGCTCGTGGCGGATCAGCTCCAGCGCCTTGCTCACGCCGGCCTCGCCCATCGCACCCAGGCCGTAGAGGAAGGCGCGGCCGATCATCGTGCCCTTCGCACCCAGCGCGACGGCCTTCAGCACGTCCTGGCCCGAGCGGATGCCGCCGTCCATCCAGACCTCGATGCGCGAGCCGACCGCCTCGGCGATCGCCGGCAGCGCCGCGATCGACGAGGGCGCGCCGTCGAGCTGGCGCCCGCCGTGGTTGGACACCACCAGCGCGTCGGCGCCGCTGTCGGCCGCGCGCCGCGCGTCCTCGACGTCCATCACGCCCTTGAGGATCAGCTTGCCGCCCCAGCGCTGCTTGATCCACTCGACGTCGGACCAGTCGAGCCGGGGGTCGAACTGCTCCTTGGTCCACGCCGACAGCGAGCTCATGTCGCTGACGCCCTTGGCATGCCCGATCAGGTTGCCGAAACCGTGGCGCCGCGTGCCCAGCATGCCCAGGCACCAGCGCGGCTTGGTCATCAGGTTGAGGATGTTGGCCAGCGTCGGCTTGGGCGGCGCGGTCATGCCGTTCTTCAGGTCCTTGTGGCGCTGGCCCAGCACCTGCAGGTCCAGCGTCAGCACCAGGGCCGAGCAGCGCGCCGCCTTGGCGCGGTCCATCAGGCGCTCCATGAAGTCGCGGTCGCGCATCCAGTAGAGCTGGAACCAGAACGGCGCCTGGGTGTTCGCGGCGATGTCCTCGATCGAGCAGATGCTCATCGTCGACAGCGTGAAGGGGATGCCGAACTTCTCGGCCGCGCGGGCGCCGAGGATCTCGCCGTCGGCGTGCTGCATGCCGGTCAGGCCGGTCGGCGCGATCGCCACCGGCATGGCGACCTCCTGGCCGGCCATCGTGGTGCGCAGCGTGCGGCCCTCCATGTTGACGGCGACGCGCTGGCGCAGCTTGAAGGCACGGAAGTCGGCCTCGTTGGCGCGGTAGGTGCTCTCGGTCCAGGAGCCCGAGTCGGCGTAGTCGTAGAACATGCGCGGGACGCGCTTCTCGGCCAGGACGCGCAGGTCCTCGATGCAGGTGATGACGGGCATGGGAGCTTCCTTGTCGGGCCGCCATTCTGGGGCAGCCGGCGCATGGGACACTCTCGGCCTCGCGCCAGCCCCTGCCCGGGCCGTCGGCGCGGCCGTCCGGTGAAAGCGCCACAAGCGCATGGGAGTTCGAACGATGCCGATCCGTCGTCCCTGCGGGCCCTGGCCCGTGCTGTGCCTGCTGAGCCTGGCACTCGTCGCCTGCGGCAAGGACCCCGCCGCCCAGCCGGCCGCGACGGCCTCCAAGCCGCCCGCGCAGGCCCTGCTGCTGGCGCCCGAGGACCTGCGCACCGTGAGCATGAGCCCGCAGGCGCTGGGTCCGGTGATCACCGGCTCCATCCAGCCCGAGAAGCGCGCCGACCTGCGTGCCGAGGTGTCGGCGGTCGTGCTGCAGGTGCTCAAGGAGAACGGCGACACCGTGAAGCAGGGCGAGCTGCTGGTGCGTCTGGACGACACGTCCATCCGCGACAGCCTGGCTTCGGCCGAGGAAGCGACGCGCGCCGCGAGCCAGGCCTGGGAACAGGCCGAGCGCCAGGTCCAGCGGCTCAAGACGCTGCAGGCCCAGGGCATGCTGTCGATGCAGGCGCTGGAGGACGCCGAGATCCGCCGCAACAACGCGCAGAGCGAGCTGGTCGCGGCCCGCGCCCGCGGCGTGTCGGCGCGCCAGCAGCTGCGGCGCACCGAGGTGCGCGCGCCCTTCGCCGGCATGGTCAGCGAGCGCAAGGTTTCGGCCGGCGACACCGCCCAGATCGGCAAGGAACTGGTCAAGGTGATCGACCCGTCGAGCATGCGCTTCGAGGGCCTGGTGTCCGCCGACCGCATGCACGAGGTGAAGCTCGGCCAGGCCGTGAGCTTCCGCGTCAGCGGCTACCCGCAGGCGCGCTTCACCGGCCAGGTGAAGCGGGTCGACGCCGCGGCCAACGCGACGACGCGCCAGGTCGAGGTGCTGGTCGGCTTTGCCGCCAAGGACGGCCCGCAGACCGCCGGCCTGTATGCGGAAGGCCGCATCCAGACCGGCAGCGGCGGCGCGCTGATGCTGCCCGAGGCCGCGGTGCAGCGCAGCGCCGATGCGGCTCACGTCTGGCGCGTGAAGGACCGCAAGCTCGCCAAGGTGCCGGTGCAGCTGGGCGAGCGCGATGCGCGCCGCGGCGAATACCCGCTGCTGGGCGGCCTGGCCGACGGCGACCAGATCCTGCGCAACCCGGGCAGCAACCTGGTCGACGGCCAGGCGGTCGAGTTCGCCAGCGCCACCGCGGGCAGCGCCGCGTCGGCCGCCGGCGGTGGCTGACGGCGGCAAGGAGGAGCGGCCATGTTCCTGTCGGACTTCAGCATCAAGCGGCCGATCGCGACCATCGCGATCATCATCGCGCTGATGGCGCTGGGCCTGCTGGCCCTGAAGAAGCTGCGCGTCAACCAGATCCCCGATGTCGAGCAGCCGATGCTCGCGGTCAGCATCGACTACCCCGGCGCCTCGCCCGACACCGTCGAGCGCGAGGTCATCAACCGCATCGAGAAGACGCTCAACAGCATCCCCGGCGTCGACAAGATCAACGCGACGGCCAACGAGGGCAACGCGCGCTTCCTGCTGTTCTTCGTGTTCAGCAAGAACATGATCGAGGCTGCCGAGGAGGTGCGCAACGCCATCGGCACGGTGCGCTACAAGCTGCCGATCGAGATGCGCGAGCCGGTGCTGCGGCGCGTCGACCCCGGGGCGCGGCCGATCATGCAGATCGCGCTGTCGTCGACCTCGCAGAGCCACGCCGAGATCTCGCGTCTGGCCGAGGACGATCTGGCCGACCGCTTCCGTGCCATCCCCGGCGTGGCGGTGGTCGACGTCAGCGGCGCGCTCAAGCGCGAGCTGAGCGTGCTGCTGCGCGCCGAGAAGCTGCGCGAGTACAACGTGCCAGTCACCGAGGTCGTCAACGCGCTGCGGGCCCAGAACGCCAACGCGCCGGTCGGCAAGGTGCGCGGCAGCCTGCAGGACCAGAGCATCCGGCTGGTCGGGCGCATCGAGGCGCCGGCCGACTTCGAGCAGGTGGTGGTGGCGCGGCGCGGCGAGGAGACGGTGCGCCTGGGCCAGCTGGCGGTGGTGCGCGACGGCTTCGCCGAGCTGACGACCTTCAGCGTGCGCAACGGCCAGCCCAACGTCGGCATCTCGCTGACGCGCTCGCGCGACGCCAGCACGGTTTCGGTGGCCAAGGAGGTGCGCACGCTGGTGGCCGACATCGCCAGGGGCCTGCCCGAAGGCACCCGCCTGGTGATCACCGAGGACGGCGGCGAGGATGCCCAGAGCAGCCTCAACAACGTGATCCACGCGCTGGTGTTCGGTGCCGGGCTGACGGTCTTCGTCGTCTACCTCTTCCTCAATTCCTGGCGCTCGACGCTGATCACGGCGCTCAGCCTGCCGACCTCGGTGATCGCCGCCTTCATCGCGGTCTGGCTGTGCGGCTTCACGCTCAACTTCATGAGCCTGCTGGGCCTGTCGCTGGCGATCGGCGTGCTGATCGACGACGCCATCGTCGTGCGCGAGAACATCGTGCGCCACATGGAGCGCGGCGAGGACCGCCGCACCGCGGCGCTGAACGGCACCGCCGAGATCGGCCTGGCGGTGATGGCGACCACCTTCTCGATCGTCGCGGTGTTCGTGCCGGTGGCCTTCATGCCCGGCGTGTCGGGCGAATGGTTCCGGCCCTTCGCGCTGACCGTCGTCGCCTCGGTGATGGTGAGCCTGTTCATCTCGTTCACGCTCGACCCGATGCTGTCGGCCTACTGGGGCGACCCGCCGGGCCACCACGAGGCGCCCAAGCGCGGCATCAGCCGCTGGCTCGCGGTCTTCAACGACTGGTTCGACCGGCAGGCCGACCGCTACGGCCGCGTGATCGCCTGGGCCCTGCACCACCGGACCTGGATGTTCGTGTTCGGTTTCGGCAGCTTCGTGCTGGCCCTGGTGCTGCAGGCGACGGTCGGCGGCTCGAGCTTCCTGCCGGCCTCGGATGCCGGCGTGCTGGCGATCGAGGTGCGCACCCCGTCGAGCAGCAGCCTGGAGTACGCGCGCCTCAAGATGGAGAGCGCGGCCGTGCAGGCGCGCAGCGTGCCGGAGACGGTGGCGACCAACAGCTACGTCAACCCGGGCGGCGGGCGCATCTACGTCGACATCGGCAAGAGCACCGAGCGCAAGCGCTCGGCCGAGCAGATCGCCGTCGACCTGCGCGCGCGCATGCAGCGCCTGGTGGGCGCCGAGTACACCGTGATCGACGACCTGAACAACGGCGTGCAGAAGCCGGTGCAGATCCGCTTCCACGGCAGCGACTCGCGGCAGCTGCTGGCGCTGACCAACGAGTTCATGGACAAGCTGCGCAAGGTGCCGGGCGCGACCGACGTCGGGCTGTCCGAGCAGGACCCGCAGGACGAGCTGAAGATCGAACTGGACCGCGGGCTGGCGAATGCGCTGGGCATCTCGGCCGGCGACGCGGCGCAGGCGCTGCGCGTGGCCTTCGCCGGCGTCGAGGTGGGCGACTGGGTCGATCCGTCGGGCGAGACGCGCGACGTGGCGGTGCGCCTGCATCCCGACGACCGGGTCGATGCCGCCAACATCGAGCGGCTGCCGATCGCCGTGGCCGGCAGCGGCCGCATGGTGGTGCCGCTGGAGCAGATCGCCAGCGTCAGCATGGGCAAGGCGCCCTCGAAGATCGAGCACGCCGACGGCAAGCGGATGATCGCCGTGTCGGCCAACGCGCAGGGCCGTTCGCCGGGCGAGGTGACGGCCGATGCGCTGAAGCTGGCGCGCGCGATGGACTTCCCGCTCGGCTACGGCCTCGAGCTGGCCGGCGCCTCGCGCGACCAGCAGGAGGTGTTCTCCGAGATGGCGATCGCGCTCTTCATGGGCGTGGCGCTGATGTACCTGGTGCTGGTGGTGCAGTTCGGGTCGTTCACCGCGCCGCTGCCGGTGATGCTGTCGCTGCCGCTCAGCCTGATCGGCGTGGTGCTGGCCCTGCTGCTGACCAAGGGCACGCTCAACCTGATGAGCTTCATCGGCATCATCATGCTGGTGGGCCTGGTGGCGAAGAACGGCATCCTGCTGATCGACGCGACGCGCAGCGCCGAGGCGCGCGGCGTCGAGCGCGAGGAGGCGCTGATGGCCGCCGGCCGCCAGCGCCTGCGGCCGATCCTGATGACGACCTTCGCGCTGATCGCGGGCATGCTGCCGGTGGCCATCGGCGTCGGCGAGGGCGGCGAGTTCTACCGGCCGATGGCGGTCGCCATCATCGGCGGCACGCTGACCTCGACGCTGCTGACGCTGCTGGTGATCCCGAGCTTCTACGACAGCATCGAGATCGCGCGCGAGCGCGCCGTGGCCAAGTTCCGCGGCCGCGCGGCACGCTGGTCGGCCTTCCCGGCCTTCGTGGTCACGCTGACCGAGGCGGTGCTGACGCTGCTGATGCTGCGCGCCACCTGGCGCTTGCTGTTGCGCGGCGCGTCCGCGCTCCGGCGCCTGCTGTCGCGCCGCTCGGGGGCGCAGCCGGCCTGACGGCGCGCGGCGCGCTCAGCCCAGGCCCAGCGGCGCCGGGACCAGGCGCACGATGTGGCTGAACAGCGCCGCGTACTCGGCCGCCGGCGCATGACCGAGCAGCGGGTCGTCGTTGCTCGAGAACGCCGCGTCGAGCAGCGCCCAGTCGCTGGCCGTCAGCACCTGCTGCGCCAGCGGCAGCACCTCCTGCTCCTCCAGCCGCATGTGGGTAAGGTAGAAGTCGACGTAGGCCTGCGCCGCCTGCTCGAAGGCATCGCGCCGCGGGGTGCCCATCATCTCGAAGGCGATCAGCGCATGCTCCAGCTCGCGCGTCGCGCGCTCGCCCTCGCCGTGCTCGCGATCCAGGCGGTCCAGCACCCGGCGGCCCTGCGGGCTGCGCGCCCGCAGCAGCGGGAACAGCAGCGTCGACTCCTTGGCGTGGTGCAGCCGTTCGGGAAACTCGGTGATGTAGAACAGCATCGCGCGCAAGGCCCGGAAGTCGGGGACCGTGCCGTCGCGCCGGTGCTGCACCAGCATCAGCGACACGGTGCGCAGCATGGCCGCGAGCGAGGCGTGCTCGTCCCGGATCACCTGCAGGGCGGCATGTTCCATGGACGAATCTCCGCTCACAAGGCCGGGCGCTCGGCCAGCACGCCGGTGCGCAGCAGGTAGCCGACCAGCTTCTCCGAGGCACGGACGCGGTGCGCCACGCTGGACGGGTGGGCCATGGCGGCCTGCCGGACGTCGTAGGCGTCCGCGATGCCGGCGTCGCGATAGGCCGCGGGGTTGTAGTACTCGCCCCAGCAGGCGCGCAGGTAGTCGCCGAGCCAGCGCCGGAACGCCGCCAGCGCCTCGGCGTTCCAGCCCGGCGCGTGGCGCTCGAAGAGCTCGGCCAGGTGCAGCCGCCCGAAGGCGAGGTGACGGGCCTCGTCGATGTGGTGGACCTGGTTGATGCGGCGCGTCAGGGCGTCGACGCGCTCGTCCTGCTCGATGACGACGTTGTAGAAGTCGCCCAGTTCCTCGACCACCATCGCCATGCAGAAGAACACGACCTCTTCCTCGCCGGGCGCGAGCGGCCGCGGCACGAGCGCCAGCTTCTTGTCCGGGTAGACCTTGCCGACGTAGCGGTGGCAGTACTCCCCGAACATCACCATGTGCTTGTTCTCCTCGTCGAGGAAGTGATGCAGGTAGCCGGTGATCGGGCGGCTGTTGCCGCGCGCGTAGAGGCGGTGGGCCAGGCCCTGCACCAGCAGGCGCTCGCCGTGCAGGATCAGGCTGAAGACGTTGGCCATCTCGTGCAGCGCGAGTCGCCGGCGCCCGGCCTCGTCGAGCCCGTCCCAGGCCGGCGTGCCGTGGAGCGACACCAGCTCCGGGGACATCGCCCACGCCGCGTCGTCCAGGCGCTCGGGCCAGTCGATGGCGCGGTAGACGTCGTAGAACTTCCGGCACGACGCGCGCGAGAGGCGATCGGCGATCTCCGAGGCGGTTTCCATGCGGCAGGGGCTCCGGGCAAAGGGGCGAGGGAGCCCCAATGCTAGGAAGCGGCCGTCGCGGCACGCTGATCTGGATCAAGGCGCGGACGCGCCCGGGCCTCTGAAATCGAGGCCCGCCCATCCCCGGGCGCAGCCAGGTCCAGGAGCCCCATGACGCCCATCGATCCTTCCGGCGCCGACGCCGACAGCGCCCGCCCGCTCGCCTTCGGCCTGTACTACTTCGCCAGCGACGAAGGCGGGCCGGCGGCGGCCGCGCAGCGCCGCCTGCTGCTGGAGAGCGCGCGCTTCGCCGACGCGCACGGCTTCTCGGCCGTGTGGGTGCCGGAGCGCCACTTCCACAGCTTCGGCGGCCTGTCGCCCAACCCGTCGGTGCTGGCCGCGGCGCTCGCCGTGGTGACCGAGCGCGTGCGCATCCGCTCCGGCAGCGTGGTCGTGCCGCTGCACCACCCGCTGCGCATCGTCGAGGAGTGGTCGGTGGTCGACTTCCTGTCGAACGGCCGCGTCGATCTCGGCCTGGCCTCGGGCTGGTTTCCCAACGACTTCGTGCTCGCGGCGCCTGGCAGCTATGCACGCCGCGGCGAGCTGGTGTTCGAGCGTGCGGACGAGCTGCGGCGCCTGTGGGCCGGCGGGCTCTATGCCGCCGTCAACGCCGTCGGCGACGAGGTCCAGTTGCGCACCATGCCGCGGCCGGTGCAGCGGGCGCTGCCGCTGTGGATCACCGCGGCCGGCAACCCCGACACCTTCCGCCGCGCCGGTGCGCTGGGACTCCACGTCCTGACCCACTTGCTGGGCCAGTCGCTGCAGGCGCTGGCCGGCAAGATCGCCGCCTACCGCGAAGCCTGGGCCGCCGCCGGCCATCCGGGGCGCGGCACGGTGACGCTGATGCTGCACACCTTCGTCGGCGAGGACGATGCCGAGGTCCGCCGGCAGGTCAAGGCGCCGATGCTGCGCTACCTGGCGAGTTCGGCCAACCTGGTCGGCAGCTATGCGTCGTCGGTCCCGTTCTTCCAGCGGCCGTGCGCGGTCGGGGAGGGCGGCTTCGCGCCGGACGAGATGGCGGACGCGCTGGAGTTCTCGTTCGAGCGCTACTACGCCACCAGCTCGCTGCTGGGCACGCTGGACGCCTGCCTCGAGATGACCGATTGGCTCAAGGCCATCGAGGTCGACGAGGTGGCTTGCCTGATCGACTTCGGCGTCGATCCCGACGCGGTGCTGGCGGCCCTGCCGCTGCTCGACGAGCTGCGTGAGCTGGCGAACCTCGACGAGGCCCTGCTGCCGCAGGCCTGAGCGGCCACGCCGCTCAATCCGGCGGCAGCTGTTCGCCCAGCTCGCGCAGCAGTCGCGTCAGCGCCTCGCGCCAGGCGACGAGCAGGGGCCGCCAGGCCGCCGCGGGCGCCGATTCGCGCTGCAGGGCCTCGAACTGACGGGCCAGCAGCTCCAGCCGGACGGCGCCGAGCGAGGCGCCGACGCCGCCCACGTCGTGCACGTCGCGCCGTACTGCGTCGGCCGACGCGCCGGGCGCGCCGGCCAGCAGCGCATCGACGCTGTCGATGTGCTGGCCGTACAGCTCGACGAACTGGCGCAGCGAGCGCAGGTAGAGCCCGTGCCTGCCCGCGAAGAACTGCAGGCCGCGCGCGGTGTCCAGGCCGTCGATGCGCCCAAGCGCCGCGATCGCGGTGGCGGCATCGTGCGCGCCGGGAGGCGTCGGTGAGGGGGCGGTCATCGGGGCGGGACTGGGGCTGGGGCGACGGACGGCCCTAGCTTCTCACGGCGGGCCGCGCCGAGGCCAGCAAGCCGCCCCGGCGCGAAACGCCCCCATCGGAACTGTTGCCCCTTGCGCGCCATGCCGATAGGCTGCGCGCCACACTGCCCCTGCCGGGCGCCGCTCGGCCTGCCCACCCACCCGCCACCCCGATGACCTGGACGACCCCGGACACCGAGCCCTCGCCCCGCACTGCCGTTCCGGCCCCGGTCGGTGGGCGCCTGCGATCGGTGCTCCTGGCTTCCGGGCTGGCCACCGTGCTGGGCCTCGTCGCCCTGGTGGGCTGGGCCTTCGACCTGCCCGCCCTGCGCAGCGTGATCCCCGGCGCCGTGACGATGAAGGTCAACACGGCCCTGGGCCTGTCCGTCTCGGGCCTGGCCTTGTGGGTGGCCGCCGTCGCCGGCCCTGCCCGGCGCTGGCTGGTCGACGGGCTGGCGGCGTTCGTCGGCCTGATCGGCCTGGTCACGCTGGCCCAGTACGCCTTCGGCTGGAATGCCGGCATCGACGAGCTCCTGGTGCGCGACACCGACGCCGCCTTCAACCAGGCCAAGGGGCGCCCGTCGCCGTACACGGCCCTTGCCCTGGCCTGCCTCGGGGCCGGCCTGCTGGCGCTGTCGCGGCCGGCCCTGGTCGTCGCGGCGCGCGCCGCCGGCGGCGTGGTCACGGCCATCGGCGTCGTCTCCTTCGTCGGCTACCTGTGGAATGCCAGCGAGATCGTCACGGACGACCTGGTCCCGCCGGTCGCCGTCAACACGGCCGTCGCGCTGACGCTGCTGGGCATCGCGATGATGCTGTCCAGCCTCCCGCCGGCCGGGGCGGGGCAGGTCCACGCGCGCAGCCGGCTCGAGCGGCTCGTGCTGCGCGGCTTCGTCCCGGCCGTGCTGCTGGTGCTGGTCGGCGGGCGCTTCACCTACGAGTCGGGCGCGAACTTCACGCAGACGGCCGAGCGCATCGCGCACACCCAGGAGGTGCGGGCCGAGCTCGGCCACGTCTACGGCGCGGTCACCGACACGCAGGCGGCGCTGCGCGACTTCGTGCTGACCGGCGTGCAGGCCCACCAGGAGGAGTTCCTCGCCCGCGCGGCCTACGCCCGCGAGCGCGTGAGCGCGCTCGGCGTGCTGGTGTCGGACAACGCGCCGCAGACCGAGCTCCAGGAGCGCCTGGCGGGCCTGGTCGAGCAGCGCATCGAGGCCTTGCGCGAGATCGCCGCGCTGCACGACGGCGACGGGGCGCTCGCGGCGCAGCAGGCCATGGTCGCCGATGCCAGCGCGGGCCGGATGCAGCGGATCCGTGCCTTGATCGACCGCATGGAGGAGGCCGAGGTCGCCCTGCTCGAGACGCGCCTGAACCGTGCCCACGACCAGCGCGGGACGACGCTCGGCTGGCTGCTGCTGACGCTGGGCGTGCTGGGTGCCTTGTCGCTGCTGCTGTTGCGCAGCATCCGCAGCGAGATGGCCGCCCGCAGCCGGGCCGAGGACGATCTCCGGCAGATCAACGCCCGCCTCGAGCAGGCGCGCCTCGAGGCCGACGCGGCCAACCGCGCCAAGTCGGCCTTCCTGGCCAACATGAGCCACGAGATCCGCACGCCGATGAGCGCGATCATCGGCCTGACGCACCTGATGCAGCGCGAAGCCCGCGACGGACCGCAGCGCGACCGCCTGGGCAAGGTCGGCGAGGCGGCCCAGCACCTGCTGCAGCTGATCAACGACATCCTCGACATGTCGAAGATCGAAGCCGGCAAGCTGACGCTGAGCGAGACCGAGTTCTCGGTCGATGCGCTGCTGTCCGGCGCCACCGGCATGGTCGGCGCGAAGGCGCGCGAGAAGGGGCTGGAGGTCGTGCTCGACACCGACCACCTGCCGGCCCGCATGGTCGGCGACGCGATGCGCCTGTCGCAGATCCTGATCAACCTGCTGTCCAACGCGGTCAAGTTCACCGATCACGGCTGGGTCCGCCTGCGCGGCGAGCTGCTGAAGGAGGACGGCGAGCGCCTGCTGGTGCGCTTCGAGGTGCAGGACACCGGGCCGGGGATCTCGCTCGAGCAGCAGGCCCGGCTCTTCACGGCCTTCCAGCAGGCCGACGAGACGATCTCGCGCCAGCATGGCGGCACCGGGCTGGGGCTGGCACTGTCGCGACAGCTCGCCATCGCCATGGGCGGCGAGGCGGGGGTGACCAGCGCGCCGGGTGCCGGCAGCCGCTTCTGGTTCACGGCCTGGTTGAGGCGCGGCAGCCAGGCGGTGCAGCAGCCCCTGGCCCTGCCGGCCGCCGGCCTGCGGGCGCTGCTGGTCGACGACCTGCCCGAGTCGCTGGCCACCATCGGCGAGCGGCTGCAGACGATGGGCATCGCGGTCGACGCGCACGGCAGCGGCGAGGCGGCGATCGAGCGGGTCCGGGCCGAGACGGCGGCCGGGCGGCGCTACGACCTGCTGATCATCGACTGGCGCATGGAGCCGCTCGACGGCTTCGAGACCTTCAGGCGCCTGCGCGGGCTGCTGGGCGACGCGGTGCCGCCGGCCCTGCTGATCACGGCCTTCGACGATCCCGACCTGGCGCAGCGAGCCGCCAGCGCGCGTTTCGACGCGGTCATGGTCAAGCCCCTCACGCAGTCGGCGCTGCAGGACACGCTGACGCGGATCTTCAGCAAGGAGGCCTTCGCCGAACGGCCCGTCTCGCTGCCGGCGTCGGATGCCGAAGCGCTGCTGCGGGCGCGGCACGCCGGGCAGCGCGTGCTGCTGGCCGAGGACAACCCGATCAATCGACAGGTGGCCGAGGAACTGCTCGGCTCGGCCGGCCTGCTGGTCGAGACCGCCTTCGACGGCGCGCGCGCCGTCGAGATGGCGCTGTCGCGGCGCTACGAGCTGGTGCTGATGGACATGCAGATGCCGGTGATGGACGGCCTGGAGGCGACGCGCACGATCCGCCGGAGCGCGGGCTGGGGGATGCCCATCATCGCCATGACCGCCAATGCCTTCGTCGAGGACCGCGCGGCCTGCCTCGATGCCGGCATGAACGACCACATCGTCAAGCCGGTCGATCCGGCGCTGCTGTACGCGACCGTGCTGCGCTGGCTGCCGCTGCGCGAGACGGCCGGGCGTGCGGCCGTGCCGGACGAGGACGAGCGCGCGGCGCAGCACGACCGGCAGGCTGCCCTGCGCAGCGCCATCGCCGCTGTCGACGGCATCGACATCGACGTCGCCCTCGCCAACGTCGCGAACCAGCTGCCGCTGCTGATCCGCATGATGCGGCGCTTCGCGGCGACCTACCGGCATGGCCTGCCCGAGCTGCTCGACAGCTCGGGCGACGCACAGGATCTCGGCCTGCGCTGGCGGACGGTCTGCCACTCGATCCGCGGTGCGCTCGGGACCGTGGGGGCGACCGCGCTGCTCGGCGAGGTCGAGGCGCTCGAACGCGAACTCGGCGCCGCCGCCGCGCGGTCCGAGCTGATCGAACGCGGCCGGCGGCTCCACGATGGCTTCGTCGCGCTGGTCGGCCGCGTCGAAGCGGCGGTCGGCAACTAGGAACGCCTCAGGCCGCGCCGGTGCCGACCTCGCCGCGGCGCAGCCGCGAGCGCAGGCCCCAGTGCCACAAGGCGTCCGCGGACAGCGGCATCACCATGAACACGTGCTCGACGATGCCGAGCGCCAGCAGGCTGCCCAGCAGGCTGAGCGCCGCCACCTCGTGCGGCGCGGCGCCGGCCGCGGTCGCCGCCTGCCACAGCAGCACGGCGGCGACGACCGAGGCGAGCAGCGACACCGGGAACAGCGCATTGATCGCACGCCGCCGGAAGTAGCTCTGCAGGTAGGCCAGGTGCGGCGGCAGCAGCCGCTCGCCGAGGTTGCGCACGCCCAGGAAGATGTTGAGCTTGGCACTCTGCCGCATCGTCCACAGGACCACGAAGGTCCACCAGCCGGTCTGGTTGGGGCCGTCGCCGACGGCCAGCATCACCGCGAGCGCCAGCACGGCGAGGGCCAGCTCGTGATGCAGCACCGATTGCAGGGCGAAGCCGGCGCGTCGCCAGCCGCGGGCGTCGGGCGGGCAGGCGGTGCGGCGCGAGCCGGTGACGAAGCCCAGCAGCAGGGCGATCTCGGCCCAGGCCCAGACCACGAGGCTGCAGACGAAGGCGAGGTAGGCGCCGGTCACCCGCGTGTCGTCGGCCGTGATCGACAGGCCGGCCAGCGCCAGCAGCAGCAGCAGCGTCGCGCCGGCCAGCGTCCACTTGAAGGTCCGGCGCGGCAGGCCGTCGAGGTAGAGGATCGCGCCCGTGCTGAACCACCACACGAGGACCGTGAAGGCGATCGGCAGGGCGTACTGCAGCATGGCGGTGCCTTCGCCTCACCAGGCCGGCGCGAGCCGCACGTCCTGCGGCAGGGCGTTCGGCTTGGCCGGCAGGCAGTACAGGCGCAGGAAGGTGGCCGCGCCCGCCAGGCCGAGGCCGAGGCGCTGCAGGCCGCCGATCAGCCCGCCGCGCGCCTGCGCGTCGGCGATCGCCAGCGAGATGCGGCGCAGCCGCTCCAGCCCCGCCGCGAAACGCGGGTCGTCCAGGTCCAGCGTCAGCGGGAAGACCTGCTTCGAGATCTCCGTCGTGATGCGGAAGACCTGGAAGTCGTAGGCCGTCGGGTCGAGGCCGAGCGCGGCATGGAACTGCGGCCGCGCGTGGTCGCGGACGTACATGGTCGCGAACACCGCCAGCACGAAGAAGCGGATCCACCAGCGGTTCACGCCCTTCAGCAGCGAGGGGTCGGCGCGCATCAGCAGCGCGAAGGCCTCGCCGTGGCGGAATTCGTCGTTGCACCAGCGGTCGAACCACTGGAAGATCGGGTGGAAGCGCAGCTCGGGATGCCGCTCGACCTGGCGGTAGATGCTGATGTAGCGCGCGTAGCCGATCTTCTCGGACAGGTAGGTCGCGTAGAAGATGAACTTGGGCTTGAAGTAGGTGTACTTCTTGGCGCGCGCCAGGAAGCCCAGGTCCACGCCGATGCCGAAGTCCTTGAGCCACTGGTTGATGAAGCCGGCATGGCGGCTCTCGTCGCGCGCCATGTAGCCGAACAGGTCGCGCATGTCGGGGTTCTTCACGCGCTTCTTGATCTCGGCATAGAGCACGCAGCCGGAGAACTCGGCCGTGACCGAGCTGATCAGGAAGTCGCTGAACTCCTGGTACAGGCCTTCGGGCAGGTTCGAGAAGTCGCCCTGCATGTCGGCCGGGCGCTGGAAGTGCTCGCGGTTGGCGTCGGCGGCGAACTCGGCCATCAGCGCGTCCCACTGCGGGCGCACGGCGCTGATGTCGAGCCGGTCCATCGCCTCGAAGTCGGTCGTGTAGAAGCGCGGGTTGAGCGCGGTGTCCTGCAGCGCGCGCTCGGTGGCCTCGTTCGGGGCGGCGGTCGGGCCGGGCAGGGCGTCGGTGGCGTTCATGGGCGCTTCCTCGGAAGGGGACGGGCGTGGGCCGGGGCGGTGCGCCCGGCGGAGAAGCTCACTTCGTACAGCAGGGTCAGCTCGAAGCGCGCCGTGAGGTGGGTCCACAGCCGCGCCAGCCAGCCGGCGCGGCGCACGCTGGCGCGGCGCTCGCAGCGCAGGCGCTGGCCGTAGGCGACGTGCGTCGGCGCGTCGAGCACGCGGACCGCATCGCCGGGGCCGACCTCGACGCCCTGCAGCTCGACGTGGGCATGGCAGTCGTCCGGCGTGTGCGCGATGACGACGGTGCAGGGCACCTCGATGCGGCGGGCGAAGGCGCTCATCGTGGGTCCTGACGATCGTTCTGCGGATCGTTCTGCCGATGCGCCAGCAGCCGCGAGAAAACCGCCGCATTGGTCGGGCCGAAGGACCCGAGGTCGATCTCGCGGCCGGTGCCCGGGTCGAGCAGCGTCAGCCGGCCGTCCGCATGACCGATCAGCCGGAACGGCAGGTCGGGCGTGAGGCCCTGGCGCTTGCGCTCGCGGGCCAGGCCGCGCATGGTGCCGCGCAGGAAGCCGTTGCTGCCCGGCGCGACCGAGTCGATCTGCCGGCCGGCCTCGACGATGGCGATGCTGCCGTCGGGCCGGTCCTCGAAGTTCAGCTCGCGCACCAGCACCGAGGCGGCTTCGGGCGCGTGCGTGGCGCCGATGCCGGTCAGGCGCACGGCGCCGGCGGCCAGCAACGCGGCGACCAGCATCGCGCCCAGCGCGATCAGCGGCGCGCGCGGCACGGAGGCGGCGGCGGTGTGCGACATGGCGTTCCGATCAGGCAGCGAGCGGCCGGCCCTGCGGCGGCGCGCCGGGCACGGTGGATTCCACGATCGCCGGTCGCGCCATGCCGGCGGACTCGGCCAGCGCCGCGGCGAACAGGCTCGCGGTGCGCTCGGCCTGGGGCAGCGCCCGCAGCATCGGCTGCGTGCGGGCGAGGTGCCACGGGCGCGCGTGCGGCCACAGGTGCAGGTAGGCGATGCGCTCGCCGGGCAGCAACTGCAGCGCGATGTCGCCGCTGCCGTCGCGGCGACGCTGCAGCGAGGCCGAGGCGATGCGCTCGAAGGGCAGGTTGTAGCTCACGCTCAGCACGATGCCGATGCGCATCACCACGCGGCGGTCGGTCAGCGTGTACAGGCTGGTGCGCGCCGTCAGCCAGGCCAGCGCAGCCAGCAGGCCGAGCGCCAGCAGCGCCAGCGGCAGCATCGTCACCGCGTGCAGCGCGGCCTGCAGCGGGTCCAGGCCGTCGTTCCAGGCACTGCTGCCGCGCCACGCCAGCAGCAACGCGAAATAGAGCGCGAGCTTGCGGACATGGAAGACCTCGACGGCGATGGCGCGCCAGTCCGGCGCGCCCTGCCACAGCAGGCGTTCGCCGGCCGGCAGGCGCTCGGGCAGGCCGGGGAAGGGTTCGAAGTCGTGGTCATCGCTCATGGGTTGACTCCATCACCGGCCCGGCTCAGAACAGCGGCTCCTGCCGGTCCGCCGTGGCGTACAGGGTTCCGGCACCGAAGTAGGCGCCGATCTTTTCTTCCTCGAGCAGCGTGACCTGGTCGGGATGCCGGGTTCGCGGCACGCCGGCCAGCTGGGAGCCCAGCACCGACTGCACCACGACCTGCCGGTCGGTGATGCGCGCGAAGTTGATCGGCACCAGGACCTGCGGCCCCTTGGCGGCATGTGGCACGCTGACCTCGAGGTAGCGGAACAGCGCCTCGGAGCGGTCGACCCACAGCTCGCGCACGGTACCGCCGACCCGCCCGTCGGAGCCGACGACCGGCAGGCCGCGCGGATCGGCGTCTTCGCCCGCCACGCCGTAGCCCGGCGCGGCGCGCAGCGGCACGATCTTGGTCTCGCCCTCGAAGGTCACGTCGGCCACGTCGGCGCGGTCGGCATAGGCGCCGGGACCGACCCCCAGGTCCTGCATCGGGTCGCCGGTCGGCCGCAGCGGTGCGCCCGGCCAGGCGCCGGTCGGCACGGCGGCCAGCGACTGCTTCGAGGTCTTGCCGCTGGGCGCCATGACGCTGTCGCCGTTGGCCATCCGGAAGGTCTTGGGTTCGGGCACCGAGGGCCAACCCTGGACCTTGACGCGCGCGTTCGTGCGGTCGGATTCGAGCGGGTAGCCCTCGCGCTTGTTCTCGCGGTGCAGGTAGTAGATCAGGCCGGCGAAGAAGATCCAGAAGACGTAGAGCGCGATCTGCGCCACGTCGATGTAGCCGGTGATGGCGCCTGTGCTCATGGTGCGTCTCCTCTTGGTGGAACGGGGTCAGCCGGGGAACTCGGCCAGGCCGAACTTGGCGGGGGGCGGGCGTCGCTGCCCGGTTGCGTCGCGGACCAGCGGGCCGATCGCCACCAGCGTGGCGAACAGCAGCAGGATCTCGAGGTGGTAGACGAAGCTGTAGCCGACCGAGGGGCCGCTCAGCGCCGGGCCCAGGCGGCCGTCGACCGCGAGGCCCGAGACGACATCGCGCAGCGCGCCGCCGAAGGCGATCGCCACGCCGCCGGCCGTGGCCTGCACGGCGCCCCAGGCGCCTAGCGCCAGGCCGCGGCGATCGCGGTGGTCGAGGTTCATGGCGGCCGTGAGCGTCGCGACCGAGAACAGGCCACCGCCGAAGCCGATCAGCACGGCGCCGCAGCGGAACAGCAGGGGCGAGCCCATCGGCTCGGCGAAGATCACGGCCGCGAAGGCCACGACGCCGGTGAGGATGCCGAAGGCCGCCAGGCGGTAGGGGTCGCCGCCATGGTGCAGCCAGCGTGCGGCCAGCGCGAAGGCGGCCAGCGCCCCGCCGGCCATCAGCGCCGTCAGGGCGCTGGTGGCGCCGACGGCCAGGTGCATGATCTGGCCGCCGTAGGGCTCGAGCAGGATGTCCTGCATGCTGAAGGCCGCCGTGCCCAGGCCGATGGCCACGAGCAGCCGGCTGGCCTGCCCGCCGCCGATGAGGGCCTGCCAGGAGGCGCGGAAGGACGGGCGCGGCGCGCCGCGCTGGCCGGCGGTGCGCGACGGATCGCGCGCCTCCTGCTTCCACAGGGCCACGATGTTGAGGGCCATCGTCAGCATGGCCGCGCCCTGGATCACCTGGATCAGCTTGATCTGGCTGAAGTCCGCCAGCAGCACGCCGAAGGCCCCCGACGCGAGCACCATGCCCAGCAGCAGCATCACGTACATCAGCGCGACGACGCGCGGCCGCGTGTCGACGGGCGCGAGGTCGGTCGCCAGCGCCAGGCCCGCGGTCTGCGTCGTGTGCAGGCCGGCACCGACCAGCAGGAAGGCCAGCGCCGCGCCGATGTGGCCGTAGACGATGGGGCCGTGCGTGTCGCCCGACAACACCAGCAGCGCGAAGGGCATGATCGCGAGGCCGCCGAACTGCAGCAGCGTGCCCATCCAGATGTAGGGCACGCGCTTCCAGCCCAGCGCCGAGCGGTGCGTGTCGGAGCGGAAGCCCACCAGGGCGCGGAAGGGCGCGAACAGGATGGGCAGCGCGACCATCAGCGACACCAGCCAGGCCGACATGCCCAGCTCGACGATCATCACCCGGTTGAGCGTGCCGTTGAGCAGCGCCAGGGCCATGCCCACCGAGACCTGGAACAGCGACAGCCGCAGCAGGCGCCCGAGCGGCAGCTCGTCGGTCGCGGCATCGGCAAACGGCAGGAAGCGCGGACCCACGCGCACCCAGGTGCGCGCCAGGCGGTCGTTGAGCTGCCGTGCCGGGTTCATGGATGCACCAGCTCCAGGGCCTGCGAGGTGTAGAAGCCGCTGGCGATGCGCTGCGTGCGGCCGCGCTGCCAGGCGCCCAGCAGCGGGTCACCGGCCAGCAGGCGGTGCAGTGTGCGTTCGGCCACCGGCACGATGCTCGGGGCGCGATCGCCGCGCGGGAACAGCCGGCCGACCGCGTGCATCGCGGCCAGTGCGGGGTTGCTGGGCGCATGCGTGAAGACGATCGAGCGCGAGGTGCGCAGCGCCAGCCCGGCGAGCACGCGCACCGCGTCGCCGGCCTGGTAGTGGATCAGCGAGTCCATGCCGACCACGTGATCGAAGCGGCCCAGCGACGGGTCCAGCATGTCGCCGTCGATGAAGTCGATGCGGCCGGCCCCCAGGTCGCGCGGTGCACGCTCGCGGGCCAGGTCGATCAGCGTCGGCGACAGGTCGATGGCCGTGACCCAGGCGCCGCGCCGGGCGGCCTCGACCGCCAGCGCCCCGGTGCCGCAGCCGGCATCGAGCAGTCGCGCACCGCGCAGGTCGGCCGGCAGCCAGGACAGCAGCGTCGCGCGCATGCGGTCGCGGCCGGCGCGCACGGTGGCGCGGATGCCGCTGACCGGCGCGTCCGAGGTCAGCCGCGCCCAGGCCTGCGCCGCGGTGCGGTCGAAGTAGGTCTCGATCTGACCGCGCCGTTCGAGGTAGGTGGCGTCGCTCATCGCAGCCTCCTTCAATCGAAACCCAGCAGGTCGAAGATGTCGCGGTCCTTCATCGGCACCGCCTTCAAGGGCTCGCTGCCCAGCCACAGGGCCGCGGCGAGCCGCAGGTACTCCTTCTGCACCGCCTCGAGCTCCGGCGAATACTCCATCTCGAACAGCGTCGACTTCTTGAGGCGGCTGCGGCGGATCACGTCGAGGTCGGGGAAGTGGGCCGCGAGCTTGAGGCCGATGCGGTCGTTGTACTTGTCGATCTGGTCGGTGGCCGCGCTGCGATTGGCGATCACGCCCCCGAGGCGCACGTTGTAGTTCTTGGCCTTCGCGCCGATCGCCTGGACGATGCGGTTCATCGCGAAGATCGAGTCGAAGTCGTTGGCGGTGACGATCAGCGCGCGGTCGGCATGCTGCAGCGGCGCGGCGAAGCCGCCGCAGACCACGTCGCCCAGCACGTCGAAGATCACCACGTCGGTGTCTTCCAGCAGGTGGTGTTCCTTCAGCAGCTTGACGGTCTGGCCGACCACGTAGCCGCCGCAGCCGGTGCCGGCGGGCGGGCCGCCCGCCTCGACGCACATCACGCCGTTGTAGCCCTCGAAGACGAAGTCCTCGGGGCGCAGCTCCTCGGCGTGGAAGTCGACGGTCTCGAGCACGTCGATGACGGTCGGCAGCATCTTCTTCGTCAGCGTGAAGGTGCTGTCGTGCTTGGGGTCGCAGCCGATCTGCAGCACGCGCTTGCCCATCTTGGAGAAGGCGGCCGAGAGGTTGCTGGACGTCGTGCTCTTGCCGATGCCGCCCTTGCCGTAGATCGCGAGCACCTTGGCGGTGCCGATCTTCAGGTTCGGGTCGAGTTCGACCTGGACGCTGCCTTCGCCGTCCTCGCGGATGGAGCGCGAGCCCGGGCGCTTGATGTCGGGGAACGGAACGGTGGTGGTGCTCATGCGAATGCCTCCGATCGATTACTGACTTGGCAGGCTCCGAGCGGTCGGCATCCGCCCGCATTCGCCTCGACTCCGATCCCCCTGCGGGGGGCCCTCTCCGTGGGTCTCATGCGGGGCTTCCTTCGAATACGCCTTCGAGGCGGTCTTCCAGCTCGTCGCCCGCGCGTCGCAGCGCGTCGAGCATCTGCGCGTCGGGCTTCCAGAACTTGCGCTCGCAGGCTTCGAGCAGGCGGCTCGCGACCCTGGCAGACGCCGTGGGGTTCAGCTTCGCGAGGCGCTCGCGCATCGCCGGGTCGAGCATGAAGGTCTGGCTCAGCTGCTCGTAGACCCAGGGCTGGACCTGGCCGGTCGTCGCCGACCAGCCCATGGTGTTGGTGACGTGCACCTCGATCTGGCGCACGCCCTCGTAGCCGTGCTCCAGCATGCCCTCGTACCACTTCGGGTTGAGCATGCGGGTGCGGGTCTCCAGCGCGACCTGCTCGGTCAGCGTGCGCACCGTGCCACCGCCGCTGGCGTCGCGCGTCTGGTCGCCGATGTAGACCGGGGCCACCTCGGCGTCCGCGCCTTCCCTGGCCGACTTCGCGCGCTTGACCGCGCGGCTGATGCCGCCCAGCGTGTCGAAATAGGTGTCGATGGTGGTGACGCCGAGTTCCACCGAGTCGAGGTTCTGGTAGGCCAGCTGCACGCCGGCCAGCACGCTGTTCAGCAGCGCGGCCTGCTGCACCGGCCGGCCGGCACGGCCGTAGGCGAAGCCCTTGCGGCGCGTGTAGGTCTCGGCCAGCTGGTCGGCGTCGTCCCAGCGGCTGTTGTCGACCAGGCTGTTGACGTTGGAACCGTAGGCGCCCTCGGCATTGCCGAAGACGCGCAGCGACGCGGTCTCGAGGTCGCCGCCGTGTTCGGCCTGGTAGGCCAGCGCGTGCTTGCGGATGAAGTTCTGCTCGATCGGCTCGTCGGCGGATGCGCCCAGGAAGGCCGCCTCGGCCAGCAGCTTGATCTGCAGCGGCAGCAGGTCGCGGAAGATGCCCGACAGCGTGATGATCACGTCGACGCGCGGCCGGCCCAGCTGCTCGAGCGGCAGCAACTCCGCACCGGCCAGCCGGCCGTAGCTGTCGAAGCGCGGCCTGGCGCCCATCAGCGCCAGCGCCTGGCCGATCGGGCCGCCCTCGCTCTTGAGGTTGTCGGTGCCCCACAGCACCAGCGCGATCGACTCGGGGAAGGCGTGGCCGTCGGCCATGTAGCGGTCGAGCAGGCGCTGTGCCTGGCGCGCGCCGTCCTGCACCGCGTAAGCGCTGGGGATGCGGAACGGGTCGAAGCCGTGCAGGTTGCGGCCGGTCGGCAGGATGGCCGGCGTGCGCAGCAGGTCGCCGCCCGGGGCGGGGCGCAGGAAGCGGCCGTCGAGGGCGTGCAGGATGCCGTCGAGCTCGTGGTCCTCGGCCATCAGCGCGTCGGCCGCGGCCAGCTCGGTCAGGAGCGCAAGCGTGTCGGCGTCTTCCACGAGCGCCGCAGCCGGCGTGCCGCCGACCAGCGCCGCGACGACGTCGCGCGGCGGCCGGGCGCCGTGCGAGGCCTCGGCCAGCGACAGCAGCAGGTCCACGCGCTGTGCCGGGGTCGGCGCCTGGCCGACGACGTGCAGGCCGTGCGGGATCAGCGTGTACTCGAGCTCCAGCACGGCGTCGTTGAGTCGCGCGATGCGCTCGGGCGCGTCGGCGCTCCACGCCGGCTCGACGGTCGCGAGCTCGAGCCCGGCGGCCTGCGCCTGGATCATCGTCGCCAGCTCGGCCGACTCGACCGCGGCGTCGGGCTCCAGCCCGCGGTAGCGCTCGAGCAGCGCCTTCAGGTCGACCAGCCCCTTGTAGAGCCCGGCTTGTGCGACCGGCGGCGTGAGGTAGCTGATCAGCGTGGCGGCCGCGCGGCGCTTCGCGATCGTGCCTTCGGAGGGGTTGTTCGACGCGTAGAGGTAGAAGTTGGGCAGGTCGCCGATCAGCCGGTCGGGCCAGCAGCTGGCCGACATGCCGTTCTGCTTGCCGGGCATGAACTCCAGCGCGCCGTGGGTGCCGAAATGCAGCACCGCGTCGGCGCGGAAGTCCTCGCGCAGCCAGCGGTAGAAGGCCGAGAAGGCGTGCGTCGGTGCGAAGCCCTTCTCGAACAGCAGGCGCATCGGGTCGCCTTCGTAGCCGAAGGCCGGCTGCACGCCGACGAAGACGTTGCCGAAGCGCTCGCCCAGCACGAAGATCGAGCGGCCGTCGCTCTGCTGCTTGCCGGGCGCCGGGCCCCACTGGGCCTCGATCTCCTTGAGGTGCTTCTCGCGCCGCACGTGGTCGTCGGCCGCGACGCGCGCGTGCACGTTGGCCTGGGCCCCGAGCTGCTGGGCGTTGCCGTGGATGATGCATTCGCGCAGTTCGTCGACGCTGGCCGGCATCGCGACGGTGTAGCCCTCGCGCTGCATCGCTGCCATGGTGTTGAACAGCGACTCGAAGACCGACAGGAAGGCGGCCGTGCCGGTATTGCCGGCGTTGGGCGGGAAGTTGAAGACGACCGCCGCGACCTTGCGCTCGGCGCGTTGCGAGCGCCGCAGGTCGACCAGCCGGCCGACGCGCGCCGCCAGCGCATCGGCGCGCTCGATGCAGCTGTGCATGTCGTGCGCGTCGTGGTTCCTGAAGGTGCAACCGTGCGAGCAGCCGGTGCAGGCGATGTGCTCGGCGCTGCCGCGGCCGCCGAAGACCATCGAGCCGGTGGCGCCGTCGAGCTCGGGGATCGCGACCATCATCGTGGCCTCGACCGGCAGCAGGCCGCGCGGCGAACCGCCCCACTGGTCCAGGCTCTGGAACTCGACCGGCGTGACGGCCAGGTAGGGCACGTCGAGCCGCGCCAGGATGTCCTCGGCCGCCTTCGCGTCGTTGTAGGCGGGCCCGCCGACCAGCGAGAAGCCGGTCAGCGACACCACGGCATCGACGACCGGCCGTCCGTCGGCGAGGAAGTAGGCGTCGATGGCCGGCCGCGAGTCGAGCCCGGTCGCGAAGGCCGGCAGCACGCGCAGGCCGCGCGCCTCCATCGCGGTGATCACGCCGTCGTAGTGGTCGGTGTTGCCGGCCAGCAGGTAGGAGCGCATCAGCAGCAGGCCGACGGTGCCGCGCCTGCCGGTGGTGGCGACGCTCGGCAGCTGCGTCGCATCGACCGCCATGCGCTGGCGCAGGCGCGGATGGTAGACGCCGACCTCGGGGTACTCGGCCGGCGGCTGCGGCTTGACGAGCCCGCGCAGCCCCTTGCGCGGCCCGTCGGCATAGCGATCCACGAGGAACTGCACGAGGTTGCCGATGTTGGCTTCCGATCCGGCCAGCCAGTACTGCAGCGTGAGGAAGTAGGCCCGCACGTCCTGGGCCGTACCCGGGATGAAGCGCAGGATCTTCGGCAGCCGGCGCAGCATCTTCATCTGCTGGGCCCCGGCCGTCGCCTTCACGCCGGCTTCGTTGCCCTTGGCCTCGGGCTTGCCGCGCAGCCGCTTCAGGAAGGCCAGCGCGCCGCTCGCCGGCGCGCCCATGTCGAACTTGCCCATGCGGGTGAGCTTCATCACCTCGCTGGCCGACATCGCGCAGACCATCGCGTCGCAGTGCTCGCGGCGCGCCTGGAGGGCCGGCAACACCGGCAGGAAGTGATCCTCCATGAACAGCATGGTCGCGATGACGATGTCGCCGCGCCCGATGTCGGCGAGGCAGCGGTCCAGGGCCGCCGGGTCGCTGCTCCACTCGGCGGCGGCATGCACGCTCAGCGACAGGCCCGGCATCGTGCGCGCCAGCGTCCGGTTGGCCCGCTCGGCGGCGCTGGCCAGGTGGCTGTCCATCGTGACCAGCACGACGCGCATCAGGGGGCGCGGCACGAGCTCAACGACTGAAGTGCGCTTTGGCGTCATACAGCGTCTCGACGGTGATCAGATCGACGCCGCGTTCGTGCGCATAGCGCTCGGTGTTGCGGCGGGCCTTGCCCCGGACGAAGAAGGGGATCTTCTGCAGCTCCTTCTCGGCTTCCGCCGCCCACACGGCCGGACCGGTCGCGACGGCGAGCGCCAGGTCGGCCGGGACCTCGATCTGCGGCGCGGACTCGGCGGCTTGCGGCTGCCGCGTGCTGCCCAGGTGCGAGGGCGCAGCATCCTCATGGAACTCGGCGTCGCCGCGGAACATGCCGATCAGGTGCTCCTCGAGCCCCATCATCAGCGGATGCACCCAGGTGTCGAACAGCACGTTCGCGCCTTCGAAGCCCATCTGCGGCGAGTAGCGCGCGGGGAAGTCCTGCACGTGGACCGGCGCCGAGATCACCGCGCAGGGGATGCCCAGGCGCTTGGCGATGTGGCGCTCCATCTGCGTGCCGAGCACCAGCTCGGGCCGCAGCTCGGCGATGCGGGCCTCGATCTCGAGGTAGTCGTCGCTGATCAGGGCCTCGCAGTCGTGGAGCTTCGCGGCGTCGCGCACGTCGCGCGCGAACTCGCGGCTGTAGCTGCCGATGCCGACGACCGCGAAGCCGAGTTCCTGCGAGGCCACGCGCGCTGCCGCGACGGCATGGGTCGCGTCGCCGAAGACGAAGACGCGCTTGCCGGTCAGGTAGGTCGAGTCGACGGAGCGCGCGTACCAGGGCGAGCGCGACGCGGCATCGGCGAGTGCGGCGGACGGGTCGATGCCGGCCAGCTGCGCGACCTCGGCGATGAAGTCGCGCGTTGCGCCGGCGCCTATCGGGATGGTCCTCGTGGCCGGCTGCTTGAAGGTCCGCGTGAGCCATTGCGCGGCCTGCGAGGCGGTCTCGGGGTAGAGCACGACGTTGAAGTCGGCCTCGCCGAGGCGGGCGAGGTCCTCGGGCGTGGCGCCGAGCGGTGCGACGACGTGGACGTCGACGCCCAGCCGGTCGAGCAGGCCGCGGATCTCGTGCAGGTCGTCGCGGTGCCGGAAGCCCAGCGCCGTGGGGCCGAGGATGTTGCAACGCGGGCGCTGGCCCGGCGGCCGCCCGGGGCGGGGCTCGCCCGGGGGCGGCGCCTTCGGGCCGGCGAGCGCGCGCACCATCTGGTAGAAGGTCTCGGCCGCGCCCCAGTTCTCCTTGCGCTGGTAGGACGGCAGATCCAGCGCCACGACCGGGATCGGCAGCGCGAGCGCCTTGGCCAGGCCGCCCGGATCGTCCTGGATCAGCTCGGCGGTGCAGGAGGCGCCGACCATCATCGCCTTCGGCGCGAAGCGTTCGTAGGCGTCGCGGGCGGCGTTCTTGAACAGCTCGGCGGTGTCGCCGCCCAGGTCGCGCGCCTGGAAGGTCGTGTAGGTCACGGGCGGCCGGCGGTCGCGCCGCTCGATCATCGTGAACAGCAGGTCGGCGTAGGTGTCGCCCTGCGGGGCGTGCAGCACGTAGTGCACGTCCTTCATGGCCGTGGCGATGCGCATCGCGCCGACGTGAGGCGGGCCTTCGTAGGTCCAGAGCGTCAGCTGCATGCTTCGTGGCCTTCGCGACGGCCTAGGCGACCAGCTTCATGCGCCGCTGCAGCGGCCGCGTGAACAGCTCGGCCAGGTCGGCGGCTTGCTCGTAGCCCTGGATGGGCGTGAACACCAGTTCGATCGACCACTTGGTCGTGTAGCCCTCGGCCTCCAGCGGATTGGCCAGCCCCAGGCCGCAGACCACCAGATCGGGACGCGCGGCGCGGCAGCGGTCGAGCTGGTTCTCGACGTGCTGGCCTTCGGACAGCGCCGTGCCCGCCGGCAGCCAGGCCAGTTCCTCGGCCAGGTGCTGCCGATGCAGGTAGGGCGTGCCCACCTCGACCAGCGACATGCCCAGCTCGCGCGCCAGGAAGCGCGCGATCGGCACCTCGAGCTGCGAGTCCGGGAAGAAGAAGATGCGCTTGCCGGCCAGCTGCACGCGATGCCGGGCGACCGCCGCCTCGGCCCGTGCGCGGGCTGCTGCGGTGACCGCGTCGAAGCGCATCGGGCGCACGCCGAACGCCGCGGCGGCCGCCTGCAGCCAGCGCGTCGTGCCTTCCGTGCCGAGCGGGAAGGGGGCAGGCAGGCGCTGGGCACCTCGCGCTTCCAGCGCCCGGGCGGTGTCGGCCAGGAAGGGCTGGGCCAGCAGGAATCGCGTGTGTGCGCCGATCGCCGGCAACTCGCGGGCCTGCCGTGGGGGGAAGAAGCGCACGCGGCCGATGCCGAGTTCGGCAAGGAGCCGTGCGAACTGATCTTCGACGACGTCGGCCAGCGCGCCGACGACCAGCAGCTCGGGCTCGTCCGCGAGCGAGGCCGGCAGTTCCGGCACCATCGCGGCGAGGCAGGCGTCCTCGCCCTGGGTGAAGGTGGTCTCGATGCCGCTGCCGGAGTAGTTGAGGACCCGGACCGCCGGCGAGAAGCGCTGCGACAGCCGCGATGCAGCGCGCGACAGGTCGAGCTTGATGACCTCGGACGGGCAGGAGCCGACCAGGAACAGCAGCTTGATCTCCGGGCGGCGCTCCAGCAGGCGCGTGACCACGCGGTCGAGTTCGGCGTTGGCGTCGGCCAGGCCGGCGAGGTCGCGCTCGTCGATGATCGCGGTCGCGAAGCGCGGCTCGGCGAAGATCATCACGCCGGCGGCCGACTGGATCAGGTGCGCGCAGGTGCGCGAGCCGACCACCAGGAAGAAGGCATCCTGGATCTTGCGATGCAGCCAGATGATGCCGGTCAGCCCGCAGAAGACCTCGCGCTGACCGCGCTCCCGCAACACGTTCGGCAGGACCGGAACGTCGGCGCAGCCGACCGCGGACGGGGCCTCGGCGATCGGGATGACGGCGTTCATGCCGACGCCATCCTCTCGGTGGCCGGCGCCGCCTGCAGGCGCGCGGCCCGCAGCTTCAGCAGGAACTGCGCGGCGTTGATCACATAGGTCGCGTAGGCCGCGAGTGCCAGGACCATCTGGCCGCGCACGTCGAGCGCGCCGGTCGCCAGCGCCACGAGATAGGCGGTGTGCAGCGCCAGCACCAGCATGCTGAACACGTCCTCCCAGTAGAAGGCGGGCGCGAACAGGTAGCGGCCGAAGACCGCCTTCTCCCAGAGGCAGCCGGTGAGCATGATCGTGTAGAGGGCCAGCGTCTTGACGACGACCGACACGGTCGCGGCCTGCTGGCCTTCGCCGGTGGCGAGAAAGCGCAGCACGAGCCCCAGGCTCAGCAGGAAGATCAGGAACTGGACCGGCGCCAGCACACCCTGGACCAGGGTCCAGGGCGAGGCGTCGCGGCGCGCGCGCTGCGCTGGCGTATAGAGCGGCGCCTGCGGCCCTGCTCCGGCTGCAGGGTCCCACGTCGATCGGATCGCCCGCGTTCCCATGAGCGGGAATCTAGATCGGGCCTCGAAGAGTGTCAATCGGAATAGACGTAAATCAAGCTTGACACATTGCGGGCCGTCTCCGAAGATGCTTGCGGGAGGGTGCCATCGTGGTCCGATGCACGCAGCCAGCAGTCCTGAACCCTTCGTCCTCGACCGGTCTCGCCAGACTGGTGGCGTCGCGCTGGCCGTTGCGGACGATCGCTGGACAAGGACAGCGCCGCGTCACCGCACGCCGCGGGCCGCTGTCCGCATCCCGGAGATTTGGTGCAAAGCAGAACGGGCGCCTTCCGATTGACGCTGACTACCTGGGGCAGTACAAGCCCCGCAAGGCAGGTTGTCGGAGGCCTGTTGTTCCCAGCTTCCGGCTCGTTCCTGTCCTGTCGCATCCAGAAGTTTGGTTGCATGACCGCCGCAGGCTCACGCCTCAGCCGCCACGCAGAAGCCAGCGTCATCACTTCGCGAGGAGACTGCCGATGAATCGGTCGGTGCAGGAGGGGTGGGCACAAGACAGCGCGGATCTGCAACGCGCCCGCGAGCGGCCCGGCCGCTGGAGAGGGCCGGAGGGTCCGGCGGGAAGCAGCGTCGTCGAGGGCGGGCCGCTGCCGGCCGATCACGCCGCCGAGGAGCGGCTCACGCGCCTCGCCCACGCGATCGAGCACGAGATCATCCCGCGCCTGATGCTGGCGCATCGGGTGGCCGAGGCCTGCCCGATCGTGCCGGCGCTGGTCGGCGAGAAGATCGGCCAGCGAGACGTCGAGGACTTCGCGAAGCTCGTGCTCGCGCCGAACGAGGATCTTCCGCTCGCCTGCGTCGAGGCCTTGCGGGCCCGGGGCATCTCGGTCGAGTCGATCTACCTGGATCTGCTGGCACCGACGGCGCGCTACCTCGGCCACCTATGGACCGAGGACCTGTGCGACTTCACCGAGGTGACCGTGGGCCTGGGGCGGCTCCAGCAGGTCCTGCGCGAGCTCAGTCCGAGCTTCGAGCGCAGCGGCGACTCGCCCGACAACGGCCTGCGGGCGCTCCTGCTGCCCAGCCCCGGCGAGCAGCACACCTTCGGTCTCGTGATGGTGGGCGAGTTCTTCCGCCGCGGCGGCTGGCAGGTGGCGGGCGGGCCGTGGGAGACCGCGCTCGACGCGCCGGCGATGGTCACTGCCGAGTGGTACGACCTCGTCGGCTTCTCGCTGGGTGCCGAGGTTCACCTCGACGCACTGCGCGACTGCATTGCCGTGGTGCGGCGCAACAGTCGCAACCGTCAAGTGGCGATAATGGTGGGCGGTCCGATCTTCATCGAGCACCCGGAGTACGTGGAGCGGGTCGGCGCGGACGCCCTGGGAACGGATGGGCGGCAGGCGCCGGCGCTGGCAGCAAGGATGATCGTCGAACGGCGGGCCGCGCCGAGTTGAGCCGAGCCTCGTCGGGGCCGGCCTTCCCCGAGTTCTACTTTGGAGCGGTGATGTCCCAGGGGTTTCGGTTCGAAAGCGGGTGGCTCGCATGAGGTCTTTCGAAGAGCCCTCGCTGTCGCTCGGCGATCTCGATGCCGAAGCGGCCGGGCAGCTGATCGCGGCATCCTCGGACGTTGCGCTGATCGTCGACGAGGACGGTGTCATCCGCGACCTCGCCTTCGGCAGCGAGGAGCTGTCCAGTGGCGGCTACCGCGACTGGCTCGGCAAGCCTTGGTCGCAGACCGTGACCGTGGAGAGTCGCCCGAAGGTCGAGGCCCTGTTGCGCGAAGCCAGCATCAAGGCGCCGCCGCGCTGGCGCCACATCAATCATCCGTCGGCCGAAGGCGCCGACCTGCCGCTGCTGTACGCCGCGGTGCCGGTCGGCCGCAAGGGGCATGCGCTGGCGGTCGGCCGCGCGGTCGCGTTCGGCCGCGACTTGCGTGCCAATGCCTTGCTGCAGCAGCGGCTGGTCAGCGCCCAGCAGGCGATGGAACGCGACTACTGGCGCATGCGCCACATGGAGACGCGCTACCGCGTGCTCTTCCAGGTCGCGTCGGAGCCGGTGCTGATCCTCGACTCGACGACGCTGGCGCTCGAGGAGGCCAATCCGGCGGCCGCCAAGCTGTTCGGCCATGTCGCGGCACGCCCGAGCTGGTCGCTGCTCGAGCGGCTCGATGCCGCCGGAGCCGAAACCCTGCGCGACCTGTTCGCCGCGGTGCGGGCGACCGGGCGCGCCGACAGCACGACGGTGCGCCTGGCCGACAACGGGCCCGAGTTCGTGGCGTCGGTGTCGCTGTTCCGGCAGGAGAAGTCCTCGCACTTCCTGGTGCGCTTCACCGCGGGGCAGCTCGCGTCCGAGCCCGGGTCGTCGAGCGGTCGCGACATGCTGCTGCGAGCCGTCGAGAGTGCGCCCGACGCCTTCGTCGTCGCCGACGTCGACGGCAAGCTGCTGACCGCCAACCGCGCCTTTCTCGACCTGGCCCAGCTCGCCAACGAGGAGCAGGCCAAGGGCACCACCATCGATCGCTGGCTGGGGCGCACCGGCGTCGATGTCGACGTGCTGATCGGCAACCTGCGCCAGCGCGGCTCGGTGCGGCTGTTCGCCACCAGCATGCGCGGCGAATACGGTCTCACGACGGACGTGGAGATCTCGGCGGTGGCCTTGCCCGGCAGCGAGCCGCCCTGCCTGGGGCTGACGATCCGCGACGTCGGGCGCCGGCTCTCGGCCGATGCGCGTGCCAGCCGCGAGGTGCCGCGCTCGGTCGGGCAGATGACCGAGCTCGTCGGGCGCATGCCGCTGAAGGAGATCGTGCGCGACACGACCGACCTGATCGAGCAGCTGTGCATCGAGGCCGCATTGCAGCTGACGCGGGACAATCGCGCTTCGGCGGCCGAGATGCTGGGGCTGTCGCGACAAAGCCTCTACGTCAAGCTGCGTCGCTACGGCCTGGGCGACGCGACCGCTGAGAGCGAGTCCTAGATTGACGTGGAGGGCCGCGTCGTGAGACGCGGCGTCGCGATCCGGCTGTAAATTCTGATTGACGGTCAAAACCGTCATGCTCAGAATCTTTGCATGTCCTACCCGGCCCCCTCAGCCATCCTCGAACTGCTGAAGCCGATCACCTGGTTTCCGCCGATGTGGGCCTTCGGCTGCGGCGTCGTCGCCTCGGGCGTGTCGCCGCAAGGGCTCTGGCTGTTGATCATCGTGGGCATCGCGCTGGCCGGGCCGCTGGTCTGCGCCACCAGCCAGGCCGTGAACGACTGGTTCGACCGCCACGTCGACGCGATCAACGAGCCGCAGCGCCCCATCCCCTCGGGCCGCATCCCGGGTCGCTGGGGTCTGGGCATCGCGATCCTGTGGACCGTGCTGTCGCTGGCGGTCGCGTGGGCGCTCGGCCCCTGGGGCTTCGGCGCTGCGGCGATCGGGCTGGCGCTCGCCTGGGCCTACAGCGCGCCACCGCTGCGGCTCAAGCGCAACGGCTGGTGGGGCAATGCCGCGTGCGGCCTGTGCTACGAGGGCCTGGCCTGGGCGACCGGCGCGGCGGTGATGGCCGGTGGCGCGATGCCCGACAAGCGCTCGCTGCTGCTGGCCGCGCTCTACAGCGGCGGCGCGCACGGGATCATGACGCTGAACGATTTCAAGTCCGTGGTGGGCGATCGCCAGATGGGCATCGGCTCGCTGCCGGTGCGCCTGGGCGTGCAGGCCGCCGCGCGCACCGCCTGCGCGCTGATGGCGCTGGCGCAGGTCGTCGTGATCGGCGCCCTGATCGTCTGGGACCGGCCTTGGCATGCGCTGGCGGTGACGGTGCTGGTGGCCGGCCAGTTGCTGATGATGAATCACTTCCTCGCCAGCCCGACCGAGCGCGCGACCTGGTACAGCGGCTTCGGCGTGCCGCTGTTCGTGCTGGGCATGATGGTCAGCGCGCTCGCCCTGCGCTCGATCGCCGGAGGCCGCGCATGAACGGCGCCGCGCTCGGCTGGGGCGGCATCGCGCGGCTGGGCCTGGTGCAGGCCTCGCTCGGCGCGATCGTCGTGCTGATGACGTCGACGCTCAATCGCGTGATGGTGGTCGAGCTGGCCCTGCCGGCGCTGCTGCCCGGGCTGCTGGTCGCGTTGCACTACGCGGTGCAGGTCGCCCGGCCGCGCATGGGGTACGGGTCCGATGTCGGCGGCCGCCGCACGCCGTGGATCGTCGGCGGCATGGCCCTGCTGGCGACCGGCGGCCTGCTGGCCGCGCTGTCGACCGTGTGGATGCAGACGCAGCGCGTGCCGGGCACGGCGCTGGCGTTCGCCGCCTTCGTGATGATCGGGCTGGGCGTCAGCGCCGCCGGGACCTCGCTGCTGGTGCTGCTGGCCAAGCGGGTCGTGCCCGAGCGCCGCGCCGCGGCCGCGACGATCGTCTGGCTGATGATGATCGCCGGCTTCGCGGTGACGGCGGGCGTCGCCGGACGGCTGCTCGATCCGTATTCGCCGGCGCGCCTGGTCGCGGTGACGACGGGTGTCTGCGCGATCGCGCTCATGCTGACGCTGCTGGCGCTGTTCCGCCTGGAAGGCGATGTGCGCTCGCAGGCGAGCGACGATACCGAGCCGGCGAAGCCGGGCTTCCTCGCCGCGTTGCGCCAGGTCTGGGGCGAACCGGCGGCGCGGCAGTTCACGATCTTCGTCTTCGTCTCGATGCTGGCCTACAGCGCGCAGGACCTGATCCTCGAGCCCTTTGCCGGCGTCGCCTTCGGCTACACGCCCGGCCAGTCCACGCAGCTCTCGGGCGTGCAGCATGGCGGCGTGCTGCTCGGCATGATCGTCGTCGCGCTGGCTGGCAGCGGTGCGCTGGCGCGGCGCCGCTTCGGCTCGCTGCGCGCGTGGACGGTCGGGGGCTGCGTCGCCTCGGCGCTGGCGCTGCTCGGCCTGGTCGCGGCCGGCGTCGTCGGTCCGGGCTGGCCCCTGCAGGCGACGGTGTTCGCGCTCGGCGCGGCCAACGGCGCGTTCTCGATCGCTGCCATCGGCTCGATGATGCGACTGGCCGGCGAAGGCCGCGAGCGGCGCGAGGGCGTGCGCATGGGCCTGTGGGGCGCGGCGCAGGCCATCGCCTTCGGCGCCGGGGGGCTGCTCGGCGCGGTGGCGAGCGACGTCGCGCGACTGCTGATCGACCCGCCCGCGCTGGCCTATGCCTCGGTGTTCGCCGCCGAGGCGCTGCTGTTCGTCGTCGCCGCGGTGCTGGCCTGGCGCATCGGCCGCGCCCCGGTGGCGCGGGTGCGGATGACGGCCACGCCGGCCGGCGAATGGGCAAGCCTGGAAGCGAGGTGAAGCATGGATGCGCATGAAGAGACCTTCGATGTCGTGGTGGTCGGCGGCGGTCCGGCGGGCGCGACCGCGGCCCGGGCGCTCGCGCGGCAGGGCCGCTCGGTGCTGCTGCTCGACCGCGCCGGACGCGTCAAGCCCTGCGGCGGCGCGATCCCGCCGCGCCTGATCAAGGACTTCGAGATCCCCGACGAGCTGCTGGTCGCGCGCGCGACCTCGGCCCGCATGGTGTCGCCCGCCGACCGGCGCGTCGACATCCCGATCGACAACGGCTTCGTCGGCATGGTCGATCGCGACCACTTCGACGAATGGCTGCGCGAGCGGGCCGCCTCCGCCGGCGCGCAGCGGCGCATCGGCAGCTTCGACCACCTGTCCCGCGACGACGACGGCACCAGCGTCGTCCACTACCTCGCGCGGTCGCGCGCCGGGCAGGGCGAGTCGGTGCCGGCGCGTGTGCGCGCGCGCTGCGTGATCGGCGCCGACGGCGCGCGCTCGGCCGTCGCCCGGCAGGCGGTCCCCGGCGCCGAACGCAACCCCTGCGTGTTCGCCTATCACGAGATCGTGCGCGCCCCGCAGACCAAGCCGGCCGGCTACGACGGCTCGCGCTGCGACGTCTACTACCGCGGCACGCTCTCGCCCGACTTCTACGGCTGGGTCTTCCCGCACGGCGACACGCTGAGCATCGGTACCGGCAGCGCGGACAAGGGCTTCTCGCTGCGCGGCGCGGTCCAGCAGCTGCGCTCGACCGCCGGCCTGCAGGGCACCGAGACGCTGCGCCGCGAAGGCGCACCCATCCCGATGAAGCCGCTGCCGCGCTGGGACAACGGTCGCGACGTGGTGCTGGCCGGCGATGCGGCCGGCGTCGTCGCTCCGGCCTCGGGCGAGGGCATCTACTACGCCATGGTGGGTGGCCAGCTTGCCGCCGACGCCGCCGACGAGGCGCTGCGCGCGGGCAGCGGCAAGGCGCTGGCCCAGGCGCGCAAGCGCTTCATGCGCCTGCACGGCAACGTCTTCCGCGTGCTCGGCATCATGCAGTGGTTCTGGTACGGGAGCGACCGCCGCCGCGAGCGCTTCGTCAGCATCTGCCAGGACCGCGACGTGCAGCAGCTGACCTTCGAGTCCTACATGAACAAGGCGCTGGTGCGCCGCAGACCGATGGCCCATGTGCGCATCTTCTTCAAGGACATGGGTCACCTGCTGGGGCTGGCCCGCGTATGACGACGGGCACGCGCCGGTGGAAGCCGGTGTTGCTGGCGGCGCTTGCCGCGCTCGCCGTTGCCGGGCTCGGCGGCCTGATGACCGACATCGGCCCCTGGTACCAGGGCCTGGTCAAGCCCTCGTGGCAGCCGCCGGACTGGTTGTTCGGGCCGGTGTGGACGGCGATCTTCGCGCTGTCGGCCCTGGCCGGCCTGCGCGCCTGGGACGACGCGCCCGACCGCGCGAGCCGCGCACGGATGCTGGCGTTGTTCGCACTCAATGCCTTCCTCAACCTGCTGTGGAGCCTGTTGTTCTTCCGGCTGCGGCGCCCGGACTGGGCCCTGCTCGAGGTCGGGGTGCTGTGGCTGTCGGTGCTGGCGCTGATCGTGGTGCTGTCGCGCTACTCGCCGCGTGCGGGGTGGCTGCTGTCGCCCTATCTGGCGTGGGTGGCGTTCGCTGCGGTGCTGAACTTCACCATCGTGCAGCTCAACCGGCCCTTCGGGTCGTGACGGCCGGCGCCCGGGGTCTGCGATGAGCGACTGGACCTGGGCCGTGCATCTCGTCGATGCCGTGATCGCGCTGACCCTGATCGAGGCGGTCGCGCTGCTGCTCTACCGTCGCGCCACCGGCAAGGGCGTCGCGGCGCGCGAGTTCGTGGTCAACCTGCTGTCGGGCCTGTGCCTGATGCTGGCGCTGCGCGCAGCCCTGGGCGGGGCCCCGCCGCTCGGCGTGCTGCCGTGGCTCGCCGCTGCCGGGTTGGCGCACGCCGCCGACCTGTGGCGGCGCTGGCAGCACTGAAGGCCTCCATGCCCACGCCTTTCCCGTTTTCCGCCATCGTCGGCCAGGACGAGATGAAGCTCGCGATCCTGGTCGCCGCCGTCGACCCCGGCATCGGCGGCGTGCTGGTGTTCGGCGATCGCGGCACCGGCAAGTCGACGGCGGTCCGCGCGCTGGCGGCGCTGCTGCCGAAGATGCGCGTGACCGTGGGCTGTCGCTACGGCTGCGATCCGGAGGTCGAACGCGGCGCCTGCGACGACTGCCAGGCGCTGCGGCGCCACGGCGCCCTCAAGGGCAAGCTGGTGCCGGTGCCGGTCGTGGACCTGCCGCTCGGCGCGACCGAAGACCGCGTCGTCGGCGCGCTCGACCTGGAGCGTGCGTTGTCGCAGGGCGTCAAGGCCTTCGAGCCCGGCCTTCTGGCGCGGGCGAATCGCGGCTTCCTCTACATCGACGAGGTCAACCTGCTCGAAGACCACCTGGTCGACCTGCTGATCGACGTCGCCGCGTCGGGCGAGAACGTCGTCGAGCGCGAGGGGCTGAGCGTGCGCCACCCGGCGCGCTTCGTCCTGGTCGGCAGCGGCAATCCCGAGGAAGGCGAGCTGCGGCCGCAGCTGCTCGATCGCTTCGGCCTGTCGGTGGAGGTGAAGACGCCCGAGGACCTGGCGACGCGCGTCGAGGTCGTCAAGCGCCGCGATGCCTTCGAGCGCGGGCCCGAGGACTTCGTCGCGCGCTGGAAGAAGGACGACGAGCGCCTGCGCCGCCGCATCGCCGCCGCGCGCGAGCGCCTGGCCACGACGCGCGTGGCCGACGCCGTGCTGGAGCGTGCGGCGCGGCTGTGCATGGCGCTCGGCACCGACGGCCTGCGCGGCGAGCTGACGCTGGTGCGCGCTTCGCGGGCCCTGGCGGCGCTGGACGGCGACGACGAGGTCGGCGTCCCGCACCTGCGGCGCATCGCTGCGCCGGCCCTGCGGCACCGCCTGCGGCGCAACCCGCTCGACGACACCGGCTCGACGGTGCGCGTCGAGCGCGCGGTGGCCGAACTCTTCGGCGCCTGAACGAGCATGGACGAGTCGGACGCGGCGCTCGTGGCGGCGCTGTTCGCCGTCGACCCGGTGGGCACCGGCGGCGTCGCGCTGCGCGCGGCGGCCGGCGCGCCGCGGCAGGCCTGGATCGACGGCGTGCGCGCACTGTTGCCGCCGGGCATGCCATGGCGGCGCGTGCCCCTCCATGTCGATGACGATCGCCTGCTGGGCGGCCTGGATCTGGGCGCGAGCCTGCAGGCCGGTCGACCGGTCGGGCAGTCGGGACTGCTGGCACAGACCGACGGCGGCGTGCTCGAGCTGGCGATGGCCGAACGCATCGGCGCTTCGACGCTGGCCCGACTGACCGCCTCGATGGACACGCAGGAGGTCGTCGTCGCGCGCGACGGCCTGGCCGCGCGCCAGCCGGCGCGCCTGGGCATCGTTGCGCTGGACGAAGGCCTGGCTGACGACGAGCGGCTGGCACCGGCGCTGCTCGATCGCCTGGCGTTCCACATCGAAGTCGACGCGATGCCGGCCGGCACGCCGGCGTCGGACCGCGCGGGCATCGAATGTGCGCGGCAGCAGCTGGCCGCCGTTGCCGTCGACGATGCGACCTTGCACAGTCTTTGTGCCGCGGCCCTGGCGCTCGGCATCGACTCGGCGCGTGCCTGTCTGCTGGCACTGCGCGTCGCGCGCGCTGCGGCGGCGCTCGACGGCGCAGCGCGTGTCGACGAATCGCATGCTGCCCTGGCGGCACGCCTGGTGCTGGCGCCGCGGGCCACGCGACTGCCGACCGACGAGGCCGCGGCGCCCGAGGAAGCACCGCCGCCCGCGCAGGACGACGACGGCGAGGCGCCGTCCGGTGAAGCGCTGCGTGATGCGCCGCTCGAGGACCAGGTGCTGGCCGCGGCGCAGGCCGCGATTCCCGCCGGCCTGCTGGCGGCCCTGCAATCCGGCGACCTGGCCCGCAGCCGCGCCGGCACCGTCGGGCGCAGCGGCGCGGCGCGGCGCAGTTGCCTGCACGGACGCCCGGTCGGGTCGGCGCGTGGCGATCCGCGCGGCGGGGCGCGCCTGGACCTGCTGGCCACGCTGCGCGCGGCCGCACCCTGGCAGCGCCTGCGGCAACCGGCGGCTGCTCCGTCGGCACGCGTCCAGGTCCGCCGCGAGGACTTCCGCGTCCGCCGCTTCCAGCAGCGCAGCGAGACGACGACCATCTTCGCGGTCGACGCCTCGGGATCGGCCGCGCTGCATCGGTTGGCCGAGACCAAGGGCGCGGTCGAACTGCTGCTCGCCGACTGCTACGTGCGTCGCGATCGCGTCGCGGTGCTGGCCTTCCGCGGACGCGGCAGCGAGCTGCTGCTGCCGCCGACGCGATCGCTCGTGCGTGCCAAGCGCAGCCTGGCGGGACTGCCCGGCGGTGGGGGCACGCCGCTCGCGTCGGGCATCGAGGCGGCCGCGGCGCTGGCCGATGCGGAGCGCCGTCGCGGCATCACGCCGGTGATCGTGATCCTGACCGACGGTCGTGCGAACGTGACGCGCAGCGGCGCGCCGGGGCGCGAGGCGGCGGCCGAGGAGGCGCTGCTGGCGGCGCGGCAACTGCGAGCGACGATGCTGCGCACCTTGCTGATCGACACCTCGCCGCACCCCCAGCCGCAGGCGCGCGAACTGGCGCGGGCGATGGGCGCAAGCTACCTGCCGTTGCCGCATGCCGAGGCGGCGGAGATGTCGCGCGCCGTGCGGGCTGCCGCGCCGCCGGCCCGATGAAGCGGTGATGACATGGCCGGCACCGGCCTGGTCTGGGAACGCGACGGCCGCGATTGGCCGCACCGTGACGCCAGCCGCTTCGTCGACGCGGGCGGGCTGCGCTGGCACGTGCAGCTCGTGGGCCGCGGGCCGTCGCTGCTGCTGATCCACGGAACCGGAGCGTCGACACATTCCTGGCGCGGCCTGATGCCGCTGCTGGCGCGGCACTTCGAGGTCGTCGCCGTTGACCTGCCCGGGCATGCCTTCACGCAGGCACCGCCGACGACCGAAGGCTTCAGCTTGCCGGGCATCGCCAGTGCGCTCGGTGCCTTGCTGAAAGCCCTGCAGCGCTCGCCGCAGGTCGTGGTCGGCCACTCCGCCGGCGCGGCGATCGGCGTGCGGATGTGCCTCGACGGCCATGCGTCGCCGGACGTCCTGGTCGGCCTCAATGGTGCCTGGCTGCCCTTCGGCGGCGCGGCAGGCACATGGTTCTCGGCGGCGGCGCGCCTGCTGGCCGCCACGCCGATCCTGCCGCGCCTCTTCGCCTGGGGTGCCAGCGAGCCGCAGCGCGTCCGGCGGCTGATCGAGCAGACCGGCTCGCGGCTCGACGACGAGGGCCTGGCGTTCTACGCGCGCCTGGTGCGCGAGCCGGCGCATGCCGCCGCCGCGCTGCAGATGATGGCGCGCTGGGACCTGGCCGCGCTGCAGCGCGACGTCCGTCGCCTGCGGCCCGCGCTGACGCTGGTGGTCGGGAGCCGCGACCTCGCGGTATCGCCGGCGCAGTCGCAGCGGATGACGGCCCTGTTGCCGGCCGCCGAACTGGTCACGCTGCCGGGCCTGGGCCATCTGGCGCACGAAGAAAGGCCGGAGTGGCTGGCCGACACGATCCACGCCGCAGCGGGACGGTTGGCGAGAGATGTCGGATCAGATGACATATCGATTGTCACGTCGACTGGACACTCCTAAGATCGCGCCATGTTGGCCGTGCCGCTCGTCCCCCCGTTGCTCGCCCCGCCGGCGGCCCGGCCTGCCGAGCGCCCGCATGCCATCGTCATCGGCAGCGGATTCGGTGGCCTGGCGGCCGCCGTCCGCCTGGGCGCGCGCGGCTACCGCGTCAGCGTGCTCGAGAAGCTCGACGCGCCGGGCGGCCGCGCCTACGTGCATCGCCAGGACGGCTACACCTTCGACGCCGGACCGACGGTGATCACCGCGCCCTTCCTGCTCGAGGAGCTGTGGGCGCTCGCCGGCCGTCGCCTCGCCGACGACATCGACCTGCGGCCGGTCACGCCCTTCTACCGGATCCGCTTCGACGACGGGAGCAGCTTCGACTACACCGGCGACGCCGCCGCGATGCGCGCCGAGGTCGCGCGCCTGTCGCCGCGCGACGTCGAGGGCTACGAGCGCTTCCTGAAGGCCAGCCAGGCGATCTACGAGGTCGGCTTCGAGCAGCTGGGCGACCAGCCCTTCGATTCGTGGGCCGACATGGCGCGGGTGCTGCCGGCGCTGCTGCGGCTCGAGGGCTATCGCACCGTGTACGCGCTGGCCTGCAAGCATGTCACCGACCCCAAGCTGCGGGTCGTGCTGACCTTCCAGT
>Ga0268299_1000927_pt1:60000-68660 | contig 68660 bp, 57 predicted proteins | sample NOBtaG_FD_193484 | JGI IMG/M metagenome (GOLD analysis project Ga0268299, IMG submission 193484) | Activated sludge microbial communities from bioreactor in Nijmegen, Gelderland, Netherland - NOB reactor | ecosystem: Engineered > Bioreactor > Aerobic > Activated sludge | place... | reverse complement strand
CGCTGCAGCGATTGAAGACCGGCACCCGCATCAGCTCGCGCATTGAGGGCAGGCCGACGATGCGCAACTCGCCGGTCTGGCCGGAGCTGAAGAACACGTAGTATTCGTCAAGCTGCCCGGGCTCGACATTGGCGCCGCCATGGCCTTCCTGGGCCTTGGCCGGCTTGACCAGGCCGCCTCCGAGCGTGCCGAGCGCGGTGCCGCCGGCCAAGCCGCCGACGCCGGCAAGGGCCGCCAGCCGCGCCGGCCCGGTCAGCATCGTTCGCCGGGTGAATTTCGGCTTGTCGTCGCTTTGCTGGGTCATCCTATCCTCCTTTGCTGGGATTTGGGGTCGCGGCCGCCGCCAGTTCCGGCGGGCGCATGGACGGCGATGCGGTGGCCATGCGCTTCTCGCGCTTCAGCCGCCGCTGGATCATCACCGGGCACTTATGATCGTCCCAGTAGAGCAGCTGGCAGTGCATGCAGTAGATGCACTCGTTGACGTTGATCTGGCCCTCGGGGCGGATCGCCTGCACCGGGCATTCGTTGGCGCAGCGCTGGCACGGATTGCCGCATTCGCGGTAGCGCTTCAGCCAGTCGAACATGCGCAACCGGCCGGGAATCGCCAGCGCCGCGCCCAGCGGGCAGAGATAGCGGCAGAAGAAGCGCTCGATGAACAGCCCGGCGCCGAGCAGCAGCAGCGCGAACACGACGAACGGCCAGTCGCGGATGAAGCGCAGGACGATAGCGGTCTTGAACGGTTCCACCTCGGACAGCTGCTCGCCCAGCGCCAGCGAATAGACCGAGACGCCGAACAGGCCGAGGAAGATCATGTATTTGATCGGCCACAACCGCTCATGCACCGCCCAGGGCACGGTGATCTGCGGCACCTTCAGGCGCTTCGCCGCCTTGTTGGCGAGTTCCTGCAGCGCGCCGAAGGGGCAGAGCCAGCCACAGAACGGCCCACGTCCCCAGAACAGGAGCGCCGCGGCGATGCTGCACCACATGATGAACAGCATCGGGTCCATCAGGAAGTAATCCCACTTGAAGTTGGTGATCAGTGAATTGAAGAAGGTGAGCACGTTGACCACCGAAGGCTGGGCATGGACCATCCAGCCGAGCCAGACCAGGGTGAAGGCGAGGAAGCCGAGCCGCACGCGCGCGAACAGCTTCGGCCGGCGCACCAGCCAGTCCTGGAAGAAGAAGATCAGCGTCAGCAGGCCGATGGCGGCCGCCAGCACGATGATGTCGACCCAGCGCTGATGCCAGATCCGCTGCCACAGCGGCGCCTCGCCAATGGCCGGCGGCGGCGCCTCCTGCCCGGTCGCGGCCTCCTGCCCGGTCACGGCTGGCGCCGGCGCGCCCGCTTCGGCGGCGGCTTCCGTCGCGGCGGCGGGGATCGCGGTGCGCTTCAGGTACTTTTCCGGCGGCAGATAGGTGAGATCAAATGTCAGGAAGGATTTTTCCAATGCGCCGATCGCCCGCTGGACCAGCAGCTTGACTTGCCATGGCTGCGCCGGATCGAACTTCACGTCGGGCGGCAGGGCGAAGAGTCCGATCTCCTTGAACCGCGGCGCGCCATCGGCGGCGAGATCGCCGATCCGGGTATGGGCCTTGTCGTGGAAGCGCACGCTTTCGAGGCCCTGCACCAGCTCGATGCGATCGAAGATGCCGCCCCGGACATAGCCGGAGCCCTTGAACGAATAGCGCCCGTCGCCCATCACCAGGATCGCCTGCTGGCCCGGCTTCAGGCTTTTCGTCATTTCCGCATAGGCGGCTTCGCCCAGCAGGGAGCGGCCGATGGTGGGTATGGTCGCCAGGGTCACGTACAGGTCAACGAACGTGCCGTCGGGCGGGCCTTTCTCCGGGCGTTTCACCGCCTTGGCGTCGCCCGCGCGCTGATAGGCCTCGTTGATGTCGGCGATGCTGAGGTGCAGGCGGCGCACCGAGCCGTCGCCCAGCAGCGTCTGCCAATCGGCGATTTCGCTCTTCCCCGCATCGACAGTCACCTCTTCCGTCGGCGCGGCGGCGGCCGCGGCGCCGGCGATACCCCGCGCCTGCACCACCTTGAGCGCGGAGCGCAGGATGCTGTCGCCCATGACCAGCACCGTGACCGTCGCGCCGCTGACGATGTCGGGCGAGGTGGCCTGGGCGGCGCCGGAGGAGATCGCGCGGATGTCGGTGCCGCGGAAATGGTCGATGACCGGCTTGATCCGCGATTCGGGAATGCCGACAAGGACGATCGGCTCGTGATGCTCCACCAACTTGGCGCCGGCGATCTTGCCGTCGGCGTCGAGCGCCACCACGATATGGATCGGCTTGCCGGAATAGCCGGTGGCGTCGACCACGTCGGAATTGAGATAGGCAAGGCCGACCGGCTGGTCGCCCTTGAAGATGCTCGCCGTCGGCGGCGTGCCCTCCGGCGCGCCGAAGCGATCGGCGCCCTCGATCAGCTCGGACGGCGAAATCGCGGCGAGAAACTCCGCGAGGCGGGATTCCGCACGCGCGGTCCCGGCCAGCAGGGTGAGCGCGAGCAGGAGCAGGAAGCCGATGGCGCGCATGACAGCTCCTAGCCGCGGTCCCGCGGCGCGCCCGCGGCGCCCGGCGGAGACCCGATGTCTTCGGTCATGTCGGCCAGACCGGGTTCGATCGCGTAGAGCCGGGCGTTGAGCCGCGCCAGGCTGCGGACCATCTGGTCGCCGAGGCGCTGCAGGTCCTCGGTCGCGCGGCGGTCCGGGCTGGTCTCCAGCAGATCAAGATACCCCTCCACAAGCTGCTCCAGGCGGCCCGCAGCGTCGAACAGGATTCCGGCTTGCCCGGCCGCCGCCGATTGCTCGATCCGGCGCAGCGTCGAGATCCGTCCATCGTCGGCGGAGCCGGCCGGCAGGTCGACCCGCTCGGCGTTGCGCAGCGCGCCGCCGATCTCCCGCAGCAGGGCTCCGCTCTCGCGATCGGCCATCGCTTCGAGGTGCAGAGCGGCGGCGGCGAGGAAATCCACCGCCTCCGCCGCCAGGCGCGCCGCCGCCGCGCGGCGGGCATGGAACGCCTGATCGCCTTCCGCCCCCCGGGCGCGCTCCCGGCTTGCCGGATCGGCGTGATAGGCGCGCCGCCGGGCCCGGCGCAGCTTCGCGGCATGCACCAGTTCCTGGCGCGCCATAGTCTCGGCCTGCCGCCGCACCGGCTCGCTCGTGGTTCGGCTCGCGACATAGGTCCAGAAGGTGAAGGCTTTCTCCTCCGCCACGACCGCGGCCGATAAGGCCTTGTACGGGGTGAGGAGCGCCGGCGCGCCGACCTCCTCGGTCTTCAAGGTCGCGACCTGCGACCAGCGCCGCGCATCGCCGCCGCCCGAGGCTGCGGCTGCGGGGACCGGGCTTGCCGAGGCCGCCAGCTGCCGCACGCTCTCGACATGCTGGCGCTCCTCGGCGGCGAGGGCTTCGAAGACCTCGGCGACATCGTCATGCCCGACCTGCCGCATGTACGCGCCGAATCTGGCATATTGCGTCGCGGCCGCCCGCTCCATCGCGTCGGCGATCGCGAGAATCTCCGCGATCGAATCCACGGCACCCGGCGGTGGCATCGTCGATACTTGCGTCGGCATGGTCTGTGGTGCCCCACCCGCCAATCTTCGGCAATGCGGTATTCGAACTCAAGATTTAAACAATGTCACGCGCGCAGCTATGACAGAATCCGTAGTTACACCTATATATTTCGGCCTAGGGCTGCCGGATCGAAGCAGCGAGGACACCCGTCCAATAAGGAGTTTCCCGCATATCCAACCCGCGATGCCGGTTCTAGGTTTCCTAGGCTGCCGGGAGTTTCGGCGGGCGCGCAGGCGGCCCGGCCGGCGGCGTGGAGGAATCGGGATGCCCGAGCCCAACCATCCGCTGATCGTGCTCGTCGACGAGGACGACGTCGTCCGGGATTCGCTCAAGCTGCTGCTGGAATCCCACGACCTGCCGGTGCGGGATTTTCGCCACGCGCACGACTTCCTCGCCGGTGAAACGGACTCGGCGGCCTGCGTCGTGATCGGATTGAACCGCGTGATCGATGACGGGCTCGAATTGCTGGCGGCGCTGGGCCGCCGCGGTCTCGATTTGCCGGTGATCTTCGTCGTCGGCAACTGCGGTGCCACGCAGAAGCTCGCCGCATTGCGGGCCGGGGCCTGCGCCTATCTCGAGCGGCCGGCCGGCGAGGCGGCGCTGGTGCAGACTATCAAGGCCGCCATGGCGGGCCGCGGAGCCGGCGCCGCGCCGGATCTCCAGTCGCGCGGGGACAAGCCCGCCTCCGCCGACGGTCGCTGATCAGCGCAGCGACGCAATGCCCGCCCGCATGGCGAGGCGCACCAGTTCCGGCAGGCTCCTCGCACGCATCTTCTCCATCACATGGGCGCGATGTATCTCCACCGTCCGCGGGCTGATGTCGAGCCGGTGCGCGATCACCTTGTTCGGATGGCCGACGACCAGGAGTTCCAGCACGTCACGCTCGCGCGGGGTCAAGGACTCGACCTGGGCGGCAAGCTCTGGATCGGGCTCGCCGCCCGGCACGCTGAGCGCCGCCGCGATGCTGGCGAGGATCTGATCGTCGGTAAACGGCTTTTCGATGAAATCGGCGGCGCCCGCCTTCATCGCCCGGACCGCGAGCGGAACGTCGGCATGACCGGTCATCACGATCACCGGCACGCCGAGCTTCTCCGCCGCCAGCTGCGTCTGGAACTCCAACCCGTCCATCTCGGGCATGCGCACATCGGTGATGATGCAATGCGGCCGCCGGTCGCGGCAGGATTCCAGCGCCTGGATCGCCGTCTCGAAGGCGGCGACGTCGTGTCCCGCCGATTCCAGCAGCAAGGCGAGCGAGTCGCGGACCGCCTCGTCGTCATCGACGATATAGACGAGCCTATCGTGCCGAGTCATCGGAGCCATCCTGTCCGACCAGGGGCAGCGTGAAGCGGAAAGTCACGCCGCGCTCCGCATTGGCCTCCGCCGTCAGCTTGCCGCCATGGGCGTCGATGATGGACCGGCAGATCGACAAACCCAGTCCCATTCCCTTCTCCTTCGTCGTCCGGAACGGCTGGAACAGCTGCTCGGCGATGTGCGGCGCGAGGCCCGGCCCGCTGTCCGACACCGCCACCTCGGCGACCGGCGCGTCGCCGCCGCGCGCGCGCAAGGCCGCGGTGACCCGCAGGTTTCGCGGCGCGCCGGCCTCCGCCATCGCCTCGACGCTGTTGCGGACCAGGTTGAACACCACCTGCTGGATCTGCACCTTGTCGATGAACACCGTCAAACGCTCGGGGGCGACATCGACCCGCACGGCGATGCCGGTCTCCCTGGCGCCGACCAGCCCGAGCGCAGTCGCCTCGCCCACCACCCGGCCGAGATCCTCGACGCGCCGTTCCGTCTCGCCCTTCTGGATGAAGCTCCTCAGGTTCTGAACGATGGCGCTGGCCCGCGTCGCCTGGCCCACCGCCTTGTCCATCGCCTCCGCGGCCTTGGGCGGCAGGGCGATGTCGCCGGTCCGCAGGATGCGCCGCGCCGCCTGGACATAGTTCAGCACCGCCGTCAGCGGCTGGTTGAGCTCGTGGGCGATGGCCGAGGCCATCTGCCCGACATCGCTGAGGCGCGACATGTGCAGCAGCTCGGCCTGCAGCTCCTGCATCCGGCTTTCGGTCAGCTGCCGCTCCGTGAGGTCGCGCATGAAGCCGGTGAACAGGCGCCGACCGCTCGCCACCACCTCGCCGATCGCCAGCTCCATCGGGAAAGTGGTGCCGTCCTTGCGCTGGCCGACCACCACCCGCCCGATGCCGATGACCCGCCGCTCCCCCGTGGCGCGGTAGTGCGCGAGATAGCCGTCATGCCTTTCGCGGTAGGGCGATGGCATCAGCATGTGCACGTTCCGGCCGACCACTTCGGCCGCGGTGAAGCCGAACAGCCGCTCGGCCGCCGCGCTGTAGGATTCGATGACGCCGTGCTCGTCGATGACGATAATGGCGTCGGGCGCGGTCTCCAAAATGGATTGCAGACGCGCCTCGCGCTCCTGCAGGGCACTCCGGACGATCGGATCCTGGCTGCCCGCATCGTTGGAATCGCTCAACAGAACACTCCTGGCGGCCACCCGCCACGCCCACATGACCCACCGCGACACCCTACACGCAAGAACACCGGCGTCGCCAGATGCCGGGTTCAATCCGGTCATTTCGGCGCCGGGCCGCTCGTTTCCACCTGACGGTTCATCGCCTCGCGCTGTGCGGCCATCGCGTCGAGATGGGTCTTCAGCGCCGGGTTCCGGGCGACGAAGTGGCGGAAGTCGCGCTGGTCGAGGGCGAGCAGCTCGCAGTAATCCACCGCCGTCACGTCGGCCGAGCGGCGCTCGCCGCTGAGCAGCGCCATCTCGCCGAAGAAATCGCCCGGGCCAAGGCGGATCTTTTTGCCGCCGACGGCGACCTCCACCGCGCCGGCGGAGATGAAATAGGCCGCGTCGGCACGGTCGCCGCGGCGAATGACGCGCTCGCCCGGCGCCGCGCGCCGCGCCTGGAAATAGCTGAGCAGGTCCTCGAGCGCGTGTGGATCGATTCCGGCGAAGATTGGGAACTTCTTCACCAGCTCCTGCAGTTCCAGCCGCAGCTTGGCGGCGCGCGCCTCGGCCCGTTCGCGGGTCTTGGCCAGCTCGCCCTGCAGGCTGCGATAGCGGGCATTGGCGGCCTCGGGATCTGCGTCGCCCTGGCGGACGCGGCCGCGCAGGCGCTTGATCAACGGGTCGATCGCCGCGAAGACCAGCGGATTGACCGTGATCGAGAGCAGCGCCCCGGCCAGGATCAGGTCGCGCCCCTCCGGCGGCATCAGCCCCAGCGCGATGCCGAGCCCGGCCAGGATGAAGGAGAATTCGCCGATCTGCGCCAGGCTGGCCGAGACGGTGAGCGCCGTCGACATGGGATAGCCGAGCAGCAGCACCAGCCCCATCGCCGCCAGCGACTTGCCGATCAGGATCAGCAGCAGGACGGCGGCCACCGCCAGCGGTTCGCGCCACAGGATCGAGGGGTCGAACAGCATGCCGACGGAGACGAAGAAGAGGACGGCGAAGGCGTCCTGCAAAGGCAGCGAATCCGCCGCCGCCTTGTGGCTGAAGCGCGATTCACTCAGCACCAGGCCGGCGAAGAAGGCGCCGAGCGCAAAGGAGACGCCGAACAGCTTGGCCGAGCCATAGGCGATGCCGAGCGCCACCGCCAGCACGGCGAGGGTGAACAGCTCGCGCGAGCCGACGCGGGCCACCTGCGACAGCAGCCACGGCACCACGCGCGGCCCGACCATCATGACGATGGCGACGAACAGGATGACCTTGCCGAGGGTGAGGCCGAGGTCGAGCAGCACGTCGCCCAGCTGCATCTCCTGCAGCGAGCCGCCGGCCAGGACCTCGGCCGCGGCCGGCAGCAGCACCAGCGCCAGCACCATGGCGAGGTCCTCGACGATCAGCCAGCCGACGGCGATGCGGCCGTTGACGCTGTCGACGGCGCCGCGCTCATCCAGCGCGCGCAGCAGGACCACCGTGCTGGCGACCGACAGAGCGAGGCCGAGCACCAGCCCGGCGCCGAGCGACCAGCCCCAGCTCATCGCCATGAAGGTGCCGATCGCGGTGGCGATGCCGATCTGCGCCACCGCGCCCGGCACCGCGATCCAGCGCACGGCCATCAGATCGGCGCCGGAGAAATGCAGCCCGACGCCGAACATCAGCAGGATGACGCCGATCTCCGCCAATTGGCCGGCCAGTGCGGTATCGGCGACCATGCCGGGCGTGAACGGGCCGATCACGATGCCGGCCAGCAGATAGCCGACGATGGGCGGCAGGCGGAGGCGGATGGCGACGAAGCCGAGCGCGAAGGCGAGGACGAAGCCCATCGCCAGGATGGTGATCAGCGAGGTTTCGTGATGCAACGTGCCGTTCTCCCGGTGATTCGCCTTGCCCCGATAATGCGGACCCCAAAGGCTTCTGTCACCCCGGATGGCGGCGCTATGACGGTGGTCACAGCAGCCGGGGCAGCAAGGGGCCCTGCGCGCGCGGCCGGCCGACCAGTTGTGGAATCCACCGGTTGAACACCAGCACGAGCGGCACGGCGAGGCCGATGCTGGCGGCGGAGAACAACGCCGCCGCCAGCGTCACCGACCAGCCGCTTGCCGGCATCGCCGCGATGAACCACGCGGCGAATGGTCCGTTCAGGTGATGGTAGAAGACGCCGTTGATGCCCATCAGGATCAAGGCGTTGGCGCCGAGGAACCGGAGCCAGCCGAAGCCTTCGGCGAGCTTCGCCAGCAAAAGGATCGCCGCCGTGCCGGCGAGTGCGGTCAGCGGAAACCAGAGCCAATGGCCGTGCGCGCCTGCCAGGATGACGACGGCATCGATCTTCAGCCGGAACGGCCCCTGGTTGAGATCATAGGTGGCATAGACCAGCAACAGCGCAGCCAGCGCGGCCGCCGCCGCCCGAGCCGGCCGCGCGGCGCCGGACAGGAAGCCGCGACGGCCCAGCAGCACGCCGAGCAGGCAGAAGGCATACATCGGGATGGCTTCGTAGAAGAGCCACCAATTCGGCTTGCCGAAATCGCCCGGCGCGAACAGGTCGAAGCGCCGGTTGAGGGTGTAGCCGACGACGTGGAAGGCGAGGATTCCGAGAAAGACGCGCAGCGTTGAATCGCGCA
>Ga0268299_1000927_pt1:0-50000 | contig 68660 bp, 57 predicted proteins | sample NOBtaG_FD_193484 | JGI IMG/M metagenome (GOLD analysis project Ga0268299, IMG submission 193484) | Activated sludge microbial communities from bioreactor in Nijmegen, Gelderland, Netherland - NOB reactor | ecosystem: Engineered > Bioreactor > Aerobic > Activated sludge | place... | reverse complement strand
AGGCGCGCCTTGAAGCAGCCGACGGACATCGCCGTCGCCTTTCTCGCCTTCGTTGCGCTCTATGCGCTGCAGATACCTTTCCCGATCGTCATCCTTGCCGCCGCCATCCTCGGCGGAGCGGTGGCGTGGCGCAGACCCCCGACGGCCGTCGCGCCGCAGGCCGGCGCTGCGCCGGATCGCATCATCACCATGCACGCACCGAGCCGATGGCGCGTGACCGCGATCGGCGGCATGCTCTGGCTGGGACCAGTCGCGCTCTGCGCCTGGCTGCTCGGCGGCGCCCATCTGTTCACCCAGATGGGCTGGTTCTTCGCCAAAATGGCGGTGGTGACCTTCGGTGGCGCCTATGCCGTACTCACCTATGTCGCCCAGCAGGCGGTCGAGCATTATGGCTGGCTTTCCACCGGCAACATGATCGATGGTCTCGCGCTGGCAGAGACGACACCGGGGCCCCTCATCCTGGTGCTGAGCTTCGTCGGCTATTACGCGGCGCATGAGCAGCCGGGCACATTGCCGGCCGCGCTTGCCGGGCTGCTCGGCGCCGGCTTTGTCACCTGGATTACCTTTGCGCCCAGCTTCATCTGGATCTTCCTCGGTGCGCCCTATGTCGAGCGCCTGCGCAAGAACCGGATGCTCTCAGCGATGTTGGCGACGGTCACCGCGGCGGTGGTCGGCGTCATCGCCAACCTGGCGCTGTGGTTCGCGCTGCATGTGCTGTTCCGCCAACTCACGAGCGTGGCCTGGGGATGGGTCGAGATCGCCTGGCCGGTCTGGAGCAGCGTACAATGGGTCGCCGTCGGATTGTCGCTGCTCGCCGGCCTGGCGTTGATCTGGCGGCGGGTCGGCCTGATCAAGGTTCTCCTGGCGGCGGCGGCGCTGGGCTATGCGGCCCAGGTCACCGGCCTGCTCGGCTAGAACAGCCCAAGCTCGCGCAGCTCGGCCAGCATCTTCGGCGGCATCTCGCCCTCCGCGAGGGCGCTGTTCATCGCCTGGCGCTGGTTGGGCAGATCGGGCGGTGCATCCTCGGCCTCGAGATAGCGCCAGCCCTGAAAGGCGCGGCGCGGCCGCGGCTCGACCAGGATCACCTTGGGGTCGTAGACGATGGCGCAATAGGCCTGGCCTTCCGCATCCGCCACCTCGTCCAGGCGTAGGATCCTGTGGCGGACGCGGATGATGCCCTTGATGACCCAATAGAGCGAGCCGCCGTCGAGCACCTCTTCGGCGCGCTTGGGAAACATGCGGGTCCAGTGGCTGTCCTCGACCGGCTTGTTGCGCCGCTGCGCCTTCTTGGCCAGGCGCTCATGCTCCTGGACCAGGTGACCTACGTCACTGACACCGACGCAGAGTTTGATCAGATGAACCGTCATGTCTCGCGAAATCGTGAAGTGTGGGAACGGCCCGCTGGCCGTCAACTGAGAGCAAGTGATTCCCCGAGGAGACCAAGATGTCCAGAACCCTGGCGATGATCCTTCTTGCCGGCACCCTGGCCGCAGCCTGTACGCCAGGCCGGATCGACCGCGTCGGCGTCGATTCCAGCTATCCCGCGTGGCAATACCATCGGGTGCCCTATACCCGGGCGATGAAGCTCGACATTTCCGGCAACCCCTTCGGCATCGAGCAGGAAGCCTTCAACCGCATCGTCTCGGAGGCGGTGCAACCCCGCGGCCTCGTGGCGACCGATTCCAGCCCCTATCGCGTGCATCTGGCCTTCGGACCAAGCTCGACCGGGCGCAACATTGCCTGCCGGGCGCAAGGCGCGACGGCTCCCGCCGGCGGTGAAATCCGCCTTGTCGCGGCCCTGTGCCCCGGCAACGGGCCGGCCCTGACCTATCTCACCGGATCCATTGCCGGCGTCACCGGACCGGACGATCCACGCTTTGCGCAGTTCATGCGCAACGCCGTCGTCAGGTTGTTCCCCCGGCCATCGAACGACGACCGCCCCGATTGGCATCACGACCATTGCGTCTTCCCCAACTGCTGAGCGTGCTCAGCGGATGAGGCGGCTGACGGCCTTGAATTCCGGCGTCCCGGCTTGCCGCAGCCATTCGAACAGCACCATTTCGGTGGTCGCCAGCCGGATTCCTGCCGCCTGGAGGCGCTGCAGGGCGATCGCCTTGCTCTGCGCCGCACGGGAACTGACGGCATCGGCGACCACGGTCACGTCGCATTGCGCCGCCGCCATTTCGAGCGCCGTCTGCAGCACACAGACATGCGCCTCGATGCCGAACAGGATCGTCTGGCGGCCGGTGCCGGCGAGCGCCGCGCGCAGACCGGGATTAGCGTAGCAGGAGAATTCCAGCTTTTCGTGGACGGCGTTGGCGGGCGCCAGCTGGGCCAGTTCCGGTACCGTCCGGCCCAGGCCCTGGGGATATTGCTCGGAAACCAGCACCGGGACCGTGAGGACGCGGCAGGCTTCGAGCAGCCGGGCGCCATTGGCGGAAACCAGGGCCGCTTCGCCCATCGCCGGCAGCAGACGCTCCTGCACGTCGACCATCAGGACTTGCGACTTTTCCCGCTGCAGCAGCATGGCCATGCCCACCTTTCCCGAGTCGAGCCGTTAGGAGTTCCTAAACGAAGATAGCCTCAGGCTTCACATCTGCGCTAACCAGAGGGCAAGTTCCGGGGCTTTTCCGGGTGGTTGAATTGACAAAGCGGCCCCCGGCCCTATAGTGCGCCCGACCTTTTGGCAGCGGTTCCGGGCCCCCCTGCCTCTTGTCGCCGACCGGCGAAACTGATCGATGCCCGCATCATGAGATAATGACGTTCGACGAGCTGGGGTTGAACCCCGAAATCCTCAAGGCGATTGCCGAAGTCGGCTATCTGCAGCCTACCCCCATTCAAGAGCAGGCGATTCCAGTAGTTCTGATGGGTCGGGACGTGCTGGGCTGCGCCCAGACCGGCACCGGCAAGACCGCTGGCTTCACCCTCCCCATGATCGAGATCCTGAGCAGCGGCCGCGCCAAGGCGCGCATGCCGCGCTCGCTGATCCTGGAGCCGACTCGGGAGCTGGCCGCCCAGGTGGCCGACAACTTCGAGAAATACGGCAAGCACTGCAAACTGAACTACGCCCTGCTGATCGGCGGCGAGAGCTTCGTCGACCAGGAGAAGAAGCTGGACCGCGGCGTCGACGTGCTGATCGCCACGCCGGGCCGCCTGATCGACCTGTTCGAACGCGGCAAGATCCTGATGAACGACGTCAAGATCCTGGTCATCGACGAAGCCGACCGTATGCTCGACATGGGCTTCATCCCGGATGTGGAACGCATCGTCGGCCTGCTGCCGAAACTGCGCCAGACCCTGCTGTTCTCCGCCACCATGGCGCCGGAGATCCGCAAGCTGGCCGACGCCTTCCTGATGAACCCGAAGGAAATCAGCGTCGCCCCGCCGGCGACCGCCGCAGCAACCGTGGTGCAAGCGCTGGCCGTGGTTCCGACGGAGGAGAAGCGCGAGGCTTTGCGCCGGCTGATCCGCAGCGAGAACGTCACGAACGCGTTGATCTTCTGCAACCGCAAGCGCGACGTCGAGATTCTCTATAAGTCGCTCACCAAGCACGGCTTCGACGCGGTGCGCCTGCATGGCGACATGTCGCAGCCGGCGCGCACCGAGACGCTGGACAAGTTCAAGAAAGGCGAAGTCCGCCTGATGGTGTGCAGCGACGTCGCCGCGCGCGGCCTCGACATCAAGGGCCTCAGCCACGTCTTCAATTTCGACGTTCCGATGCATTCCGAGGACTACGTGCACCGCATCGGCCGCACCGGACGAGCCGGGCGCGAGGGCCATGCCTACACGCTGGCGGCACCGGCGGACGGCAAGTATCTGGCGGCGATCGAGAAGCTGTTGGGCACCTCCATTCCCCGCATCGAGATCGAGGGCCTGGAAACCGCGGCGCTCAGCGAAGGCAAGGAACGCGGTGGCAGGGATCGCGGCGGCAGGGAGCGGGGCGGCAAGGATCGGGGTGAACGTCCGAGCCGGCATGACCGTGGCAGCCGGCAGCGCGAGAAGCGTCAAGCCAAAGTGGCGGAAGTGATCGATGCGGTCATTCCGCATCCGGAGCAGGAAGTCACCCGCCACGCGGTGCTGGAGGCGAGCGTTGCCCTGCCGCAACCGGAAAAGGCGCCGCATCCCAACCGGCACCAGCGCCGCGCGGCTGGCAGAGATCAAGGTGGTCGGGATCATTCGCCCGAGGCGCCGGCCCCGCGGCCGCCTAAGCATGGCGGCGGCCATGTGCATCACGAGCATGATGACGGATTGCCGGGCGTTGCCTTCGGCGACCACACGCCGGCGTTCCTGCTGCGGCGCTCGCGCTCGGGCGAGGCGCGCTGATCCCCTGAAAAAGGCTTGGGCGCGGGTTTCCCCGCGCCCATCGCTTGATGGCGTCGGTGCCGATTAGTTGACGACGGCGTCGGGTTCACCGCCGTCGGTCTCGCCGGCATCGGTTTCATCGTCGTCGCCGGTCGCGGTGTCGTAGCCCTTCGCCGCGTTGGCTTCGTCGGCGATCTCCTGCGCCAGTTCCGGGTCGAGGTCCTGAAGCGCGGTGTTTTCCGGATCGTCCGCGGCCAGGCGATCGACCACCGCCTGGACTTGCGCGGCGGTGACCGGCTTGTTGGTCATGCCCGCCATGAGCGCGCCAAGGTCCTCCACCGTGATCGGTTCCGCTTCGGCTTCCTCGCCGGTTGTCGGTTCCGCCGGGTCGAGGAAACCGCCGAGCGCTTCACCGAAGGTGCGGGCCATGCCGAGAGGCGAGCTGGTACTGGCATTGGCCAGCGCCTGGGGCGATGCGTGCAACACGCCGTTCAGCTTGCCAAGGGCGCTGGGCGACAGCGACGGGTCATCCGCCAGTTCCTGCTTGGTCGGCTTGTGAACCTTGGCGTCCGTTGCGGTGTCGGCGGGTGCATCCGCGGCCGCGGCGGATGCGCCGGAATTGCCGCCGGCATTGCCATTCCCATGGCCGTTTCCATTGCCCCCGCCATTACCTCCGCCGTTGCCGCCGCCGTTGCCGCCGCCATTGCCGCCACCGTTACCCCCGCCATTTCCGCCACCGTTGCCGCCGCCATTGCCCTTTGCGTAAGCGGGCTGGTCGAGATCGAGCATGGCAAGGGGAAGCGGCATCAGGGCCGCGATCAGAGTGGCGGCGATGAGCGGGCGAAGTGCGAGGCGTGGCATTGGGTCGGTCCTTTCGGCAGGAGAGCTTATTGCTTCATTAAACCACGCCGAAGCTGAATGGAAGCTGAACGAGCGGTCGTCTTTGTATTTGATTTTACATGATTTTTCTGGATTTCCGCAGTGAGGAAATTGATCCCGTTGACAGGAACCGGGGATCGGAACAAAAAGAGAACATATGGCTTTACCCGATGTGCTCCGATGACCCCGCGACTTGACTTGAGCCAATTGAAGCGGCGCATCGCGACCATCCTGGCCGCGGAGCCTCCTGACGCGCATGGCGGCGAGGCCCTGCTTGGATTCGGCGTGCCGGCCATCGACGCGGCGCTGCGCGAGGCCGGAATCCCCGCCGGCGCGGTGCACGAGGTGGCGGGCCAGGGCGGCGATGAGGAGCAAGGGGCGGCGGGCGCCGCCTTCCTCGCGCTGGGCCTGAAGGCCAATCCGCGTCCGGGCTGGGTGGTTTGGGTGACCCAGGACGAGGATCTCTACGCCCCCGGCCTGGCCGCCCTCGGCCTGGATTTGCGGCGCCTGATCCTGGTCTGCGCCCGGCGCGATGCGGAGGTCTGCTGGGCGCTGGAGGAGGCCCTGCGCAGCCGTGCCCTGGGCGCCGTCGTCGGCGAGATCGGCGCGGTGACGCTGACGGCGACCAGGCGCCTGCAACTGACGGCGGAGCAGGCCGGCATTCCCTGCTTCCTGCTGCGGCGCTGGCGCACCGGCGAACTGGCCGCGCAACACCGGGCACAGCCGATCGCGGCGGCGACGCGCTGGCGCATCACGTCGCTGCCGCGGGAGGCGAAGGAGATCGCGTCGGAACTGCCGTGCCCGGTCCGGCGCGTGGATTTGTGGCGATGCCGCAACGGGCGGCCGCGCTCTTGGGTGATGGAGACGAGCGATGATGATCAACAGCGGATCGCGGCGCTTCCTCTCGCTCTGGCTGAGGCATTGGCCGACCGACCAACATCGCCGGCGCCTGCGCCGGCGCAGGACCGCGTCGCCGAGATCGTCCCCCACCGCGTCCTCGATCGAGACCCAGCCGCTGGTCCTGGCGACGCAGGCCGGCAACCGTCAGGAGATCCAGGCCGTCGATCCGTCGGCCGCTAGACAGGGCGTGCAGCCGGGCATGGCGGTGGCGGATGCGCGCGCCTGGCTGCCGCAGCTGGCCGTCGAAGCGCATGATCCCGCCGCCGATGCCGTCGATCTGCGCCGCCTGGCCGATTGGGCGACGCGTTTCTCGCCCCTGGTGGCGCCGGAGGGCACCGATGGGCTGATGCTCGACATCGCCGGCTGCGCGCATCTGTGGGGCGGCGAAGCGAAGCTGCTGGCCGATCTCGCCCGGCATCTGCACGCTTTCGGCATCCATCACCGCGCCGCCATCGCCGATACGATCGGCGCCGCCTGGGCCCTGGCGCATTATGGCGCCTGCGATCACATGATCGCGCCTGCGGGCAATCTGCGGCCCGCGATCGAGCAATTGCCGCCGGCCGCCTTGCGGCTGCCGGAGGAGCTGTGCGCGCAGTTGAAGCGGCTTGGTCTCCACCGCATCGCCGATCTCTGCGCCCTGCCGCGCGCCGCTTTGGCCCGGCGTTTCGGCGCAATGCTGATCGACCGGCTGGACCAGGCGCTGGGGCGGCGTGACGAAACGCTCTCCCCACTCCTGGCGCCGCCGCAATGCTATGTGCGGCTGGATTTCGCCGAACCGGTGTCCCAGCGCGCCGGCATCGACCGCGCGCTCGCTTTGCTGCTGCGGCGCCTGACCGATGCCCTGCGGCCGCATGAAAGCGGCCCGCGCAAGCTGGAGCTCGCCTGCTATCGCCTGGACGGCGAGACGCAGCGCCTGTTCGTCGGCACAGCGCGGCCCAGCCTCGATCCCGCGCATCTGTTCCGGTTGTTCGAGGACAAGCTCGACACGCTCGCCCCGGATGAAGGTTTCGAGGCCATGCGCCTCGCGGCCGGCGAGGTCGAACGCCTGCAGGCGCGGCAGGGTGATTTCCAAGCGGCGGAAACCGGCAGCGAAAACCTGGCACCATTGATCGACCGGCTCAGCAACCGCCTCGGCGGGGCTGCCGTGCATCGCGTCGAGACGCGGGAAAGCCATGTGCCGGAGCGCGCCGTGCGCCGGTTGCCGCCGCTGGCGGAAAGTCCGCGCCTGCATTGGCCGCAGGCCACGCAGCGCCCCATCCGCCTGCTGCCGCATCCCGAGCCGATCGAGGCGGTGGCGCCGGTGCCGGACGACCCGCCGGTGCAGTTCCGCTGGCGCCACGTGCTGCACCGCGTCCGCGCGGCGGAAGGGCCGGAGCGCATCGCGCCGGAATGGTGGCTGCCCGGCGAGGCGGATGCCGAGATCCGCGACTATTACCGGGTCGAGGATTCGGAAGGCCGACGCTACTGGCTCTACCGCGCCGGCCTCTACCAGGCCGACCCGGCCCCGCGCTGGTATCTGCACGGGATGTTCGGGTGACATGTTGCATGCATTATGCTAGCATTATGCATGCATAAACCGGAGGATGCGGCCATGGCCACTGTCACGATCCGCGACCTGGATGACAGGACCGTCGCCAAATTGAAGGCGCGGGCGAAGTCCAATCACCGCTCTTTGGAGGCCGAGTTGCGCGACTTGCTGTCGGGCATCGTGCAAGAGCAGGAGCGCCGGCAGCGATTCCTCGCCAAGGCCGACCGCATCGCCGCCATGACCCGCAAGGTCCCGCAAAGCGACAGCGCCGACCTGCTGCGTGAAGATCGCCGGCGATGAGCCTGGTTGTCGATGCCAGTGTGGCCATCAAGTGGTTCATCGACGAGCCGCGGCATGAGCACGCGCGCTACCTGCTGGAGACCGGTGAGACCTTGCATGCGCCGGACCTGCTCGTTCCGGAGATCGGCAACATCGCCTGGAAAAAGGCGACCAGGAAGGAAATCGACCCGCGCCACGCGGAAAAGATCACGGCCGCCCTCCGCGATCTTCCCTTGTCCTTGCATGCCTCCCAAGACTTGATCGAGCGGGCCCTGCGCATTGCCTTGGCCATTCAACACCCCGTCTATGATTGCCTCTATGTCGCCTGCGCCGAAATGCTGGACGCCACTCTGTTTACGGCCGATGAGCGTTTGAGCCGCGCCTTGGCGGCCACCTCGCTGGCCGGCATCTGTCGCGACCTCAGTAGCCTCGAACGGCAATGACCCTCGCCCCCGCCGAGTTGCAGGTCGCGACCAATTTCTCGTTCCTGCAGGGCGCGTCGCATCCGCAGGAATTGGCCCTGCGCGCGGCGGAACTTGGCTACGCGGCGATCGGCATCGCCGACCGCAACACGCTGGCCGGCATCGTGCGCGCCTATGACGGCTGCAATCTCGCCGGCATCCGTCTGGTGGTCGGCTGCCGGCTCGATCTGCAGGATGCACCCAGCCTGCTGTGCTATCCGCGGGACCGTGCCGCCTATGGCCGACTCTGTGCTTTGCTCACCCTCGGCAAAAGGCGCACGGAGAAAGGCAAATGCCTGCTCGCCTATCAGGATGTGCTGGATCACCGCATCGGCCAGCACCTGGTGGCTGTCGCGCCGGAGACTCTGGACGAGCAATTCGCCGCTTTCCTGAACCGCTTCTGCGCCGATATGGGTGCGAGCGCATATCTGGCCGCCAGCCATCTTTATCGCGGCGATGATGCGCGGCGCATCCGCCGGCTGGCCGGGCTTGCCGCGGATCACCGGCTGAAGCTGATCGCCACCAACGACGTCCTTTATCACGCGCCGGAGCGGCGGCCCTTGCAGGACGTCATGACCTGCATCCGCGAGCACGTCACCATCGACGAAGCCGGCTTCCGTCTCCTCGCCAATGCCGAGCGACACCTGAAATCGCCGGCGGAGATGCGCCGTCTGTTCAAGCATTGGCCGGAAGCGCTGGAGAATGCCGCGCAGCTGGCCGATGCCTGCCGCTTCTCCCTGACGGAGCTGCAATACGACTATCCCAGCGAGCCGGTGCCGGAAGGGTCGACGCCGCAGCAGGAGCTGGAGCGCCTGACCTGGATCGGCGCCGCCGGCCGCTATCCCGGCGGCATCCCGGACAAGGTGCGCGAGACGCTGCGGCAGGAACTGCAGCTGATCGCCGGCCTCAATTACGCCCCCTATTTCCTGACCGTGCAGGACATCGTCCGCTTCGCCGAGAGCCGGAACATCCTGTGCCAGGGGCGCGGCTCGGCCGCCAATTCGGTGGTCTGCTATTGCCTCGGCATCACCGCCGTCGATCCGACCAAGGTCGATTTGCTGTTCGAGCGTTTCGTCTCCGCCGAGCGCAACGAGCCGCCGGACATCGACGTCGATTTCGAGCATGAGCGGCGCGAGGAGGTCATCCAGTACATCTACGGGAAATACGGCCGCGACCGCGCAGGCCTCGCGGCGACGGTGATCTGCTATCGGCCCAAGAGCGCGATGCGCGAAGTCGGCAAGGTCTTCGGCCTCAGCGAGGACGTGCTCAACCGCCTGTCCAAGGCGATCTGGGGCTGGGGCGAGGACAGCATCGTGCAGAAGCACATCCACGAAGCCGGCCTCGATCCGCGCGACCATCGGCTGGGCCGCACGCTCGAGTTGGCGCGCGAGCTGATCGGTTTTCCCCGCCACCTGTCGCAGCATGTCGGCGGCTTCGTCATCACCCGCGGCAAGCTCTGCGAATCCGTGCCGATCGAGAATGCGGCGATGGAGGACCGCACAATCATCGAATGGGACAAGGACGACCTCGACACCCTGCGCATGCTGAAGATCGACGTGCTGGCGCTCGGCATGCTGACCTGCATCCGCAAGGGCTTCGAGCTGCTGGAGCGGCACAAGGGCGAGAAATTTTCGCTAGCGACAGTGCCGGCGGAGCAACCCGACGTCTACGACATGCTGTGCAAGGCGGATTCCGTCGGCGTGTTCCAGGTCGAAAGCCGGGCGCAGATGACCATGCTGCCGCGGCTCCAGCCGCGCAAGTTCTACGACCTGGTGGTCGAGGTGGCCATCGTCCGCCCGGGCCCGATCCAGGGCGACATGGTGCATCCTTACTTGCGCCGGCGCCTGGGCCAGGAGCCGGAAACCTATCCCAAGGAGGAATTGCGCGCGGTGCTGCACAAGACCTATGGCGTGCCGCTGTTCCAGGAACAGGCGATGCGCATCGCCATCGTCGCCGCCGGCTTCACACCGTCGGAATCCGACCAGCTGCGCCGCGCCATGGCCACCTTCCGCAAGGTCGGCACCATTCATACCCTGCGCGCCAAGTTCATCGACGGCATGATCGGGCGCGGCTACGAGCGGGATTTCGCCGAACGCTGCTTCAGCCAGATCGAAGGCTTCGGCGAATACGGCTTTCCGGAGAGCCATGCCGCCAGCTTCGCGCTGCTGGTCTATGTCTCCGCCTGGATGAAGTGCCGCTATCCGGCGGTCTTCGCCTGCGCCATCCTCAATTCGCAGCCGATGGGATTCTACGCTCCGGCGCAACTGGTGCGCGATGCGCGCGACCACGGCGTCGTGGTGCGACCGGTCGACGTCAATGCCAGCGCGTGGGATCACACGCTGGAGCCGGCCGCGCACGGCGCGCTCGCCTTGCGCCTGGGATTCCGCGGCATCGCCGGGTGCCGCGCGAAGGACATGGAGCGCCTGCTTGCGGCGCGCGGCAACGGCTATCGCTCCCTGCACGACGTGTGGCGCCGCAGCGGCCTGGGTCCCGCCGCGCTGGAGACCCTGGCCAAGGCCGATGCTTTCGGCTCGCTCGGCCTCGACCGGCGGCGGGCGCTCTGGCAGATCCATGCATTGGGCGAAGGCCAACTGCCGCTGTTCGATCTGGACCTTGCCGCCGCGCCGGATTCCGGCTGGCCGTCGCACATTCCCGCCGAGGATCTGGGCGCGCCCCTGCCCGGCATGAGCCTGGGTGAGCATGTGGTAGAGGATTATACCGCCCTCGGCCTGTCGCTCCGCGCGCATCCGCTGAAGCTGCTGCGCCATCGCCTGCAGCCGCTCAAGATCGTGCAAAGCCGGGACCTCGCGGAAGCCCGCAACAACGGCCGTATCAAGGTGGCCGGCCTGGTGCTGGTGCGGCAGCGGCCGGGCACCGCCAGCGGCGTCATCTTCATGACCCTGGAGGACGAGACCGGTGTCGCCAACATCGTCGTCTGGCCCAAGGTGTTCGAGGAATTCCGCCGCGTCGTCCTCACCGGCCGGCTGCTCGCCGTCGAGGGCAAGCTGCAGCGCGAAGGCCTGGTGATCCACGTGATCGCCGAGAAGGTCATCGACCTCTCGCATCTGTTGAACGGCCTGAGCGGCGAGGACGGCCAGTGGGATCGCGCCGTCGCCAATGCCGACGAGGTCAAGCGCGCCATCACCGGCGACCAGCGCCTGATGCGCCTGAAAAGCCGGGACTTCCATTAGCGACCGAAGCCGTGACAGCGCCGCGCGCCTTTGCTAAGGCTGAGCCATCGCACCCGCCCGAGAGCCACTCCATGCACCCGACCGCCATTCGCGACGCCGCCAATCTGCTCTGGCGCACCCGCCTGCAGCACAAGCGCATCGACGCCCTGCCCGCCGAGATGCGCCCCGCGACCCTGGCCGAAGGCTACGCCATCCAGGACGCCATGGTCGCCTGCGCCGCCCAGCCCGTGCTGGGCTGGAAGATCGCCGCCACCAGCAAGGCCGGCCAGGCGCATATCGGCGTCACCGAGCCGCTCTCCGGCCGCCTGTTCGCCGATTTCGTGCTGAAGAGCGGCGCCGAATTGCCGGCCGGCCCACTGCACATGAAGGTGATGGAGGCCGAGTTCGCCTTTCGCATGGGCAGCGATCTGCCGCCCCGCGCCGACGATTATGACCAGACGCAGGTCTGTGCCGCCGTCGAGGCCATGCACCTCGCCATCGAAGTACCCGACGCCCGCTATGAGGTCTTCGACACCATCGGCGCGCCGCACATCACCGCGGACGATGCCTTCGCCGCCTGGTTCCTGCTCGGCCCGCGCATCTCGCATTGGACCGACCTCGATCTGCCGCGACAACCGGTCCGCGTCCTGCGCAACGGCAGCCTCGCCGCCGAAGGCAGCGGCGCCAATGCGCTGGGCGATCCACGCCTGGCGCTGACCTGGCTCGCCAACCACCTGTCCCGGCGCGGCATCGGGCTGAAGGCCGGCGAGATCGTCACCACCGGCACCTGCATCACCCCGGCCGCGATCGGCCCCGGCGACAGCCTCGTGGCCGAGTTCCCCGGCCTGGGCCGGGTCGAGGCGGCATTTTCCTGAGCCGACCCGCCCTATCACATTGATGCAACGGGCTTCTGTGCGCTGGACAAGCTCTCCGCCTCGGCTAGTCTAGCGGCCGCAACCGAGGTTCCGTCCGCTCCCATGCAGCGCTTCATCGCGGCTTTTCTATCCATCCTGCTTGTGGCCATCGCGTTCGACAGGACTGCGATGGCGCAGGAATCGCCCGCCGAACTGCTGCAGGCCTGGGAGGCCAAGCTCGATGCGATTGAAAAAGAGCTCGCCGGCGTCCCGGACCTGCCGCAGGAACGCTACGGCCAGATTCTGCAATCCATCGGGCTCCTGATCGCCGATGCGCGGGCGCTTCGCGACGCGCAGCAGAGCCTGGCCCAGCCGGTCCGCAGCCAGCTTTCCAGCCTTGGCGCACCACCGGTCGAAGGCCAACCCCCGGAAGACCCCGACATCGCCGCCACGCGCACCCGCCTGTCCGAGGAGCTCACCCGGTTCCAGGGCCGCATCACCCGCGCGGAACTGGCGATCACCCGGGCCCAGGCGGTGCAGGCGGAGATTGGCGGCCGAGAGCAGTCGCTGCGCCAGCGCGCGCTGGCAGTGCGCGGTCCCTCGCCACTCCTGCCGGCAACCTGGCAGGCGGCGCTCGCCGATCCGAACGTCGTCTACAAATCCCTGCACTCCTCCGCGCTGCAGTGGTGGCGGAACCTGCAGATCGCCGAGATGGACATGCTCACCATTGTCCTGGCGCTGGGCATCCTGGCAATTGCCGCCGTGCTCGCTTTCCCGTTGCGCCGCTGGGTGCTGTCCCGCTGGGGTCCGCGCGCGGAGATCGCCGAGCCGAGCTATACGCGCCGCATCGTCGCCGCCATCGCCGGCACGGTAGCGCGGGTCCTGTTGCCCACCCTCGCAATCGTCGCGCTGCACGGATTGTTCGTCATCACCCTGCCGCAGCAGATCGAGGATTCGGCCTTCCCCATCTTCGTGCTCGCCAGCGGCGGTTACCTGGTGCTGTTCTTCATCGTTTCCGGCCTGACCATCGCCTGCCTGTCGCCGGACTATCCCGCCTGGCGCCTGGTGCCGGTGCCGGCCAAAGCCGCCAGAAAGCTCGGCCGGCGCGTGCTGACCGGGGCGCTCTGTTTCCTCATCCTCTCCATCGTCATCAACGCGGTTTCCGACCCACGCAGCCTGTCGCCCTCGGCGGAGTTCGTCTCCATCCTGGCGCTGGTGGCCAGCCTGATCGCCGTCATCGTCTTCCTGCCCGGACTACGCGCGCGCTCTTGGGTCAGCGATACGCATTTCAAGTCCAGACTCTCCTGGATCCTGCGCGGCCTCGCGGCCCTCGCCATCGTCGCCTCCTTGCTGGCGGCCCTGCTCGGCTATGCCTCGCTCGCCAGGGACCTGCTGTTGTCGCTCTCGGTCACCGTCACGCTGATCGGCGCCGCCCTGTTGCTGCGCGAGATCATCGGCGAAACCATCCGGACCGTGATGACTCCCGGCAGCAGGATCTACGACGCCGTGTCGCGCACCACCGGCCTGTCACCGGAAACCGGGCGCCGCCTTGCCTTCTGGCTGCGGCTGATGGCCGACGTGATCTTGTGGCCGCCGGTGGTCTATGTGGTGCTGATCGCCTGCGGCCTGTCGCCGACCTTGCTCAATGCCTGGACCGTCCAGTTCTTCACCCAGATCCGGCTCGGCGACCTCAATCTCTCGCTGGTCGACGTCGCCACCGCAATCGTGACGCTGATCGTGGGCTTCCTGCTGGTGGGGGGCCTCAAGCGCTGGGTGCGCGAGCGGGTGATGCCCAACACCCAGTTCGACCTGGGCATGCAGAACTCGATCTCGACCGGCACCGGCTACGTCGCCGGCCTGGTTGTGCTGATGATCGCGATCATGGTGCTGGGGATCGACTTCTCCTCCATCGCGCTGGTTGCCGGTGCGCTCTCCGTCGGCATCGGTTTCGGCCTGCGCACGGTGGTGGAGAATTTCGTCGCCGGTCTGCTGCTGCTGATCGAGCGGCCGATCAAGACCGGCGACTGGATCATCGTCGGGAGCACCGAAGGCATCGTCAAGAGCATCTCCGTGCGCTCGACCGAGATCGAGACCTTCGACCGCGCCTCGGTCATCGTGCCCAATTCCGCGCTGATCGCCAGCCCGGTCGTCAACTGGACCCACAAGAACCGCATCGCCCGGGTCATCGTGCGGCTGAGCGTGGCCCCCGGCGCCGACGCCCGCGCCGTCGAGCGCATCCTGCTGCGCTGCGCCAAGGAAGCTGAGCATGTGATGAAATACCCGGCGCCGAGCGTGATCTTCCGGGCCATCGGCGAGGAGAAACTCGACTTCGAGCTGCGCTGCTTCGTTTCGGACACCGACTACTATCTGCCAACCCTCAGCGCGGTGAATTTCGCCATCGACGCGGCCCTTCAGCGCGAGCAGATCATGCCGCTGGCCCAGGCCGCCGGGCCGGCCCCAGCCGCGGCGGTCGACCCGCAGGATGCCCATCGGCCAGCCGACCCGATCTGACGGCGGCATTCCCGCCGGTAAATCTCTTGTTAAGAGTCTCTGGTCTGGGATAGCGCCGGGACGGACCGGCTGGGAGATTCTCAGGCCATGAATGCCAAGATCAAGCGTATCCTCATCGTCGACGACGAACCGGTCGCCGTGGCGGCCATCGAGCGCGCCGGCATTGACCTGCTCTGCGAAGTCACCACGCTCGAGCACACCAGCGCCTTCGAGCGCGTGGTGAGCGAGTGGGAGCCTGACATCGTGGTGCTCGACGTCGGCATCCCCGACCGCGACGGCTACAAGCTGCAGAGCGTGCTGGCCGAGCTCAAATATCCCGGCGCTGTGGTGATGATCAGCGGCATGCCGCAGCAGGACCTCGATGCCGCCGCGCGCGTCGGAAGGATGCGAGGCGTCAATGTCATCGGCGCCGTCCGCAAGCCGATCGCCCACGAAGACATTCATGCGATGCTGACGAAGGCGAAGGCCTGAAGTCGCTGTCGCCGCTTCGCTACGAGCACGGCCTAAGGATCATCGGCGACGCTGTCTCGCCGCTTGGCTCTGGCAGGGCGAGGCAACTGCCATCGAAACAGATCCGCCATCCCCCGTCGGTTGCGCCTGATCGCGCCAGAACCACCTCGTCCTGCGGTGGCAGATTTGGGCGATAATGCCAGACCTTGCCGTCGAACACCGCATCGGCCGGCGGTTCCATGCCGGCGCCCGTTCCCGCGATCCGCGCTTCGACGATCTCGAGGCCACCCGGCGTCACCTGCCAATCCTCCTCCCAGCCGGTCTTTTCCACCGAGTGCGTCCAGGTCAAGGTGAAGGCCGACGCCGCATAGGCGATCTGCTTGGCGCCGATCAGCAGGCAGATACCCATATCCGTGGCCCCGCCCCTCAGGCCTTGGCCGTCCGGCGCCCGCGCCAGACATGCTGCGCGATGAAAAGAACGCTGAGCGCGAAGCCAGCCTCATCGGTGATCGGCAGCGCGAGCACCAGGCTGAAAGCCGCGACCGTCGCCAATGCCCGCTCCCACAGCGCCAGCGGTCGCAGCAGGAACCCGATCGCCGCCGCGCCCCAGAGACCGATGGCGAGGCACGCCTTCACCACGATATAGGCGACCGCGAGGGGAAACCCGATCGCTTCGGCAAGCGGGCCACCCTCCTGCAGCATCAAGGCAGGGGTGTAGACCGCCATGAAGGGAATGACGAAGCCGGCCAGCGCGATCTTCACCGCCTGCATTCCGATCTTCAGGCCGGATGCCTTGGCGATCGGCGCGGCGGCGAAGGCGGCCAGCGCCACCGGGGGCGTGAGGTCCGCCAGGATGCCGAAATAGAACACGAACATGTGGCTGACGATGAGCGGCACGCCGAGATGCAGCAGCGCCGGCCCCGCCAGCGACGAGGTGATGATGTAGTTGGGGATTGTGGGGATTCCCATGCCAAGCACCAGGCAAGTGACCATGGTCAGCAGCAGCGACAGGAACAGGCTCTTCTCGCCGATGGAGACGACGAAATCCCCGAAGGTCGTCGCGGCGCCGGTCAGCGTCATGGTGCCCACGATGATCCCGACAACGGCGCAGGCGATGCCCACCGGCAGCGCCGTCTTGGCCCCCTCGGCCAGGCTGTCCCGGCAGATCGCCAGGGTCTCGCGCCCGCCACGCACGAAGACATTGAGCAGGATGAGCGCGCCCAGCACCGCACCGAGGACCCACAGCCCGAATTCGAGAAACGATGCCGCGGCGATACCAAGGAAGACCCAGAAGATCACGCGCAAGGTCGTCTGCGACAAGTTCCTGGAAACCGTGGCCCCGAGCAGCAGCAGCACGGTCAAGGCCAGGCCGATCGTGCCGGAGAACAGCGGCGTGTAGCCGTTGAACAGGAGATAGACCAGCATGACCAGTGGCAGGATGAGGTGCCAGCCGTTGCGCAAAGCGCCCATGACCGACGGGCATTGGTCCTTCGGCAGCCCGAGCAGGCGCTGCTTGCCGGCTTCAAGATGCACCATCCAGAAGGCCGAGGCGAAATAGAGCACAGCGGGAATCGCGGCTGCCTTCACGATCTCGGCATAGGGCACGTCGATCGTCTCCGCCATGATGAAGGCGACCGCGCCCATCACCGGCGGCATGATCTGCCCGCCCATGGACGACGTGGCTTCCACGCCACCGGCGAAGTCGGCGCGATAGCCGAAACGCTTCATCATCGGGATGGTGAACTGCCCGGTGGTCACCACGTTGGCTACACCGGAGCCCGAGATCGTGCCCATCAGGCCCGAGGCGATGACTGCCACCTTCGCCGCGCCGCCGCGCGCATGGCCGACCAAGCCGAGGGATACGTCGGTGAACAGGCGAATGACGCCGGTCCGCTCCAGGAACGAGCCGAACAGGATGAACAGGAAGATGTAGCTGGAGGAGACGTAGGTCGGGATGCCGTAAATGCCTTCGGTGCCGAAGGCCATCTGGTCGATGATCTGCCCAAAGTCATACGGCCGATGGTCGAACGGTGCCGGCAGGTATTCGCCGAACGTGGCATAGGCCAGGAAGATGCCGCTGATGATCGGCAGGGCCGGTCCCATCACCCGCCACGCCGCGATGAACAGGATAACGAGCGCGACGCTCCCGACGGCAAGGTCCGCTTGGCTCGGATCCCCGGCGCGCAGCAGCAGCTCCTTGTAGAAAAACCATTGATAAAGTCCCACGGCGAACCCGAGCAGGCCGAGAGTCCAGGCAATCGCCCGCCGGGGGCGCGCCGCGCCCGCTGCCGCCGCCAGAAGCGGCAGGCCGAGGAGGATCAGGAACCCGACATGGACCCCGCGGACGATCTGGCTCGGCAGGTTGAGCACATGGGCCGCGGTGGCGAGTTGGAAGATCGAGAACGCGACGGCGATCCAGAACAGCAGCCGCCCTTCGAGATCGCGTCCGAAATCGGCCGCCAGCGCATCATGCGAGGTTGCCGGGTTCGGCGCGGCCAAGTCTCCTCCGGCCGCGCCGCCGGTCGAGGTCAAATCACACCCGATTCCTTGTAGAACTTCTCGGCGCCCGGATGAAGCGGGATGGGCATGTCCTTCGGCCCGTCCGCCAGCTTGATGTCCGCCGCCGCCTTGTGCGCGGCGGTCATGTCGGCCAGGTTGTCGAACAGCAGCTTGGTCATCTGGTAGCCGAGGTCTTCCGAGACTCCCTCGCGCGTCACCAGGAAGTTGATCACCGCCGCGGTGGTCACGTCCTCGCTCTGCCCGTCATAGGTGTTGGCCGGAATGACGCGCGTGACATAGGGCGCGCCGAGCTTCGCCGTCACCTCCTCCGGCACCGCCACCATCTGGATTGGCAGCGAAGTCGAAAGATCGCGGATCGAGGCGACGCCCAGGCCCGCCGATTGCAGCGTCGCGTCGAGCTGGCGGTTCTTGATCAGCTCCACGGATTCGCCGAAAGGCAGATACTCGACGGTGCCGAGATCGTCATAGGAGAGCCCCGCGGCGCCGAGGATGGCGCGCGCGTTGAGCTCGGTCCCCGATTTCGGCGCGCCGACCGAAAGCCCCTTGCCCTTCAGGTCGGCCAGCGTCTTGATGCCGGAGTCCTTCGAGGCGACGATCTGGATGAAGTTCGGATAGATGGCGGCGATGCCGCGCAGCTTGTCGAGCTTCTGCTTGAACCCGGCCTCGGCATCGCCCTCCCAGCCAAGCTTGACCGAATCCCCGAGCGCGAAGGCAATCTCGCCCTTCTCGTCCTGCAGCAGGTTCAAGTTCTCGACCGAGGCCTTGGTGGCCTGCACCTGGGTGCGCACATCGGGAATCTTGTCGCCATAGATCTTGGAGAGCGCGACGCCCAGCGGATAATAGACGCCGCTGGTACCGCCGGTCAGCACATTGACGAACTCCGCCGCCCGGGCTGGAAACACGCGACCGGCTGCAAGCAGGCCGGCGGCGCCGGCGAGGATATGGCGACGACTCAATCTCATCATCTCTACCTCCCAATATGCTGATCTTCAGGCGCCCGACCACCCGGCCTGTGCTGCGCCGCAGCAGAAGCACTCCGATCGATATGGCCTGGGCGAGAGTATCAAATCATCGCCCGATTTCCAGCGTCCACCCCTCCGCATTTGGTCGGTAGCGCGAGAGAGTCACGATCGGCGCGCAGGCCTTACAGAGTCGCCTGCCCAGCGACCGCCGCGCTGGCCGCCTGTGCTGCGCGGATCGCCCGGTCGGCCATCGCTGCGACCTCTTCCCGAGACCGCGTCACTTGCGCGACGCCCTGTTGCTGTGCCGCCATCGCGGCGGCCACCGCAACGCGGATCGCGGTCTGCGGGTCATCCATTCCCGGCAGGATGCGATCTGGCCGCAGCCCCAGCTCGACGCCGTAATCCGCCAGCGCCGTCGCCGCGGCGACCGCCATGTCGTCGGTGATGGCGCGGCTGCGCACGTCGAGCACGCCGCGAAACATGCCGGGGAAGACCAGCGAGTTGTTCACCTGGTTCGGGAAGTCGCCGCGCCCGGTGGCGACGATCGCCGCACCCGCCGCATGCGCCTCCTGCGGCCAGATCTCCGGCACCGGATTGGCGCAGGCGAAGACGATGCCGCGCGGCGCCATGCGTGCGATCCAATCGGGCTGGATGATGCCCGGACCGGGCGTCGAGAAGGCAAGGCAGACATCCGCCCCGGCAAGCGCCTCGGCGATGCCGCCGGTCCGGCAATCGGCGTTCGACTCCCGGCAGATGCACCATTTCTCGGGAAACGCCGATTGGCTGGCGTCGAGATCGCCGCGTCCTGGATGCAGGATGCCGCCGCGGTCGCAGGCGACGATCGCGCCCGGCTGCACGCCATAGGCGGTCAGCAGGCGATAGGTGGCGACATTGGCGGCGCCGATGCCGATCATGGCGATGCGGGCGTTCCCGAGCGCACGCCCGGTCGCGCGCAGGGCGTTGAGCAGCCCGGCCAGCACCACCGTCGCCGTGCCCTGCTGGTCATCGTGCCAGATCGGGATCGGCAGGCGATCGCGCAGGGCCTCCAGGACCCGAAAGCACTTGGGCTGCGCGATGTCCTCCAGGTTGATGCCGCCGAAGGACGGCGCCAGCCATTCGACCGCACGGACCAGATCCTCGGCGCTCTTGGTAGCCAGGCACAGCGCCACGGCATCGACGCCGCCGAGATACTTGAACAGCAGGCTCTTGCCTTCCATGACCGGCAGGCCCGCCTCGGGTCCGATGTCGCCCAGACCAAGCACCCGAGACCCATCGGAGACCACGGCGACCAGGTTGCCCTTATTGGTGTAGTCGTAGACGCTGTCGGGCGCGGCCTTGATCGCCCGGCAGGGCTCCGCCACGCCCGGCGTGTACCAGAAGCCGAAATCCGCCGGCCCGCGGACCGGGCATTTCAGGGCTGTCTGCATCTTGCCGCGATAGAGCCGGTGCAGCCGCAGCGCTTCGCTGGTGGACGCGTTCTGCCGTTCCGTCGCCATGCCGCCACCCCCGCACTGCCGTCCCAAATGCCGCACCGTCAGGCAGATCATTGCCCTGGGTCAAGGCCACCTGTCAGAATGCCTCCCAGGGTTCACGGCAGCGCTCGGGGAGAGCCGATGCCCTTCGCGACCATCGTCAAGACACCTGAGGTCTCCGGCCCCGCCCCACGGATGTCGGATTATGGCCAGGCACGGGCCGGCTTTTCCTGGGCGGACGCGCGCGGACAGCTCGCAGGCTTGCCGGGCGGTGGTCTCAACATCGGCTTCGAAGCGGTCGACCGGCACGTGCTCGCCGGCACGGGTGACAAGCTGGCCCTGCGCTGGCTTGGCAAGGATGGCCGCACCGAGGACTACACCTATGTCCGGCTGCGCGACGAGACCAACCGCTTCGCCAGTCTCCTTGCGAAGCTCGGCGTGACACCAGGCGAGCGTGTCTTCACCCTGCTCGGCCGCCAACCCGCCCTGTATATCGCCGCGCTCGGCACGCTGAAGGCCGGCTGCGTGTTCTCGCCCCTCTTCTCCGCCTTCGGGCCGGAACCGATCGAAACCCGCATGACCAAGGGCGACGGTCGCGTCCTGGTGACGACCGAAGCCCTCTATCGCAAGAAGGTCGCCCCCGTGCGCGACCGGCTGCCCGGCCTGCGCCATGTGCTGCTGGTCGGCGAGCACACGGCGCAGGCGCCGGCCGGATCGCTCGATCTCGCTCAGGTCATGGCGGAGAGCAGCGCGGACTTCGCCGCTGCTCCGACCAAGCCCGACGACATGGCGCTGCTGCACTTCACCAGCGGCACCACGGGCAAGCCCAAGGGCGCCATTCACGTCCACGAGGCGGTGGTGGCGCATCACGTCACGGGCCAATTCGCCCTCGACCTGCACCCGGAGGATGTCTTCTGGTGTACCGCCGATCCAGGCTGGGTCACCGGCACCTCCTACGGCATCATCGCGCCGCTGACCAACGGCGTGACGATGATCGTCGACGAGGCGGAGTTCGATGCCGAGCGCTGGTTCCGCATCCTGCAGGAGCAGCAGGTGACGGTGTGGTACACGGCGCCTACCGCCATCCGCATGCTGATGAAGCTGGGCTCCGATCCGGCGCAAGGCTGCGATCTCTCCCATCTGCGCTTCATGGCCAGCGTCGGCGAGCCGCTGAACGCCGAAGCGGTGGTGTGGAGCCTCCAGGCGTTCGGCCGCCCCTTCCATGACAATTGGTGGCAGACCGAGACCGGCGGCATCATGATCGCCAACTATGCCGCCATGGACATCAAGCCCGGTTCGATGGGCCGGCCGCTGCCGGGCGTCGAAGCCGCCATCCTGCGCCGCCTTGCCGACGGGCATGTCGAGAGGATCGACACACCGGGTTCCGTGGGCGAGCTCGCGCTCAAACCGGGCTGGCCGTCGATGTTCCGCGGCTATCTCGACGAGGAGGAGCGCTACCGCAAGTGCTTCGCCGACGGCTGGTACCTGTCCGGCGATCTCGCCAGCTGCGATGCCGACGGCTACTTCTGGTTCGTCGGCCGCTCCGACGATGTGATCAAGTCGGCCGGCCATCTGATCGGGCCCTTCGAGGTCGAGAGCGCCCTGATGGAACATGCCGCCGTGGCCGAGGCGGCCGTGATCGGTATCCCGGACCCGATCGCCGGCGACGTGGTCAAGGCCTTCGTGGTGCTGAAGACCGGCCACGCGCCGAGCGAGGCCCTTCGCAAGGAGCTGCTCGGCCATGCCAGGACGCGGCTGGGCCCGGTGGTGGCGCCGCGCGAGATCGAGATCAAGGAGAACTTGCCGAAGACCCGCAGCGGCAAGATCATGCGTCGCCTGCTGCGGGCGCGCGAGCTCGGCCTGCCGGAGGGCGATCTGTCGACCCTGGAGAGCGACACCAAATGACGGCGAAGACGCATCTGACCCGGCCGCATGTGCTCGACCTGCTGCGCCAGATGCTGCGCATCCGGCATTTCGAGGAGAAATGCGCCGAGCTCTACACGCAGGAGAAGATCCGCGGCTTCCTGCATCTCTATATCGGCGAGGAAGCGGTCGCCGTCGGCGTGATGCCGGCGCTGCAGCCGAATGATGCGGTCGTCGCCACCTATCGCGAGCACGGCCAGGCGCTGGCGCGCGGCGTCGCCATGGGCCCGCTGATGGCGGAGATGTACGGCAAGCAGGAAGGCTGCAGCCGCGGCCGCGGCGGCTCGATGCACGTCTTCGATGCCGCCACGCGGTTCTATGGCGGCAACGCCATCGTCGGTGGCGGCCTGCCGATGGCGGTCGGCCTTGCCCTCGCGGACAAGATGCAAGGCAAGACCAACGTTACCGCCTGCTTCTTCGGCGAGGGCGCGGTGGCCGAGGGCGAGTTCCACGAGAGCATGAACCTGGCCGCATTGTGGCAGCTGCCGGTGCTGTTCGTGTGCGAGAACAATCTCTATGCCATGGGCACAGCGCTGGCGATCTCGGAATCCGAGACCGACATCCATCGCAAGGCGGAATGCTATCGCGTGAAGGCGGCGGCGGTCGACGGCATGGACGTCATCGCCGTGGAGGCCGCCGCGCAACGCGCCGTCGCCGCGATCCGCGCCGGCGAAGGCCCGGCGTTCCTCGAATGCCGCACCTATCGCTTCCGCGCCCATTCCATGTTCGACGCGCAGCTCTATCGCCCCAAGGCCGAGATCGAGGCGTGGAAGAAGCGCTGCCCGATCGAACATCTCAAGGCCTGGGCCCTTGGCGCGTCCATGCTGCATGCCGACGACATCGCCAGGCTCGAAAGCGAGGTCGCGGCGGAAGTCGATGCGGCCGTCGCTTTCGCCGAAGCCGGCACCTGGGAGCCGGTCGGCGACCTGCTACGTGACGTCACCACGCCGAGGCCAGGCGCATGACCGCCGCAGCCAATCCGGCGCAGCCGACCTATCGCGACGCGGTGCGCGCGGCCATCCGCGAAGCCATGCAGCGCGACCCGCGCGTCTTCCTGATGGGCGAGGATGTCGGCCGCTACGGCGGCTGCTACGCCGTCAGCAAGGGCCTGCTGGACGAGTTCGGCCCCGAGCGCATCCGCGATACCCCGCTGTCCGAGGCCGGTTTTGTCGGCGCCGGGATCGGCGCGGCGATGGGCGGCATGCGGCCGATCGTCGAGGTGATGACGGTCAATTTCAGCCTGCTCTGCCTGGACCAGATCCTCAACACCGCCGCCACCATCCGTCACATGTCCGGGGGCCAGGTCTCCGTCCCGCTGGTCATCCGCATGGCGACCGGCGCCGGCCGGCAGCTTGCCGCGCAGCATTCGCACTCGCTGGAGAACTGGTACGCCCATATCCCCGGCATCCGCGTGGTAGCGCCGGCGACGCTGGAGGATGCGCGCGGCATGCTGTGGCCGGCGTTGCAGGAATCCGACCCGGTGCTGATCTTCGAGAACGTCATGCTCTACAATATGACGGGCACGCTTCCCGACAACCCGGGGATCGTCGATCTGGACCATGCCGCCATCCGCCGTCCGGGCGGCGACATCTCGCTCATCACCTATGGCGGCTCGCTGTGGAAGACTCTGACCGCCGCCGATGAGCTCGCCAAGCTCGGCATCGAGGCCGAGGTGATCGACCTGCGCTCCCTGCGCCCGCTCGACGATGCCACGATCATGGACTCCGTGCGCCGCACCCGGCGCGCAATCGTCGTCGACGAAGGCTGGCGCAGCGGCAGCCTGGCGGCGGAGATTTCCGCGCGCATCGTCGAGCAGTGCTTCTGGTCGCTCGACGGGCCGATCGGCCGCGTCTGCACCGCCGAGGTGCCGATCCCCTATCCCAAGCACCTGGAGGATGCGGCGTTGCCGCAGCCGGCCAGCATCGTCGCCGCGGCTCGCGCGGCATTGGGGCGCTGATGGGCCTGTTCTGCATGCCCTCCCTCGGAGCCGACATGGAAGCCGGCAAGCTGGTCGAATGGCTGAAGCAGCCCGGCGATTCCATCGCCAGCGGCGACATCATCGCCGTGGTGGAGACCCAGAAAGGCGCCATCGAGATCGAGGCCTTCGAGACCGGCACACTCGACCAGCTTCTGGTGCCGATCGGCCAGACGGTCCCGGTCGGCACGCCGCTGGCCGCCATCCGCGGCGCCGGCGAGGCGCCCGTGGCAATACCAGCTGCCCCGCCGATGCCCGCCGCGCCGATTGCGGCGCCCTTGATGCAAGTGTCGCCCGCGACTCCAACCTTTGGCAGCGCGGTCAAGGCATCTCCCGCCGCCCGCAAGTTCGCCGAAGAGCATGGCATCGACCTTGCCGGCGTGACCGGCAGCGGCCCGGAGGGCGCCATCGTCTTTGTAGATGTGGAGACCGCGTCGCGTGCAGGCGGGATGCCAAAGCCGGCCGCGCCCGCGCCCGCCAAGCCCGCGGCGGCGGGGCTGGAGGGCATGCGCGCGGCGATCGGCGCCGCGATGTCGCGATCCAAGCGGGAGATTCCGCACTACTACCTCGGCCACGCGGCCGACGTCACCACAGCCACGGCCTGGCTCGCGCAGCGCAACGCCGATTGCGCGCCGCAGGACCGTATCCTGTTCAGCGCGCTGCTGCTGAAGGCGGTCGCCGTCTCGCTGGCCGGGTTCCCGGAGTTCAACGGGCATTTCGGCAAGGACGGCTACGTCGCGGCGAAATCCGTGCATCTCGGCATGGCGATCGCACTCCGCGGCGGCGGCCTGATCGCGCCGGCCATCCACGATGCCGACAAGCTATCGCTGGCCGAGGCGATGACGCGCCTGCACGACCTGGTCAACCGCGTGCGCGCCGGCCGCTTCCGCAGCTCCGAGATGTCCGATCCAACCGCAACCCTGACCAGCCTTGGCGAACGCGGCGCGGATTGGGTGCTGCCGGTGATCTACCCGCCGCAGGTCGCCATCGTCGGCGCTGGGTCACCGGTCGAGGAGCCGCGCGTCGTCGACGGCCAGATCGTGCCCCGCACCATCTGCCACCTGACGCTCGGCGCCGACCATCGGGCGAGCGACGGCCATCGCGGCGCGCTGCTGCTCCGCGCCATCGCCGAGCGGCTGCAGAAACCGGAGGCACTGTGACCAGGGACGAAATCCAGGCCATCCTGATCGAAGAGATCGGCAACATCGCGCCCGAAGCGGACCTGACCGCGCTCGACCCCGAGGCCGACCTGCGCGAGGCGCTCGACATGGATTCGATCAGCTTCCTCAACCTGCTGATTGCGCTAGGCCACAGGCTGGGCGTCCAGGTGCCGGAAAAGGACTATCCGAAGCTTGCGACCCTGCGGCTGGCGGTGGCGTATCTGGCGGCGGCGCATTGAGCCGAGCGCGCGTTATGATTCTGTGGCGAGTATAACGACTCAGCGTCCTTGCCGGCGCGGCACGAGATCATTGAAAGACCCGGCGGAGTTGATGTCTACTGAGGCTGATGGCCCGGAGGGACGAACGCGCGCAGCCGCCGCTCATACTGGCGCTCGGCGCGCGGGTGTCTCGGCGCCATTTTGCTCTTTTCCGGATTGTATCCAGCCGACCGGACCCGCTCCTATGACCGGCATGCAGCTGCCCGAGATCTTCCCGTGTGGCAACACGTGAGCCGCCTTTGGCGCAGATTGGCCGCGGTACTCTTCCGGCGGCTGCCGGAGGATGTGCGCCTGAGCGAGGAACGCTTCCGCGCCATCACCGAGACCCTTCGAGCAGTGCCCTGGGAAGCCGACCAGAACAGCGACCGCATGCTGTACGTTGGGCCGCAGATCGAGAAGCTCACCGGCTACACGGTGGAAGAGTGGCTGGCGCCCGGCTGCTGGCTTACGGCTGTGCATCCGGATCAGCGCGACGAGGTCTGGAAGCGCTACGAGACACACTGGCTGAGCCGGACCGACCACAATCTGGAATACGTCCTCATCACGCGCGCCGGCAAGCCGATCTGGATCCGCGACATCATCAGCTTCGTCAAGACGCCGGATCGCGGCGACCTGGTGCGCGGGCTGATGATCGACATCTCGGAGGAGAAGAAGCTGGAGCAGAGCCTGCGCGAGGCCCGGCGCGAAGCGGAGATCGCCAATCGCGCCAAGTCCCGCTTCCTCGCCAATGCGAGCCATGAGCTGCGCACCCCCTTGAACGCGATCATCGGCTTCTCCGACCTGCTGCAGCAGCAGGCGTTCGGCCCGCTGGGCTCCGACCGGTACCAGGGCTATTGCGAGCACATCTATGGCAGCGGCCTGCACCTGCTGGCGATCATCAACGACCTGCTGGATCTGAGCCGGATCGAGGCGGGCAAGGTCACGCTGAACGAAACGGCCATCTGCGTCGCCGACCTCGTGGAGGAATGCCTCGCGCTGCTGGAGCAGAAGATCGCCAATGGCAAGATCCAAGTCGTCCAGACCGTTCCCGCCGACTGCCCGGATCTGTGGGCCGATGAGCGCCTGATCCGGCAGATCCTGCTCAATCTGATTTCCAACGCGGTCAAGTTCACCCCGCCCGGCGGCAAGGTGTCGATCAGCGCCACCCTCGGCGCGACGCCGGAGGACGGCCTGAACGTCAGCGTCGCCGATACCGGCGTCGGGATTTCCGCCGCCGACCTGAAGGAGATCACGCGGCCCTTCTTCCAGGCGGAGAACTGGCTGGTTCAGAAGAGCGAGGGCACGGGCCTCGGCCTCGCCATCGCCAAGAGCTTCTGCGAAGTCCATGGCGGGCGCCTGTCCATCGCCAGCACGGAAGGCAGAGGCACGGTCGTCACCATGCACATGCCGGCCACACGGCTCCGCCGCAGGGACGCGCCGGCAAGGTCAACGGGCTAAGCGAGGGGGAAGCCTGAAGAAGAATGGTGCCCAGGGCCGGAATCGAACCAGCGACACCGTGATTTTCAGTCACGTGCTCTACCAACTGAGCTACCTGGGCGCCAAGATCGGGCGGCGGACGCCGACCGGAAAGGCAGCGGTCTTTTAGTCAGATTCCCGGCCCCTGTCCAGCCCGGAAATGACCCCGCGAATCCATCTAATCCTCGGATTCGGATTGATTTTCGCCGTTCCCGGCACGCTCGGCGGCGGGGATGCGGTAGGCCTCGCTCAGCCAGCGATTGAGGTCGACCTTGCGGCAGCGGTCGGAGCAGAACGGCCGGTGCGCCGCCTCGGCCGGTTTGCCGCAGACCGGGCAGGCGCCGCCTTTGGCGGCCTTTTTTGCCGGTCGCGCCGGTTCGTCCTGGTTCATGCCTCACCCTCCGGCGCCGAAGCCCCTGCACCCCACATTTCCGCCAAGCTGCGGCCGCGCCGCCGGCGCAGGATCTCGACCAGGCCCAGCCGGGACATGTTGCCAACCCACTCGATGGCCGGGTCGATGATCGCGGCGTCGCGCAGGCGCTGCAAGACCTGCTCGCGCTTGTTCCTGTTGTCGATGTCGATGAAATCAACCACGACGATGCCGCCCAGGTTGCGCAATGCCAATTGGCGCGGCACCTCGGCTGCCGCCTCGAGATTGACCGTGAGCGCGGTCAATTCCATACCGGTGCGACGCGTGGCGGCAGCGGAATTCACGTCGATGGCGGTGAGGGTCCGCACCGGCTCGACCAGCAGGTTGCCGCCGCAGGGCAAGGTCACAGTCTCTTCCAGCGCGGCCGCGATCTGCTCCTCGAACTCGGCGCGCGCAGGCTCCCAGTCGCGCTGCGGCTGGTGGCGCACCCGCGCCGACAGTTCCGGCGCGTGGATCGCGCACCACGCTTGCACCGCAGTCACGTCGACCCGGCGGTCGCAGACGATCTCCTCGACGCTCTCGGGGCTGAGCCCGGCGAGGCAGCTTTGCCAGGCGCTGGGCGGCGGCACCAGGCAGGCCGGCGCCGTCGCCTTTGCCAGCTTGTCGGCATAGGCGGTTTCGCTCTGGATCGAACTGGAGAGGCGCACGCCCTTCCCGTCCCGCTCGTCGCGGCGCACTTGGACCACGACGCTCTCGCCCTCGTTCGGCTGCTTGCCCTGCTTCTTCAGCGGCAGCAGGCCCGGGCGATTCAGGCCGATTTCGACGAAGGCCGCCTGCAGGCTGGGCTCGAGCTTGGCGACCTTGCCCAGAAAAACAGCGCCGGCGAGCGGCCGGGTGTCGGGCGTTTCTCGGATGGCTTGGGCCAGGCGCCCGTCCGACCAGCGAAACACCTCGAGCGCGCCGTCGGCGACCACGATGAAGATGCGGTGCCGCATCTCAGCGCCAACCGAGTCCGGCCAGCATGCCGGCGACGTCGCTGAGCGACAAGCCGACCACGTTGCTGTAGGAACCGTTGATCCACGGGATGAAGGCGGCGGCGCGGCCTTGGATGGCGTAGCCCCCAGCCTTGCCGTGCCAGTCGCCGCTGGCGATATAGGCGTCGATTTCGGCACCGGTCAGGCGCTTCAGCGCCACGACCGTGCTGGCGACCCGGTCGGCGATGCGGCCATCGGGCGCCGCAACGGCGATGCCGCCGAGCACACGGTGCCGCCGGCCGCTCAGCAGCTTCAGGCAGTCGCGCGCCTGGCTCTCGGTCTCGGCCTTGGGCAGGATGCGCCGGCCGCAGGCGACCACCGTATCGGCGGCCAGGACCCAGGCGCCGGGATGTCGGGCGGCGATCGCCGCCAGCTTTTCCCGCGCCATGCGGACGGCATAGGCCATCGGCTGCTCGGCGCGGCGCGGCATCTCGTCGATATGGGGCGGATCGATCAGGTCGGGATCGAGGCCGATCTGCCGGAGCAAGTCCAGGCGTCGGGGCGATCCGGAGGCCAGCACCAGAGTCCGCGGACCCGTCTGGCCCTGTGGCATGGAGGTTTTCGGACTTACTTGAAGCGGAACGTGATCCGCCCCTTGGTCAGGTCGTAGGGCGTCATCTCAACGTTCACGCGGTCGCCGGCGAGGACGCGGATGCGGTTCTTGCGCATCTTGCCGGAGGTGTGGGCGAGCACTTCGTGCTCATTGTCCAGTTTAACCCGGAACATCGCGTTGGGGAGCAGTTCGGTGACTGTCCCGGAGAATTCGATCAGGTCTTCCTTGGCCATGTAGCTTCCTTGGTTGCCGGGCTCCGTGGACTCAAAGCGTGAGCGGGAGCCCCGAATTGCGCGGGGGTATAAACCTTTTTGGCGGATTCCTCAATTGCCGGAGGAGACGCACAGGACTGGGTGTGCAGGCCGAGGACGGATATCGGGCCTTCCGCGCCGGGACAGGCCAGATCAAGCCCTCGATTCGGGCCAGACATTTGTATATGATTATTTTCCTCAACCGTTTCGGCGTCCTAAATTATCGTTGCCGGTGGGCACCTTATGGCTGAGTGTACGAATCGCTGCGATGCCTCTCTCGGCCGTCGCAGCAACAGCGTGGGGAACATCGGCCGCTTTCGGATCTCGATCGGGCACGGGCGCCCGGACGACGGCGCAGGGCCGGCGGCGGCTTCGGACCGATGATGTCGCAGAAGCAGGCGCATGTAGCGATCATCTGGCGCGCGGCATTGATCTTTGTGCCTCTGGCGGTGCTCGCGCTGGCCCTGACCTATCTGTTCTATTCCTCCCAGGCGGCGGCGATCCGCGCCGGCGCCGAAGCGGTGGAACGGCGGATGGTCGAAACCGCCCGCCAGCGCCTGGCCCAGACGCTGATAAATACCCTTTCCGACACGATCTACCTCGCCAATCAGGACGCCCTCTCGACCTGGTTGGACCAGGGCGATCCGGCCTCGCTCCGACACCTGCAGAACGAGCATCTTGCCTTTGCACGCAGCCGGGCGATCTACGATCAGCTCCGGCTGGTCGACACCGCCGGGCGGGAAATCCTGCGCGTCGACTGGAAGGATGGCGCACCCGGGATGGTCCCCGCAGATCCTTCGGCGGCCCTCCTCGACGATCCGGTGTTGAGACAGGCCCTAGATCTCGCTCCCGGGCAGCTGGTGGTAACGGAGTTTTCCGGCGCCATCCAGCAGCAGGCGCCCGCGATATGCTTCGCCACGCCGATCGTCAGCCCGACAGGACAGAAACGCGGCATCGTCATCCTCAAATTCCGCGCGCAGCACCTGTTCGACCGGCTCAAGTCGCTTGCCACTCACGACGTGCAGCTATGGCTGCTCGATGAAGGCGGCAACTGGCTGATCGGGCCGCCGGGCGCGGCAACGGAAGAATCCTTCGCCACGTCCTACCCGACGATCTGGCCGCAGATCGCGGCTGGAACCGCCGCCGGTCTGCACACGCCGCAGGGCCGCTTCTCCGCAGCGCGGATCACGGTCGAGGATTACCGCCCGCTGAGCGCACCGCAAGGGGCCGGTGCCGCACCGGTGAGCGGGCCAAGCTGGATCGCCATCGCCTACGCGCCGCCCGCGACCGCATGGACCCAGACGGCGGAGTTGCGTCGCTACGTCACCATCGCACTGGGGGCGCTGCTCCTGCTGCTGGCGGCGCTCGCCATCCGCCTGGCGCACCACCAGGTTCAACGGCAGGCTTCGGAGCGACAGATCCGTCTCAGCGAAGCGCGGTTCCGCGATCTGTTGGAATCCGCCCCCGACGGCATCGTCGTCGTCGACGGCGCCGGGCGCATTGTGCTGGTCAATACTCAGGTCGAGCGGCTGTTCGGCTATCCCCGCCATGAGCTGATCGGACAGGCGTTCGACAAGCTGCTTCCGGAGCCGCTCCGAGCCGGCCACGCGGCGTGTCGCGCGGCGTATCTCGCCGCGCCCCTGACGCGCCAGAACGGCGCGAACGAGGACTTGCGCGGCGTCCGCAAGGATGGCGGCGAATTCCCCATCTCGATCAGCCTCAACCCGACCATGACCGATTCCAGCCTCGGAGTCGTCTGCGGCATCCGCGACGTCTCCGTCCAGCGCGAGACCGATCGCAAGATTCAGGAGCTCAATCGCCGTCTGCGGCTGGACAACGCCGAGCTCGAAGGCCTCAACCGTGAGCTCGAGGCTTTCAGCTATTCGGTGTCGCACGATCTCCGGGCGCCATTGCGCGCCATTGCGGGTTTCAGCCGGGCGCTGCAGGAGGATGTCGGCGACAAGCTCGACCCCGACGCCCGCGCGCATCTCGAGCGCGTGCGTCACGCGGCGCAGCGCATGGAGACCCTGATCGACGACCTGTTGCAACTGGCCAGCGTCTCGCGCACGGAAATGAGCAGGTCCACCGTGGACCTGAGCCGCCTGGCCGGAGAAATCCTGGCCGATCTGGCGGCAAGCGAGCCGCAGCGCGTGGCCGCGGCCGAAATCGCCCCCGGGCTGCGCGTGAGCGCCGATCCGCGCCTGCTGCGAATCCTGCTGGAGAACCTGCTCGGCAACGCCTGGAAGTTCAGCCGCCGGTCGGAGTCCGCCGCGATCAGCGTGGGCCAGGAAATGACCGCCTCAGGCCCGGTCTTCTTCGTGCGCGACAATGGCGTCGGATTCGACATGGCCGACGCCGCCGACCTGTTCCGGCCGTTCCAGCGGCTGCATGGAGCCCAGCAATTCCCAGGAACGGGTATCGGCCTGGCGACGGCCCAGCGCGTCATCCGGCGCCACGGCGGCAGCATCTGGGCACGGTCCCGCCCCGGCGAAGGCGCCACCTTCTACTTCACAATGCAATGAGCGGCGCCTACATGTTCAGCATGCACCCGCATCGGGTCTGGGAGGCGAAATCGCAGGGATGAGTGGCCAGCTGCGCGTCCTCGTCATCGACGATTCGACCGACGACACGGAACTGCTGCTGCGGCAGCTCCGGCGTGACGGCTTCGACCTGGCGGCGGAGCGCACCGAGACGGTCGAGGGGCTGAAGGCCGCGCTGGAGGCCCAGGACTGGGACGTCGTGCTCTGCGACTACAGGCTGCCAGGCTTCTCCGGCATGGACGCGCTGGCGGTCGTCCAGGAAAGGCGGCCCGACCTGCCCTTCATCTTCGTCTCCGGCGTGATGGGCGAGGATGTCGCGGTCGCCGCCATGAAGGCCGGGGCCCAGGACTACATCACCAAGAGCAGCCTGCGGCGCCTCGGGCCGGCCATCGCCCGCGAACTGCGCGATGCCATCCTGCGCCGCCAGCACGCCAGGGCCGAAGCCAGGCGCAGCGCGATGGAAGCGCGCTACCGTCAGATTCTCTCGCTCGCCCCCGACGCCATCGTCACGCTCGACGAGGCATTCCGCATCACCCTGTTCAATCTCGCCGCGGAGCGGTTGTTCGAATGTCCGGCCGTGGATCTGATCGGCCAGAGCATCGATGTCCTGCTGCCGCCGGAACTGGCACCGGTGATACGGCGCCAGCTCATCGCCTTTTTCACCTCCGGCGAGGGCTCCGCCCAGATCGCCCTGCCCGGCCAGCTCAAATTCCAGCGCAGCTCGCTCACCGTCTTCCCGGCCGAGGCCTATGTTTCGCGGCTGATCGAGGAAGGGCGGACGATCTTCACCCTGATCATCCGCGACACCACCGACCGCGAAACCATGATCGCGACCATGCAACAGACCAACCAGGCGCTGGATGCCGTCGTACAGTCGTCGCCCGTCGCCATCCTCGGCATCGATTCCCTGCGCCGGGTCATCGTCTGGAACAAGAACGCGGAGAAGATCTTCGGCATCCCGGCCGCCAGCATCGTCGGCCAGCCCTATGTCTCCCTGCTGCGCGACGGCACGGAGGATCTCAACGAAACCTTCCAGCGACTTCTCGCTGGCCAGGTCCTGCGCGACGTCGAGGCCTCCTATCCCGGCATCGACGGGTCGCCCAACCTGCGCATCTCCGGCGCGCCGCTCTACGACGCGGAGGGCCGGGTGCGTGGCGCGGTCTGCATCGTCGAGGACACCACCGAAGGCAAGGTGATGCAGCGCCAGCTGGAGCACGCCCAGCGCATGGAGACCGTGGGCCAGCTGACCGGCGGCCTGGCGCACGACTTCAATAATCTGCTGGCGGTCGTCATCGGCAACCTCGACCTGCTGCAGACCCACATTCGCGACGTCCCGGCGGCGCAGGAGCCGCTCGAGCTGGCCATGAAGGCGAGCCTCGGCGGCGCGGCGCTGATCCGCCAGCTGCTCGCCTTCTCGCGGCGCCAGGCGCTGTCGCCGCGGTCCTTCGATCTCGGCGCCGTGGTGACCGCCACGCGCGAGCTGTTCGGCCGCACCCTCGGCGAGCAGATCGAGGTGAAGTGCGAGGTCGCCACGGACTTGTGGCCCGCCCTGGCCGACCCATCCCAGGTCGAATCGGCGATCGCCAACTTGGCGATCAACGCGCGCGATGCAATGCCTGAGGGCGGGCTGCTGACCCTGGAAGTGGCCAACGTCCATCTCGACCAGGACTACGCGACCAGCAATATCGACGTGGCGCCGGGTGACTACGTCATGGTCGCGGTTTCCGATACCGGCCGCGGCATCCCGCCGGAACTGCTCGGGCGCGTCTTCGAGCCGTTCTTCTCCACCAAGGAGCACGGCAAGGGCAGCGGCCTCGGGCTCAGCATGGTCTACGGCTTCGCCAAGCAGTCCCGCGGGCATGTGAAGATCTACAGCGAGGTCGACCACGGCACCACCGTGCGCCTATATCTGCCGCGCGCGATCGACGTGACGGCGCCGATGGCCCTGCCGGCGCTCGACGAGCCGGGTGCGGTGACGCTGGACGCGGACATCCTGGTGGTCGAAGACAATCCCGACGTCCGCAAAGTGGTCTGTCAGCTGCTGCGCGATCTGGGCTGCAATGTGGTCGAGGCGGCCAATGCCGCGGCCGCGTTGACGATCCTGGAATCCGATCGCCACATCGATCTGCTGTTCACCGACATCGTGATGCCGGGCGGCATGGCGGGCACGGAACTGGCCCGCGCCGCGCGCCGGTTGCGCCCGGGGCTGAAGACGCTGCTGACGTCGGGATTCGCCGAGGGCTCGATCCGCGCCGCCAACCGGGCGGACGGCTTCGACGACATCCTCAGCAAGCCCTATCGGCGCCAGGACCTGATCCGCAAAATGGTGGAAATCCTCGGGCGCGACCAGCCGGTCAGATCTGCGGAGCGGCGCTAGGCGGGAAGCGCTCGCGGATGCGCTCCATCAGGCGGTCGCGCACCTCGCGATAGGCCTCCAGGCGCTCCTCGCGGCCGCCTTCGATGACGCTCGGGTCCATGGTGGGCCAGAACTCGACATCGCAGGCCATGGTGCGGGTCATCTCGACCGCCTTGTGCTGCGCCTCGGGCGACAGCGAGATGATGAGATCGAAGGACGTGTCCTCCAGGTCGTCGAAGGTCTTGGGCCGGTGTTTCGACAGGTCGATGCCGATCTCGTCCATCACCGCGACCACGAAGCCGTCGATCTCCTCCGCGCGCACGCCCACGGAATCGACGAAGATGCGCTTGCCGTGCAGGTATTTCAGGATGCCCTCCGCCATCGGCGAGCGGATCGCATTGTAGGTGCAACAGAAGAGGACGCTGCCGGGCGCGGTTGCCATGCCCGCCTCAGGTCTTCATGTGCAGTGCGCAAATCAGCGTGAACAGGCGGCGGGCGGTGCCGAAATCCACCTCCACCTTGCCGGCGAGGCGGTCGCGCAGGATCTCGGAGCCCTCGTTGTGCAGGCCGCGACGCCCCATGTCGATGGCTTCGATCTGCGACAGGCTCGAATTCTTGATCGCCGCATAGTAGCTCTCGCAGACGTCGAAATACTCCTTGATGATGCGGCGCAACGGCGTCAGCGACAGGATGAACTTGTAGACCGGCTGGTCGTCGGTATCGCGGATGTCGAAGACCAAGCGGTTCTCGGCCACGGCAAGGGAGAGATGATAGGGCCCTGGATGCTCGATCGCCGGAGTGAACTCGTTCTCTTCGAGGAGGTCGAAGATGGCGACGGCGCGCTCCTGCTCCGCCTCCGCCGACTGCCGGAGCGAGGCCGCGTCCTCCAGGTCGATGCGAACGACGCGCCGCCGCGGCCCGGTCTCGGTCATGCGGCCCCGCTCACGCGGCGCCGGCCGCTGTGCGCAGCCGCTCGATCCAGCCGCCGATCTGCTCCGGATGGGTCTTCCAGGCGGTGCGGTTGACCACCAGGCGCGAGGTCACGTCGGCGATGTGCTCGATCTCCACCAGGTTGTTGGCCTTGAGCGTGGCGCCGGTCGAAACCAGGTCGACGATGCGGCGGGTCAGGCCCAGCATCGGCGCCAGCTCCATGGCGCCGGACAGCTTGATGCACTCGGCCTGCACGCCGCGCGCGGCGAAATGCGCGCGGGTGATGTTCGGGTACTTGGTGGCGACCCGGATATGCGACCAGCGACCCGGATCGTCGCCGCCCACCATCTCGGCCGGCTCCGCCACCGCCAGGCGGCACTTGCCGATGCCGAGATCGACCGGCGCGTAGATCTCCGGATAGTCGAATTCCAGCAGCACGTCGTTGCCGGCGACGCCCAGCTGCGCCGCGCCGAAGGCGACGAAGGTGGCGACGTCGAAGCTGCGCACGCGGATGATCTCCAGCAGCGGATCGCTGGTGGCGAAGCGCAGCTTGCGCGAATCCTCGTTGTTGAAATCGGGCTCCGGCACGATCCCGGCGCGCGCCAGCAGCGGCGCCAGCTCGCGCAGGATGCGGCCCTTGGGCAGCGCCAGGACGAAGGCTCCGCCCGCCCCGTCTTTGCTCTCCGTCCGGCTCATCCGCGGGTCGCCTCGTCCCTGGTGCGCGTGGCGCCGTGCTCCGGCCGCCATCGCGTGGGCCACGCCGTGCCGAGGTCGTGCATGTAGAACGCCAGCCCCTCGATATCGAGCTGGATGACCCCGCCGCCGGCGAACATCAGGCTGAGCTTGCCGCCGTCCAGCTGCAGCGACAGCAGGGCCAGGAACTCGTCGGGCTTGGACTGGTCGATCCCCCGGCTGCGCACCGCCAGCACCCGGTCGATGCAGATGCCGCAATTGATGCGCTGCAGGTCGCCGAAATCGGTGCTGTCGTCGAAGGTCGCGTCGGTGGCCATTCCCATCGGCGGCCTGGTGGCCGCGGCACGTTCCCAGCGGAAGCGGTTCACCACCATGATGAAGCGCCGCTCCTGCGGCAGGTAGCGGGTCTCGGTCAGCGGCACCAGCGCATCCTGCAGGCAGGCGGAGACGACCGTCAGGTCCTCCGCGTCGCGCGCGATGATCTTGAGCGCACCGCTCATTCCGCCGCACCATCGGCCAGGCGCTCGATCTCCGCCCCACAGGCCGCCAGCTTCTGCACCAGGCGCTCATAGCCGCGATCCAGATGATAGACGCGGTTCAGGATGGTGTCGCCTTCTGCCACAAGGCCCGCCATGACCAGCGAGACGCTGGCGCGCAGGTCCGTCGCCATCACCGGGGCGCCGGTCAGACGCTTCACCCCGCGCACCATCGCCGAGGCGCCGTGCACGTTGATGCTGGCGCCCATCCGCAGCAGCTCCGGCACATGCATGAAGCGGTTCTCGAAAATCGTCTCGGTGATCATCGAGGCGCCCTGCGCCGTGGTCATCAGCGCCATCATCTGCGCCTGCAGATCGGTGGGAAAGCCGGGAAACGGCTCGGTCATCACGTCGACGCCGAGCAGATCGCCGTTGGCCCGGCTGACCTTCAGCCCGCGCGGCGTCTCGGTGAACTGGACACCGGCCTGCTGCAGGGTCGCGCAGACCGCCGCGATCAGCTCGTGATGCACGCCGATGAGCTCGACCTCGCCATTGGTGATGGCGGCGGCCATGGCATAGGTGCCGGCCTCGATGCGGTCGGCCACCACCTTGTGCGTCGTGCCGTGCAGGCGCTCGACGCCGCGGATGCGCAGGTGATCGGTGCCCAGGCCCTCGATCTCGGCGCCCATGCCGATCAGGCATTTCGCCAGGTCGGTGATCTCTGGTTCGCGCGCCGCGTTGATCAGCTGCGTTTCGCCCTTTGCCAGCGTCGCCGCCATCAACAGGTTCTCGGTGGCGCCGACCGACACCTTGGGGAAATTCACTTCGGCGCCGATCAGGCCGCCCTGCGGCGCGCGGGCATACATGTAGCCCTCGCGCAGATCGATCTCGGCGCCCAGCTGCTGCAACCCCTTGATGTGCAGATCGACGGGGCGCGTGCCGATGGCGCAGCCGCCCGGCAGCGACACCTTGGCCTGGCCGTGGCGGGCGACCAGCGGCCCGAGCACCAGGACCGAGGCGCGCATCTTGCGCACCAGGTCGTAGGGTGCCGTGGTATCGGTGATGTTGGCGCCGGAGAGCGTGACCGAGCGCTCCTTGCCGGCCAGCTTGGTGGTCACCTCGACGCCGTGCTGCGCCAGCAGGTTGGTCATGGTGGTGATGTCGGCCAGGTCCGGGACGCTGTCCAGGCGCACCTCGCCATCGGTCAGCAGCGAGGTCGCCATCAGCGGCAGCGCCGCGTTCTTGGCGCCGCTGATTCGGATCTCACCCTTGAGCGATTTGCCGCCGCGAATGCGAATGCGATCCATGACTCAGCTATTCCTCAGAGACGCGGCAGGGTGACGCCGGTCTGCTTCATGTATTTGCCGGCGCGGTCGCGATACGAAGTCTCGCACGCGCCCTCGCCCTTCAGGAACAGGAACTGGCAGGCGCCCTCATTGGCATAAATCTTCGCCGGCAGCGGCGTGGTGTTGGAGAATTCCAGGGTGACGTGGCCTTCCCATTCCGGCTCGAGCGGCGTCACGTTCACGATGATGCCGCAGCGCGCGTAGGTCGATTTGCCGAGGCAGATGACCAGCACGTCGCGCGGCACGCGGAAATACTCGACAGTCCGCGCCAGCGCGAAGGAATTCGGCGGGATGATGCACACGTCGGTCTCGCGGTCGACGAAGCTGTCAGTGGCGAAGTCCTTCGGGTCGACGACGGCGCTGTTGACGTTGGTGAAAATCTTGAACTCGCGCGACACCCTGGCGTCGTAGCCATAGGAGGAGACGCCGTAGGAGATCACGCCCTCGCGCTTCTGCGATTCGATGAATGGCTCGATCATGCCGCGCTTGAGCGACATCTCTCGGATCCAGGTGTCCGGCATGATGCCCATAAATTCAATCCTTTAGGATGGACTCTTGAGACGGGTCGGCGCGCCGCCCGGCGCCCCGGTTAAAGCTTTGTACTTGAAGGTTTTGTGGCGCTCAAGGCTGGCGTCGGGCGCGGCCTGGTCGTTCACGCGCCCTGGTCGCCGTCCGCCGGGCCGCCCTGACCGGACGTCCCCGCCGGCCCCTGTGCGCGCGCCCGTTGCTGGGCCTTCCGCCGCTTGAGGTTGTCGCGCAAGGCGGCCGACAGTCGCGCGTCGGGCGTGGTCTCCTTAACGGCGTCCGGCGCCGCCGGCTGACCAGCCGTCATTTTCGCCTTGGATGAAGTCATGTCCTCGCCCTGCCTGGTTGGCAGGGAAGTAGCCAAGGGCGCTGCCGCGGTCAATCCAGGTCAGCTGGCCGGATCGATCCCGCGGTCAGGCTGCCCGGCGCGCCGCGCGGGCATCCATGAGGCGATTGAAGGCCTGGATGTCCTGCCGGTGGCGTCGTCGCGTCCGGAACTGCTGCCACCACCCCATCAAGTTTGCCACCATGCTGCCCTCCACCGCCGAATCGGCTGGGATTTCAACCGCTTCCGGCGCCCGCGTGGATACCCCCCGGGCATGTTGGAACGATGGCGGATCGATGGAAATTCGATGAAATCGGTCCCCGACGGGCGGTTTTCCGACCGCCCGGGCCCGCGACCCGCCCAGGTCTTGCCATGCCAGATCGCGCATGGCATTGTCCCGCCGCTTTCGGGGGGCAGCATCTCTGCCCCGCATCACGGTGCTGCCGTAGCTCAGTGGTAGAGCACGTCCTTGGTAAGGACGGGGTCGGAAGTTCAATCCTTCTCGGCAGCACCATTTCCCTTGCAGATCAATGAATTCAAGCGTGTGGCTCGGGCCGGCCCGTGACGGCTGCCGCCCGGCACCGCCCCATCCGCAATTTCCGCCAAGCGGTACCGCCGGCCTGGCGGCATGGTCCGGCGCCATGGGAAAGGATGGCGGGACATGACCAGCCACGCTTCGAGCGACCACCCGGCGCCCTCAGCTGCGCTGCGGGAATTGCGCCGGCTCAACGCGCTGTTCATTGACAATTTCGTCAGGAACGACGTCAGCTCGCATGATGCGATCCTGCATCCCGAATTCATCTACATCCGCAGCAACGGCGGGCGGGTCGACCGCGCCACGTATCTGCGCAAATGGGCCAAGGGGTTCGACCCACAGGTCATCCGCTATTGGGATGTCCGGGATGAACTGATCACGATCATCGGCGACGTCGCCCTGGTGCGTGCGACCAACAAGGAAATCGTGCGCCGCGACGGAGGCGAGGTCGCCGCCATGTCGACCTACACGGATACCTATATCCATGAAGCCGGCGGCTGGAAGTGTATCCAGGCGCAGATCACGCCCGTCGCCAAGCAACACGAGCCGGGCGACGAGACGATCATCTCCGTCTACATCAACGGCGTGAGGCAGGAAACCCGCCCATAGCGATGAAAACCGGCAGCAGCTACCGCCCGATGTGATCCCGAGCCGGGAATCCAGCCGGCAGGGCTGCAAGAAACTTAAAGCCACAGTTAATCTGTGAGGTACAGGATGCCCGGTAGAGCGTTGACTTGGCTCTGGGGGTGGCGGAGAAGAACTCAGCGACCCGATAGCGCGGGCAACGACCAGACGGATGCTGTCGGAAGACATGAACATGAGCAGCAACACACCTCCCAGCGGGCCGTCAGGTCCCCGCGACGGCGACCTTCGCGCCCAGGTCGCTAACAGTAATCGGACCGGCGCGCGGATCGATGGTGTGGGCGAGGAGGCCGCGACCGCCAAGCTGGCCGAGAGCGAGCGCGAGTTCCGAAGCTTCGCAATCCCCATTCTTCGCAGGCTGGCTCTCGGTGAGGCCGCCGTGTGCTTCGCGATCGTCCTCTTCGCATCGCGAACGGAATACCACTCGCTATCCTCGAAGATCTCCATCATCGCCGCCTGCATTGGCATTCCGGCCTGCATCGCCCTGACCGCCGCTCATAGCGTGGCCTCCTATTTCGGTCCTGCCGGGTTTCGCTTTTTCGACTCCGGCATATGCAGGCTTTTGTCATACGTCCTGTCCCTGGTCGGCGCCGTTTCCACGACGGCGAGCTTCGCGGGACTGCTCGGGTCCATCCACCCGCTCGCGGCGATGGCTTTTGGCGTGGCAGCAATCATTTCGCTCATCCTCTGGTCCATCATGTATGCCGCGATTGTCCTCGAGATGACGGACAAGGGTGAGACCGCAACATCGGAGACAATGCGAAGGTCGACGCAAACCGGGGTGCAGAGCTCCAGCCCCACCGAAGGCTAGTGCTGACAGCCAGCGCACCAAGGTCCGGCGCCCTTGGCCGGCCTCGGCGCGACGATCTCAAGCAATGACCACGGCCGGACAACTCCACGATCCACCAGATTGGCACGGACGTCGCAGTAATTTGTCTTAATGAATGCCACCCCGGGATCTGGGGTCGCGACGCGGCGCGAAGCGTCATCCATGCCCCTTCCCCGGGGCGATGACTGGTGTCGCCGTGGGTCAATTCAGGACTGGCGCTACGTGTTGGCGCGACCGCCCCGGCCCAGCCCGCCCGCCGCCGCCACGATTGTTTGCCGGATGCCGCGCCGCGCGCGTAGACTGGCGCGTCTATCAACCTGGGAGGCTGAAATGCATAGCACGTCGGTCTATCAGAAGCGGTTGTGGGCGCCGATCTTCACGGCAGCGATCCTGGCCGCATCCTCGGCGCAAGCAAGGGATACGAGGACGGAGGAACCGGTGTTCGACTTCTCCTCTCCCTTCGTATCAGCGCAGGTCGGCGCCGCACCGGTGTTCTACATCTGGAAAGTCAATCGCATCGACGGGTCGCTCTACCTCTGCCAGACCACAAGCAGCAATGTGCGCTGCAACCAGGTGGCGGGTCCGAGCGATCAGATCGGTCCGTTCACTGTCTCCGATGCAATTGGTCAACAAGCCGGCGATGGCGGCGCAGCCTTCTATGTCTGGCGGCTCAATCGCTGGAACGGAACGCAAGAGCTCTGTGCCTCGGCCGGCACGCAGCATGGATGCAGCAAATAGCGGCTGCGAACACCCGGTTGTCGTCTATCTTCCACAAGGGCGTTGGTGCGCGACGGCGGAGGATTATCCGAACCGTGCGGGACTGAGGGCGTCGCGCGAGATTCCCGCGCGCGCCAAGTCTCCCGGCAGGTCGTGTTGGGCGACCAGCGCCGCCGCCACCCGCGCCAGCGCGGGCGAAGTCTGGATGCCGTAGCCGCCCTGCCCGGCCAGCCAGAAGAACCCGTCCGCCCTCGGATCGAAGCCCACCACCGGCAAGCCGTCCGGCGCGAAAGTGCGCAAGCCGCCCCAGCTGCGCTCCAGGCGTTGCACGCTCATGTCGAGCGTCGCCTCCAGCCGCTCGACCGCCTCGGCCAGGCGCAGGTCGTCGGCCCAGGCGTCATGCGGTTCCACCGGGTCTTCCTCGGCCGGCGAGAGCATCAGCTTGCCGGCCATGGGCTTGCAGTAGAACCCGACATCGGCGGGCAGGACTTCCGGCCAATTCTGCACCGCCAAGCCCGCCGGGCCGGCGATGATCGCGGCGCTGCGCCGCTTCGGCTGCAGGCCGACCGGCTGGACGCCGCAGGATTGCGCCACCAGATCGGACCAGGCGCCCGCCGCGGCGACGACGATCGGCGCTTCGAACCGGCCCGCGGCCGTCTCCAGGCGCCAGACACCGCCGTCGCGAACGCCGCGCCGCACGATGGCATCGATGACGATCGCGCCACCCGTCTGGCGCAGCGCCCGCAGCCGGCCGGCATGCAGCGCATCGACGTCGATATCCTGCGCCAAGCCGTCCCACAGAATGGCGATGGCGCCCTCGGTCTTGAGGATCGGCAGCCTGGCGCGGGCGAAACCGGCATCGACCTCCTCATAGCCGGCCTGCTTCGCGACGGCGATGGCCGGCTCATCGCCGGGATAACCGAGCATGATGACCCCGCGCGGCGACAGCAGCGGCGCGGCGGCAAAGCCCTCTGGCGGGGATTCGAGAAACCGCCCGCTGGCGCGCGTCAGGGCGCGGACCAGGGGCTGACCGTCGATCGGTTCATACATGGCGGCCGAGCGGCCGGTGGCGTGGTAGCCGGGCTGGCTTTCCATCTCCAGCACCAGGACGCTGGCGCCGCCGGCGGCGATTTCCGCCGCAGCCGAGACGCCGGCGATGCCGCCGCCGATGACGATGATGTCCGCTGTCCGGGTCATGCTATATGCCGCGCCTTGCCCTCAAAGTTGCCCTTCTATACCCGGCTTTTCAGCACAACCTCAATCATTCTATGGGCTTATCTGCGTCAGTTGGCCCACTTGCGCAGGCGGCCGGAGCGGCTATGTCTGGGTCTCCGAGCAACAGCGGCGACGCCCGATGACAATCGCGACCAATTCCGACGGCCCCAGCGACGCCCAGATCGAGGATCTGGTGACCACGTTCTATGCCCGCATCCGCAAGGACGCGGAGCTGGGTCCCATCTTCGAGCGCGTCATTGGCGACAACTGGACCCCGCATTTGAAAACCATGTGCGATTTCTGGTCCTCGGTGATGAACACGACCGGGCGCTACAAGGGCCGCCCGATCCCGGCGCATATCAAGCTCACCGGCATCGAGCCGCACCATTTCGCCCGCTGGCTGGCACTGTTCGGCGAAACGGCGGAGAACCTGTTCGACCCGCCCCTGGCGCGGGCGTTCCTCACGCGCGCGGAACGGATCGCGGCAAGCCTGATGCTCGGCTTCGCCTTCCACGCCGAGAAGCCGGAAATCTGGGGCGGCATCCCCCGCGCGCAGCAGCAGGGCTAACCTCAACTCGCCAGCGACAGGGACGCGTGGCCCGGAATCTTCTCGAGGAACTTCCGCACGACGTCGTTCTTTGCCTCGCGCGTGGCGCCGGGCTTACCGCGGCATTCCGGATGCCGCTCGACGAAGTGGCGCAGCACCAGCTTCAACGCCAGAACATGGGTCAGGTCGCCCACGCTGGCCGCATGGCGGATGTCATCGATGATGATGCGCTTCACGCGCAGGGCACCGTCCGATCCCTGGATGATATAGTTGCCGAGTTCAGCCGCCACGATCATCGGCAGATGCTCATGCTCGGCGATCGCCGCAACTTCCTCTTCCGTCAGATCGCAGAGACCGAGGCAATCATCGAAAGTCAGCATGCTTTCCTCCACCCGCGCGCAACGTTCGCCTATGACGATTTTTTGGCAGTATAGCGAAGAACGCTTGGCCCGCATGAAGAACTAGTGTCGCAGGTGCCGATAGTAGGGGCGGATCCGCTGAACAGAGATTCGTTAAAGCGTCAGGCTTCCTGCCGGTAACCGCTAGCTGAACTCGCGCTTGAAGCTCTCGCGCCAGTTCCGGCTGGCCACACGCTGGCCGTTCTCGAAAGCGTCCAGCTTGCCGGTCAGGATGAACGCATCCTTGGTACAGGTCATCACCGTGTCGACCTCGACGTGGATGTCCCAGCCGGCGCGCTTCAGGTCGTGTATCTGCCGGTCGTGGAAGCGGGCGCTCAACGGATCGTCCGGCCGGATGAACAATTCGCGCCGGATGCCATGATTGACGACGGTGTCGATCTCTTCGAAGCGCGAAACACCCTCCCCGAACACGCCGCCCTCGACGTCGGTGACATAGGTGACGCCGCCGCCGATCAGGTCATGGGTCACGGAACGATGCAGCTTGCCCTCCGCGACTTTGGTGGTCGGCGCAGCCGGTGCGGATTCCGGCCGCTCGAATGGCGCGGCGCCGTCGCCCGGCTGCGGCGCGCGGACCGGCAGCTTGAGCTGCGTCCCGGCGGTGTGCACCGTCAGGGTGACGCGTTCCGGGCTTGGCCAGATCAGCGGCCAATAGGCGGTGGAAATCGAAACGCGCAGACGGTGGCCAGCGGGGAAGCGATGTCCCAAGGCATTGAACTCGATCCGCGCCTTGTAGCGTTGCCCCGGCACCAGCTTCTGCGGCCGGTCATGACCGGCGAGATGGTTGAGGTTGAAGACCGCGTAGCTGACCCGCTGCGCGGCGCCGTCCGGCCACAGGTCGCTGAGCCGGACCGCCACCTGGGCCACCGGCTTGTCGACGGTGAACTCGAGATCCAGCACCGGTGTGCCCAGCAGGTCGAACTCGCCCGCGAGCGGCGCGGAATCGAACACCAGCGAACCCGCATCGTCGAGGCGCTGGTCGGCCGGACCTTCGCCGGCACATCCCGCCCCCATCCATTCGCCGCCGGCCGCGCCCACATTCTGCGGCGAGCAGATCGGCAGATCGGCGGCGGGCTGTGCGGATTCCGCGAGGACGCCCCTGCCCAAATGCCATGCCTTCGCCGCCACGCCCGCCTTGTCCGGCCAGGCTTCGGCGCCGACCCAGCGGCCGGCTTTGTGTGTCGCGGTAGTGGCCGGGCGTTCGCCGTCTTCCAGCCAGGCCCACAGCATCGGCCCATCCATCGCGCCGTTCGCCGCGCCCTTCAGCCAATGATCCCACCATTTGACCGCTTCCTGCAGGAAGCCGATCGCGGGGCCGGGCACGCCGTCATGCGGATAGAGATGCGCCCAGGGACCGATCACCGCGCGCCGCGGCGCCTTGAGGTTCGCCAACATGCGCGGGATGGCGTTCGTGTAGGCATCCGCCCAGCCGCCGACCAGAAAAACCGGGCACTGGATGGCGCTGTAATCCTCGCAGATCGAGCCGTGGCGCCAATAGTCGTCGCGCGTCGGATGCCGCATCCACAAAGCCGGCCAGAACGGCATCCCGGCGATGCGCTTCAGCCAGTTCTCCTTCCAGCCTGGCCCGAACAACGCCGGATCGGCGGGGCGCGACTGGTAGGCGAGCATGATGTCGCCCCACCACTGATTGTCGTTCAGCAGGCAGCCCCCCATGTAGTGGATGTCGTCGCGATAGCGGTCGTCGGTTGAGCAGACCGAGAGCACCGCCTTCAGCTGCTTCGGCCGCATCGCCGCGACCTGCAGGCAGTTGAAGCCGCCCCAGGATTTGCCCATCATGCCGACCTTACCGTCGCACCATTTCTGCGCCGCGATCCAGTCGATCACCTCGACGGCGTCGTCCAGCTCCAGCTGCAGATACTCGTCCTGGAGCACGTCGTCGGATTCGCCGGAGCCGCGAATGTCGACGCGGATGGCGGCATAGCCGTGGCCGGCGAAATAGCCATGCATCGGCTCGTCGCGGCCACGCGTGCCGTCGCGCTTGCGGTAGGGGATGTATTCCAGGATCGCCGGCACCGGCTTCTGCTCAGCGACCTCCGGCAGCCACATGCGCGCGGCAAGGCGGCAGCCGTCCTTGAGGGTGATCCAGAAATGCTCGATCTTCTTGACCTGATGCGGCAGGCCCGCCGCATTGCGCGGAAAACTCATCTAACCACCTTGCGCCGCTTCCTCAGCACCTCGTCGAGCCAATCGGACCGGATCTCGGGCACCGAAGACAGCAGCAATTCCGTGTAGGGATGATAGGGCGGGTTGAAGACCTGCTGGGTCGCGCCATAGGCGACCATCTGGCCCTTGTACATCACCGCCACCTTGTTGGCGATGCGGCGCACCGTGCCGAGGTCGTGGGTGATGAAGAGATAGCCGACACCGGTCTGGTCCTGGATCCGGCGCAACAGGCGAAGGATCTCGTCCGCCACCAGGGGATCGAGGGCCGAGGTCACCTCGTCGCAGATGATGACGTCCGGCTCGGCGGCGAGCGCACGGGCGATGCAGACGCGCTGTTTCTGTCCGCCCGAGAGCTCGCCCGGCCGCCGGCTGATGTAGTCCAGCGGCAGGTCGATCTGACGCATCAGTTCCTCGACCCGTGCGCGGACTTCGCGGCGGCTCTTGTTGAAATAGAAGGCGATCGGCCGGCCGATGATGTCGAGCAGGGTCTGGCGCGGATTGAGCGCCACGTCCGGCATCTGGTAGATCATCTGGATGCGCCGGTGCTGTTCCTTGCTGCGGCTTTCCAGCCGCGGCGGCAGGCTCTCGCCGTTGAACAGCACGTCGCCCTCCTGGCGCGGCAGCAGGCCGACGATGACGCGGGCCAAGGTGCTCTTGCCAGAGCCGGATTCGCCCACCACGGCCAGCGTGTCGCCCCGCATCAACTCGATCGAGACGTTGTCGATGACCCGCGGCCCGCTGCGATAGGACGCGACCACGTCGCGCGTCGCCAGGATCGGCTGCGCCGAACTGCCATGCGGCGCGACGAAGGTGCTCGCCTGCGCCGCAACCCGCTCGGCCACCAGCATGCGCGTATAGTCCATGCGCGGCTGCTGCAGGATCTGGGTCGCCGCCCCCTCCTCCACCATCTTGCCGTGGCGCAGCACCATGATGCGGTCAGCCACCTGCGCCACCACGGCCAGATCGTGGGTGATGTAGAGCGCCGCCGTGCCATGATCGCGGATCAGTTTCTTGAAGGAGGCCAGCACCTCCACCTGCGTCGTGACGTCGAGCGCGGTCGTCGGCTCGTCAAACACCAGCAGATCGGGCTTGGCGATCATCGCCATCGCCGCCATGGCGCGCTGCAACTGGCCGCCGGAGACCTGGTGCGGATAGCGGTTGCCGAAGGTCTCGGGATTGGGCAGGTCGAGTTCGCGGAACAGGCGGACCGCCTCGACCCGCGCCTGGCTCGCATTCATCACGCCGTGCTGCAGCGCCACTTCGCAGACCTGGTCATAGAGCGTGTGCGCCGGGTTGAATGCCGCGGCGGCGCTCTGGGCGATATAGGCGACCTTGGCGCCGCGCAGGGACTGCCGCGCCTCGATGCCCAGCTCGCGCAGCACGTGGCCGCGAAAGACGATCTGCCCACCGGTGATCTGGCAGCCGCTGCGGGCATAGACCAGCGTCGACAGTCCGATGGTCGATTTGCCGGCGCCGGATTCGCCGATGAGGCCGAGCACCTCGCCCGGATTCAAGGTGAAACTGACATCGTCCACCAGGGTGACGCGGGCGCCGCTCTCGGCCACCGCCTCGATGCGCAGGTTGCGCACATCGAGCAGCTGGGTCTTGGTCGCGGTTTCGGCCATCGCTTCCCTTCCCTCACGCATTGTCGCCGTGGGGGCGCGAATGCAGCGACAGCAGCCAGTCGACCACCATGTTGACGCCGATGGTGAGCAAGGCGATGGCGGCGGCCGGATAAAGCGGCGCGGCCAAACCCGCGGGAATCGCCAGCGCGCTTTCCTTCACCATGCTGCCCCAATCCGCATCCGGCGGCTGCACGCCGAGGCCGAGGAAGCTGAGCGATGCCACGAACAGGAAGGCGAAGCTGAAGCGCAGGCCGAACTCGGCGGCGAGCGGCGGCAGGGCATTGGGCAGGATCTCGCGCAGGATCACCCAGAAGAGCCCTTCCCCCCGCAGCCGCGCCGCCTCGACATATTCGAGCACGACAATGTTCATGGCGACGGCGCGCGCGACGCGGAAGACGATCACCGCGTAGAGCAGACCGATGGTGAGGATCAGGACGGCGGCGCTGGAGCCGACGGCCGAGATGACGATGAGCGCCGACATCAGGATCGGCATCGAGAGGATCACGTCGGCGATGCGCGACAGCGCGACGTCGACCCAGCGCCCGAGCAGCGCCGCCGCGAAACCGGCGACGACGCCGACGGCGAAGGCCAGGCAGGTGGCGAGGAAGGCCAGCGTGATGGAGATCCGGCCGCCATAGAGCATGCGCGAGAACATGTCGCGGCCGATCTGGTCGAGGCCGAACCAATGCTCCGCCGAGGGCGCTTCCCAGCGCTGCCCCAGCGGCGCGTTCGGGTCATGCGGCGCGATCCAGGGCGCCAGAACCGCGCTGCCGACGCAGACCAGGATGATCAGCCAGCCTATCAGCGCGGTGAGGGTGAGGCGGTAACCGAGCACGTTCATGCCGACCTCATCTTGGATGCCGCAGGCGCGGATTGCTGAGGATCGAGAGCACGTCGGCAATCAGATTGAGGCCGATGAAGACGATGGCGAAGATCAGGCCGCAAGCCTGCACCACCGGAATGTCGCGCTTGGCGACGGCGTCGACCATTAGCCGGCCGAGGCCGTTGAAGGTGAAGACCGCCTCCACCACCACCACGCCGACGATGAGATAGGCGAGGTTGATGGCGATGACGTTGATGATCGGCGCCAGCGCGTTGGGCAGCGCGTGATGCACCACGATGCGGCCCTTCGGAATGCCCTTCAGCACCGCCATCTCGACATAGGGACTGGACATGACCGACAGGACCGAGGTGCGGGTCATGCGCATCATATGCGCGATGACCACCAGGATCAGGGTCAGCATCGGCAGGAAGGTGACGTAGAGGTGCTGGAAGAAGCCCTGCTCCGGCTTGATGGTGGCGATGGCCGGGAACCACTTCAACTGCACCGACATGAACAGGATCAGGAAATAGCCGATGAAGAACTCCGGCATGGAGATGGCCGCCAGAGAAACGATGTTCACCCCCTTGTCGAAGACGCTGTTGCGGTAGATCGCCGCCAGGATGCCGAGCAGGACCGAGAGCGGCACCGCGATAACCGCGGCATAGATGGCAAGGAACAGCGTGTTGACGAGGCGCGGCCCGATGACGTCGATGACTGGACGCTTGTTGGCGAGGGACTTGCCGAGATCGCCCTGCACCGCGTCACCCAGCCATTCCGTGTAGCGTTCGACCGCCGGCCGGTCGAGCCCGAGTTCCGCGCGAATGGCGGCAATGTTCTCCGGCGTTGCCGACTGGCCGAGGATGTTGCTGGCCAGGTCGCCGGGCAGCAATTCGGTGACCCAGAAGATCAGGACGGAAACCGCCAGCAACGTGGCCATCCCGAGCGCCAGCCGCTGAACGAGCAGTTTCAGCATTGATCCCCCTACCAACCTTCCCCTGTTGGCTGCGTTCACGCGAGACTACCGCCATCCCCTTCCGGCTCCAAGGGCCGATGGGCGGAACGCATGAAAAATCCGGCGGGACGCGCAGATCAAAAAGCTGCGGCGGCGGACCGAACGTCCGCCGCCGCAGCGATTGCTATTCCGCCTAGGCCTCGATCCACGCCTTCTGGGCGATGCGGCCGTTGCACAGGTCGAACATGCCGTGCGGCGTATGGCCCTTGACCTTGCTGTCGTGGACGTCGAGCCAGTCCTTGAACAGCGGGATGATGGCGCCGCCCTCTTCATGGAGCATGCGCTGCATTTCCCAGATATAGGTCTTGCGCTTGGCCTGGTCGGTGGTCGCCTTGGCGTCGGCCAGCAGCTTGTCGAAGCCTGCGTCGTTCCAGTGCGTGTCATTCCAGGGGGCGGTCGACTGATAGGCGGTTGCCAGCATCTGGGTCGCCGCCGGGCGGCCACCCCAATATGAGGTCATGAACGGCGCCTTCAGCCAGACATTGTCCCAGAAGCCGTCGCCCGGCTCGCGGCGCACGGTGACGTTGATCCCGGCGGCCGCAGCGGTCGCCTGGAACAGCACCGACATGTCGATCGCGCCGTTGAAGGCCGCGTCGGAGGCGGAGAGAATGACGTCGGAGACGCCGAGGCCCGCCTTCCTGGCATGGAACGCCGCCTTCTCCGGATCGTATTCCCGCTGCGGCAGTTCGTTGTTGTGGAAGGGATCCGATTCCGGGATCGGGTGATCGTTGCCGACGCGGGCGTATTTCCCGAACATCAGCTCGACGACCTTCTGGCGGTTGATCGCGTATTTCAGGGCCAGCCGAACGTCGTTGTTGGTATAGGGCGCCTTGTCGACCAGCATCGGCAGGTTGAAGTGGTAGCCCGCCGCGGCCTGGACGATCTCGTAGCTCCCCGCGGCATTGATCTGGTCGATGAGCGAGACCACCACGCGGTGGCTGACATCGACTTCGCCGGCCATCAGCGCCTGCATGCGC
>Ga0268299_1000926_pt1 | contig 68869 bp, 79 predicted proteins | sample NOBtaG_FD_193484 | JGI IMG/M metagenome (GOLD analysis project Ga0268299, IMG submission 193484) | Activated sludge microbial communities from bioreactor in Nijmegen, Gelderland, Netherland - NOB reactor | ecosystem: Engineered > Bioreactor > Aerobic > Activated sludge | place: Netherlands... | reverse complement strand
GAGACGCACAGCCTTGCAACAAGTCATCCAACAACGCATCCGTTTTCGTATCGGGCTTGGTCATCAAATCCTCCCTCCTCTCTAGAAGAAGCATGATAACCAGTTACACAGTTAATCTTACACGCCCAGACGCCACAATGCTCTGAGTTGGAACCACGTGAAGGGGCCGTGCCGCTCACGATCGCGGTGATCATGGACCAACGATGAAAGGACTGCGGCAGAAGGGTTCCTCGACGGTGATGCCGTGCGGCTTGGTGTTGAGCATGAACGACCACCAAGGATCATGTTGAGTGTTGATTGTCGTCACACACGCCCACCGTCAGCTCTCGGCCAAGTGCGGAAGTTCGGCACCGAGATCGCACTGCCATAAAGCGGCCTCAGCGCTGTTCGATGTGCGCATTGGGATTCTGCTTGGATCCCTCCTCTCCGCCATGGCCGGGTATCTCGTGCTTTGGCTGACCCTCCAAAAAGGCGGGGTACGAGAAGCTAATGACTGAAGAAGCGCGGGGCTTGGCAAAGACCGGTATGGACGGATGCTGGGGACGGTGGTTATCTTCATGACCAAGCAAGAAACCTTCTTATCCTTTTCTCATAATTACGAAGAACCGCGCTGGGTTTTGGCCAGGGACGATATGTAAGAGGTTCGAGGGCGTCAACGATCCGTTTCGCTTCCACAAGAGCTGCCGCTGCTGCCTCTTCGCGAGATCCAAAACTGCCGTACGAATACCCTTTGTGAAACCTCCATCCGGAGGAGCTGGTTTCAATAATGCGATACGCGCAACTCCACGTCTCATCACCATGCTTTTTAGGCGCTAACTTGATTGTACGATGCTTATAGTCTGGCATTACGGTTTCTTTCAGCTTTCAACAATTCTTAAAACAGGGGATGAATAAAAAACCATGGCAAAGGTTTTCCTATTGTCCTGTGTCAGGATTGCGCCTTCCGCCCTCTTAGCGTTCTAGCTACGTGTATCGTCTTGTGGCTGTAGACGGGAGCACTCTTCTTCGGTCAGAACGTCTTCATAGTGATCCGTTTCCTCGCTCGGAGACATAAGTGAGCCCTTATGGAACTTCGGTGGAAGATCGTATTCGGCCCGTAGCTCATTAAGGAATTGGGTAAATTCTTCGCTGTTCATCATACGCAGATCCCTCCCTATGCCAGCCATGGTCTTGATAGAGAAAGCATACCGCTTCTGACTTCTATGGCTATATTCCAAAGTAGGTGAAGCGCCCACTCTTCAGTAGGTGCCTGCGATGGACGCAGTGTGTGTGACCATATAAAGCGAAGGTCTCCACGCAAAGACCAGCTGCACGACAAGAACACAAGTGGATTCCCTCGTTACAAGTCTCTCACCGTGCTCACAATGTGGATCTGAGACTCTCGAACCAATAGGCGCACCAATGAATAAGCGAACCATTGTTCTCCCCCTTTCGAAGTACTTCCTTCGGATCTGGCTCACATCGCCATACCTGATACGGTTTACTGAGTCACGACGCGATCACCAAAGGGAGGGCTGCGATGAGCTGTACACGCTGTCAGGGATTGATGCTGGACGAGCACATGATTGATCTCGAAGGGGGCTATGGCGAGATGTGGAGTCGTTCCTTGCGTTGTTTCAATTGTGGCCATCGGGATGACGCCGTCCTGCGGCACCACCGTCAGGCCCATGCCAGGCCGATCGTCGTCAGCCACCAGGCTGTGCCGCAAGAGGCGGTTGAGGTGTCCTGGGAGGCGGAGTTCGTCGAACCGATGGCAGCCTAAACTGTGGGTGCGACCCAGAGTGGGAGCTCCAGAGCGAAAGGGACACGAGGACCATGGCATCGACCATCCTAGTCATTGAGGATCACGCATCGGTGCGCACGCTGCTGGCCCAGGTGCTGCAAGATGCCGGGTATCAAGTCTGCGAGGCTGCGACGGGCCGAGAGGGACTCGAACGGTTCCGCGAGCAGCCCGTGGATCTCGTCATTACGGATCTGGAGATGCCCGAGATGACGGGTTTGGAAGTGATCCTGGCATTGACCCGTGCGTTCTTGGATGTGAAGGTCATTGCGATGAGTGGACACTCCTCAGACGACCTCCAGAAGGCTAAACTCATGGGGGCTCGGCAGACCTTTGCGAAACCCCTGGATCTTCCTGCCTTACTCAACGCCGTTCAATACGAGTTGCAGCACTAGCGGAGACCTCAAGTCTGGTGGTGGAGACCGCAAACCGGCTCTGCCCGTGCCAGCTCATCACAGATGACAGAGTGACATGAAGGGGGTATGTATGAACAGTCGTACAGGTGCCATTGATCCGATGAAACTTCAGACCATACAGGCATGTCTCGAAACGCAATTCAGAGACGTGACGTTCGATCAGAAGATCAGACCGACATTTACCTTTCACCATGGCGACCACAAGCTGTCGTGGCTCCTGGTGATGCACGAGGAGTTCTTCGCCGATCAGATGTCTCGTGAGGAGTTGTGGCAATTCATCGACGCGAAAGTGATCAAGAAGATCCTTCAGAACCCCGGCAAGCGCATTCAGGTGTCGAAGTACTGGGACATCACCGTCGAAGAGAGAATTTTTCCGTAGGTTCTTGCAGCGGACTAGACGGGATCGCTGGCGTGGAGCCGGTGGCCATCATGCACATCTATCGCATTGACAGCGCGAAGTCTCGGACGCACTCGTGGTGTGTGACCGTGCAACGACGAGGCCGGATCTACCACCAGCACTTTGCGGACTTACTCTATGGCGGGAAGCGTAAGGCTCTCGATGCGGCGAAGCTCTACCGGGATAGTCTGGTTGTCAACCTGCGACCACTGACCCGGCTTGAAGTCTGCCGGATTAAGAAGAAGAATAATCGCTCTGGCGTGTCCGGAGTCACCAAGATTGATGTGTGGGAGCATAACCGAGGGCGGCGTTATCACCGGCGGTATTGGCTCGCGCAATGGCCGATCGGGAACGGCAAGGCACAAACGAAGAAGTTTTCTATCACGCGGTACGGTGAACAGGGGGCGCGTCAGCGGGCGTTACAGGCCAGACAAGAGGCCTTGAAGAGCCTTGCCAGGACCTAGCTTCGTTCACCCTTCGGCGGGTCTGTCGTCCTCTCGGCAATACCGATTGTGCTGAATGCTATACTTGGAGCATTCCTACAAAACACTCCAAACCTCGTCGCGTGGCCAAGCGCAAAGGTAAGGCCCTCAAAAATCTAGGCGGCTTCAAAGGGGTCAACAAGAAGCCCACGAAGCAGCCTCCCGATACCAGCCGTATCCCGTGGTTTCCACCCCTACCCAAGACTGGAACGGACGCCTAGCCACCGTACCACTCAGTGTTCTATTCGGTAGGCATCATCGAGCATAGTGCCGATGAGTCCATGCGGCTCGCCGACGATCAAGCTCGTATCCTCCTGCAAGAACACCCCTCGAATGAGCTGGGTTCTATACCTTGTGAACCAAGCAATGTCCCTCCTACAATACGCCACGTTCACCAGGGGGTCTTTCTATGCCCTTTGTCATCCGCCCCTACCGTCGCTTCCCCGTCAACATTCCAGTGACCTATGAGAATTGGTTCCGAGAGGGTGAGGGCATCGTCTGGAATCTTTCACCGACGGGCTGGCGTCTCTCCGGCAGTCTTCCGTTACAACGCGGGGATGTGTGTTCGCTGAATGTGATACTACCCACAAACAAGCGCGTCTCAGTTGTGGCTGGAATCGTGCGCTGGGTACGTGGACAAGACTACGGTATTGAAACGCTCGTGATGGACGGCAAAGCAGAGGCGCGACTCGGCACATACATTCAAGAGCGGATGAAGGAAGTATGAGCAGCGACCGGCCTAGACGGGAAAGCATGTCCATCGAAGAAGCGACGATCTCCAACATGTGGGAGATGGCGGCTCTGGTGGAGGTGTTGGAGCGGAAGGGGATCTGCACCAAACAAGACCTGTATGACACCATCGCCCAGCTACGCGAGAAGAACCCGCGTGCCCGTATCCCCGAGACCGTCTTCCCTTCGCCGTACCTCCTCTCCCACACTGAGGAGAAGGTGATCGACGACATCCTGGCCGTCTTGAACACGCACGGCATGGACTCTAAGTAGTCTCTAGAATTACTCGAACACGTCGGACGTATTGTTGAAATGGGTGCGAGAATGACACGAGGAACGATTCACTAAGCCATGTCAGAACCCTTCCGATGACGCCACGCGTCATCTTCCTCATTCTGCTTCTGCTCTTCAGTCGCGCTGAAGCCGTTGCGTTCACCAGTCCTGTGGTCGGCGTCATCGACGGCGACACCATTGACATCCTGCACAACGGCAAGGCGCAGCGGATCCGCCTCTATGGCATTGACTGCCCCGAGAAAGGCCAGCCGTTCGGCAAGGTCGCGAAGTGGGCCACGTCTGCCTTGGTCTTCGGGAGGACGGTGACGGTTCAGGGTCACGGCAAGGACAAGTATAAGCGTCTCGTGGCCGATGTCCTCCTGGCCGATGACACGAGTGTGAACCACAAACTGGTCAAAGACGGCTGGTGCTGGTGGTATCGCAAATACGCGCCGGATGACGCAGTCCTTGAGGCGTTAGAAACCGAGGCACGGGAAGCGAAGCGAGGGCTATGGATTGATCCTCGGCCTATACCGCCGTGGGAGTGGAGGAAGCGCAAGTAATCGGTCGAGGTACTGTTGGGGAAGATTCGGTGGTCAGGTGCAAAGGCGTAGGCTTAATCTGACAGATGCTGTAAGAGTTCACACAAACTGACCGGCAACTCTCGGCCACTTTGCGACAGTCGCTACGGCAATCTCCACGCCGGAAAGCAGCCGTTCATTAGAGATTGTGCTCGCTTCGCGCTACGCTTGGCTGGATTGGGTCTGAGTGGGCTGGGGGAGGGTCGGAGAACCGTTACCTAATACGCGTGTCGATGTCCACAAAACCTGTCCGCATGTCTTCCCGTACGTTCTCGAACTCATGTGACCAAGAACTTGACTCGCACCGTCCAGAAATCAGGAGATTGAAGGACAGGCCTAGTCGCAGGACAAGCGGTTTAGGAAAGCGTTGTCACCACCCTACTCCAGCTCACTCAGGTTCATTCAGGCCAAGTCTAGCCAAGAATTACTGAAAAGCGAACTTTGGCTGGAGTAGGCTGGAGTGAGTTGGAGTTGAGCACAAAATGAGCACAATCGACTTTCCGGGAAGGGCTTGATCAGTCGCGTGCACGTAGCTCGCGTACACCGCGGCCGATCTTGCGACGAATGAGTGTGCGCAGCGTCACTCCGTCTGCGTAGCCAACCTGAGCGGCAATCTGATCAACACTGGCCGTACTCGTTTGTAGCAGATGCACCGCGCGCTCGACGCGAAGATCCTGAAAGTAAGCAAGCGGGGACTTGCCCAGCACGGATTGCAGGCGACGCGCCAGGGTGCGTTCACTTGTCACGGCTGCGTGAGCCGCTTCACTGAGCGAGAAACCATCAGCGAGCTGTCGCCGTGCCCATCGCTCGAACCGTTCGACGAGCGGGTCTGAGTGCGCAAGGTGGTCGGGAATCATGAAAGCCGCCTGCGAGGGCCGTGGGTCAACCAGCAGGTAGCGAGCGGTCAGCGCCGCCAGCGCGGGACTGCGGCGACGCACCAGCCATAATGCCAGATCGAGGTGTGCCAGCGCGGCGCCGCCGGTGACGAACCGAGAGGAACTCACGATCATTCGCGAGTCGTCTAGGATGACCTGCGGGTACCGTTCACGAAAGAACGGGGCGAGCCACCAGGATGTCGTCGCACGATGGCCATTGAGCAGCGACGTGCCGGCAAGGACAAATGTTCCCGTGCACGCGGCACCCACCAGCGCGTCGCTGCCAGACCAGCGACGCAGGAGCGCTTGCGCCTCCGTGATGTCTCGCCGCTCCAGCGCGATTCGTAAGGTGTCCGGCATCTTCGCCCCGAGCGCCGGCACGAGCGCGACATCCGGGCGCGCAAGTCGTGCCGCCGACCGTACAGGCACAGACAGCCCGTGACTGGTGTATACGCGGGAACGGACACCCACGACCGTCACATCGAAACGTGCCGAAGGTGTTCCAGCGGATTCCGCCAAATCGTTCGCCGTTCCGAAAGTGTCGAGCAGCGTAGTTAGGCCGGTGTCGAAGACTTCATTCAGAGCAAGTACGTAAATTCGCATGGCGAGAACTGTATCATAATTGTCACTTCTGCCACTAGTACGGATTAGCCCTTATCGCTAGAATTTCACTCACGTTGTTTAACCTCAGATAGGAGAGGCTACCATGGTACGAGTTGCTCTGTTCGTGCGATTGAAAGCCAAGCCAGGAAAAGAAGCGGATGTCGCGCGCTTTCTCGAAAGCGGGCTCGCCCTGGCGAATCAGGAGACCACGACGCCGATCTGGTTTGCCCTGCGATTGGGACCGGCGACGTTTGGCATCTTCGATGCCTTTGCTGATGATGCAGGCCGCAAGGCACATTTGGCTGGCCCAATCGCGGCAGCACTGATGGCCAAGGCGTCCGAGTTGCTTGCCGAACCGCCACAGATCGAGCAAGTCGACGTGCTCGGCGCGAAGATCCCGCACTGAGGTCTGGCAAGAGGGGAGTTCAGTGCGGTCGGTGTGAGGTGCTCGCCGATTTGCCATGAGCGGCAACCAGCGGTAGACAAGACTGGCTGTCTGGAAACCGGTCAAAAACGTTGTGAAGAACGAGACGCCATTCTATGGATATAGTTGAAGATAAATAGCAGCTATCAAAGGGGTCTAAAAGAACTGTTTTTGAATAGCACAGTCTCAAGAATTTAAGAGAGGCACGACACGTTTGGGCTGATCACGTCAGCCTCACGGCCAATAGGTCCGGTGTGATTATGCGGTGGGAATCGTTCCGCCATCAATCGTGTAGTCGGTTCCGTGAATAGAGGCGGCCCGATTGGACGCGAGGAAGGCTACCAGCTCTGCCACCTCTTCCGGACTACCTGGCCTTCCGACAGGGATGCCACCGATCATATCCATAATCTGTTGGCGTGCGGCGCGTTCGTCCACTCCGTTGCTCTTCGCGAGTTGCACAATCATCCCGTGCGCTCCGGAGGTCTCAATGAAGCCCGGCGAGATCACATTCACCCGTACTCCCTTTGGCCCGACTTCGTTCGCAAGGCCCTTACTGTAAGTGGTCAGGGCCGCTTTCGCTGCGGCGTACGCCAGCGTCGAGTCGTACAACGGCAGACGATGTTGTATAGAGGCGATATGAAGGATGACACCGGAGCGGCGGTCCAGCATGCCTGGCAGCAGACTCCTGTCAAACCTCACGGCGGCCATAAGATTAACGTTCAGTGCTTTCTGCCATTCCTCGTCCGTGAGCACTTGGAAGCCACCATTGGGAGCGCTGGAGCCACCCACGCAGTTCACCAGGATGTCGATGCCACCCCAGCTCTGAAGAACCTTATCCACGACCTCTTGCACACCATGTGCGGTACCAATGTCCGTCTGGATAAACAGCGCTGGCTGCTGGCCTTCGGGAAGAGGTGACCGAGCGGTGGTCGCGACAGAAGCGCCGCCTAGCATCAGCCTGCGGACCATGGCCTCTCCCATGCCTTTGGTTCCACCGGTCACCAGAACCCGTTTCCCCTTGAATTCGTTCCCATCAACGGAAAAGGGGTAGTCTGCTGCCATCATCCAATTTCCAGTGTGGTGATTTTGTCGTTTGCGAGCGTAAACGTGTAGTCGAGATCGATCGGGCTTCCAGGGAAGTCACCCGTCAACCGGGCGCGGAGTTTCACAGTCTCTTCGCCCACCAAAGCGTCGAGCGGCTTCATCACATATTTGTATTTCGTTTGAGTCTTCTGCATCCAGGATCGTATGGAACCGAGCCCGCGATAGTCGCGGTCCTCGTCATGCACCAGGGCATTGTCCGCAAAGCACAGGGCCAGCATGTCCGCATCCATTGCATCGACCGCGGCGAGATAGTTGGGACTGGTTTGGGAAGTGTCAGCGACATCGCGTTCTCCGATTATACAGGTTACACAAGAGAGTAATTCAATTCCGTTTGTTTTTGGACCAGCATCAGCATAAGTCAAATTCCTTGAGAAATCGACCAACTTTGGGCTGGCATTTTAGATGGGGATTTTGACAAGGGGGTATTTGGGATTTTCGGGAAGTTTACACCCTGTGGGATCCCGATGGTGCCGTCATTCGATTGAACCACCTGATAGCCGTCGGTCGTGGACTTCGGCTAAGGGTCGAGGCTGTGTGAAAACGGGAAAGGAATTGGCGTCAAAGAAAATCGACCTCTCAGAATGACCTGTATTCGATTATTTCAAGCTGGGTAATGGTCTGAGGACCCCTGAAATCATGCAAAATCGAACTGCCTACGAGTTTTCACACAGTCTCGGCCGAGAACTGCCATTGGCCAATTCCGGTCAGTGGAGCTGACCAACTGCTCGTGCTGAAGCGGCCGCTGGTGGATCCTGTTAGGCTAATCGCATGAAGGTGGGGTCGATACATGCCCTCCCCTGTCGATTTCCCTTATATCGGCCTGACAGAACGCATATTACTCAGAAGTCAGCAACTTAGACAACACAAGTAGCGCTCTAACACGCATGGATACTAGATATGCTGTCATTCTAATTACTGAGTTCTGAGTAATGGTATAGGGCCAGACCATACGCAACGCTACGACGGAAACGAGTGTCAACCGACTTGTGCAGGTTCTTCAGCAACACTCTCAGTGACGACCTTCACTCCCTCCCCTTTCGTCTTGACGACTGGCTTGACTTGCAATCTCGTTAACACTTCCTGTGCAAGCATGAGGTAATCGCGACTGGCTGAGCACTTGCGATCAAATTGCAACACAGTATCTCGCTGCAACTCGGCCTTTTGCGCGGAGGTCGACATGGAAATCGTGGTCTCGAGAAAATCGCCTTTAAAGCGATCTTTCACCATCTGAAAGACCGCCTGACACACGTTCCGCCGCGCGTCGTGTTTCGTGAGTAACACCCCGAGGATGGCCAGGTCAGCCTGGACACTCCCTTGCACCGTCGAAATAATGTTCAGTAGGTCATCAAGACCGTCAAACGAAAAGCCCGATCCGCTTTCCATGGGCACAATCACATGGTCACTCGCCGACAGTGCATTCATCGTGATCAACGAGAGCGACGGCGGGGTGTCAAAAATCACAAAATCAAAGGGAAGATCCTTCCGAACCTTATTTTTCAACACCCCAATCGGAATGGGATACACCGCCGGATCCCGTAAGCGGTTTTCCACCGACGCTAAGCGAATATTTCCCCGCACCAACGACACATTAGGGAGTTTCGTTGCGGTCATGCACTCTTCGACCTTCATATCCGGATTCAACAACAGTTCCGTGACGCCGGGGTTCGCCTCTGGAGCCATCTGTAACAGCTTGGTTGCATTGGCCTGAGGGTCACAATCTAAAAAGAGGACTTTGTAATTCGATCGCCGCAAGGCATCGGATAGATTGATCGCGGTGGATGTTTTTCCACACCCACCCTTCTGATTTGCAATACTGATTCGAATCGCCATAGAGCACCTTCCTTTTCGCCCATCACGTTGGCTTATATCGACTTTATGCGTTGGTCCTGTCGCATATGATCGCGGATGAGTTCCTGCAGCCTCCGCTCCCGTTTCGCGTCTCGCACGATGGCAAGTTCGGTCTCGGCTGCTGCCTCATCTGCCGTCCTCCGCAACTGTGTCTGCACCTCCTCTGACAACCCTAACAAATAGACTTCAGCGCGCTGAGCTTCAAGTCGGTCACGCGCGCCCTTCAAGGCCGCCGCTTCGTCCTCTAACCGTCGCGCTTCGTCTTCGACGAGACGCACGCGTCGACTTTTCCAGCCAGGGGGAGGATTCACTTCCATTTTCTTTAAGCACGCAAAGAGAAAGGCCAGTGCATCCGCAATGGGTTTGCTGGTCGTCTTCTTCTGCTCGATCACCCCTGCGACCTTATCGAAAAAATCTTGCGCATATTCTATCGATGGCATCACACGGAGAAAGGGCTCGACAGAACGAGGTTCAAGTCCGGTGAACCATTCTGACAGAATAAGGTTCTGCACACCCCAGTCTTGTAGTAGTTCAGAATTAGAGAAAGAAGAATAACTACTACGGGCTGTATTCTGAGAGAGATTCTGGGAGTCGCTCGGAGAGTGTCCATGAGTGATATGACGAGGTTTCGGTCCTTTTTTCTTAGCCGTCGGTAATGGAGCAAGTAGTGCGGGGAAGGCAGTACCGAAGAGATAAATCGAGCCCCCATTGGCATATTGGAGGAGTGCCTTTCGCACAATGAGTCCGGCGTTCATGAGTTGGAGAAGGGAGCGCCGCACTGCGTCCTCTGTACGATCGACGAGCGCACCAATCTCTGCATACGAGACGGGACGAGTCTGGTTCGGTGTGGAGTGGTCGCGACAGCTATGGAGTGCCCAGGCAAAGCGGACCCAATGTGATGGCGGTCTGAGAAGAGAAATGGGGACATCGGGAGGGGCCGGCGTGTGTAGAGGAGGTATCTCAGGAGTCGTGAGGAGCTGATGGGTGGCCTGACTGCTCAGAGGGGAGTCAGTACCACTGACAGAGGCTCTGACAGTGTGACTCTCAGAGTGTACTGGCTGTATTGGTATGCTGTCAGTATGACGAGTGACACTGTCAGAATATTCTGGGAGTGCGCCACCCTCCCCGTCTGATTTACGCAATGAGGAGGACGATCGTGTGTCTCTTTTCGTTTCTTCGGTAGTACTGGTGCGTTGGGGAGCGGACGGAATCGACAAAGGGACCGTGGTCACCTGCGAGGAAGGAGGGACAGAAGATGGAACGGGCAATGTACGCTCGGAAGAAACTGAGGTGGCAGGAGTTGAAAGACCGAGCAATTCGAGGGGATCGACTCGAGATTGAGAGGCAGCAAGTTCTTCAAGGCGTTTACCGACAACGCCTTTGAGGAAACTCTTCTCTTTACTCTCAGTGCCGCGCACTTTCTCCATATGTAGAGCGTGCTCCGACGTTGTTGTGAACTGGACAAGAACCGAGGCGATCTCGTAGCCGGGTGGTAAGAGATCGCTTGTAGCCGTGCAAAGAGTGAACTACAATTTTGTCACGATACAAAAATGGGATGATCGTGTCAACATATATATGGAAATAGTCATCGTGCCGTTGGATGCTAGTATAGGTTGATATAATATAAGCCACCAATAAGAGACGCTTTTCTATTCGTACATAGGAGTAGTGGTTTCATGGTTGTATGATGTTCTTACCTAGGGGCAGAGAGTCCTGGTGAGAGAAACATGAGAAGGTAGTTAGGGATGAGTTCATGAAAAATAGATGATATGTAGGAACCTATTGGCCTATCGAGATATGGGTTCCATGAAATGAAGCCCGCACATATAACTCTATACTGACAGAAAGCCTATTCTGATAGTCATAATGGGGCATGGTGTTAGCATGATTGGCTCTGCTCTCTGTAGGTGTTCAGATGAAATTGGAACGCAATGTTTTACACTGTCAGTATAAGAATGCTGTCAGAATAAGATCTCGGCACTGCACGGCCAATTATGTCGCCATAGTCCAATAAGGCGTCGCTTTTTACTATCAGAATATCAATACAGTAAGTATAGTAATACTGACAGAGTAATACAGTCATTATCAAAAACAATTGTGCAGCTTCACGATTGATTGTTCATTTACTATACGTATAGATATTCTGTCAGAGTAGTATGCGTAAAACAATGTTATATATAAATTAAATCTATACTGTAAGAATAGTGCTACAGACAGAATATAAATACGATGAGAATAGAAAGACAGTCAGAATACCAACACTGCGAGAATAAGAACACTGTCAGAATAGCTGATCGACAACTCGGGGCTAAGTGAGAGGGTCATTTTGCTGATGTTCGAGAGACATTCTGAAGTCCGGGCACCTCCATAATCATAATAAGCATCACGTATTCTGACAGAATAGACGCACTGAGAGTGACCAATCGGTTAGATTCGAAGACTTCGGATAGCGGAGTGCCGCAGGGGTACCTCGTCGGGTATGAATGTATCGTTATCTCGGTGAAGGCAGGTCGTACCAGTCTGGATGCTTCGCCATGAGCCGATGCTTATACGGAAAACGGTGGAGGAAGCGGTAGGAGAGAATCTTGGTCACGAGCTCCTGGCTGGGGAGCAAGCCGTCGGCGCGTAGGTTCAGGTGAATCTCAGCCACGATACCATCCCGCTCGCTCGCAGACAGCAGTGGGCCCAGGCGTTTGAGTTCCGCAAAATCCTCCTGATCCAACTCATCATAACGACTCATCACGTCTTTCAGATTCTCCCGCTTCTCCAACTTGGGCAGCCAGTGCACAAGGTAGATCGGTGCGACTCGTTGCCGGGACGGTTGGCTCATCGTCACCAGTCCTCTGGTACCCAGGGCCTTCAGATGTTTCTGCACCGTCATCCACGCCAGCTTGGTGTCGGCCACGAGTCGATCGATGGAAATCTGCACGGCAGGTTCGCCCTGGCCGTGCGTCTTCTTGAGCAGATGAAGGTACAGCAGCTGCGCGGTGGGGGAGAGGACGAGGAACCGAGCGTCCTCCATGGTCAAGTGTAACTGGTCGAGATAGGCGAGTCGCCAGTCCGTGGACAAGGTGGCGCGGCCTTCGAGCGACCACTCGGGAGGGAGAAAATCGGCGACTTCGGCTTCTTCATCAAATGGTTGGGAGCTTGAAGAAACGATTGGATTTTCCATACTGAATTAGAGGTCTACTCTTAGAGGGATAGAGAGTCAACAGAAAATGAGGATGGGGCATCATTAGCATCCGGGATGGTGACCTTCTCGGATGCCTTGACGAGTCGGATAGAAGAGGGTAGGGTGGGGGACGGATGAGGAAAGGCCAAGACAATCGGGTGAGAAGGCAATCGCCTCCTGGTGTCTTAGGCAGGGATAATTGAGCGGGACACCCCGACGCGGTGCACGGTCCACCTCTATCCATCTCTATTGATGAGTGCCGGGCCGGATGTGGGATCGAAGGACCGGCTAGTCGGACAGAGCGCTCCATCTAGAGACGGTAACCCGAGAGCAGGAAGGGATGGAACCATGGAGCTGGTACCGCTGACTGGTGAACCACAGCTGCCGGATCGAGGACCATCCACGGCCCTGGTCCCCTTGGCGACGACGGCGCTCCGACGAACAGGTAAGGCATTGCCGCCGGTCTGCCTCCAGCTCTCGTCGGCGACACTCATTGGCTTGCGCGTCTATCTCGACGAGTTTGCGCGGCAGCTCACCCAGCAGAAACCTGGGTCCACCACCGCTCGGACGTATTTCAAACGCGGACGCTTCTTCATCAGCTGGTTGGAGCAGGGGCGGGACCCACAGCTCCGGCGCCTCGACCGCGCCTGTCTTGAGGCGTATCGTGAGTTTCTCGATCGAAGGTTTTCGAATCTCCGCACGAAAAATGGCTATCTCACGGCCGTCCGACAATTCCTTGCCTGGTTCGTGCCGCTCCATCCCGGCTTGGTCAACCCGGCCGATTTCGTCCACGGCTGGACCTGCAGTCGGCAGCACACGCGGCGGCATCTGCCGATCGAGGATGCGAAAGCGTTGCTGGCGGTGCTGGAGACTGATCCCAGGAAGACAGATATACAGCGGGCACGCAATGTTGCGATGGCCTATCTCATGCTCAAGACGGGGCTCCGCACGATCGAAGTGAGTCGCGCACGGATCGAGCATCTCCAAGAACACGTGCCGGGGGAAAAGTGGCGGCTCTGGGTGCATGGAAAGGGGAGAAGCGCGGCGGATGAGTCGGTGCAGGTGCTGAAGGAAGTCTATGAGCGCATTCAGGCGTATCTGGTACTCAGACCACCACCGTTGCAGGGGAGTGATCCGCTGTTTGCGACCACTGCTTGTTATGATCGCGGCGGGAATGTCGTCACAGCCGCCGGGAAGCGGCTCAGCACCCGCGCGATTCACCGGATTATCACCGAGGGGCTGCTTCTCGCGGGCGTCAAGAAGCCGGGCATCGTGGTACATAGTCTGCGGCATTCGACCCCAACCTTTGCCTTGCTCAATGATGCCAATCCCACGCGGGTGCAGAAGATGATGCGGCATCAGCACTATGCGACGACGGAAATCTATGTCGAGGAAGTGCAGCGGCTGCTCGAGGGGGCGGAGGAGGCGGTGACGCAAATTTAGGGACGAGGGAGGTGGACCAATAACGATCGATCAAGATGGATGGGGTGAATACGAAAACATTGCGACCAACAACTGTTGCCTTTTTGGCCCTCCATTGCCGTTGGTCTATCGAGCAGCTTACCGCTCCTAAATCCGTGTTTCGACCTTCTGTCCATTTCGAGTTTTTAGAGAAGATTTTTGCGCTTCTCGTCAAATTCCTCTTTGCTGATCTCCCCTCTGGCGTAGCGCTTTTTCAGAATCTCCAAGGCTGACTCTGGTTCCCGTGACTCTGAGCCAGGCCTTCCTCCTTCCAATCATGACTTGACCCATAGAACGATTGCCACTAACCCAACTTCCGCAGTTCACGAGGTCAGAGTGAGGGATTTCAACGGCTTGCACCAAAAGTCGCCACTACAATGGAGGGACGCCCGCGAGCGTCGGACTCACGCGGAGTCGCGGGGGGAGATCCACTCCCAAGCGATCCAAGAGCATGGCCTGCGCCCGAGTCGGGCGAACCACACAGCGCAGCCGGACCTCCCGCTCATCGGTCGTCGGCAACACCACGTTGGTGCTCTGGATGGTCCGGAGTTCTTCCAAGATCGTGCGCGGGCTGTGGCCCAGCCCGGCCCGCTGTTGCCACTGTTCCAGGGTCTTCCACAGCACATAGGCCAAGAAGCACACCAGAATGTGAGCCTGGACTCGGTCGGCGCGTTGATGCCAGATGGGGCGCAGGGCCAGGTCGCTTTTCTGAATCCGGAAGGCGGCTTCGGCGTCGGTGAGTTGGACATAGGTGCGCCACAAGTCTTCTGGACTCCAGTCCGAAATGTTGGTGCGCAGCACGTAGCAGCCTTCGCTGACGCGAGCCCAGTCGTCCCACTCCGGCCGGCTGGCCCACATCACCCGAAGACCCGATGCGGTGGTCGGGTCTGCCACCACGTCGATCACGTACCGCCCGGCTGCACGGGAATTGTGCGCGAGGAGTCGGCCGATCTGTCGATCGATGGGGCCCCGCTCCAGGGGACGGCGCACCCGACTGAGTCGTCGGGCCAACCGTGCCACCCCGCTCTCAATGCGCTGCCCGAACCGCGTGTGCATCGCCTGCTCCTTCTCCCGCCGTTCGACCGACCGGACCAACAGGAACGTTTCGGTTCCCGTGGGGCCAAGGCAGGCCTTCGCGGCCACGCCCTCGCGCACCGTCGTCCAGTCGCGCTCGTCGGTCAGCGCCCGGGCCCACTTGCGCAACTCACTCTTGGGCGTCCCGAGCAGATAGCGGCGGCCGCTGGCCCGCAGCCAGGTCAGGTTCTCTTCGCTGGTCATGCCCCGATTTATCACCCAAATCCGCTGTGCCAACCCATAACGGGCCTCCATGGTTCCGACGATTTCTTCGACCGTGGTCACGTCGGTGCGGTTGCCGGCAAAGACCTCGTAGCCCAGCGGCAGCCCCTCGCGCGTGACCACGAGCGCGATACACACCTGCTTGCAGTCCGGACGGTGATCCCGGCTATAGCCCCGGTGCGCCAGCGGATTCGCGACCGCCTGCCCTTCGAAGTAGGTGCTGGTCACGTCATAGAGCAGCAGGTCATAGTCCAACGCGAACAGCTCCCGAAGTCGGGCCATCAGGTGAGACTCCAGCGCCCGTTTATGGGGGAGCAACCGATCCAGCGCCCGGTACAAGCGATCGTCGTTGACCAGGTCAGCCGGGACCCCGAGCAGATCCTCCAGCGCGGTCTGCCGATACCAGGTTTCGGCAATGTGCAACTCACTGGCCGGTTCACACAGTCGCGCCAGAACCAAGACGGCGGCCATCGTCGCCCAGGGCACGGCCTCGCGACCCGCCGGCAGCAGCGTCTCCAAGACCGTATCGAGCCGCAAGGCGCGCCACAGCGTCCAGCCCAGCCACACGTCTCCGAAGCGTCGGCCGCGTTCCAGGCGCACGCGATCCAGGCGAACCGGAACGACCTCCTCCGCCACAGCCGCACGCGTGAACAGCTCCGGTTGTGTGAGGCCTCCGACGAGCGCCTGAGCCAGCGCTTTCGCACGGGCGCGGCCCTGCGCGTCCAACTCGCCGAGTTGTGCCACCGTTTGCTGGACGACTCGGCGGCCCATCCGCACCGAGCGGACCAATTGCCAATACGTATGGACCTTGCCATCTTTGCGGCGTGTCGTGTGACGCAAATACATCGCCCGTCGTTATGCGTCACGGGTCCCTCCTCCGTCAATGGAGTAGGTCGCCACTACATCGTGGTTTCACGTAGGTGGTCATTGGTTTGTCACGAAGTTGCGCGAACGTAGCGGGCGAAAAAAGACTCTGAGGTGACCGAACTGCGGAAGTTGGGCTAGCAGGATGCGGAAAAAGACCGCCCGCGGCGTTCTCGCCTCGCTCAGAGGCTCAACGTACGGCCCAGAGTACGCGTCGCCTCTTCGCTCGCTGCGGCCTTGCTGGACGGCCTTTTTGCGCATCCTGCGTGGCTGTTCAGCGTCGTCCCCAAGCTCGATCTCTGCGACGGCTACAGAGGTCACATTGAGTTTTTCCGCAACCTGCTAGACGTCGATACGCTTCATACAAAATAAAAGTTGCCATGCCAAATAGCAGTACGCCATTGGCAAGCGCAGCGAGAATTTCAAGGCGAGCATATCCATAGGTATTGGCGGGAGTTGGAGGCTTCGAGGCAAACCAAATGGCGAGCAGGCTCAGCGTGAAGCCAGCAACATCTGTGAACATATGTCCGGCATCGGCTAGAAGCGCCAGACTCCCTGTCCAGACCGATCCGATCACCTCAAGGATCAGAAACCCCAACCATGATTCCGGTCGCCAAGAGTAGTCGGCTTGTATGACGCCCGGCTGCCGACCTCACGTGACCCAAGCCCTGCTGATGCATTTCTGAGATCATACCGGGTCCTCATCTCCAGCAACAAGAGAGCCGCGTTCTCGTCCGGCTTTCCCTGCACCGCTGGACAGGTCTTCCTGTGTAATCAGGCCTGGTCACACTTTCCACGTTGGCTCTCATGACCTGCGGGTCACCCGCAATCCGTTCGCCACCGCCAGCAGTTCGCTGACCTCATGGACAAGAACGGCCCATGCGACGCTGAGGAAGCCGCCGACCGCCAGGGGAATCAGCGTCGCGAGCAGCAAGAGGGAGAAAACAATGTTCTCGGTGCTGACCCGCCTCGCTTTGGCTCCCAGCCGCAGCGCCTCACCCACCTTCGAGAGATCGTCGGCCATCAATGCCACGTCGGCCGCTTCGATAGCGGCATCCGTTCCGGCGGCACCCATAGCGACCCCACATGTCGCGGCTGCCAGAGCCGGGGCGTCATTGATCCCATCCCCGACCATTAGCACCGCACCATAGCGGGTTTCCAAGTCGTTCACCGCTCGGACTTTATCCTCTGGCTTGAGATCCGCCAGATAGGAGTCAATGCCCAGCGTCTCGGCGACGCTGCGCGCCGTCCGCGCATTGTCCCCTGTCAGCATGACGACACGGACGCCCATCGCATGGAGGTCAGCGATGACCTCGCACATACCCTCGCGGATGCGGTCCTGCAATGCGAGCAGGCCTCGCAAGGCTTGTTGAGTTCCCACGAGCACCACGGTTTTCCCGTCTGCTTGAAGCGTGCGCATACGGTCCTCGATCGTCGTCAGATCCACGCCAAGCTGGTGGAACAGGTCGGGACTCCCCACGTACCAGCTCTGGTCTCCGACGACCGCGGTCGCTCCCGCGCCCATGAGCGCTTCAAAGTCTCGCACTTTCACCGAGACAATCCCGGCGGCCCGCGCTCGGTCCACCACCGCCTTGGCCAGCGGATGCTCAGACCCGTATTCCACGCTGGCGGCCAAGGCGAGGAGTTCCTCTTCGGAACCGGTGAACGGAACGACATCCGTCACCACGGGCCTCCCATAGGTGAGGGTTCCGGTCTTGTCGAACGCGACCGCGCGAATTCGGCCGAGATGCTCTAAGTGCACGCCCCCTTTAATCAAGATGCCGCGCTTGCCCGCTGTGCCGATCGCGGCGGCAGTCGCAACCGGCGTGGACATCACCAGGGCGCATGGTGCGGCTGCGACGAGCAGCACCACAGCTCGCAGAGCCCAGTCGGCCAGCGGCAATCCCAGGAGTCCTGGCACAAGAAGAAACCCAAGGGACGCCAGCAGGACCAACGGACTGTAGCGGCGTCCGAACCGCTCGATCCATTGCTGGGCCGCGCCTTTTCGTTCCTGCGCCTCCTCGACCAGATGGATGATCTTCGACAGGGTATTGTCCTGAAACGAAGCGGTCGCTTCCACTTCCAAGAGACCCTGCCGGTTGAGCGATCCGGCGAAGACCCTCGTTCCCGGACCCTTGTCCACCGGAATAGACTCTCCCGTAATCGGGGATTCATCGAGGCTCGAACGTCCTGATCGGATGATCCCGTCTGTAGGCAGCGTCTCGCCAGGGCGAATCAGGAAGCGATCGCCCACCTGGAGGCGTTCGGCCGGTATGGTCAGCTCCTCTCCGTTGCGGAGAACATGGGCTTCCTTGGGCGCGAGATCGAGCAAGGCCCGGATCGCGGACCGCGTCCGGGCATACGTGTACTCCTCCAGTCCTTCGGCCGACCCATAGAGAAAGACGAGAAAGGCCGCTTCATCCCAGAGGCCCAAGATGCCGGATCCGATCGTTGCCGCCAGCATCAAGAGGTCAATCCCCACGACCCGTTCGCGAACTAGTGCCTCCACAGCCTCGCGACCCCAGTGATAGCCACCTAAAGGAATCGCCAGGAAGTAGAACACGCCTTCGGCTTGCGAGGAGATCAGCCCCAGATGGGCGAGAACGAATCCGGCACCAGCCAGCGCGCCGGCCAGGAGCGCGTTGCGAAGCACGGGGTAGCGCCACCAGGGCCCGTCAAAGCCGTCGCGGGGATCACGTCCTTCCCGCGTCACAGATCTCATCCCGCTCTCACACACGTTGTTCCTCCCTTGGTCGCCTAGACTAGTGGACTGTAACGATTGATTCGGGAGTAATCCGACGTGACGCATCAAAGTACTTCCACTTCACGGGTTTCGGCTGCGTATTGTAGCGTCGGATATAGCGCAAGAGTTTACGTTTGAGATCAGGCACCGAGGTAAAGACGCCCCGGGCGATCACATCGCGTTCGATCTTGGCGAACCACAGTTCGACTTGGTTGAGCCAGGAGGAGTACGTCGGAGTGAAGTGCAGTTGTACCCTCGGATATTGGGCAAGAAACGCCTCAACCCGTGCGGTCTTGTGTGCCGAGAGGTTATCCGCGATCACATGAATCTCTTTGCCGTGGGGCTGATTGGTCACAATATCAGTTAGGAAGGCGACGAACTCGGCCGAGGTGTGGCGCGGGGCGGTCTTGCCCAACACCTCACCCGTCTTGGTATTGAACGCGGCATACAGGGAGAGGGTACCGTGACGGACATACTCAAAGCCATGGCGTTCGGCCCGCCCTGGCGAGAGGGGCAACACCGGATCTGTGCGATCAAGCGCCTGAATCGCGGTTTTCTCGTCCACGCAGAATACGACAGCGTGCTGCGGCGGGTGGAGATACAGGCCGATCACATCGGCCGCCTTGGCCTCAAAGTCCGGGTCGTTGGAGGCCAGATAGCCTTCCAGCCGATGCGGTTTGAGGCCGTGCGTGGCCCAGATGCGCGCGATTGTCATGTGAGAGATATCGCCCAGCTCGGCGGCCAGCTTGCGCGAGGACCAATGCGTCGATCCGTCACGCGGAGTGCGTTTTGTCGTCCAGGCCAGGACGCGGGCCTCGATTCGATCAGTCACTTTATACCGCGTCCGTCCGGCGTACCGGGCAAACAACCCCGCCAGTCGATCTGCAACAAACCGCTGGCTCCATCGGCTGATGTAACTGTCATTGCAGTCCAGCTTGGCGCGAATCGTGGCCCAGGTCAGGCCATCGGCCAGCAGCAGAATCAGTCGGGCATGACGAGCGGAATCGGCTCGACCGTGGCGGGCTCTCGCTTGACGCTGCAGTTCCATGCGTTCGCTCTTGGTCAGTGTCATCACGTCCTCCTTAGACGCAATGATACTACCACTTTAAACGTTACAGTCCACTAGTCACGCTCAGCGGTTCTTCCCGTTGAGACTCGCTAGACACCAGCGATCAGCCACGTTCCAACGTCCGATCTGCGGATCGGCATCTCTACAGAAGATCCTTCCGTTTCTCATCGAACTCTTGCTTATTGATCTCCCCACGGGCATAGCGCTTTTTGAGAATGTCCAAAGCGGATTCCGGTTCTCGTGATGTTGAGCCAGACCGTCCTTGCTCTAAATATGATTTGACCCACAGTCCGATCGCCACAATCCCCACCGCCAAAAGAGCAACCATGAACACATAACCAACCAAGCCCCAAAGTCCCATCATTGGTTCGTGCATGCAGCTTTCCCCTTCTGAAGATCTATTGGGTGCCTCTCCACACTTCTCGGAAACGCTCTTCCCAGGCATACAGTGTTGGCAGTACGAGGAGAGTCAGGGCCGTTGAAGTCACAAGGCCACCGATCACCACGGTCGCGAGCGGGCGTTGCACCTCCGCGCCGGCGGACGTCGAGAGCGCCATGGGCACAAACCCCAAACTGGCCACCAGTGCGGTCATTAAGACCGGCCGCATGCGAATGAGTGCGCCTTCATAGGCTGCGTCCTCCGCCGAACGCCCTTGCTTGCGTAGATCCAAAATGTAGGACATCAGCACGACGCCATTCAGCACGGCCACGCCGAAGAGCGCGATGAACCCGACTCCGGCTGAGATTGAAAAGGGCATGCCCCGAAGCGCCAAGGCGAAAATTCCTCCGGTTGCCGCGAGGGGCACGTTAAGGTAGATCAGTAACGCCGGCCTGACGCTGTTAAAAGTCGTGTACAAGAGGACAAAGATAAGAAACAGCGCGATTGGCACAACAATGGCGAGCCGAGCAGACGCGCGCTGCAGGTTTTCAAACTCGCCGCCCCACTCAATCCAATACCCCGGCGGCAGCATCACGTGGCTCGCCACCGCTTTCTGTGCAGCGGCGACAAACCCGGCGAGATCTCGTCCACGCACATTTGTCTCGACAGCCAGCCTCCGTTGGATGTTTTCTCGGCTGATTTGCGCCAGGCCGGTTTCGATGCGAATATCGGCCAGTTGCCTGAGGGGAATGAGGCGACCCTGTGAATCGGCGATGCGGATGTCCAAAATCCGCTCGAAATTCTTACGGTCTTCAGGACTAAACCGCACTTGCAGAAAGAACCGGCGGTTGCCTTGCATGACCTGACCGACAATCCGGCCCCCCAGTGCTGTGACGGTATCCAAAATCTGACTGGCATTGATGCCATAGCGAGCAATTTTCTTCCGGTCGATGGCCACCACCTGGTAGGGCATACCGGCCACCTGCTCAGCCTTGGTGTCTGCCGCCCCGGGAACTTGTGAGACCGCCCGGACGACCTGGTCGCCGAGGCGGCGGAGAGTCTCCATATCTTCACCGAAAATGGTAATGGCGATGTCGGACCGCACTCCCGCGATCAATTCCTGGACACGGAGCTCAATCGGCTGGGAATAGCTGAACATGTTGCCAGGAACGGCTTTAGTCAAGGCCCGGTTGATCGCATCAATCAAATCGTCCTTCGTCCTCGCGGTCGTCCATTCCGCATCAGGCTTCAAAATGAGATAGATGTCGCTGACTTCGACACCCATCGGGTCGGTCGCGATTTCTGCTCGCCCGGTTCTCGACACGACCGTGACCACTTCGGGAAACGCCTGGAGAACCTGCTCGATGCGGGTGGTAGTCCGAACGGACTCCTCCAGCGAGACGCTCGGCAGCCGCCACGCTTGCAGGGCGATGGTGCCTTCATCAAGCGTCGGAATAAATTCTGCGCCAAGAAAGGCCGCCACGCCGAGGCCGGTTGCAAACAACGCGGAAGCGACGCTCCCCGCAATGGCCGGGTGCTGCATCGTCTTTGAGAGAAGCGGGCGATACCCGCGTTTGGCTTGCCGAATGATCCAGGTCTCCTCCTCCTTCACGCCTCGGCGAAGAAAGAGACTCGCCAGTACCGGCGTCAAGGTCAAGGTCAGCACGAGGGATCCCACGAGCGCAAAGATGACGGTCACGGCCATCGGACGAAACATCTTCCCTTCAATCCCTTGCAGGGTCAGGATCGGCAAGTAGACGATGATAATGATGCCGACGGCGAACACGATGGGGCGCAGCACTTCTCGGCCCGCTTCGCTGACCACCAGCCGCATGTCGACGTCCGATAGGCGCTGATCACTCGAGGTGGCTCGTCGTCGTTCGACAAGATGCCGGATGGTGTTCTCAATCATGACGACGGACGCATCCACGATCAGGCCAAAGTCAATAGCCCCAAGACTCATCAGGTTGCCAGAAATACCGGCGGCCACCATCCCGGTTAATGCCACCAGCATGGAGAGCGGGATGGCCGCGGCGACAATCAGGCCGGCACGGAGATTCCCGAGAATCAGAAACAGTATGGCGATTACCAGCAACGCCCCTTCGGTCAGATTGGTGCTCACGGTCGTGATGGTCTTTCTGACCAAGTCAGTCCGGTCATAATAGGGCTCGATGGTCACACCCGGGGGCAAAGTCTTCTCGATCTGCTGCAGCTTGGTTTTCACCCGATCCACCACAACTCGGCCATTCTCGCCGATCAGCATCATGACGATGCCCGTGACGGCTTCGCCGCGGCCGTCGCGGGTGACCGCGCCTTGCCGGACCATCGGAGCGAACCGCGCCGTACCCAGATTGCGAATATAAATAGGCGTCCCATCGTGCCCTGTCGCGACAATGATATTGTCGATGTCCTCCAGTGTTTGCACCAGGCCTTCGGCCCGGATCAAATACTGTTCTTGGGCATGTTCGATATAGCCTCCGCCCGAGTTGCCATTGTTCTGTTCGAGCGCTCCGAAGACTTGTGCGATTGGAATCTTATAGGAGACCAGTTTGGCGGCATCGAGTTGCACTTCATACGTCTTCAGCTCTCCGCCGTACGTGTTGATTTCAACTACGCCGGGGACGGTGCGAAGCTTGAATGCAATGTCCCACTCCAAAATCGTCCGTAGGTCCATGAGGGAATAGCCGTCCCCCTTGACCTCAAACTGGTAAATCTCCCCTAATCCGGTGGAAATGGGTCCTAACTCGGGGTTGCCGAAACGCTCCCCGATCGCCTCGCGAGCCCGAGGTAGGCGTTCCATCACCAGGCGCCGGCAGAAGTAAATGTCCATGCCCTCGTCAAAATAGATGGTCACCGCCGAGAGTCCGAACCGGGAGACAGAGCGGATCAGGGTGATACCCGGCAAGCCGGACATCGCGGTCTCAATAGGGAAGGTGATGAATTGCTCAACTTCGACCGGGGAGAGGCCCGGCGCATTCGTGAGAATTTGGACTTGGTTCGGGGTCACATCCGGAACGGCATCGATCGGCAGTTGCCACATGGCATAGACGCCGCTGACGACGATGAGACCGGCAAACACCAGGATCAGAAACCGGTTGGCCAGCGAGAATTCAAGGGTTCGATTCAGCATGGTCGGTAGCCTCCGAGCATCAGTCGCTAGCCTCCACCGATCTGTTCTTTCAATACAATCGATTTGAGATAGAAAGACCCGGTCGTCACGACCGACTCACCCTCACGCAGGCCCGACTGGATCTCGGCATACGGCGGTGATCGCCGTCCCACGGCCACCTCTCTTAGCTCATATGTGCCTGGTTTCCTTTCCACAAACGCCACGGTCTGGTCGTTCATCTGTTGGAGAGCGTCCAGCGGCGCGACCAGCGCATCATTGCCGCGCTCCGACAAGATGACCGCAGCCCGGGCAAACATGCCCGGCCGGAGACGGCCATCAGGATTTGGAATTTCTACACGCGCATCGATCGTGCGGGTCGCAAGGTCCAGCATGTTACTGAGGTAGACGATTGTTCCCTTGAAGGTTTCTCCGGGAAGGGCGTCCACCGTAATTTCCACATTGGCCCCTACTCGAACAGCCGCGAGATTCTGCTCGTAGACATCAAGAATGATCCACACTGTAGACAAATCGACGATCGTAAAGGCCTTATCCTTCGGACTGATTAATTCTCCGAGCGTAATCGTCCGTTCGATGACGGTTCCGTTCAAGGAAGAAACCAAAGGGAAATAGGAGAGAGGTTGGCCTTTAGTGCTCCAATCGATACGTTTGATGTCTTCCTCGGACAGGCCGATGAGGCGTAATGCTTCATGAGCAGCGCGGAAGGCGGCAAGGCTCTTTTCATGGCGCCCCTTGGCGTCCAGGAATTCCTTTTCCGAGGTAATCTGCTCTTTGTATAATCCCTCTTCCCGAACATAATTCCGCTTATCGACCTCATGGTTCGTCTTCGCCTGAAGAAAGTCGGATTTCTTTTGGCCAAGTTCGATGCTGTCCAGGAGGGCCAGGACATGCCCTGACTTGACGTGTTGACCCAGCACCGCCTTGACCTCAATGACTCGGCCCTCGATGCGAGGGCTCAGATGCACCAGACGATATTCGTTGGGCTTGATCGTGGCTGCAGCCGTGATTTCATCACGAAAGGGGCGGCGTTCGATGACGGTTGTCTGAAACGCTTGTCCTGTGAGTGCCTCCGGTGGAACGGTCAGTAGATGTGGATCACCGCCCTCATGACCCGCCTGTCCTTTCTCTTGCTCGGCCGTTGCTTGTGGCGACGACTGCTCTACACGACCGTCATTACAGCCAACAGTAAGAAAGACGAGTAGGCTGCAGATCGCTTCAATGCGCGTTCGTGACAGGAAGTGCGGCCAGCTCATCGAATTTCCCCTGTCCAACGTTCCAACCGCGCCAACTCGACGGAGAGATTCGCTCGCGCCTGGGCATATTCCAGCAACATCTGTCTATGCACTCGTTGGGCATCAATGAACTCCAGAAGGCTCGCCGCGCCTTGCTGAAAGCTAATCTTTGCAATCCTCAGCGTCTCCTCCGTCTGTTTCAATAACCCTTTCTCAAACACCTCGAGCTGGTCCTGTGCGGCGTGGGCTTCCTCCACAGATTCGGTAATCGCTGACACCAGTTCATTTTGCATCCTTACTTGTTCTGCTTCAGCGCGTTGCTTCGCCGACAAGGCCACGGTGATTTCTCCCTGCCGTCGATACCACAGCGGTATGGGCACACTTAATCGAGCCAAATAGGCCGTCTCGGCCGCTTCCTGATGAAAGAGGCCGGAGACCGTGACAAAAGGAATCAGGGATTGGCGTTCCTGTACAATGCTGTGCCCCGCCCGTTCGATTTCTTTCCGGACGCGATGAACCGTCGGGTGCTGTTCCATGGCGCTCGCAATTAAGTCTTCGAGATTCAGTTCTCGCCGAGATGATACGAAGTCCCCTTGGACACCGAAGTTTTTGCCGAGCAGACCACCGGTTAGCGCATTGAGTCGAGACCGCGCGACAATCAAGGTGTGTTGAGCGTGATTCAGATCATTGCCGACCTTTTGAACTTCCACATTTGCTTTTAGGGTTTCAAACGGTCTCGCTTGCCCAGCATCCACGCGAGCTTTGACGCTGCGGTGGAAGTCCTGCACGATGGCAAGAGCTTCCGTGATCAATTGCGCATTGCGCTGCGCGAGAAGTAGTTGGTAAAAGGCGATTTTGACATCAGCAAGGACATTTAACCGAGTCGCAGCGACGGTCGCCTCAAATCCGGCCAATCCAGCCTCAGCCGCCCGCTGTCGGGCTTGGCGCATACCGGGCCACTCCAGCGGTTGGCTCACCGTTATGCCACGCTCGAAGAAGTGAGTATTTCCGAGAGACTCGCGGGTTCTGCCCGGTCCGAAAGTTCCATCAATGGATGGATTGGGATAGGCCGAAGCAGTGGTTTTAAGCCCTTGACCTCGCGTGACCAGGCTGGCTGCTTCTTGCAAACCAGGATTGTTCTGCAGGGCCATGCCAATCATTTCCTCTAATCGATAGGACCGACTCTCCTGTACTTGCGCCAGGACCACTGTGCCGGTGAGGAGTGCCGGCAAAAGGACTCCGGCCAAAAACAGAGTTCGCGGCGGCAGATGTACCATGACAACTCCTCCTTACTTGTAAGGGACAGTTACTTGCGCATCACCCAACCGATAAGCGGCGGTATCCAACAGAGATTGGCAACAAATTGTTTCGACGGCCGTTAAGGTCTGTGTCGTGGGACTGAACCCCAACAGCCTCGCGGTTAGCAGGCCAATAGGGACCACGAGAATAATTGCAGCAGCACTGCTCAGCATGACGGGATGTCTCATGCATTCTCTTAGGGCTCTTCCCCAGGCCCCGGATGTTTTTCGAAGGAAGATGTCGCTGGCGACATTCGCTCCAAATTGATCGCTCAACGCGTAAAAGAACGGGATGTAAAAGCCTTCCACTCCGTAGACATCGATTCCGATCATTCCGCTTCCCCAATCGATGACCCACGGAAGCACCATTCCAGACAACTTTCCTCACCCGTACGCCTCGGCCATTGACCCAACTGAACCTCGCATGCGTTGCCGGAGGGCATAGATGCCTTCAAGCAGGCTTTCTCCTTCTCCGGAAGCGTGCGAACGAGCCATTGACCGAGTGCGCTGTGGTGGAATCCAGAATGATCGAGTACTGCGCCGGTAATGAGTCCACCTGCAAATCCTGCCCCGGTGTACTTGAGCAGCTCGCCGAATTCTTCCTGCTCATCACATGAGTGACACTGCGACTCGTGATCGACCATCCTTACTCCAAATTATTTCAAACACTGGTTAGACCCAGTGCGTGCATCGATTGACGGATTAGCAGAATACGTGCTTATTGCGAGAAGCTTCGTCACTATCTGCCCGCTCCCTTTATTAACAGTAAAGTGGCAACGATGACGTAGGCTACAATCCACTTAATGTTCTCGGTGTCCGACGACACGAACTGCGATATCGGCACATAACTAAAGAGGAGGATCACCAGCATCGCAACTCCCACCCAATTCCACCAGCGCATATCCATCATGAAAATAGCTCCCTTCATCCTCACGCTCTTGGAGCGTCTATTCGCCTCATCGCAAAACCAGGAATCAGGATAGGTCGTGGTCCGGACCTCCTCGTATTAACAATACGACTGCACCAATGACGTAGGCTGCAACCGGAATAGTCCACAGGATCTTCGTGCTATCAAATTCCGGGGCGTCGAACCCCAGGAACAGCCATATCGGCTCAGCGAGAGGGATAAAGATCACCAACATTACAAATCCCACCCAATTGGATCCTCGCATCCCCATCATGAGATTGCTCCTTTCGTCGCTCTGTATCTTGTATTGAGCCATCAGTCATGCGCGGCAGCGTGCCTGCTGCCGATAAATTCATGATCGTATAGTGCAGCAGCAAACTTCATTGTCCGCATGGCAGACAATGCTAGCTTGATCGCACTCTGTGCAACGACTCTTGTGATGCGTTAGATGCTGAGAGGAGGATGGAAGAGGGACACGACGAAGGTTGGCACGTATAACGAGGGCGTTAAGTTTACATCATCTGTGTGAGGAGACAGGATCTCAGGAGCGGCGAGGAGGACCGACTGGAATACAAAATGGCAGGGACACCCATGATCCAACACGTTCCCCTCAGGAGACGGAGAATTGTCCACGATTTCAGCTTGTGTTGAGTGGATCGCACCTTGCCACTCAACCAGACACGTGAGACCAGTAAGTTGGACTCCAAGCAGCAGAACCAGTCCAATCAGCAACAGAGTTGAGTGTCTGAGCTGTAACATGAGTTTTTCTAGTATAACATAGCCGCTAACTCAAAATCGGCATATTCTTCGTGTAACTTTGCGCCTGTATACCGATATTTCTTTTGCTTCAGTTTTTCAATCAGGCTCGTAGTCTCTTGCCACGTTGGGGACGTAGGACGTTTATTACCTTTCATCTATTCAGCTGAAGGGCAATCCCCGGCTCTATGAACCGAAATCCCTGAGGCTTTTTGGTGTTCAGCACGGACAGTCTATATCTCGAAGGCCTCCTCGCTGATGGTCTGAGCAAGTTCAGGCACTCGTAGTAGCGGCCGGTCTGAACATTCACTCCGACAATTCTGGCAAGCTGGCCGATAGTCAGTTGAGCAGCCATGTCATCACCGTGAAGGGAATCTACACCTTGCACTACAATATAGAGTCAAGTGCCTCTACAGAGTCTCGCACCCTCTTGACTCGATACTATGGTACAGAGCGTAGGATGGCGTTCAAAAGGGAGGTGATGACCATGTGCCCTTGGGTAGAACAGTTTGGCTTTTGCCCCTATGAGGCTGCCTCCAAGATATGGCAGTGGATGCACAGCTTCGTGGCATAATCTTACCGAAGGGCGGCAGCATACGAAGGCTGCCGCCCTTGTGCCTTCGCCTCACATACATGAACACGACATGCTACTCACTTCAATACGTTCCAGGCCTTCTCGATACAGAGCACAGCTTTCTTTCGTCTTTGTCACATCGCCCTCGTGCTTTTGGATGCACTGCCGATAGCCTTTCAGTAGTTCGGCTGCTTCCCGGCTAATCTCCGCGTTCGCTTTCCGCTGACGGTACTCCACACATCGCATCGCGTCTTTGCCGGATAGCGTTCCGCAATCTGCATGCTCATACTGCGTACCCACCCCGCAACTTATGAACAGGGGCAGAACGAAGGCCGTTAGGAGATGAATTGGTACTCGGTTGCCCACGGCAATTCCAGGAAAGAGGGGCATCCGTGCGATATAGCTCCACCACTTCATGATCGTGACCATCCCAGTACCGACCATGAGCAAATAGCCTCGTAGACCAGGATGGTGAAACCATGCCGGGTGACCAAAGACCACCAGGCCCGCCCAGAACATGAGCAGGAGGGGACCGTCATGATGAACTCCTTCATAGCGCATCTCGCAATTCCATTGTCCTCCGATGTCAATCACGATCCATCTTCGCCTTACACGAGGCGCATTCAGCCAGAAATTCAGCGGGCATCAGCGGTCTTAGCACCTCTCTGCTCTATTAACTTTGCCGGAAGAGATAGGCCCCGCCACAAGGCATACAGAATCGGAATGACGAGCAATGTCAGTGCCGTGGAGGAGACCATCCCGCCGATCATAGGTGCCGCAATCCGTTTCATCACGTCGGCCCCGGTGCCGGTGGTCCACATAATAGGGAGCAAGCCGCCCATGATGGCAGCCACTGTCATCATCTTGGGCCGCACGCGCTGAACCGCTCCCTCCATGATGGCGTCGCGGAGGTCCTGCGCCGTGGCCATGCGACCTTCACGCACGCGCCGTTCATACGCTTCATCGAGATAGACCAGCATCACCACGCCCGTCTCCGCCGCCACGCCGGCCAGTGCAATGATCCCCACCCACACCGCCACGCTAAGGTTGTAGTTGAGGTAATAGAGGTACCAGATGGCTCCGATCACGGCGAAGGGAACGGACAAGAGCACGATCAGTGATTTGGCGAGCGAGTGGAAATTGAGATACAGGAGTAATAGGATCACGGCCAGTGTCACGGGGACCACCAATTTCAATCGCTCTTCCGCTCGCACCAGATGTTCGTATTGTCCGGTCCAAATCAGCCGGTAGCCGGACGGGAGTGTGACCAGCTCGTGGACTGCCCGCTGGGCGTCTTCGACATAGCTGCGTAAGTCACGCCCACTCACCGACACCGACACTAGACCGGCCAGCGATCCCGCTTCATCCGCGATCGACGGGGGGCCCTGCGTGATCATCATCTCCGCGATTTGTCCAAGGGGGATCTGCGCGCCGGCCGGCGTGGGAATCAGCACCCGTTTGAGCCGGTCAGGATCGTCGCGCAACTCGCGCTTGTAGCGAACATTGACTGGGTACCGTTCCCGCCCTTCGACCGTGGTGGTCACGGTTTCTCCTCCGATGGCCGAAGTGATCACCGTTTGCACATCGCCCACCGTCAGGCCGTAGCGAGCCGCCTCTCGTCGATTGACGATCAGATCCAAGTAGTACCCCTCATTGAGACGTTCGGCAAAGGCGCTTCTGGTGCCGGGCACGGTCGCTAAGGTCCGCTCGATCTCAAGGCCGATTCGCTCAATTGTCTTCAAATCAGGGCCCAGCACCTTGATTCCGACCGGACTCCGGACACCGGTCGTGATCATTTCCGTGCGAGTCTGAATCGGCATCCACCAGATGTTTGGAAACCCGGGGATACGCAGTTTGGCATCCATCTCATCCAGCAACCGGTCCCAGGTCATGCCTGGCCGCCACTGCGATTCTGGCTTGAGAGTGACGGTAATCTCGGCCATTCCTACAAAAGCTGGATCTGTCGCAGTCGGAGCCTTCCCCATTTTGCCGAATACCCGTTCCACTTCAGGGAAGGTCGTGAGCAACTGGTCCTGAACCTGTAAGACCTTCGTCGCTTCGGGGATCGAAAGGCCTGGGACGGTGGTCGGCATGTAGAGGATGGTACCCTCGTTCAGCGGCGGCATGAATTCCGCGCCGAGTCGAGAGAACACCGGCACCGTAAGGGCCACGGCCGCAACTACTACTCCCACGGTCAGCCACCGAACTCGCAGGGCACCTGAAAGGATGGGCCGATACAGGGCAATGAGCCACCGGTTCAGCGGATTCTTGGCTTCAGGGCGAATCTTCCCGCGAATCAACAACACCATCAGCACGGGCGCCAATGTCACCGAGAGCACGGTGGCAAAAAGCATCGAAAAGGTCTTGGTGTAGGCCAACGGCGTGAAGAGTCGTCCTTCCTGGGATTCCAGCGCAAAGATCGGCAGAAACGACACGGCGATCACCAGCAGCGAAAAGAAGAGCGGCCGCCCCACCTCTTTCGCGGCGGCAATGATGATTTCCGCTCGGTTGCCTGATGGAGATTGCTCCAGCCGTTTATGGGCATTCTCGACCATCACAATCGCCGCATCGACCATGGCGCCGATCGCAATGGCGATCCCGCCGAGCGACATGATGTTGGACGTAATCTTCAAGTAGGCCATCGGAATAAACGCCAGCAATACCGCAACCGGCAAAATAAGGATGGCGACCAAAGCACTTCGAAAGTGAAACAAGAACAGCACCGCGACCAGGCTGACGATCACACTTTCTTCAACCAGTTTCTCGCGGAGGACGTCGATCGCCCGATGAATGAGATCGGACCGATCGTAGGTGGGAGCAATGTGTACGCCTTTGGGCAAGGCCGGGGCGATGTCTTCCAGCCTGGCTTTGATCCGCTCGATCACGACGAGCGCATTCTCTCCGGCCCGCATGATCACGATGCCGCCGACCGTTTGGCCCTTGCCGTCTAGTTCGGCGATGCCCCGCCGCTGATCCGGCCCAAGTTGGACATGCCCGATGTCTCGCACCAGGATCGGCGTGCCTCGTCCGTCCGTGCCGACGGGAATCAGCTCAATTTCATCAACCGACCGCAGATAGCCTCGCCCGCGAATGACGTACTCGGTGCCGGCCATCTCCAACACCCGGCCGCTCACCTCCGCATTGCTGTTGCGGACCGCCTCGATGACCCTCTGAATCGGCAGCCGATAGGCCGCCAAGGTGTTCGGGTCGACTTCGATTTGATACTGTTTGACGAATCCACCGATCGCCGACACTTCTGCCACGCCGGGCACACTCTCCAGTTGGTAACGCAGGTACCAGTCCTGAAGGCTTCGGAGCTGCGCCAGATCGTGCGTCCCGGACTCGTCCACCAACGCGTACTGATAGACCCACCCGACACCGGTCGCATCCGGTCCTAAGGTCGGCGTGACACCTATCGGCAACTTCCCGGTGAGCTTCTGGAGATATTCGAGAACACGACTTCTTGCCCAATAGAGATCGGTCCGGTCTTCAAAAATCACATAGACGTAGGAGACACCGTATTCCGACACACCTCGCACCCGTTTGACTTGAGGTCCCGCGAGCAGAGAGGTCACGACCGGGTAGGTAATTTGATCTTCAATAAGCGTGGGACTGCGCCCCTGCCACTCGGTGTAGACGATCACCTGAACGTCCGAAAGGTCCGGAATGGCATCCAGCGGGACTTGAAACAAAGCCCACAGGCCCCAGCCTGCCAGCAATACTACACAGAGGATGATGAGGACCGGATTACGTGCGCTCCCTTCGATGAGTCGTGCGATCATTGTTGTTTATCCCCCCGCCCGAGACGCCCGCCTTTCTCAACTACATGCCACTCCCTGCGACCATAAATTGAAACTTTTCAATAACCGGTGGTCTTCCTGGGATAGTGACGTTGGCGGTTACGACCCAAGTACCGCCCATGCCGAACATCACCTTGCCTTCATAGAGCCCTTCCTTCGTATGCTGCGCTGTCACCTTGGAATCGGTCATGCCCGGCATCGGCATGGTGTAGATAAACAGGACTTGCGCATTGGTCACAGGCTTGCCGCTCTGATCCGTCACCCTAAGCCTGAGGAGAACCTGGCCCGCTTTGGGCGTTTCGGGAAGGGTCGTGAAGGTCAGGACATGTCCGGCTACTTTACGGGTTTCGGAGATGGCTTTAGCTGAACCCGACTCCATACCAGCCATACCGCTCATGTCTTTCATTCCTTGCATTCCTTCCATCCCTTGCATATCACCCATGCCCTGCATGCCTTTCATGCCCTCCATTCCCCTCATGCCGGACATACCTTCCATCCCTTGCATGCCGGACATGCCTCCCTTGCCCTTCATGCCTTCCATCTCTTCCATCTTGGCTTCATAGGCGCCGCGCATTTGCCAGTCGCCCATGCCGATCCGGCCCATCATGCCCTGCATGCTCGAGGCCGATGCCAGTTTACTTTCCGCGTCCAACAAGAAATTGGCCGAGGTGACGATCCGATCCCCTTCTTTGAGCCCTTCCATCACCTCAACCGAATCCTGACTCTTGCGACCCAGCTTGACTGGCACCGGTTCATACCGGCCTTGCCCGCGATCCATGAATACGAGTTGGCGAAGCCCGGTATTCAGCGCGGCTTCCTTTGGTATGACTAAAGTCCTGACCACATTCGTCTGCAACGTCACGTTCCCATACATGCCCGGCTTCAATTTCAGCTCAGGATTCGGTAATTCCAGACGTACCCTTACCGTGCGGGCCTCGGTGTTCAGTGTTGGATAGACATAGGCCACCCTGCCGTGGAATGCTTTTCCCGGATAGGCGGCGAAGGTCACCGTTGCCGACTGACCGACTTTGGCGTCAGCCACTTCCGATTCATAAATATCGCCAGAGATCCAGACCATGGAGAGATCCGCGATCTCGTATAGAGTCACGCCTGGCTCCACATACTTCCCCGGCAAGGCGTCACGTTTCATCACGATCCCAGAGGAGGGGGCGTAGACCGTGAGAATCGGTTCAGCCTGGCCGCGACGCTCCAGAGCCGCGATTTGCGCATCGGTTACATCCCAGAGTCTTAAGCGCTCCCGCGCACTCGCTACGAGCGCATCGGCGTTGGCTTTCGCTTCGTCGAGAGGGCTTTCGGCCAGTTGCGCCTGCATTTTCACGGCGAGGAGATACTCGTCCTGCGTGGCTAAGAGATCCGGCGAGTAGAAGGTAAAGAGCGGTTCACCTTTACGAACCGCTCGACCGATTGAATCGACGAAGACCTTTCGTATCCATCCGGATGTTTTCAGCGTCACTTGCGTAAAGCCACGTTCGTCGTAGCCGACCGTGCCGACCGTACGGATCTCTTCCTCCAGCGTCGCATGGACAACCGGAGCACTGCGGACGCCGATCAACTGTCTTGTCACGGCCGGAACAGCCACAGCCCCGGACGGAGCGCCGGACATGCCCGGCATAGATTCTGTGTCTTGTATGGGCATCGTGCCTTCCATCGGCATCCCTTTCATGTCCTCCATACCCTTGCTGTCCTTCATCCTAGACATGTCACCCATTGCGTGATGAGCGGCGAAAGACCCGACGATGACTCCGACTAATAGGCTGACTGCAGCGATGCTGATAACGAGTGTCTTTCTCCTCATGTTGTGATTCATGGCGTATTCCTCCCTTTTTATCCGTTCCCACGCAAATCAGTTCCGATTACTTGTTCGAGTTCGGCGAGTCGGTTCTCCCGCTCGACCAGCGCCCGGTAATACTCCAGCTGAAATCCTCGCCAGGCCCGGTTGGCCTCGATGAGATCCAAAAAGCCGGTTTTCCCCGCGCGATAACCGGCCCGTGCGGCCGCTACGCCTTGTTCGGCTTGCGGCAACACGGTGGTCCTGTACAGTACTGCTACCTCCCAACTGGCTCGGACCTTGGCCAACAGATCCCGAATGTGGAAGCGGGTGATGTTTTCCAATGTGTGGAGGTCTGCGCGCGCGGCCGCAATGGCCGCAGCGGTTTCCTCAACACCCGCGTCGTACTTCGCCTTGGTCCAGAACGAGAACGGGATGCTCATTGCCACGTAGGCGCCGAATCCATCCTCGGCCTGAAAGTTCACGAAGCGGCGAAACGATACATTAAAGTCCGGGTAGTACAGGCGCTGGGCCAATGCGCGAGACTGTTCGCTCCGCTGTACGGCCAGCTCGGCGGCTTTGAGCTCAGGTTTGGCGGTCGTCGCCTCCTGATAGAGATCGTCAAGACCAAAATCGAATCGCCCTTCCAGCGGTGCTTGCGGAGGCGCGAGCGGAAACCGTGGATCCCGATCCAAGAGCGTGTTGAGCATAGCTTGAGCCGTCTCTCGACGCTGTTCCAGGATTGGAAGATTCTGGTGGAGCAGGGACAGCTCAACCTGGGCCTTGAGGACATCGACCTGGCTGCCGTTCCCTGCGCGGAACTTCGCGTTTGCAATCTCAAAAAACTGCTTGAGCAGATCAATCTGCTCAAGGTGAATGTGGATCGCTTTATGCGCAAGGAACAGTTGATAGTAGTCCTGTTTGAGGCGAGCGATGAGTTCCCGTTCCTTCGCGCGGACCGCCTGCTCGGTCATCTCGGCCGAGCGACTTGCTATTTCGCCCTTCAGGGCCAATTTGCCGGGGAAAGGGATACTCTGTGAGAGACCGAAGATACTGTTTTCCGTCCGTGTGACGTTAAAGGTCTTCGGAGCATTAAACAATTCGACGGACACGGTGGGGTCATCCAATGACCGCATCTGCGTAATCCGATTTTTGGCGGCTTTCCATTGTTGCCGCGCCGCCACAATCTCTGGATTTCGAGCTAAGGCCTCCTGGATCAATTCCGGTAATACCAAGGTCGGTTGTGTAGCCTGATCAACGGCATGCGCAATATGGCGTCCGCCTGGCCAGAAGGTCAGGCTCGTGACTGTTATCGCTATAGCGAGCGATAAAACCCGGATTGAATAAGTCATGTGATGGTCCTCCCCCAAGTGCTTTTCCGCCCGCGCCTGTCGTCAATCTCTGCCCCGTCTTGCTGCAGAAAAGCGATCGAATGGGCCGAGGTTCGGCGCCGGACCGATAACGCGATGGTGAATGGTATTAGGAAAAACCGGAAAGATCAGATACGAAGCACGGTGCTTGCGAGAGACTGATGCGGAGGAGAACTCGATTCGAAAGCGTGAGATAAACTGGGAATTCGTATGAGCCTGAGGCTCACCGTTGGATGCGTCGGCAATGCATGGTCTGCCGACCAGTGATGGTCCATGAGCAGCGATGATGACTGGGATTCGACTCCCAAGATCTTGAAGGCGTCACACAATTGCCGACTGGGTTGTTCGACAGGAGTTGAACAGCCGTTGGCCATCGAAGCATCGCTGATAGATGACAGGGGCAGGACACAGGCATACGCATTGAAACTAAACGCCAGCAGGAACACGACGATGGTCGTGGCGAGAAAGGATCGGGAGTGATAGGAGCCTAATCGCATGGCATCAGTCTATCCTTCTGTCGACTTGGCCGTCAACGGTATTTCTAATAAACAATCACTCGATCAGCGGCCGCGAACACGTCTACCATCTCGGCCAGCGGAATAGGGGTTACCGAAGAGGCCACCCGAGCCGGATCGATGTTGTAGAGCAGCATCATGGTCCGGTTGCCGTAAATCTCGACCCCGAGCTTGCTCTTCAGGAAGTCGAAATACTCGCCGTAGTGGTGTGGGATCTGGTCAAGCGGCACACCCATCTGCTCCGAGAGGCTCTGGCGCTCCCGCTCCGGCAGCCCCGCACGATCGAGCGCAGTTGAGTCTGATCCGATCAACCCTCTGAACCAGCCGAAGCCCTTCGTGACCGACGTCACGGCACTGGCGTCCACCAGAATCGTGACTTTGCGGCCGGCCTTGACGGCCGCCCAGGCGACGTTCGGCACCGCGCAGATTTGAGCATCATCTTCGGCGAGGGAGGTCTTCATATGAATCAGTATGCGTGAGGGCGCCGCCTCTTGCGCCACAACAACGCTTTCTGTGACGAGAGTGAGGAGAGCAATTACCAGAAGACCGCTGATCGTGCGTCGCATAGTCTATAACCTCCTTGTTCAGGAAAGAGATTGTTATCAGCGGCAGGATCTGCTGGACTTATGCCTGTAGATCCTGCTTCATCGTGTCAAATTCTTGCTTGCTGATCTCACCGCGAACATACCGTTTCTTGAGGATATCCAGGCTTGATTCCGATCGACCGGGTATACCCTGCCCCATCAGCCATTTGACGAGGTACATGACACCCGCAATCACGAACACCCAGAACAGCACGAGGAACAGCATTCCAGACCCATCATGGGCATCCATCCGCCGTCCATCATGGCATTTCTCCTCGCAGTGGAATTTTCATATGACCCACTGTTGCTAAACCGCGCAGCATGACAGCTTGCTGACATCCTTCTTGAAGGTCAACGCGGCCAGTTTGAGTCCTTCCACCATGGTCAAATATGGGTGAAACGTGTCAGCAACGTCCTGGACAGTAAGCCCAAACCGAATGGTCAGCGTCGCCTCCTGAATGACTTCCCCGGCCTCGGCCGCGAGCACGTGTGCGCCGAGCAACCGGCCGGTGACTTCTTCGGCCACCAGTTTGATCAGGCCTTTGGTGTTCCGAGATGCCAAGGCACGCGGGACATGATGGAGCGGGAGGACGGCGGTCTGTACGCGCAACCCCTGTTGTGTGGCTTTCTCTTCCGTCAGCCCGACGCTCGCGATCTGCGGATCGGTGAAGGTGACATGCGGTAAGGCTCTGAGATCATAGACCTTGCCCGCTTCGGTGAGCGCTTTTTCGGCCGCCAGTCCGCCGGCATACGCGGCGACGTACACGTACATAGGATCGCCGATGCAATCGCCGGCCGCATAGATGTCCGAGTTGGTGGTCTGCAGGTGTTCGTTCACTATGATCTCGCCCTTGGCTCCGACCCGCACCCCGGCCAGTTCCAACCCGAATCCGTCTGTGTCCGGGCGCCGACCGGTGGCGACCAGCAGGCGCTCCGCTCGGCAAATCTCCTGCTTCCTGTCCGTCTCGGTGTGCACGAAGTATTCCCCATCTCGGCGTTCCACCCGGCTGATCGCGGCGTTGGTGCAGATCCGGACTTTCTCGTCTTCCAGGTAGCGGACGAGCGCCTGGCCGATCTCCGGTTCCTCTGCTCGTGCCACGTGCGGCCCCGTCTCGAGCACCATCACCTGCACCCCGAATCGCGCAAAAAGCTGGGCAAACTCCAGGCCGATGCTGCCGCCCCGACGATGATCATCGAAGCCGGCAGAGCGTCCAGGCTGAGGGCCTGCTCACTGTCGAGGAAACCGGCTTCTTGCAGACCGGGTATCGATGGGGCCCAGGGTGAGGAGCCGGTCGCGACAAGGATCTTCTCCGGCTGATAGACGGTGCCGGTGACGCGTAGCCGGCGTCCGCCCAAGAGTTGAGCTTCACCACAGATGATCGTGATGGTGGGATATACGGCGGCGACGTCAACGTACTTGCCCTGGCGTAAGGCCGCGACCAGTTCATCCTTCTGCTGACCACGCGTTGCCAGTCTGAGGGCGGGGGACAGGCCGTGAGTCCTTCAAATTGCGGGTAGGCTGAGTGATAGCACAGCTCAGCGGCTTTGATCAGCATCTTCGAAGGCACGCAGCCGATGTTCACACAGGTCCCGCCGATCGTTCCCTTCTCGACAATAGCGACTCTGGCTCCCAGTTCCGCCGCCTTGATGGCCGCGGAAAAGGCAGCAGACCCGCCGCCGATGGTCATCAGATCGTAATCGATACTCTGCGACATCGGTGGTCCTCCTACAAACGAATGATTGGCTCGACCGTTCTCGTGCAGATCTCAGTGAGTGCAGCAGGTTGCTTCAGTGGCAGCTTATCCCCACTGATACATTCCTTATAGATTGTGTAGGCCTTGAGCGCCCATTCCTCTCCGGGACAGCCCTGCATGGTCATGGCGACCTCGAGGAATCAATCAGGTTCGTCCTGGCTGACACCCTTGGCATGCGCCATCTTGACGTAAGCCCGAATACAGGGTTCGCATCGAATCGCGATTGAAACCGCCATGGCGGTGAGTCATTTGTACTTGGCGGCCACCGTTGCATCTCGATAGGCCTCCTGTCGCATACGCAAAAGACCGCCCGTGACCTTGGGACTCAACTTTCTGAGTTCGGCGAATAGTCCCGTTTCAACATTGGTTGTTTGATCCATAACGGCTTTACTCCTTCCTCTCGCCTAAAGCACCTCCGGTATGTAGCGAAGAGCCCCCTCGCCTTGAGGTGGGAGGGGGAAGGTGGGGGGAACTGCTCGTTGTAGCTGCCAGCTATGGCTGCACCAGCCGCGCTTTGTACGCCGACAGCGGGCTGCCAGCCCCTTCGATGACCTTGACCAACGCCTCCGTCCCCACTTTGTTCGCATCGAACGTCACCGAGGCGCGCGCGTCCGAATAATCGGAGAAAAAGATCCATTTCTTTCCCACTCTGAACTCGACCGCGCTGACGCCCGGGACCTTGGCGAGCGCTGCCTTTACGTCCTTGACGCAAGCCCCGCATGTCATGCCGTCGATCTGCAAGGTCACCGTCTGAACCCCCTGGTTCTCAGCCGCGAGACCAGAGAACTCAATCAGCGGAAGCATCGCCACCCCGACAAGGAGACATGTCCGAATCACTTGCCACATGTTTGATCACCTCCCTTCACGATATAACTCTGAGCGAATAGTCGTGCCGGCCGCATCAGGCTGAACTCATAATTCATCACGCGCCACCCCCGCTCTCACAGGGCTAACCAATAAGGCGCCAAGACCAACAGCAATGCCAGAGCCGCTATCAGCCACAGCCACTTCCGGTTCAGCCCACTCGCTGATCGAGCAGCACATCCGGTCTCTGTCGCGCACGTGGATGAAGGTTTCCTGTACGCGTAATAGAAACTCATGCCAAGCAAGAGCAGTGTCAGGCCGATAAACCACGGCCGGTAAGGCAACAAGGTTTTCAGATTCCCGGCTGTGCCGGCCAGGAATCCCGTCGCGCCGATCCCCACGCCCAAGGCGGCAAAGACGACTGGTCCGATGCAGCAGAGCGACGCGAGGAAGGCTGCCAGCAGTCCCCCAGCTGTGCCGGCCGTGATCGCGGCTTTTGCTGTCTTGGATGGGGGCGCCGCGGTGGGGGAGGATGAGATCGTTGCGTCAGGGTTCGGCCTCAGAAGATCCTCAAAGATCCCCTTGCCGACACAGAGCGCCTCGCCCAGACTCAGGACCTGTCCGGCGGCCTCCGGCTGTTGTTGCCATGCTATCGCGTGATCGGGTGAGCAGAAGAAATTGATGGTGGGACACACGGAGTCAGCAGCATGTCCTGTCCAGGTTGTTCCAGCCCATACGACGGTCGTGGGGGGATCGGCAGTGACGATCGCTCCACTCTCAATCTCGATGGTGAGAGACTCGGCACAATGCATGCACGATGACGCGATGGCAACGTCTCGTCGTAACATGAACGGAATGCCCAGTGCATCAATCGCGCACTGCGCATACACCGGTGCTGCGTCGTCCCAGCCTGGGAAGCGCACCAGGTGTCTGGTCGGTACACTCGAAAAGGGGTACGCTACACGAATCTCCTGACTCTCAGAATCCAGGCACAGCATGTCCAGTTCGTGCAGTCGTGCTAACGCCGCTTGAATCTCGTCCACACTGCCGCCCTGGAGCGCAGTGATCAGTTCTTGGCGTGTTGGAGCACGACCAAGCGTTGGGTACTGCGTGAGGACGTATTTCCAAACCGTTTCTGCCTTCTGATCGAGTTGAGCACTGTCCCATCCCAGCAGGGACTTAGCCAGGCTGAGAAATTGTGTGGCCGCCTCGGTTTCGAGCGGCTCAATAGGCCCGATCCGTTCCAGAGTCTTGACAGATGGCCGCATCTTCGACCTCCTTTCCTCCCGAACGTGCGACGGCATGATCGCTCCCTGAGCGCTCGGCAGCCGCACGCTTTTCCACTCGGATGGCGTCCCCTAAACAGCACTGTCCTGACGGATTCTCCACCTCGCAGCGGCAATGCCCCGCCTTGACTTCGGCCCGAATGCGGATCGAGGCCGAGGACCGTCCGGTCTGTTGCACTTCCTCGTCGATCATGCGCTCCGTTACCCCGAAGCAATAACAGACCGGAACCGGATCCTCCGTTTCCTTCAACCCAACCCGGACCCGGACGTGCTCCTTCTTGAACTGCATCCCATCCGCGGCGTAGTACACCACCGGGCAGTTCGGCGTCTCACAGAACATATACTGGCTGCCATTCACCTCACTCAGCGACTCGGGTTTGAGTAAGGCCTCAATGGTGGTCCGATCGACCGGCTGGCCTTCGCTGCCACATTGGCGGCACAAAAGTCGACTTCTATGCCTCTGTGGCTCTGCAAGTGCTTGGCAGCAGTCAGACATCATGCTCCCCTCCCAAATTCATCGCCCCCGTTCATTGGGCTCATGACTAGCGCAGCGTGCGCCCGTCGTCGCTTGTTCTTGTCGATATACTCCGTAAGTCGTGAGCCCCAGAAAGCCCGCCGGGGGCCGGCAGCATCACATAATCCAAATATCCAGTAATGGCCCCAGACCGATTGCTCCCAACAGGACCACCAAAATCGTGGTGAAGCAGCAAACGGCTGCGATCACCGAGCTGCTCAGGCCTGTCCTGAGCAGTCGTGTGGTCCGTCTCTCTCCTCCATGCCCTTCTTTTTTTTAACCTGGCCGACACCTGCGACCCGGAGCACGGCGGCATCGATTGGACCACGGCGACAGCAGTCCAGCGGTGTGCCATTCACCACGACAGCCGGGAGAGCCATGATGCCGTAGCGTGCCGCCTTCTCTCGGCATTCATTTGTCGCGCAGCCTTCCCGGAGGTCATACAGCTTCAGTTCACAACTTGGACAAATCAGCGACTTGACCAAGTCGATTATGCCATCACACACAAGGCAACCAGCCGTAAATACCTCAACTCTTTTCTTTACGGTTACCATCGCGACCCCTCCTTTGTTCCTCCAAGCTCTGCAGAATCGGACAGGCATCAGTGGGTTGACCGGCTCGACACGTCCGGATCAAGACTTGAAGCGCTCGGGCCAGTGCCTGCAAGTCACTCACCTTGGCCTCCACTTGTTTCAATTTGGCCCCCGCTTTTCGTTGCACATCGCCACAGCGCGCCGTCGAACTCACACGAAGATTTAGCAGCTCGGCGATCTCATGCAGCGTGAAGCCCAACGTCTGAGCGTTCTTGATAAAGCGGAGACGTCGCTGCGCCTCACAGTTGTACAGCCTGTAGCCGGACGGCAGCCGCGAGGTGGGGCCGAGCAAATTGCGTCGTTCGTAGTAGCGAATCGTTTCGATATGCACCCCAGCATCTTTTGCGAGCTGTCCAATTGTGAGTTCGGCCGGCATGTCCACCTCATTGATGACGATACACCCTGTACCATAGTACCGAGTCAAGAAGGCTGTGTGTCTTTCATCCTCTTGCAATCCATAGGGATCCCTTTAACGTGTGACTTTCCTGAGCTGGCTCCAGAAACTGGCGGCAGTGGGACTGTAAGCCAGCTCACAGAAGTGATATACCTTTCCCTGTATATGGATGTATCAATCTATCTAGATAGATCTGCGAACGATACATGGACGGATCATTCCATAGATATTTATCTTCCTAAAGGAGGGGACTATGCCGATCGACGCCATCACCCAAACCGTGAGTGACCGATGCGCGCGTGTTGCCGCGACAGGCGAGCAGATGTGTTGTCCGACGAGTTACGACCTCGCAGACCTGAAATCATTTAGGCGTAGAATGTGAGCATGAGACTGTTGGTCCTCTTGGCATCGACGTGATGAACAGCCTACGCCTGACGGCAGACGCACCTGGCTCCTGACCAAGGATGAAGAGACGTGCCAGGGCTATCTCGTCACCAACCCGTAGGACCGAGAAGGAAGACACGATCGCGCGTCCCGAGTCGGAGCATGAGGGGTGTGAACGAGACCGCTATTCGGGACCATACCACGCGTGCTGACCAACAGATGATCGTCTGTGCCCGCTACGATGTCTTACGGGCCTTAGCGGATGCGCCTGTTGAACAAATCATATTATGGGCAATCCCGAATAAAACAATACCAGGTGAGTTTTCGGATCAAGAATCACGCGCATGAATGGTATCTCGCCACCCTTCGGAAATAAATCGACGCCTCGTGCCTTGATAAATCTGGGGACGGCGGCCCATATCGCCTATGGCCACACCCACGCGCCGATCATGATCGTGAACATGTCCAAAGCGCTGCAGAAATAATCCGTCCGTTTCAGTGTCCTCCCTCGCATACACTTGTAAGCAAGTCCAGCCTTTCTGTAGAGGCTCGTCCCTACACCGCTATACACGGCGAAAATAATTATCGCGCTAGGCATCATCTCGTCTTGACAGGCGAGATATATCCGCGTAGTAGTGCACACAACAAACAACTAAGGGCAATATATTAGTAGAACTACATACAGTGCTGTGCATGCCGACATCGGACACGTGTCGCACAAGGACTCGCATGGATAACGAACCCTCGACGAGCGCGCGCGCCCGCCGGATGATCGAGCGGGATATGGGGGCACTGTTACTCGACACCCTCAATGATTCACGCACCGTGGAAGTCATGTTGAATGCAGATGGACGGCTCTGGTGTGAACGACTCGGGCAGGGGATGGAGTGTCTTGGGACCTTTCCCGCCGCCCGTGCGGAAGCCATCATCAAAACCGTGGCGGGGTTTCATCGCAAAGAAATCACGCGTCAGTCTCCCTACCTCGATGGGGAATTTCCCCTCGACGGCTCCCGCTTTGCGGCCCAGATCCCGCCGATCGTCCCCGCGCCGACCTTTGCGATCCGCAAACGGGCGCTCGCGGTCTATCAGCTTGAGCAGTATGTGGCGCAGGGAATCATGACGACTCGGCAACGAGACGTGCTCCTCACCGCCATTACCACTCGCCGAAACATCCTTGTAGTAGGCGGGACTGGATCGGGCAAGACCACGCTGGTGAATGCGCTGATCGACACCATGATGGACACCTTTCCTCATCTGCGCATGTTCATCTTCGAAGATACGGCCGAAATCCAATGCCGTGCCGACAACTGCGTGCAGTACCACACCACCGTGGAGGTCACGATGGCGAAGTTGTTGAAGATCTCCATGCGGATGCGGCCCGACACCATTCTGGTCGGGGAAGTCCGAGGACCGGAAGCGTTGGATCTGCTCATGGCCTGGAACAGCGGACATGAAGGTGGCATTGCGACCTTGCACGCCAACAACGCCAGAGCTGGGCTCTCGAAGCTGGCGCTCTATATCAGCATGAACCAAGACTATCCCAAACCGATTGAACCGCTCATTGCCGAAGCGGTGCAGGTCGTGGTGCATATCACGCGCTGTGCAGCAGGACGTCGCATAGACGACATTCTCGAAGTGCAGGGCTATGAGCAGGGACAGTACCTCACACGGTCACTCATTTAATTGAAGGAGCACGATCGATGGAACAAGCCGGGGACGGATCGCAGTGGACAGACTCGTTGTGGGGCCTGGGCCTCCTCCTGATGTTGTGCGCGTGCATGTTGCCGCAGGAGGCCTACGCGGCGGGGACAGCTGGGGGAGGGCTGCCCTACGAATCTGCCTTGACCCGATTGCGCGCCTCAATTACCGGTCCCGTGGCCTTCACCCTCTCGTTGATCGGGATTGTGGGAGCAGCAGGGGCATTGATTTTCGGAGGCGAGTTGACCGGGTTTCTCCGCATGATGGTCTTTCTCGTGTTGTTGATCGCCATCCTCGTGGGAGCCCAAAACGTGCTGACCACGCTCTTTGCCGCTGGGGCTGAAATCTCATGGATTGAGGAAGGGAGCGAGATGATGGTGTCAGGGCCCCAGTCTGATCTCATGAGGCTCAGCTAGCGATGGCGCTCCGCAAGATCCCGATTCGTCGCGTCATGCACCGAGACAATCTGTTCTTAGGCGGGGACCGCGAACTGGTGCTGTTCTGCGGCGCGGTCGCGTTTGCGCTGGTCTTCACCGCGCAAGAGCTGCGGGCCGGCATCGTGGGTGTGAGTCTCTGGTTTGTCATCCTGTATCTCCTGCGGCTCATGGCCAAAGCCGATCCCAAGTTGCGATACGTCTATCTGCGGCAATTGATCTACAAATCGTACTATCCCGCGCGCAGTACGCCTTGGCGGGTGAACACCACGAAGCAGGGGAACCAGTATTCATGATGGTGACGCTGACCGTCCTGATTGCCGGGCTGGGCCTCGTCTTCCTCCTGTTGCTCATCCAACGAGTTCGAGAAGCCGATGCACAGGTGACGGTGAAGAAGCATCGCTCACAGGACGCGGGCCTGTCGGATCTCTTGATCTACGCGGCGATGGTCGAGGATGGCGTCATCGTCGGGAAAAACGGCTCGCTCATGGCGGCCTGGATCTACCGCGGAGACGATCAGGCCAGCAGCACGGACCCTCAGCGCGAAGCGGTGTCGTTCCGGATCAATCAAGCCTTGAGTCAGCTCGGCAACGGCTGGATGGTGCATGTGGATGCGGTGCGGCGTCGGGCGGCCGGCTATGCCCCGCCCGGCCTCTCCCATTTTCCCGATGCCCTGACCGCCGCGTTGGACGAAGAACGGCGGCGGCTTTTCGAAGGACTGGGGGCCATGTACGACGGCTATTTTGTCGTGACGCTCACGTATCTGCCGCCGCTCGTCGCGCAACGCAAATTCGTCGAGTTGATGTTCGACGATGACCAGGCAGCCGTCACGGCGCAGGACCGGACAAAGGGACTGGTGGAGCAATTTACACGAGACTGCGCGTCGTTTGAATCACGCTTGTCGTCGGTCTTTCGCCTGCAACGCCTCCGCGGGCAATCCCTCATCCTCGAAGACGGGTCGACCGTCACCCATGATGAATTCCTGCGCTGGCTGCAACGCTGCGTGACCGGCATGAATCAGCCGATCCTCTTGCCGTCGCATCCGATGTATCTCGATGCCGTGATCGGCGGACAAGAAGTGTGGACGGGCGTCATTCCGAAAATCGGCCGTCAGTACATGCAGGTGGTGGCGATCGAAGGCTTTCCCTTGGACAGTACCCCGGGCATCCTGACATCGCTCGGGGAGTTGCCCATCGAGTATCGCTGGTCCTCGCGCTTCATCTTCATGGAACAGCATGAAGCCGTGCGGGAGCTGACGCGTTATCGACGGAAATGGAAGCAGAAAGTCCGAGGGTTTCTCGATCAAATCACGAACTCGCAGACCGGTCCATTGGACCAGGATGCCATGGCAATGGTCGCCGATGCGGAGGCCGCCATCGGGGAAGTGAACAGTGGGGTGATCGGGATGGGCTACTACACGAGTGTCGTGGTCCTCATGGATGAGGATCGAGCGGAACTGGAACGGTCGGCGCGACGCATCGAAAAGGCGATCCAGCAGTTGGGATTTGCCGCCCGGATTGAAACGCTCAATACGATGGATGCTTTTCTGGGCAGCTTGCCGGGACACGCCGTCGAAAACGTCCGGCGTCCGCCGTTGAACACCATGAACCTGGCGGATCTCCTGCCGACCAGTACGATCTGGACCGGCAGCGCCACCGCGCCCTGTCCCATGTATCCGCCGAACAGTCCTCCCTTGATGCAGTGCGTCACCCATGGCGCCACCCCGTTTCGTCTGAATCTCCATGTGCGCGATGTCGGCCATACCCTGATGCTGGGCCCGACCGGCTCAGGCAAATCGACCCATCTCGGGATGCTGGCCGCGCAACTGCGCCGGTACGAGGGCATGTCCGTCTATGTCTTCGACAAGGGCCAGTCGATGTATCCCTTGGCGGCGGCGATTCACGCTCATACGAACGGGCGGAGTGGATTGCACTTTACCGTGGCGGGCGATGCTCAGGAGCTGGCGTTTTGCCCGCTCCAATTCTTGGAGACCAAAGGGGATCGGGCCTGGGCGTTGGAGTGGATCGAGACCATGCTCGCCCTGAACGGCGTGAAGACCACGCCGCTCCAGCGGAACGCCATCGCGGAAACGGTCATGGCGCTGCACGCCAATGCGTTGAGTCATGATCACACCAACGGACTAAACCAACCGCCGGCCTCGCTCTCTGATTTCGTGAATATGGTGCAGGACGAAGCAATCCGCGAAGCGCTCAAGCAATACACCGTGAGCGGGGCCTTGGGCCATCTGCTGGATGCCGAACGGGATGGGCTGGCACTCGGGGATTTCACGGTGTTTGAGATCGAGGAGCTGATGGGGCTTGGAGATAAGTACGCCCTCCCGACCATTTTGTATCTCTTCCGCCGGATCGAACGGAGCTTACAGGGTCAGCCGAGTGCCATCATCGTGGATGAAGCCTGGTTGATGCTCGGGCATCCGGTGATCCGAGACAAGATCCGGGAATGGTTGAAAGTCCTGCGCAAGGCCAACTGCCTCGTGGTGCTGGCGACTCAGAGCCTCACCGACGCGGCCAATTCAGGCATTTTGGATGTGATCGTGGAATCCACGGCGACCAAGATCTTTTTGCCCAACGTCTTCGCTCGCGATGAGGACACGTCAGCGCTGTATCGCCGGATGGGACTGAACTCCCGGCAAATTGAGATTCTGGCCACGGCTGTGCCGAAGCGCCAGTACTACTACAGTTCCGAATATGGCCATCGGCTCTACGATCTCGCCTTAGGACCCTTGGCCCTCGCTTTCGTCGGCGCGTCGGATAAAGAGTCCATCGCGGAGATCCGCGCGCTGGTCGAACAACACGGCGAGGCCTGGACGGACGAATGGCTCGCGAGTCGTGGACTCACGCTGCGTGACTATGGACCCTATGAAGAGGTCACAGCATGAGCCACTTGGTCGAAGCCTGGAAGGACGTGAAGTACCTCTTGGGAGGGGAGCGGGCCTCGAAGGACGAACGGCAGCAGCAGATTCCGGTCGAGGGTGGACGACGAACCGGGGAGAATCCGAATCCCTATCTCTCCGCGCGACGGACCTGGAACGATCTGATGCAGGCGCAAGTGGCGTCCCGCCGATCCTGGGAACTGATCGCGATCCTCTGTCTGCTCATTGCCCTGGCCTCGGTCGGTGGGATCGCCTATGTCGGGAGCCAATCCAAATTCATCCCCTTTCTCTACCACGTCGATTCCCAGGGCCATGCCTTGGCAATCGGGCCGGTCGAGATGGCGAGCCCCGCCGATCCGCGCGTGCTGGCGACCACCATTGGCGAATTTATCGCCAATGCGCGGCTGGTGACGGTCGATGCCGCCTTGCAACGCAAAGCGGTCTATCAGGTCTATGCGATGTTGAGCGAACAGGATCCGGCGACCAGCAAAATGAACCAATGGATGAACGGCACGGAGGACTCGAATCCGTTCACCCGGGCGGAGAAGGAAACGGTCACGGTGGACATTTCCACGGTCCTGCCGCAAACCGCGGACACCTGGGAAGTCACCTGGCTGGAATCGGTGTGGGACCGGAAGGGAGAGGTCAAAACCCAGCCGGTCTCGATGCGGGCGCTCGTCACCGTCTATCGGGCCGAACCCTCCACGACGGTGACGGAGGATGAGCTCCGGCGCAATCCGCTTTCGGTCTATGTTCGTGATTTCTCCTGGTCCAAACAACTGTGAGGAGTGAGGAACCGAATGAGAACCATCGTCCTATGTCTGGTGCTCCTGCTGCTATCACTCCTCCCACTCCACGTGTTTGCGGGGAGTGACCCGAGCGTCGAGGAGGTGCTGACCGGCTCCAACCCGACACTCACGCCGCAAGAACAAGCGGGACTGGCCTATGGCGAACAGAGCGCGACAACAGGCAGTGCGCCGGTCGCGGGGGCCCATGGATTCATCACGTTTCCGTACGGCGTGAACCAGATCAGCATCGTCTGTGCGCCGCTGCATGTCTGCGATGTGGCCTTGCAACCGGGCGAACACGTCAACTCGGTCAACGTCGGTGACAACGTCCGGTGGTCGATCGAGCCCGCGCTGACCGGGAGCGGAGCCGAAGAAGTCCAGCATGTGATCATCAAACCGCGTGAAGTGGGCTTGGAGACCTCATTGGTCGTCGCGACCAATCGCCGCGCCTATTATCTGCGGCTGCGGTCGCATAAGACACGATACATGCCGCAAGTCGCGTTCAGCTATCCCGAAGATTCGGCGGTGAAGTTCGAGGTTCTGAAAGCTCGCCAGCAACGGGAAATCAAGGAGAAGACGATTCCGCAGACGAGTGACTATCTGCCCAAGCTGTCGTTCGAGTATGACGTGGCGGGGCACGCCGCCTGGAAACCGGTACGGGTCTATAACGATGGCGCCAGGACCGTCATTGAAATGCCGCTGTCGATTGCGCAGACCGAAGCGCCCATCCTGTTGATCGTCCGAAAAGAGGGGGGACTGTTCACCGATGCCGAGGAAGTGATGGTGAACTACTCGCTGCAAGATCGGCGGTATATCGTCGATACCGTCTTTGAGAAAGCGGTGCTCGTCGCAGGGGTCGGGTCGAACCAAGATCGGGTGACGATTCAACGGAGGAAATGACGATGCGACGGCTCTCTGTTGTTCTCGGGCTCGGACTCCTGCTCGCGGGCTGCATCAGTCCGTCGCCCTATGGCTATCTGGTGACGGGAACCGTGCCGTCACAGATGCCGGAACGGCTGGCACAGGATACGGTCACGAGGATGGAGGCCTTGTACCCTCCGGCCCATACCCGCCTGGCGTTGACCCATCCCGCCACAGACCCCTACGGCCTGGCGCTGATCCAGGCATTACGGCGGAAAGGGTATGGAGTGATGGAGTCGCGCGTGACCACACGAAGGACCCCCTCCACCAGAGACGACAGACCAGGACCAGTCGAGCCAGTCGTGCATACAGAAGAGGGCATCCCGTTTCGCTATGTGGTCGATGGTCCGTTTGAGCCGCACTTGTACCGCGTCACTGTCTTCATCGGGTCCCAATCTTTGAGTCGGGTCTATCACATGGATGAGCAAACGATGGCACAAGCCGGGGCCTGGGTGCGGAAGGAGTAACGGAACATGAGTGCCTCCGCCAATCCTCAGATGTCTCCTGAGCGGTCGCCGGGATCACTCGCACCCGGAGCCGGGGTCCGTCGCGCCAATAAACTTCCGCTCTATCTCGGGATTGGGTTGATCGCGGTGGTCGCCCTCGTGGTGGCAATGGTAGCGAGTGATCGGGCCCAGCAACAAGCGCAGATGTTGAAATCGACCACAGGGCCGCTTCAGCAGAGCAAAGGCGGTGGGACGCTGGCGCTGGCGGATCGGATCGCGGGATCGCACCTGGGCGGCGTGATCCCGCCCGCACCCGCGAAACCTCTCATGCGCAAGGAGCTCACTCAGCCAGAGACCGCGCTGGTCGGGGCGGGGAGTCTTGACGCGGAAGGACCAGTGAAAGCGGATATCTTGATTGCACGGCCTGACGATCTCGAGGCGCCACCGATGCCGAATCGAGCCGGCGGATTGCACCTGGTCACCGGCAAGTCTCTCTCAAAAACACCATCGAGTGAGGAGCGGGAGGCGCTCCGACTCGCGAAGATCCAACAGCTGCAGGACGCGCTCAAAGCGCCCTCCACCGTCACCTTTTCGCCCCTGCGGAGCGAGAAACCCGCACCGACGATCGAGAGCAAGCCGGAGCCCACTTCGCCAAGCGACCCGCGCGACCGCCTGGCGGAAGTCAAACAACAGGTGGCGAATGCGGCGCGGAGTGACGACCCCACGAAGGCCTATCAGGCGCAACTCACACAATTGCGGCAAGCCGGGATGCTGGGCCCCGTTGACGGAGGGTCGGAGTCGTCATCGACGGCCAAACTCAGCGCTCCCAGTGGGACCATGACTTCAGCAACCTCGGCGGGAGGAGACCGATGGAAGCACGAGGGAACACAGCTTCCGCCTCGTGCGCAATTTGTGATTCAAGCCGGTGATGTGCTCCCGGCGCTCATGCTCTCGGAAATTGATTCTGCCTTGCCGGGTCAGATCATTGCGCAAGTGTCGCAGCATGTGTACGACACGCCCACGAAGACCCAGCTTCTGATCCCTCAGGGCACCAAACTCATCGGGGCCTATTCGAGTGAGGTTGGATACGGACAGAAAGCCTTGCTGGTGGCCTGGCAACGGTTAGGGTATCCCGACGGAAAGACGCTCGATCTCGGGTCCATGCCGGGGGCCACCGGTTCCGGGGCGTCCGGCCTCACCGATCTGGTCAACAACCATTATATGAGGCTGTTTGGATCCGCCCTCTTGATGTCGGCGGTGACAGCCGGCGTCACGTTCAGCCAGCAACAAGCGCAAGGGGCCGGCGTTCCCGGGCAAGTCGCCATTCCTCAATACAATGCCGGGACCGCCATGAGCCAAGCCCTTGGACAACAATTGGGACAGGTCACGGCGCAGCTCATCGCGAAGAATCTGAGTATTGCGCCAGAATTGACCATTCGTCCTGGGTATCGGTTCAACGTCGTGGTGGTGAAAGACCTCGTGTTGCCGAAACCCTACGAAGAGTTCGATTACGAAAGAAAGGAGACGCCATGAAGCATCGTGCACCCCGTCTGGCAGGCCTCGTATTGTCGGCCATCTTCCTGTCTCCACTGACACCGAGCTATGGCAGTGGCATTCCGACATTCGACGGCGCGGTGCTGGCCCCGTCGGTGACGGGGGCGATCTCGAACATGGCTCAGCAACTGAAGCAAGTCGAGCAATATCGGCTGCAACTGCAGCAATATGTGAACATGCTGCAAAACACGATGAACCCCGGCTTGTTTATCTGGGACAACGCGCAGGAAACGATGAACGATCTACGCTACATGATCGATACCGTGTCGTTCTACAGACAGCTGTATGGGACGGTGTCCGGCTTTACCGGCAACTTCCACGATATGGCGTGGTATCGCAATGCCCAGTGCTTCAAAGAGCCGGGCTGCTCCCCGAGTCAATGGGGCCTGATCTTGGAGAACGAGGTCATCGGGGCCCAATCGCAAAAGAAATCGATTGAGGCCCTCTTCCGGGGATTGGAACGCCAGTACGACACGTTGAATCTCGATTCGAGACGCTTGAAGCGGCTCCAACTGGCCGCGCAAACATCGAATGGGCAAGCCGAGGTCATGCAACACAACAACATGCTGACGAGTGAGGGAGCGAATCAATTGATGCAGATTCGGGCCGCGCTCTTGGCGCAACAGAACATGGAAGCCACCCGCCAACAAGCCCAGGCTGATCGGGAGGCGATGCAGATGGCCGCGGATAGGAATGCTCGTCTAGGCACGTTTCAACCAAGTCCCCGGCGTGCGTGGTAACTCCGAACGACAGCGTCGTGCATGGGTTATGGGTTATCAGATTATTCAGATATGAAAGGCATGGATGATGTTAAGCACTTGCTTGCAACAACCAGCGGTTATCGGCTGGAATTTTCGTCCCATCGTCTTCGGCCTGGTCTTGAGTGGCGTGCTCGGAATAGTTGGGTGCACGCCAGAAGCACTCGAACCCGTACAATCGGTCGCGTGGTACAAGGCGCACGAAGCCGAACGGGTGGCGATGGCGACAAAGTGTCATAACAATCCTGGACAACTGGAAAAGACACCAAATTGTATCAACGCACAACAAGCGGTGGATGACATAGCCATGGGAAGATGAGGAAGTTCCGAGTATCCACGATAGACACTCAGCGTCGCGCAACCGGTTACTTTCGGTTGTTGTGTCTTGTGCAACAAGCGGTGATCGGTTTGCTGCTCACCCTGTGGTGGTGGCCGGGTGAGGCCCAGGCCGCCATCAACTCTGCAGGTCTTCTCGATACCGCCCTCCAAAATTTTCAGACGAGCGCGGCAGGCTGGGCTACCTACATTACCGCGCGAGCCTCTTGGCTCTTTTGGACACTCGCGACGATCTCCTTAGTATGGACGATGGGGCAGTTGGCGCTGCGCCGTGCGGAGCTTGGAGAGTTTCTAGGGGAATTCATTTCCTTCACGTTGATGACGGGCTTTTATTGGTGGCTGCTGACGAATGGTCCGACCTTCGCGATGCAGATCATCAATTCGATGCGCCAACTCGCGGGGAATGCCAGCGGGTTGGGGCCGAGCGTCTATCCGTCTACGATTATGGATATTGGATTCCAATTGCTCGATCAGGTCGTGACCCAATCCTCGGTCTGGTCGCCGGTTGTGAGTGCGTTTAATTTATTGCTGTGCGTCATCATCCTCATTGTGGTGGCCCTCATCGCCATCAACATGCTGGTGCTGCTGGTGAGTGGATGGATCTTGGCCTTCGCCGGAATCTTCTTTCTGGGATTCGGCGGGTCCCGATGGACCTCCGATATGGCGATTAACTACTACCGAACGGTCTTATCGCTCGGAGCACAACTGGCGGGGATGGTCTTGGTGGTAGGCATCGGTTCTTCGTTCATCAATCTGTATTACGTGAACATGAGCAGTCAAGTGAGTATGAAGGAAATGGCCGTGTTGATGGTAGCCGCGATCGTGTTGCTCGGGCTCGTGAACAAGATCCCTCCCTTACTCGGTGGTCTGGCGATGGGTGGTGGGGTGGGGGCACTGGGGTCGGGCGTGTCGTTAGTCTCAGCTGTCGGTACTGCGGCGGCCATGGCAGCGGGAGTCGGACTTGTGGCAAACATGGCGCGAGCAGGAATGGCGGGTGGGGCGGCTGGATCTCAAGCGCTGATGCAAGCCGTCTCGAACGGCAGTGGGGGTGCACCTCCTCCAACACATATGATCACGGGCCCAAGTGGAAGTGGGCCGAGTGGAGGGGGACCAAACAAGAATCCTCCAAGCGGGAATCCAGCCGGGGCCATGCCTTTAGCGGCGGCCATGGATGGCGTGAGTCCAGGTCCACAATTCACCGGTCGATCCTATCCCAGTGTCACAAAACCCCCGCCGGACACGTCGAAGCCGTCACCGGAACCCACATTCGGCGGGGAGAGCTTGTCTAAGGGCAAGACCGACAACACGGCGTTTGATCCGAAAGAAGAAATTGCCGCGTTTCGTGATCGGAAAGAGCCATTCTCCGGGTCGAAAGGAGGAAAAGCATGACCATCCAGTGCACACGCGTGTTCGTATTGGCGCTCAGTCTGTCGTTCTTCTGTCTCAGCACCTCAACGGTCCTGGCAGAAAGTCCAAGTGCTCCGCCACCGACCACACCTAGCGTCCCAACGTCACCAGCAACAACCCCTTTGCTCTCTGGGATGAGCCCGAACAGTGGGGCATTATCGCTCCTCACTGGGACAGCTCGTGATGCCTGCGAAGCCATGCTCTGTCTCTCCGCGATTGGGTCTGCTCCCGCCGAGTGCGCCTCGTCGTTAGCCAAATACCATGCGGCGCAGATGTTTGGCGGTGGCCCCGCATTCTTAGCGGCCTGTCCGCTGGTGCGCTGAGGTCGCCAATGATTGCTGCGGATCTGCCTCCTCAGCACCAGGAACGGGTCGTCTGCTCGATTATGGCGGCGGTGAAATACGAAGTCCCGGCCAACATCGTCCTGGCGGTCGCGGAGAAGGAAGGGGGTAAGCCGGGGCAATGGATGAAAAACACCAACGGCACCTATGATGTTGGCCCCATGCAGTTCAACACGTCCTATCTGCACCACTTGAAACCGTACGGCATTACGGCTGCGGATGTCGAGCAAGCAGGCTGCTATTCCTATGAATTGGCGGCGTGGCGGTTACGACAGCACATCCTCAATGATCAAGGGGACCTCTGGACGCGAGTCGCCAATTACCATTCACGCACCCCAACACGGAATGCTCGCTATCGATCCAGTGTGATGCACAAAGCGGTGAAGTGGGCCGATTGGCTCACCGCGCGATTTCCTACCGTTCGGTTTACTGATCACCTGCACAAGAAATAGGGGCATGATCGTGTTCGATCATGCCAGGCACCCGTTGTCGGCGAAGCTGTAAAGGCCGTATTCGCCGATGATGACGTGGTCGAGCATTCTGATGCCGATGATGTCGGCGGCCTGCTTCAGGCGGGTCGTGAGCTGCCGGTCCTCCAGGCTTGGCGTCGCGTCGCCGGAGGGGTGGTTATGCGCGCAGACGAAACCGGCGGCGTTCATGAGGATAAGGGGCTTGCAGACCTCGCGTGGGTGGACGATCGCCATATTGAGGGATCCGATCGAGACGGTATTCATGCCGATGACGGCGTTCTTCGCGTCCAGCCCGATGACGATGAAATGCTCCCGGTCGAGATTCTGAAGCATGGACCGCAGGAGCCGGTCGGCGTCCGCCGAGGATGAAAGCTTTTGCTCCGTGTAGGTTCCGCGGGTTTCGCGGACGAGCGAGATCCTGAAGCGGGGAATATAGGTGTTCCGGTGTTGCATCGTCTTCTCCTTTTTGAAGGTGGTTTGGCTCCGTCGCGGAGAGTTCAGGAGCAAAACCACCCCGAAGGAAAAAGGAGAGGAGAAGGCGGGCGTTGCCGGCGGGACACGACGCAGTGGGCGTGACTGAGCGTTTCACCAGAAGGCATGACCAGTGCGGTCACGCCGGGGCGGGTTACGTCCGCCGGTGCAACACCGGAAACATGATCGATTGCCGGACGGGGCAGAGCGTCATCCGGCCTCGGGGTCTGCGCACATGAGATTCATGAAGCATTCGTCCTCGACGCGCTGCTTCGCGGCGGGTACTGCCCATTCGCGACACTCTTCCTTGCGGCTGTGACCGAAGCGGCAGCTGGGCGGCGGTGGGGCGTCACAGGACTAGAAGGCAGAGACGACTTCGAGACAATGCTGCTTGGACGGGCGGCCTGAAAGGCCACGGCAGTTGCAGCCTGAAACAGTAGAGGATGACACGAAACGGATGTCAGCCTATGAACTGGAGCGTCGCAGCGGGAGAGTACTTTGCGCCCTGTTTCAAACCGTGTCGCAGACTCTTATCCGGACGAAGCGGGGGACGCGTCGTCCGACTTGCTCATTGACCACCGATGAAGCGGCTCCGACACAACCCGGAACGGCTTCCTTTAGGCCATCCCCAGGCATCTGAGGATTTTCAGGGCGGATTCCAACGTGATGGTCGTCCGTTGCTGCTCGAAGTCGTTGACGGTCGGCCCGCTGACGCCGGCAAGCACGGCCAGCTTCTTCTGGCTGAGTTTCTGTTCCTTGCGACGCGTTACCGCTTCTTCGACAAGGTCTTGCCAATCAAGGCGAAGGTTCCGTTCCATCGCTTGTCCATATGGGTGAGAATTTCATCCTTTAATGACGTGCTCCCGATCCTGCCTCTCATCAAGGCTTGGCGGGCGGCTTGCCGACGCTTCTCGAGCTGGTCCGCAGCCATCGCGATGGCATCCGTCGACAATCCGAATTCCTGCCCCAGCTTGATCAGTGTCTGCGGCTTCAGGTTCCCCAATGGAATGTTGTCGGCTCCGCCGATCGAGAGGGCGATGGTCTTGTACCCGTATAAAGCTGCGGATACGGCGTCGTAAGCGGGTGATAACCGCAAGCCGGCATCCGTATGGAGCATGGCAAAGTTCTTCAGATGCATGTCGGTATTGCCGAGCAGGAGTCCGGCCAGAATCCGCAGGTAGAGCCTATAGATTTCAGCGGGCAGGCAACCGGGTGTCTCGCGGATAAAATCCGCCATGCTTTTGTGGCTTCCGCCATATTTGGCGTCGGAAGGGTAACCGAGTAGTTGGTTAAACTCCTCAAAATGGATCCGTTGCCCGTCCGGCGTCCGGTCAAAACGCGTGATGATGAGCGCCTGATCGGCAAAGCCCTCTATGGTTCCCATGTGCAGATCAACAATCGTGTCGTCGGGTAGCAACGCCTTGAGCGCCATGGTCGTCAGGCATTCATTGGCGGTCAGATCCTCATGACGCGGCGATGGAAACTTTCCGATATGCGTGCTCAGCTCCTTCGCGCGCGCCGGACGGAATCTTCCATGATTCTCGATCAGGGCCAGCTTGGGCTGGATACCCGAGAGCGATGCCCGCCCGGCCATGACCGCCAGGTCCATGGGATTGTCGGGCTGGATGATGCCGCGCTCCTGCGGTTCCGGATCGATCACGGAGACGGCGCCCGCGCAGTCCTGACCGAAGGCCAGCAGCAGTTCGAAGCGCGAGGCCCGACGCTTGGCCAGCAGGCGCGTCTGTGCTTCTTCCAGCCAGCCTTCGGCGACCAGATTGTCAAAGAATGGCGGCAGGCCGGACTCAGAGAGGAATGGCGCTGCCTGAAGAGGAAGCGTATGGGCTATGGACGGCTGACCTGATGACAGGTAGCTGTCATGGTAGGTAAAGGACATCCGGTCCCCCGGTTCCTGGCGCAGGGTGCCGGCGAAGTGGTCCTTATAATAGATATGTCCCCACAGTAAGTGAGCCATGGTAAAACATACTTTACCAGACGTGCTACATTTTTAAAAGGGTAAGTCATAGTTTACCGATATTCATATTTAATGGTGCTGGTGAATTAGGACTTACCAACTGGAGACCATAGGGAAAACCGCTACCGATCGTCATGACCACGCCGTCGGTCATGGTCGGGTGCGCGGCGATACGCCTCTGTGAGTTTCTCTCTCTGGGATCATGCCGAGATCTCCGAATATTTGATCACATCTCACGAGGTAGGAGTCCACGGTGATGCGGACCGCGATGTGATCGCCAAGAAGCTGATTCAAATCTGCTGAGAAATCTCCATACATGTTCATCGTGGATCTCCTTTCATCTGGCGAAGGGACGCCCCCGGCGCGAGGGCCGAAGGCGTCCGAGGATCGGTTATGTCCCGACCTGCTCTGTGATCCACACGTTCGCGTGGCCAAGGACGACCGTGACCGCTTCCAGATCGTTCAGGCTGAACGAGTCGGAGCGCTTCCAACCATCCGCCGTCTTGTAGGAGCGGGTGATGGTCACGTTGTAGAACGCGCCCTTCTCGCCCTCGTTCTTCCAAATGCTCGCGGTAATACTGCCGCACGTGAACTTCTCGACCGGCTGAGGTTTGTGTTGTTGATCGTGAGGTGCCATTGACTGTCTCCTTTTGGTTTGAGTTGATGTGCTGACCTCTCACAAGTGGTGGAGGTCACACAGCGACGACAAAGGAGACAGAGAGGACGAAGCGACCTGGCGGACCGGCGGGCGCCCGGCGGAGGAATGACAGTGGACTGGCGTGATCGACGCAGCCAGCCGGGGGAAAGCCAGGGCCGAGGACGCACCTGCACAGGCACCACACGTCACCACCCATGCGGTCTCAGAGATGCAGCACGCGAGATGGACAGAATGAGGCGAAGAGACCCATCGTGACGTGCCGAAGCCACCACACCCGCTCGTCAAAGGGCAAATGATCGAAGGATCAGCGTCGAGGCGGACGTGAGGATGCGTAGTTCGTCGATCGCGACGCGACTGAATCGAGGCGAGTCGGGTGATTCATGTGGGAAGATGCCGAGTGCCCCGCGCGGGGCGGTTGAGTACATAAGGATCGGGATGAGGGTGGACCGCGCAGTACCTGCCGTGCGGTCTCGTGAGATCTGGCTCGACCCTCTGTGAGGAGTGTCGGCTCCTACCCCAACGCGCAACGTATCTTAGGAAGCGAAACTTGACTGCAAGAAATCAATCAGATACGCTAATCAGCATAATCGCGTTGTAAGGAGGGCTATGAGCTTGAAAGAGACGACGACGTTTGGTCACGCCATTAGCATGGCACGTAAGGGAAAGGGGTGGGCTCTAAAGGATCTTGCCTCCCGAGTTCTACGTGAAGATGGCAACGCGATATCGCTACAATATCTGAACGATATCGAACATGACCGCAGAAGCCCTTCCTCAGATCGTATGGTTCAGCAGTTCGCTGAGGCACTGGAGATTGATCCAGACTGGCTGTATTACCTCGCAGGCCGATTCCCTGAGGATATCCGCATGAAAAAGATGTCGGAAAATGAGGTGGCCCAAGCAATGGTGGCTTTTCGCAGCGGGCCAAAAACTAAGGGTCGCCGCTAGTGGTTAAATATGTTCCCGATAAGACGGGTCGTTTTTCACAGCGTCCTCATTACGAGACGGAAGACTTGGATCGGGAGTGCGAGATGATAATCAACAGCTTCTTGAAAGACAGTTACGGGGTGGCTCAATTTCCTGTTTCGACTAGCGATCTGACCCGTTTGGTTGAGCGCGATGCAGCTGACCTCGATCTTTACGCCGATCTTTCCGGGTATGGACCCGATGTAGAAGGCCTCACAGAATTCTTTCCCGGCCGGAAGCCTAGCGTAAAAATATCTTCAGAGCTGGCCGCAGACGAGCGCCGGGAAAATCGCCTGCGCACGACGATTAGTCATGAGTATGGTCATGTCCACTTCCATGCCTATCTGTGGGAGCTTGAGCCATCACGGCGTGGTTTATTCAAGGATAAACCGAACGGGAACAGACAGATATGCAAACGGGACAACATTCTCGATGCAGCCCAAAGTGACTGGATGGAGTGGCAGGCGGGCTATGTGTGTGGTGCCCTGCTAATGCCATTAACTCCGTTGCGCCGTCTTGTGGGAGCATATCAAGAATCACATGGCCTATACGGGGTTATTGGCCTGAATGATTCACATGGCCGGAATCTTATTGAAGCAGTGCAGTCGGGTTTTCAAGTATCCGCTGACGCCGCCCGTGTACGTCTCACCAAGCTGGGAATCCTCGGGGAAACCGGCGCGGGTCGTTCGCTCTTCAGTCGCTGACGAATAGCCCTACATCAATGGCAGAAGAATGTGGTTGCATATTCGCGAAACGTGTGTTACGCTATTTAGCAGAATAGCTGAAACTGGTTTGTGTGCCCAGTCAACTATACAAGGAGGTAAATAACATGAGCAAGGGACGGAATCAGCATGTAGTGCCGCACCAGGATGGGTGGGCCGTAAAACCGGCAGAGGGAGATCGGGCTTCCTCGGTTCATGATACACAGCGAGAGGCGATCGAGCGAGCCCGGGAGATCTCCGAAAATCAAAATTCGGAGCTTTTTATCCACGGGCGTGACGGCCGTATACGAGAGCGGGATAGTTATGGACGGGATCCATACCCGCCCAAGGGCTAGTTGGACGGCACCACAACCATAAAATTGAAAGGAGAAAACGCGATGAGCGAAGAAAAGAGAAATGACGATAACAAGGATAAACCCTTCCAGATCCTCGTTGACCAAAAACCACATAAATGGGATGAGCCATTTATTACTGGTCTGCAGATTAAGACACTCGCCGGGGTTGACGCGGCAACATATGATGCATGGCAGGATGTGCAGGGGCCTGAGGATGTCTTGCTGAGCGACGCCAGCATGGTGGATTTGCGAAACCCTGGTGCGGAACGTTTTTTCACGGGCAAGAAAACTACAACGGAAGGATAACCCATGGGTTTCTTGCCGGAAAAGGACCGTGCGTATCTAGTCTCGAAGGGCATAACTTTCGAGGAAGTGGAAAAAGACGGACAAAAGGCAGTGGTTCTTAAGGATCGGCCGTTACCTGGTGAGAGGTTCGACACGAAAATCGTAGATGTGTTGATCCTGCTACCATCAGGATATCCTGATATAGGGCCGGATATGTTCTACCTATTGCCGTGGATAAAAATCGTTCCGGCGAATAGCTTTCCCAAAGCTGCCGATCAACCTTTAGATTTTTGCGGGAAGAGGTGGCAGCGGTGGTCCCGTCATAACACGGATTGGCGTTCGGGAATCGACGGAATGTGGACAATGATAAAGCGCGTTGAACATGCGCTGGAGATTGCGGCATGAAGATCTACAGCCTGACTATCCGCGAGGAACATCTTGCGCAATTAAAGAGTCACCTTCTGAGGGATGATAGGTGTGAACATGCCGCATATCTTCTTTGCAGCAAGGCCCTGATCAGACACGATCCATGGGATCGATGCGCTCACAGCAAGTATTTGGTCACCAGGGTCATCCCGGTTCCCGACGACCAGATAGTCGATTCGAGGCCGGATATGGTCACCTGGAAGACAGCGTCGTATGTGCGTTTACTCAAGGAAGCAGCTACACACGATCAGGTTATCGCTATTGTACACAACCATCCGGCGGGGATGCCGTGGTTTTCTTCCCAAGACGACGCGAACGAACCAGATCTTGTGCAATTAGGCGTTAACCGAAATGGTCCAGGGACTAACCTTATCAGTCTGATTTTAAGCGGTGATGAACAACTGGCAGGTCGCGTATGGTTGCATCCAAAAGCGCGCGCTTATGAGCCTCTACGGATGATTCGGGTCATTGGGACGCGGTACAGCTTGCATTATCCGGATCGTGGTGACAACGCTCCAATTCCTGCTTTGCAGCGACAGGCACTGGCATTTGGGAATGCGCTGAATGGCGATTTGCGGAAGCTGCGGATTGGGGTAGTCGGTTGCGGCGGAACAGGCAGCGCTGTCGGTATGCTGCTCGCAAGGTTAGGTGTCGGACAGCTCGTTTTTATCGACAATGATATTGTCGATCAGACGAATTTGAACCGCCTTCATGGTGCCCGACAGGCAGATGCTGACGCAATGCGGCCGAAAGTCGAGGTTATGGCGCGTGAGATTTCAGAAATGGGACTTGGCGTGAGGGTGGTTCCTATTGAGGCGTGGGTTGGCGATCCCGGATGCCGGGATGCACTACGTGCCTGTGATTTCATATTTGGTTGCACCGACGATCATGAAGGTCGCCTCTTTCTGAACCGTTTCTCGTATTACTACCTGATCCCGGTAATTGACGTAGGTCTGGCAATTGAGGTGGGCAAGGAGGATCCTCCATCCGTAAAATCGCTGGATGCGAGAGTGACCGTTCTCGGGCCTCATCATACGTGTCTGTCATGTCGGAATGTGATCGATCCTGAGATTGCCAGAGCCGAAACGCTGCGGCGAAACGATCCTGCGGAATATGAAATGCGCAAAGCTGAATCCTATGTGGTTGGCGAGGGGAATCCCAATCCTTCGGTGGTGACATTCACGACTGAACTTGCATGTATGGGTGTGAATGAATTGATCCACCGGCTGCAGGGCTTTCGTGGGGCAGAGGGTGCTGCGGCCAATCGCGTTAGAAAATTTTACCTCAACGAGGATCGCCGGCCAGGCCATAAACCAGGATCCGCATGCCCCGTTTGCAGTTGTGATAGCATTTGGGGAAAGGGCGATACGGAGCCGTTTCTCGGAAGGATCGATTAGGGATGGGCAGCATCAAGACGGTGTGGAGAATATTGCTAATCTGGTTGGGGATCATCCCTCAGCCAGAACTTCTGGTACGAGTAGTTTCCGACCATCCAGCCCCTGAGTCGATTGAGCCGGGATGCATTTATGTTGTCGGTGGGCCAGGATACAAGAAGTGGGCTTACTTTCGGTGCCCTGCAGATACAACGGAGATTATTCAGTTGTCGTTAATGCAGAACCGCAGGCCTAGATGGGATGTAACCATCGATTTCTTAAATCGTCCCACCGTAAATCCTTCAGTGCGACAGCTGGAAGGTTCGTACGCGCATTTTTGGGTCAAGAAGGGTTGTGTGGAGTGGTGCAAGGATTCAGGGAGACAATCCTATCGTATTGGAACCGGAAAGAGCTTCCGGGTTGAAGCATAGGAGCGCTGAGGATCATTCCCGCTGCTTTTGGTGCTCTGTCGAACGGACTATCCTCTCGCAGCCTCAACCGCAATGTGTCCTGCCAGGGACGTTACGAATGTCTTGAGGCTAGTCATCTCAGACATAATTGCATATTCGCCGGTGGCTGATGCGGTACGAGGGGAAGCAATCACTGAAGCGGTTGTATAAAGTTGCTCCTGAACAAGTCTCTGGCAAAGTATGTCATAGCGCTTGAGATAGGATGCCCCTTGAAATTCAGGGAACACCGGAAAATGAGGAGAGGTATCGCGTACAGACGAACGTGATTCTGGAGCATCTTCAACCAGCATCATCCAGCCTATAAAAGGACGAGGATGTTTACCAAAAGCATTTTCTCGGTAGGCCGTCCAGAGGTCATGAGCAGTGCCGATAGCCTCTTCTGTCCGGTTGTTGAAGTTGTTTCCGAAGGATGGGCCAATCTGACTTTTGAGTTCGACGGCGGCTATGAGCCGTCCCTCATTGATAACCAGGATATCCCATAGTTTTGTTGGACGGAAGAATCCCGGTAGGGTCAGGACAGTGCGTTGCCGATGGATGTCGGCATGAGTGAGGCCGTTGGTTTTAACGAGGTCGATCACAAGAGCGATAAATCCGTCCATGTTTTTGCCAGCCGTAACGCTGGCTCGCTCGCCCTGATCGACATTCCCCGATTCGATTTGTTTTTGCTTTGCTTTCTCGCGGTTGCCCCAGAAGGCCATAATGGCCTCCCGCGCTTTCCGTTCATAATCCGCCAAATCAAGAGCCATGGTTACTCTCCATTGCCTCCTAGCGCGGCTCTCTCATCCGTCGTTAGCCCATAGAGACGGAAAACAGCGCGGTTGCAACTACCAACATCATGGCGATCGGCAGCGGTTATAAGCTCGTTCTTTATTTTGTCAGGTACCTTGCTCCAGAGCGGAAGACGTATGCGGCGGAGATACTGGGCTTGGAAGCGGAGATAGCCGCCGCGCATTTTGGTCGAATAGATCGAGACGAAGAGTTTTGCAATGCCCGACATAAGAACGGCCTGGAGGGCCTTGAGATCCCATGTGTCTGAGGTGATGTAATACAAATTGTGATGCGGATATAGATGGCCGCCTTCATAGACGACGTGTGCTTCGCCTTTGATGTCAGGAATGAGCAGTTTTGGAGTACGGACAAGAGCTGGATAAATCCGGTCAATTGTTCGATACCAGTTGGCAGGAGCTTTCTTGGCCACATGGCGTTTTGTGATCTGGCTCTTGTGCTTGGCAAGATAGCGGTGGAGGAGCGGGTATTCGGTAAGCTTTACGAGACCGCCTCCATCTGCGAACGGATTGATGATGCCAAGGCCGCGCCATTGAACAGTTCCCGTGAGAATATCTCGGGTCATTACAAGTGGGAGCTTGCGATCGGGCTCCACGTCGAGGTTGTCGAATGCGCCAATGAAAATTCTGTCTGCTCCGGTGGCAACGCCTATGCCTACGGTGCACCCGGCATCTTCAATTGCAGGGAATGTAGCCTCCAGCCGACGGACGATCGCGAGCTGATCGAGGGATTCAAGAATCCAAGGTTCGGCCCCGGCTGTAACGCCTTTAATCTCGCGTACGGAACCTGTCCTTTGGGAGACGTTCGAAGCGCGGAGTTCTTTGGAAAGTTGGACAAGGGTTTTGCGGTCGACGTTTGGCCGATGCGCGATGCGCGTGGGGCCCGGTTTTTCTCGGGTGATAATCGTGATAGCAGGGTAGGCAATCACATCGGAATAAAAGGCTTGCGTATCGAACATGTCGACGTAGATCTTAAGATGGAAATGGTCGGAAACCAGTCGCCGGAGCGGTCCTCCGTAACGGTTCTTCATCCAGCGGTCCGCGCAGATGAAGCCAAGTTGACCACGGTCACTAAGACTGGTTAGTGCACGTTCAAGAAAAGGAATGTAGAGATCGGCGCGGTCATAGATGGTGCTGTATCTTGCGCGATATTCGGCAAGCAGCACGTCGGGGATCAATTCCTGACGCACATACGGTGGGTTTCCGACGACAAAATCGTAAGAACGATCATCCGGAGAGAGCAGAAAATCCCCTTGCATCAGCCATTGATCAGCAAGTTTGCCGGCTGTGCGTGGCGTAAGGCCCTTGTCCTTTAAAAGGCGGATAACTCTCCTCTTGGTATCTAAGAAAGTTTCGGTGTGGAGTTCTACTCCTCGTAGGCTGTCAGAGAGGGCGGCAAGAGGATCACCTTTCCCCTGTGATGCCTTGAGCCATGCGGTAACTAGACGCTCTATGGCAGGCAGAAGAAAATCACCATTTCCGAAAGATGGCTCGAGGAGTTTCATGAGGTGCAGAGGTTGTGACGGTGTGTAGCCCACAAGATCGAGAATGAAGTTGACCACCTCCCGGCGGGTGAAGATTGCTCCTCGGGCCTCGATGTCTTCCGCATTTGTCAGCAGGGAAATGGCTTCCGTGATGAGGGAGGATCCTGGACGGGATGGGCGACGAAAGGATAAGGCTCTGTTCGTGTTAGGGGCGAGGACGCTCATGCTTTTCTTTCGAGGGGGAAACCGTTGACGGACAATATTTTTCAGCAACATCCCTGAAACCTGCACCACATTACACTAGGATGATGTTGAAGGCCATATGGTTTTTCTTGACCTGGACGGTGGTTTGCAGAGTAGATGGCCGGCAGACAGAAATTATCTTTCTAATTCTCTAGATTACGGAATCGGTTCGGTAAGAGATTCGATTGATGGGCTGATTCGAGTATAGGGAGAGTGTGACAAGTGCCAAATGTAAGCCATTAAAGACCGTACTTCTCGCGCCGGCGGTTGAAGGCTTCCTTTCCACCCTCAAGGATACTAGCTGCAAGTTCCTTAACATCAGGAGCGTCGATTGAGCCGGATGCCTGCAGACGGGCGCGGCTATCTTCTTCGTGAAGAACGCCAATCCACTCGGCATCGCCGAATACCGGGATATTGGCATTGTGGGTCGCAAAAATGAATTGGCGCTTCGTCTTGCTGGCACGCAGCTCACTGACGATATGGTCGGCTATGAACGCATTATCGAGATTGTCTTCAGGTTGATCGATGATAAGAGGATCCGGGTTATCTAGCAGGAGCAGGTGAAGAATGGCGGTACACTGCTGACCGGTGGAGAGTTTTCTGACTTCGCGATACGTCTCGCCATCACGGGAAACATTCAGAAGAAGTTCCATCCTCTCGGGAAGATCGATTTCCTCAAGTTCCCGCAACTTTGGCGGAGACAGGGTTGCTAGCGCATCGGCGACCTGCTTTTGTATCCCGGCTTTCTTAAAGTGGGTTAGTAATGCGTCCGCGCCTTGCCGAAGAAGAGCTGCAAGCTCAGGGATTGAAAGATTCTCTGCATCATCGATCCATGCCAGCCTCTTGTCGCCGATACCCTGTAAAGGACAGGAAAGGAAGAATTCCTTCAGGGGAGTTCGAATACGTCCTGGTTCAAACGCGACGCGCAGCTGTCCTTCGAGGCGTTTGTTGAGCTTCTTGATGGCCTTGCCTAAATCTGTCCATCGGGTGTTCCGTGCCTTCGCAAGTTGATCGAGAAAATTCGCGCGATCTTGATTCAATGAGAGAAGTTTCGTTTCATGGGCTGTCTTCTGCGCACCAAGCGGTTTTAGTTTTGCGATCCCGGCAGAGACGGTTTTGTACTCTGTAGTGAGCTGCGCAACGCTCTTGCCTTTCATTGCGGGAAGTTTATTAACGGCGACATTGAAAGCCTGTTCATCCGTAGCAAGGGACTGATCGAAAAGAATCTTGCTTGCGGCAAAGGCTTGTTGGGCTTCCGTAATTTGGAGTCTGGCATTTTTAGCCGCGTCTGTGACAGCCTTCTTCGCACGCGCGGCGGCATCGGTAAATCCCTTGAGAGGTGTAGCAGGAATATCCGCAGGAAGCTCCGGAAGATCGAGGTCATCAATGGTTGTCTGGAATTTGGATAGAGCGGAAGAGATAGTCGCTATGACTTTGTTCACTTCTGACACATAGGCGCGTTCTGATTCTCGTGTCTTGACCTGTTGAAGCTCTTTTTCCAGACCAAGTTTTTTGAAGGATTTTTCACGATCGAGTAACGCAGGCAATTGCTCCAGTTTGGTTGCAATATCTGTAATTTTTGCTTCGAGTCCGTCGATCTCTTCACGATTGCGCGCAAGGGCAGCTTCGAGAGTAATAACTTCTTGTTTTATACTGCTGTCATCCGGCAAGAAACGGCTTAAGAGGGCGGCCTTCGCGCCGTCATCCTGAACAATAGCGAGGAGTTCATTCTGTCCGTAGACTTCGACCTTGGGCAGCACGTCTTTGGGAGTAAGTTTTAAGACGTTACCGCTCTCATCAAGCACCTTCGCCGGTTCTCCGTGATATCGGGAGATCACATACCGTTCTGAGTTCTGCTGGAAGGAGATAAGTGTGATCTCAATACCTGCTTTTTCTTTAGAGAAGTTGGCATCGATGATTCCCGTGTGCGCACGGAGAGCATCCTTACTCGCCGGAGTCAATTGCAGGGCGTACCTGATTGCTTCAATGAGGGTAGATTTGCCTGTGCCACGCCCGCCGACAATGGCATTGAGGTTCGGCGAAAGATAGAGCTCCAGATCCTCGAGATAGCCGCGCCGGACAACAATTTTTTCAATGCGGGAATAGTATGTTGGGTTCACTTCGTGGCTGAGACGAACGCGTGATTCGGGATCGCGGCAGGCAAGGCGTAGCGCCTCAAGTGTCGGGGAGGTCATTTTCACCCAAGAACAGGCACGTTGGTTGTCCAGATCATCCGGGTGACGAACGTCCTTGCTGTTCAGAAGAGCGATCGGACGGTCTCGTTTGTACTGGGCATTCTTGTTGAGCAATATCTTCTGAATTTCGGGCTCGGGAATTGAAGGAATATCGCCCGGGATCTGCGCTGCAAGTACGCTGTCTGTTGAGGTCCATATATGCGCGAGTCCACCGCCGTCCTGGTTCAGGCGCAGCAAGCCGTTTGCGCCGGTGATATGAGCGGCGTACCAGAATCCGCCTTGTTTTAATACTTTTTCGGCTATAGCCAGGCAACCGAGAGAGGATGGCGCCGTTTTATTCGCTCCGGCCGCAAGGCCAAGACTGCCCAGATATTGATTGAGCGTGGCTGTAGGTGTGCCGGCGGGATAGAGACAGACCATGTGCACCTTTTCGGTGCTCGCGATTTCGAAGCCTGGGAAGACAACTATTCCCTTGGCTTCAAGCGCTTTTCTGAGGGCCTCCACGCCATCCACACAGCCATGATCAGCAATTCCCACGACCTGAACCTCGTGTTTAACGCAACGATCGACTATCGCGTTGTTATAGTCGTCTTCGGAAAGCTTGTGTGCGGTGCCTTGATATTGCTGGGCATACGTCCAGGGATTTACCTGTAGAGCGCATTTCCAGAACCTAGCGAAATCCTGACCCATTGCAATGGTCCCCAATGCTCAAGATCCATCTTCTGCTTGCGTGTGGCCCTGCTTGTATCCCGCCGCATAGGCGCCCGGCAAGGCATTAATGTCGGCGGCTACTATGTCGATAAGGTATCCCATCCCGACAGGCGACAAACGCAGGGTTTCATTGTCGTCGTTGACCAAAAAACCAAGCCGCAGGCATTCCTGTCTATTTCCTACATGGTCGATCAGTTGTGCGATCGTTTTGTGATGATCCGGGTCATACATGGCTTGGCTCTTTGTTTTTGCAAATTGCATTAAAGATGGATATTGAAGAAAAAGCAACGAGCCGATATTCGGGAAGAAGGCCATAAAAAGTGGCCGCACCTGTTTTCTGCGACAGTCCTATCTAATTTTTGCTTTAGATAAAGGCCAAAATAGAAAACGAGTCGTCGAACTAGGGTAAAGCCATCGGCAAGATGGCGCCGTTCATACCCGAGCAATGCGGACTTATCCGCTCCTCGCCGAGAATGAAATCCTGGATCTTGCCCTGTTCAATATGGCGATCGATGGTCCCCGTCTTGGTGGACTCCATCCATGGTGCGACGATGTGACCCCTGTGCGTGAACGCACACGGTGCGCCGTCAGGGCGTCATGACCTTCGTGCGTTGATCAGCCGTGGCGAGTTGGCGAAAGTCGCCGAGATTAAACGTGTAGATCCGCTCCGCCGCACATTTGGTCGCACAGGCCAGGAGCAGGGCATCATAGATTTTGGCCCCAGGAATCCCCGCATCCCGCACCACGGTCAGTGCCTGGAGATACTCCTCATACGTGAGGGGCACTACCGTACAATACGGCACAATATTCTCCGTAATGATGCGGGCCGCTTCACTCGGATGAATCCGCGGCTGCACCGGGAGTCGGGTCAACGCCGCATAGGTCTCCGCAATTGAATGGGCACTGACGAATCCGACATCGTGACCTGCGACCACCCGCCGCAGGGCGGGCAGTGCGCGCGCATGATGGGGATGACTCTGTTCCGACGCGGCGACCAAGACCGTCGTATCAAAAAACACCTGCATCGCGGCTCAGTCCGAACCCAGGGCCCGGAGTCGTTCATCGCGCACGTCCTCAAGGACGCGCGCCCAGTCCGCGTTGGCCTGAGCCGTCCCCTGATGAACCCAGAGCCCATCCACATTCAGCATGGTGGGGTGTGGCACGGGCACCCGGAGGAACAGCCCATCTGCTTGTTCCTGGACTTCCAGTTCCATATCGGGTTTCAACCCGAGCCGATCCCGGAGTGGTTTCGGCACAACGATTCGACCAGACTTATCAATTTTGATATCCATGCCATTCATAATGCCATATCCCATGATAAACGGCAATACATCAGTATTTTGGCTTTTTAACTACCGGTAGCGTACCAAAGTACAGTATGATAAAGGACGTTATCATATACTACTATCCAGCAGGGGACAGCTACGTATCACTTTGTAAAGTATCTGGCGTAGAACTTTGCATGATATTTGGCGTATTCTTTGAGTATGACTCACCTAGCTGGGCTTCCGGACGAGGCCCGAACGCTCGCCCTTGATCGGTTCCGCCTCCTC